>Ga0209190_1002657_pt1 | contig 11961 bp, 10 predicted proteins | sample M_140205_XF_Meta_FD_187315 | JGI IMG/M metagenome (GOLD analysis project Ga0209190, IMG submission 187315) | Freshwater microbial communities from Lake Montjoie, Canada to study carbon cycling - M_140205_XF_MetaG (SPAdes) (version 2) | ecosystem: Environmental > Aquatic > Freshwater > Lake... | reverse complement strand
CTCTGCTGTTGTTAGTGCTACCGGACCTGTCGGATTTAGTATCAACGGCGGAACTCGTTCTCCTGGTTATGTCGGAAAAAGCATGGCATTCAGCAAGAATGGAACGCCCTTTTTAGGGCAATTTGCTCGAGGAACCGGTGGGATCGGCGGTCGTTATCCTAACCCGCAGTCCGTATTTAATTCTCCTCCTGTTCGCGGCATCACCCAGGGTCAACAAGCTGAATATATTAAGCCGTCTGTTTTGACTACAAAAGGTATGCTTGAGAAGAAATATAAGTGGATCCATAATGGGCAATACCCGAATGTGTGGGTTCAACCTGTTTACCCTAATGGGTCTATGTCTGATAACGCGAGTCAACTTCTTTATATCCAACAAAAAGCGGCGGCGAATATTTGTGTGAATGATACGAACAAAGAAGAATTGTATGTTGGTCATAGAAGATGTAGTAGCGCTGGTGGGTGCGATATTAATGCGAATGCTTTACTTGGCGCTGCTAGCGGTAGCAGTGGTGGCGGCGGTGGCAGCGGTAGTTACCGACCATTTAAAACCATTGATTCCGCAGGGCTTTATACCAAATTTATTAAGATTCCTCAAACTAGTAGTCAATACACGTTACAGGTACAGCGATTATGTGCTAATCCTGTTGGGAGATTGAAGCCTTTTCCGTTTGCTACGAATGGTGGAACCGGTAATGCTTCGTCTAATTTTGTCCCTCCTCCTATTGCGCAAATTTATTATAATACTCCTCCTGCGTGGTATTGGGCTTAGTGTCGGGGGTTTGGTAGTATGGTAATATGATATATTATTCTATTGTAATATATTATATGAGTGCGCTTACTATTGGTTTGGCTGCTGCGGGTACTATAATTGGTGTAGGGCTAGTGTATTATGGACTCAAAGGTAGTGGTACTGGTGCTGGTGCTGCCCCTTACGCGCCTACTACTTACGATAATTTGGAAGGGCCTAGACAGCAAGTTTATGGCGGTCGCGGCAGTGGTCGTAAAAGTAAGCGCATGACTACGGCTCGCAGCAAACGTACTGATGTGAGCCGAAGGCGACGGCGCTCCAAGCATTAGTTATTTTATGTGGTTATAGTAGAATGAGTGAAGTTGCTATTGCAGGAATTACAACTTTTAGTATTTTAGGTGCGGTTGCTGTTGGACTAATATATAACATTTTGGGTCCTGGCTCTGGTCCTAAACTGGGTTCTGATCGTGATGCTTATTCTGAATATCATGCAAAAGAGGCTAATGAAAGGGCTGCTACTGCTCATGCGGATGCAAATGCTGCTGATACTGGTTCAGGTTCCGGTTCCAGAAAACGATCTAGAAAATCTCGCCGATATAGGAGATCTGGGCGATCTAAGAAATCTAGAAGAAACTAATATAAACACATTTTTTGTAGTTTAATATAATGTCCTCTTATGATATGGCTAATTATGATTTTTCTGTCGACCCAGAAAATCTTTTTGCGCGCACCGATAAGGTGATGGAATTACGGGTATTTGTTGATAGTAATGATAGCGAATTTATTGAAACATATCGGTCGGCTATTTTACAACACAATACAAATATATTTTTTAATCCTTTTTATGACGCTGGGTTTGATCTGCTTTGTCCAGATAATTATAAATGCCTAGGTGGGTGCGTTACTAAAATAAATTTTCAGATTAAATCCTGTGCGCGCATTATTAGTGAGAATGGGCAGTGTGTGTATACCGGATTTTATATGTATCCGCGATCTAGTTTGTCTAAGACGTTTTTACGCCTCGCGAATAGTGTTGGTATTATCGATAGTGGATATCGAGGGGATTTGATCGGGGCGTTTGATTGTGGTGCTGGGTCGGGATCGGGATGCCCTAATAGTGGTTGCACCGGTACTGATCCTAGCTATTATGTGACCACAACGACAGCTACTTGTGCTAGCATCAGTAACTACTCTGTGAATAAATTCGATAAATTAGTTCAAATTTGCGCTCCCAATTTGATCCCTATTTATGTTCGCATGGTTTCTCGTCTTGATGATCTAAGTGTTCCGACTATTCGCGGTAGTGGTGGTTTTGGGTCTACGGGTAAGTAAGCAGTTTATGGGTTTATGGTTTCATGGTTTCCTATTATATTGACACAATTATTCTATCAATATAATATAATAATTGAAGTAGTATGGAACAACTTAAACTCCTTCAACTACGTCTACAGAGTTTAGTCAGCAAACTTCAGTTGCCTTCGACAACTTCGCTTGCCTCCAATAAAAAATTTGATATAAATGTGATAGTACCGAAGAACAATAGTTTGTTCATCAGCATTATTTTTGTGTTTCTTCTTTTTGCGACTATTATATACATAAAACCTTCGGTTTTTCTCTTTTTATTCATGAGCATTTTAGGAAACTTTTTGCTTGTTCTGTTTGTAGGACTTGTGGGGTATTTTAATGTCCAATGGGCTATCGGATTGTCTGCCATTTTTATTATATTATATCAGGCGTCGCATTTATCTCGTAGTCGCGAGCCTTTTGGTGTGTTGGACATCGAAGCAGACACTATTTACACCCCAACCACGTGGTCTCAACAAACTATTAACGACTTTTTGCATTTCCAAAAGACCCATAACCCGAATTTTACATTTGACATCAATATTCTACAACAGCAGGCTACGCCTGCGGAGGTGCAATATTTGCTGGAAAATAACCAGTGGCCTTGGTCTGATGAGGTGAAAAAAATGTACAGGGATGCTATCGCACAGAGTTCTTTTATTAGCGTCAATCTCAGCTCATCTTTGGGCGAAGCCCAAGCTATTTATAATCAGACGGCTATCAAGGAGCTCCTCTCTTGGAATAGTAAAGAGGGGACATTTTTATTGCATGGCGCGACCATCGGTAACTCTACAAACTTACCTGCGAATGTGAATAATATTGTTCGATGTTCTAGCTCTGCTCCTTCTAGCTCTGCATCTTCAGTTATGCAGAAAATTATTTACACAGGATATGACTCTATTAACGGCAGCTTACAAAGTCAGGTTACTTCGGTCGAAAATAGCGCGCTACCCAGTCTTATTAACGGGTTCAAATTTTTGAAAGATGCTTGTAATCCATGTGTTGCTTTGTCTAATCCGGCTGATTATTCGTGTCCCTTTTCTATCGATACTGGAAATGGTCCTGATGTGAGCCCCGTGTGGCAAAATCTTTGGGGTTTGAATGCCAGCGATGCCAATGCTTCTGCCAGTGCCGATCCCAGTAAATTCCCCCTATTGAATCAATTGAAAAAGGAAATTAGTAATGCAACTTTTGTTAGTTCTTCTTCTGGTGCTGACATTGGTAGCACTACTGATACTTTGAATACTGACGCTTCGACAGCTACTGGTCTCGGACCTCTTCCCGGATCTAGCGCTAGCGCTACTCTATCTAATATTGCTAGTAATAATGCTGTCACGTTACCCGATGACGTAAAAGGCATCGATATGCATTATAATATTCCTACGAATATGAATTAGTTAGTTAGTTTTAAACTCTATCGCTTGCCTCCGGCAACCGGAGGAGTTTGCTAGGTAAAACATCTAATAAATACATCTTTTTTGTTGTATTACTCGGATTGAAATATTCATTGAATGAATTCATAATGTTTTTACGTGTTATTTCGTTAGACATGAGTTCTTTCATCATGTATACCAATAATTCTTCGTCTATGTCCTTGTTGTTTCTCTCTTTGTATTCTTTTTCCAAAGTTTCATACAGCTTTAAGTATAGTAACGCCGTCTTGGTATCGGAGGTATCTTTGAAATATTTGTCGTAAAAGGGTCGGAACTTGACATCGTGCATGATTTCGTTCAGTTCATAAAAAAAATCATTTTCTTGCAAGATTTTGTGGCCTTCTTGTTTGCCTTTTGCCAATATGTTGTTGTTGTTTGGGTTGTTTGTTTTGTCTATTAGGGTAATTTCTGTGCTCATTTATTCTCTTTTCCTTTCTTTCATTTATGTAATATGTTTATTATGTTTTTTTGTGTATATTTGTTTTATTGATTACGCCATTTTTTCTTTTTGTACACGAACCGATGCATATTCTTTCTCTAATTCTAGTGCTTTTATTTCAGCTGTGATCATTTCATGTCTAATATTGGAATCTGATATGGAAGCGGATAATGATTTTAACCCTTCTACTAATTCTGGATCTGTTTCTGGAGGAAAACGGATGTTCGCGAAGCGAACAGCAGTTTTCTGATTATACTCCGGAACGTCAGTGGAGGAGTATGGGAATAGATATATAGATTGTTCATGTGGTTGAGGTGGTTGGAGTTGTTGCGGTGGTTGGTGCAATGATGATAGTAGCGCTTCTATTTCTGATTCTGCGCCTTCATTTACTGGCATCATTAGACTAGGAAACGTAGGGCTTTGCTTATATGGCGTGCCTTCGCTCACTGAACGCATCAACCTTTCTTGTTTTGGAGTGGTGTTTGATCGAATTAAACATGGTCTTCTCATTTGTGCTATTATTTGGTCGTCGTCTTTGTATTCGTCTTCGTCTAGTACAAATTGTTCGTCGTATTCAGGTGAGTGATCGGATGGTTGGGTTGGCGACATCATTTGTGCATTTTGTCGGCGCAATTTTACCGGACTTGCGTAATTGTATTTCGATTTTGTTCTTGGTTGGTTTTGGTCCTGGTCCTGGTCCTGGTCTTGGTCTTGGTCTTGATTGTCGTAAGGACTGGCTACATTATATGATAATTGACGTCCTTGTGAGTGTTGGCGTGCGGCGGTGTACATGCATGCGACTGGGCTATCAAAAGAGGCATAAGCTATGTTTATATCTTCGCATAATGTTTGATAAAAGTCGTCGTCTAATTTGTTCTCCTGCATCATCTGCGCTTGTAATAATTTCAAGAATGCTTTTAGTTTATCTTTTATGATTTTTTTATTATTTTTGATGGTGGTGATGTTGGTCATGTTATTATTGTTTGCGATTCTGATTGCTTTGTTATTATTTGTACGTGCTTCAAATAATAACTCCATAGTGCGTTGGCGGAACATGTACTTGGTTAAATCGACTGGTACGAAGGTTTGGCCATCTTCTTCCATTAAATCTGGCATAAGATCTATTTCGTCTTTAATACTCCTCCACTGACGTTCCGGAGTATAATCAGAAAACTGCTGGTCTCTTCGCGACCATCCGTTTTCCTCCACATTTTGCGGCTGGTTGGGCTGCTGCTGGGTCTTTCCTGTAATTATCGCACTGATTTCTTGGTTTGTTGTGCTTGCAGCACGCACATGGTAAGTCTTTTTGGCTTCTGAATTGAGTGTTGCGATTTCCAGTGTGGTGGTCCATGTGTTCGTTTTGTAGTCGTAAATTTCTCCATTTTGCATCTCTATTTTCACGTCATAAAGGGCGGTATACAGAATTCCATGTAGAATTTCGCCATATATTAATCCCGTATTTTCAATGTTATCGACGAAATAGCATGCGCTGTTTGTATTGGCTGCCAATGCTTGTAATAGCTCGGCGTCATGATCTAGACCAAATCCGATGAATATGTTTGAATAATTGGGATCTACTAGGCTTGCTAGGTGGGCGTGATCTGCTGATCCTTTTGTCACTTGGCCGTCCGTCATGAATATATGGTGCTGAATTCGGTCTTTGACTTTGCTTTGGTTTTGATTTTGGTTGATTTTTGTTTTGGCGTTCTCTAGGGCGATTTCTATGTTGGTACTATTTCTGGCCTTTAATTTTTTATCTATTCGTTTATGCATTGCGTCCACATTGTCTTCGGTGACTTTTGTCAGAGGGATCACTTGCTCGATTAGGTCGTCGAATCCGTCTATGGCAATGTTTATGTCTAAGTGGGTTGATTGTGTTGTTTGCGCTAGTGTATTTATCATATTTTTTGTGGTGTGTATCATGTGTTGTATTTTTGTTCGTCCATCTTTTGTTTGATCTTCCATCGATCCTGACATGTCATCTGACATGAATATGTCTTGTCCTGTTGTCACCATGGGGGTGTCGGAAATTTCTATTTGTAAAATGCCAAAGTTGTGGGTTTGATCTAATTCTTTTATAGTTGTGGATGTTGTTGTTGTTGTTGTGTGCATCATGATGTAACTATTTTTAATAATACTCCGTTCCGGAGTATAATCAGAATTTTCCAGCATATTTTTATGAGATTGTGGGGGTTGTTGGGTCTGATGATTTAGGATGGTCATATCTATTTCTTTTATATTTGTATTTGTATTTATACTGGTCATTTCTTTAAGGGTAATATCTATTTAGATAGTTCAAATTATTTCAATTTTTTTAATATATTACTTTATAGTAAATGTCCTATTTAACAATTGGTGGTATAGTGTCGGTTGTACCAGTCTCATCACCAACTTCATATATAGGTTATGGATCGACTGGACCACTGACAATAAATTCTACTGCTGGAGTTCTATTTTGTAATAGTAGTGGTGATAATTTAGGTACCTCTATCAGTAGTTCCGGTATACTTAATAGTAATGGATTAGTTGTTTCTGGTTCGATAACTTGCAACACATTAAATATTACTGATAGTACTGGTACTATTACTAGTTTTGGTACTATTAATAGTAGTAGTACTATTACTACTAATGCGGTGATAACATGTAATACTTTAACTGCTACTGGGTCGTTGACTACAGCGTCGTTAATTTGTAATGGTCCTATAATTGGGTTTTCTTCATTTACGGGTACTTCTTGTCCTATTTCTAATATTTCTTCTGTAAGTACTGGATCGTTGACTTGTGCAAATTTATCTTTATTTACTTCATTTACGGGTAATAGTTGTACTATTTCTAATAATTTGACTTCTTTGTCTGGTCAATTAACTTGTACTGGTAATATGACTTGTAGTTATAGTGGCACTACAAATATTAAATGTCCTAGTGGCTATACTATCTCGATTGCTGGTCCTATTAGTGGGAGTGGGACATGTGCTTTGACTACCAAGTCTTTGATCCTTACTGGTGCTAGTTCTAGTACAGGTAACTTATATGTAGGTTCTGGTTTTAAATGTGCTTACGATGGTACTATTACTGGAGTTGGTAGTTTGAATACTACAGGGGCTTTGTCAGCATCCAACATTAGTTGTAATAAATTTATATGTAATACTTCTGGTGTTGTTTCTGGTGTTACTACATTGAATATGAGTGGTCAGTTGAATGGGACCGGTAGTTTGAATGTTGGAACGTTTTCATGTAGTAATGTCGGCGTTGTTACTATAACAATACCAACTTTAACTTTGAAAAATTTGGTTTGCAATGGTAGTGGGTTTAAGTGTACTAGTGCGGGTGCGGTTAGTAATGTTTCATCGTTGACAATATCTGGTCCTCTTAATATTAATAGTGGTATTATAAAGAATACAAATAATTCTTTTGTATACGATAAATCTGCTGCCACTATTACAGCAAAATCTTTGAAATGTTCGGACTTGTTGATTATATCAGGTACGCTTACTGGATCATCTTATAATGGTAATAATACAGATATTAATGATCGAAGTAAAATCGATTATCAAAAAAGTTTAAGTTATAACACAAATGTAACCACTACAGGAAATGTAACAGGTACCAGTACCATATTAAATTTTGCCGACACTTTTAAATTAAGTAATAGTGTATTAAAATGCACCACTCTAACTATGCCAAATTTGTATACTACTTCTTTTAAAATAGGTAGTAGCTCTACTATCTCTAAAATAGTAATGGGGGCTACTTATATGACCAACTGGCAACAAACGATATATTTTCCTGCTAATACGTTTTCTGTTGTACCTAGAGTATTTGTATATGGCAATGAAGTCGCTTATAATCGTGTATATACAGTTAAAGCATTATCTATCACAATAAATGATTTTTATTGTATAAAGACTTATACAAATCCGGGTGTATGGAATACTAACGGGACTACAGGAACTTATATATGGTGGGTAGCTATAGTTTCTTCGTAGGAAAACGTAGGCGTTAGCCGAAGTTTTCTGGATTAAGCTCAGTAACGTTAGTGAAGGAGCTCGAATTAAACTCTGTAACGTTAGTGAAGGAGCTTTCTCTGTATATTCCTTCGGCTGGCGCCATCGCTGCGTAAGGAATATAATCAGAAAACGGATGGTCGCATCGCGACCATCCGTTTTCCTCCAGACGAAGTCGAAGGAGTATCCTCCATCTCCTTCGGCTACCGCCATCGCTGCGCAAGGAGATCCATCGCTCCCCGTCGCCTTCGGCTTCGGGTCGCTCCAAAGTCTACGTTTTCCTCCATATTCCGAAGGCGCTAGCCGAAGGAATATCATAGTGCCTATACGGCTACGGATCTCAGCATACTAATATCCCATAGCAATCCAATTAAATGGTTGATTCGCCGCGCCCCCTTGATTATTATAAAATACAAAAGTGTGAGCTACTAAAAAACCATTAGTTGTTATATTATATGGTACAATAGAAAATATATAATCTTGCAGATCAGAAATCGTAGTACACAATACATATGGTGCAATAGTAAAAACACGGGCAAATGTAATAGCAGCATAACCTGCAGAACAATTAGCCGAACCGCATTGAATGCCTGTTAATGTATATAGAGGAGCTACTGCAGTAAAAAAAATTTTATTAGTAGTAAGAGTACCATTAACATTAATAGTATTACAATTAGTGATAGTTGTTGCATTTATACTATTCGTGCCAGCGATAATATTATTAGCATTAATATTAGTACAATATAAATCTTTAACCCCTGAAATTGCCCCAGATATAGTAAATGTAGATGTGTTAACGTTATTTGTACCGCCAATACCATTGCAAGTTAAATCACCCGCGCCTAGATTTATTGTTCCCAAAGGAAAATCAAAAGCACCACGAATATCGTTGTTATTAAAACCAGTTGTACTAGCAAAAGTTGTACAACTAACACTACCTGTGGAAGTTAATGAAGTAATTCCAGAAACCGCACCTAAACTATCAGTTTGAAACCCAGTGGCGCCAGTAAGAAAAACCATATTAGTACATGTCAACGAATTAGCAGTAACATAACCACTATTGTTAAAAGCGAAACCATTAAAACTTATATCAGAACAAGAGAGATCTCCTGACATAGTTAATGAAATAGGTCCAGTAACTGCACCCGTATTAGTAATAGTTAATTTACCACTATTAATATTTAAATTATTACACATGAGATCTCCCGACATGGTTAAAGAATTAACACCAGTAACAACACCACCACTAGTACACTTAATTTTATTACCAGACAAATCAGTAGTAGTCAAAGTAGTCATATTACTTATATTAGTGACACCACTTATAGATGGCCCACTTACACCATCACTAAAGTTAGTAATATTACCACTATTAACGACCAAAGATCCACATGATGCATTGGTGCACGTTAAACTACTATTTACATTTAAAGTGGTTATTCCAGACATATTGCAAGTAGTGCCAGTTCCGGTCATATAAGAAGTACATGTCAACGTATTAGTACAATTTAAAGATCCAGACATATTCAAAGTGGATATTCCAGACATAGCGCAATTGGTTCCATATCCAATAAGGGAAGTGACGGAAGTGATAGGACCATTACAAGATAATCCATTAGAAGACGAGTAAGAATTGCAAGTCAAATTTGTATTAGTAGACAAAGTCAACCCAGTAGTCGTCATATTACCATAGTTATTAATAGCACTTAAACAAGTAATAGAACCACCACTATTTATATTAATTGATGAATTAGATAGTGGACCATTTAAAACGAATCCACTACTATTAAATATACCCGCATTACTAATAGATGCTCCCAATGTAGTTGAGCCATCGTTTTTATAAAATGTAACTCCATTTGAAGAATTTATTGTCAATGGAGTAAATATATTTGTGCCAGCTACTATAGAAGATGTATTATTAACGTTAAAAGATCCTAAAGTTCTTGACATATTATACCGATCGAAAATAAAAATGGAGGATACTCCTCCGCTGGCGCTCTCAGTGGGCACTATGTACCCACCAAGTGGTTCGCCGAAGGCGAACAATCTGAGTATAATCGGGAAACTTCGATAATCCTTCGACAATGCTGCGCATGACTACGGATTATAGTAAGGAAACATCGGCTTGCAAGCAAGCCTACGTTATCTTTCTACCATCCAATAGCAATATACACATATGAGGTAGTTATATCACCTCCACCGGTTGTAGGATTTTGCGTTGTAGACATGTATGGATTCATACTATATTTTCTATACTTAAATCCAGTTAAAAATTGTGTGGTGTTGGCACCCATTGTGCTAATAGTTAGGGGATAAATCATTATATTTGCAATCGCCGCATCATTCCCACAATTACTTACACTACAACAAACAACTACATTAGTAGATCCATTTTGGTCATTAGAAGTAAAATCGATTTGTCCATTCTGAGTAGATGCAATAATATCACCTATCTTTATCATTTTAATATTATTACCGCCGTTAATAATAGCAGAATTAGTAGTAGTAGTAGTCGCCAGATTATTCATACTCATACTCGGTATAACGCTCCCGTTAACATCGACAATCAATGTTGAATTTATAGTTACATTATTTTTAAAGTATATATTGGTACTAGTGATACTTCCTGCGGTTATAGTACCATTTGTATCATATTTAGTATATAAATTAGTATTTGAATTTGAAATGGCACCAGCATTGCAATTACCTAAATATGTTAGTGCACTATTAACATCTCCGATACTATTAAACTTGAATCGATTACAACTAAAATCAGTGCAAGTTAGATTTCCTGACATATTTAAAGAGGTAACATTAGATATTGCTCCAGCAGTAGTAATAGTTATAGGGGCACTACAAGAAAATGCACCCGTCATAGTAGTTAAAATATTACAACTAATATCGTTACTACTATTATAAGGCAATTTATAATTGGAACCTATATTTATTATTTTACCGAGTGTTGTTATCGTCAAATTAGCTGTTGACAAAGTTGTCACTCCAGTAATTGCGCCATCGAAAGCGCACTTAAAACCAGAACCTACGAATAAGTTACCTGCGTTAACACTATTCCCCGTAAGAGTTAAGAGTCCATTAGCTGACAAACTAGTTATACCTGTAACATTACCTGCATTAGTAATACTTATTGTGTTACAACTCAAACTATTACTACTGACATCTCCAGAAGTTGTCAAAATATTTATACCAGTAATAGCACCATTATTAGTAATTCCACTAGCACCAGTGAAACTTATACCATTATTACAACTAAGATCTGTACCTGTCAGGTTCAATGTGCTAGTTGTCAATGTATTTACTCCAGTAATAGTAGGACAAGATAGAGTAGTAACATTGGTAATAGCTTGATTCATGCTCACATAATCAGACAATGTTAAAGAGGTTATTCCTGAAATAGCGCAGGTTGCTGCTGTAGTACCCGTAATTGAGGTAACTCCAGTAATTGAACCAGTGCATGATAATCCCGGAGTTGTTAATGTATTTATCCCTGTGATTGAACCGGTACTTGTCAGTCCATTGCAAGTCAATATAGGAGTAGTAATAGTAATAGCACCTAATGAATTTATAGAGCCGCTACTGGTAGGTATTATTAATGATGAACATGTGATAGGTCCTGTCACATTTAATCCATTACTCGAAATTCCTGTACTACTAATAGACGCACCTACATTTACACCCGTCGCATTACAGAACTGAACGCCTGCAGTAGAATTTATTGTTACTGGTGTTGTTGTTGATCCACCATATCCTATGGATGAATTTGCTGAATTTGATGACAATACTAAAGATTGATTAATACCATCTTTTGTAAAATAAACGTTAGCCATTTACTATATTATATTATATTATATTATATTGTTTTGTTTTGTTTTGTTTTGTTTTGTTTTGTTTTGTTTTGTTTTGTTTTGTTTTGTTTTGTTTTGTTTTGTTTTGTTTTGTTTTGTTTTGTTTTGTTTTGTTTTGTTTTGTTTT
>Ga0209190_1002654_pt1 | contig 11983 bp, 7 predicted proteins | sample M_140205_XF_Meta_FD_187315 | JGI IMG/M metagenome (GOLD analysis project Ga0209190, IMG submission 187315) | Freshwater microbial communities from Lake Montjoie, Canada to study carbon cycling - M_140205_XF_MetaG (SPAdes) (version 2) | ecosystem: Environmental > Aquatic > Freshwater > Lake... | reverse complement strand
TACTATTATATTTTGTAATAAATTATTATATTCCGAAGGCGCAAGCCGAAGGAATATGCACGTACCCCTTCAAATATTTTAAGAATGAGGTGTAAATGTTGGTATATAAATATCGTCTTCAAATATCGTGTCGCATAATACGATCATAACTGCGTTTTCTGTAAAATTATTTAAATTGATATAATTGTTAATTGGAAGTTTTAACGCAATACCTGGACTATCTAATTTAAAATGACATTCTTCGTGTGTCAATATATGTGTTGTTTGTATATCTACCGACCCACTTAACATTATCAATATTTGATTCGTATTTTGATGTGCATGACATCCTCTTTTATTAATAGTTATATCTTTATCAAAATCATATAAATAAAAAATGCGTTTAATTGGCATATGAATTTCATAATCATTTATAGCCACTAATTTACCAGGACGTATGCCATCACTTTTTTCAGTTAATGCAATTATATAAGGTAAAATATTATTCATGTAGTATATATATATATATATTAATATATATATTAATATTAATATTTTTTATACTTATATTTATACTTATATTTATATAACTATAAAATAACTTCATATTTAGGGGATGTGGTGGAGCGATGGCGTAGTCACAGACCCAGAATACTCCAAAACTTCGGCTTGCAATCAAGCCGAAGTTTTCCTCCACTAGCGTTCCGTATTCTGGAGTAAAACGAAGGAGATCACATATAACATTTATTTTGCAACAAAAATAAACTATTTATCGTGTATATGATTTTATAATTATTATCATTTATAATCTGTAAAAACGTTTTTTCTTCAAAAGAATATTTAATAACATTAATTAGGTCATACGCTCTATATATAGATATTTTGTTGGTTTCACTAATATTAATTCTATTCAAAATGACATATTCTGAATTTAAATGTAAAATATGATTTAAACAATCATGGGCATTTGGCAACATATCAAGTAGTCCATCTACATAAACTATGTCATTTTTATTAAAAGCTGTTAATTTAAACACATCTTGCTCTTTAAAACAATTATCATTCCAAGTTTTTTTTGCGGTATTTATCATCGCTTCAGAAAAATCAGATCCATAATATTTCATATTAAATTGATTATCTAATAATAATTTATATGTAGACCCAACGCCACACGCAATATCATTAAAGTTTTTTGATAGTATAGAATCAATACGTGTAAGTGAATTTAATAAATTTTTCCAATGAGAAGGATAATTATTTTTAGAATTTAATTGTTCGATATTTAAACCCAATTGTTTCATAGGAACATTTACGTTTTTCCATTCATCAACATTATACAATTCATTTATTTTTTCATCATCAAATCTTTTGTTCAAAATGGATAAATCCCTTATAATTGATTCTGGATGATTATTTGTAAATTTTGCAGTAAAACACGGGCCTCGTCTCTCAGGTTTAAATTCATGCACACCATAATATTTATTTTCTAATTGCATTTTTTGACTATCGTTAGTGTTTGAAATCCAATTCAAATAAACATTTTGATAATAATCAGGTATAATTCCGTGTATATTCAAAGAATTTGCATAATAGTTCATTTTATTTTTCACTTGACTTGGAAACACATAGGAGTAATGATGCATCTGGATACCCCATTTATTAAATAATTCATCACTTGATATATGTTTTCTAGGAATATTCACTGGATATTGAATTGTGGGAGGTCTATGTGTTTGCCAAAAACTACCAGGCATGTATTTAAAAATTCGCAAAAAATTATCATTATTTTGCTCAAATCCAGTGAGATAAGAATCAAACCCACCATAAAATGTACAACTTCGCACACCAACAGAAGTTGGCTTTTCTTCTATTAACATTTTTTTAATCTTCATTATATTTTCAATAGTATATAACTCGTCTGAATCAATTTGCCACAAATAATCAATATCATCTCGAATAAATGGAATATAAGAATTACATTCTTCTGTTTTTTCTTCAAATTGCCCATGAATTATTTTAATTTTATTATCATAATCATTATAACTATCCATAATTTTATTAGTATTATCAGTAGAAGTAGTTTTACCCAAATTTTGCCAAAATCTTACAGGGCCTTCTGTTATCAATATTTGATCCACATACGGATAAATTTGATCGATACATTGCTTAAATACATAATCACCTTCAAATACGATAATACCTACCGCAATTTTTATCGAAGGATCTTTTTTTGTCATACCCATACCCATACCCATACCCATACCCATAGTATCACCTTTTTCAATACTTTTAATTATCTTGTCTACCTTCTTTAAACTTCTAAAATAATCATCATGTAATTTTTTAAGAGGTACATTTTTATATATCTGATTATTATTTGTAAATATTCTATAAAGATCACCAAGACAATATGAATTGCTCTTAAACTCAAATTTAAATTTTGAAAAATGTGTAAAAACCAAGGGTTGGATTTTACCTTTATATGTTATTTCATAATTAGCTATATTATCAATGTTATAACTCCCCCAATTCCAAGGCGCACCATGTCCAATATCATCATCAATATAAATTTCATTCTCTGAACACAATACTGGAAAATGATCTAAGTATTTCTGATCGCCGCACGTATGTAATTGTAATTCTGCATATTTTTTATACAACACCGCATCAGTCCACCAATGTAAAACCTCTTTCCCTTTACTTGAATTCTTAAAATAAACTATTCCAACGTTAAATTTACCAGATTCATTTAAATGAGCTTCGCTATCAAATCTGTGTTTGAATATTCCAATATCTTTTTCTCCAAAGGTCTCGTATAAAATATTAATATCTTTATGGAAAACAATATCAGAATCTATATACATAACTGATGAACAATTTGGTGTAATAGACATAATATAATTTGAAAAATAAGATGCAAGTGCCCAAAAGTAATATCTAGTTTGATATGTTTTAAGATTAATAATAGTTTGATTATTTAATATAACTTCTTCTTTGTAACAATTAATTTTAAATCGTAGTTTGATATTTGACATGATATTAAATGTTCTGTCATCCAAACATAGAAAATGTATTATAAGATTCGTAGACGATTCAAATGAATCAATCGAACCTAATAATACTAAAGCGTAATGCAAATAATTAAAATCGCATAAAATGGTAACATGTTTTTCCATAGTATATATAATTATTATTTATAATTATCTATTTAAACCAATAAACTAATAAAACAAAATATAAAAATATCAACGTTTTGCTGTGCCATAAAACGGATCCATTAGATTTTTAATAAAGGGGTTTAAATCTTGTGGATTTACCAAAGTATCGTAGTGAAAAAAACAATCCCAAAACCATCGCTTGTTTAAGATTTCCGCATTCGTCATTTCATGATGAAACATTTGATCAATGACAGAAAACGCGGACTTCAAAAGCAAAATCTCTCGAACCAAATCTTTTTTAATATTAAATAGTTTTACTAGCTGGGATTTATGATCATTATTCAAAGCATTTGTATTACATTTGGAAACCGCATTAATATATCGAATTTCATTTTTCACATTTTTCAAGTTGGTAATCGTTTTTTTCCGATAATCGTCGATTTTTTTAATAATAGAAAATATATTTGTATTGTACATTATCGGATATCGAACACGAATGATGTGTGGAATCAAAAATTGGTTTGTTTCTTTGATCTCCGCTATTTTCTTTTCAACATCTGATAACTTTTTCATCATATCCGATTCCAATTCTACTTTTTTTTTCGAATTTGCATCGACATCCTGCTCCATAGAGAAATCACGAAATAATAAAATAGATCCGGATGTAAAAACAACCGATGTTTGTAATTTATCGTATTGATGAGCGGATATTTTATGCGCTTCTGATGCGGCATCCAATTTGAAATAATTAACCATGGCTAGTAAAAATGCGATGATAGCGTTAACGGCGGATATTAAAGTGGCCCCCCAACCATAATATTGAACAACGGATGATAACACTGTTGCAGCGGTAGATAGCAATATAGCAGGCATCATCAATTTATTCAGTTGTTGTTCAGAGTAATTTTTAGCTTCCATATAAATGATTTTTTGTCCCTTTAAATAACTCGCTAAAATGTCCAGTGCGGACGAATATTTGTGATTGATATCAGAGTAGTATTTATCAATGCTTTGTTCTACTTGTGTATAATTGAGTTTTTTAAATGTAATTTTATGACTTATACCAGTACCAGTGCCATTGCCCTGATTAGGACTAGGATTATGACCATTGCCATTACCATTACTATCATCATCACTATAGGTATCACTTAGATCGCTTGCACTTTCAGCAAAATAATTTTCATCTCCAACACTAATACTATTATTGCTACTATTGTTGTGATTGCGATTGTGATTGTCATTGTGATAGTTATATCTATGATTATTATGTAATTTAGCGTGTTTATTATTTTTCAAATTGTTGAATGCATTACTCAGAAGAGTGATAATATTGTCATCTCCTAGGGTGATACCGGAACCTTCGACTAAATCAGTAGTAATCGCATTATGTTCCAAATTATGTTCCAAATCATTTTCTAAATCATTTTCCAAAACGTGTAATTGAATTTCGTTCATACTATATTATATATTGCAGCACAAAATGTTTATTTTATTATAGAAACTTATAATATAATGACTACAAAGACACATACTAGAACTAGAAAAAACGTACCTTGGCGAAAATGGAAACAACAAAAACCGAGCGCACATCAGAAAACATTGATGCTTAAAAGATGCGGTAAAAAATGTTTTTTGGGTTCAAAAAAATCATTTCCTATTTGCAAAAAAAACACATGCACTATTAGTAAAAAAGGTGTGTATGCTGCATACATTAGAGCGCGCCAATATAGAACAAAAGGACGAAAGTATCAATCTATCGCAACACGGGCAAAACGAATGATACAGAAACTATAGAGAAAAAACATAAAATTGAAATAGATTACAATATATAAAAGTAAATTATAATCTATGAATAAATTAAGCTATTAAATAGCAATGATGACCATTATGTATCCAAATTATCAGCAATATCCAAAATATGAGCAATATAGGGGATGCAACGGAACCGAAGGTGTAGTTGTAGACCCAGAATACGGAACTTTAGTGGAGTATTCTGACCATGATCAAAATGACTGGGGATTCTTTGTAAATTTAGATGATTTATATGATCATCAACTATCAAAAAATAATAAATATATTGACAACTATAAAAAACAACAAAAACGAATAAATTATATGTCTTCCATTAGAGAGGTGAATGAAAACAGAGACGAAACGCAGCGAGTCGAAGTTTTTCGATTATATTCCGAAGGTGTTAGCCGAAGGAATATAGAAAGAAACGTGGACATAGATATAATAGATGATGAAGAATTTGGTTGGTATGTTCCTGATAAACTACCAAATAAACCACCACATAAACCTGAGCAAAGGGATATGCATATGCAAAGGGATATGGATGTTAGGACAGATAAAATAACCAAAATAAACATCAATATTGAATATGATTATGATGACAATAACGCGTTTATGAAAGGCTGTCTAAATACGTGTATAGTGTTGGGATTATCAATAGGATGTTCTATATTTATTGTTTTGTTCTAGGAAAAGGATTATGCCTCTAGAAAACATCGGCTTGCAAGCAAGCCTACGTTTTCCTCCATCCCCTAGATTATTGATTAACGGATATATTCCAAGCAGAATAAAATACACCTGTCTCTGTATTACACATTGCTGCTATCTGTATTCCGTCTATGTGTCCAGCAATAGTTAAACCTGCGGTAGAACAATCAATAGTATATGAAAGATTATCACCATTTGGTACTATATCTGCATTAGTAATAGTTATAATAGTTCCATTTGGACAATTAAAGGCATATCCAGTAATAGTATCAGTATAAAGCGATGGAGCCGTCCATAGTAGTGTTATAGTAGGAGTTCCCGCTTGTATACCTGCATTGTATGGAATTGTACTAGGATAATCAGGTGCCTGTTTTTGTGGACTTGGATCACAAAAAGAACCTTGAGTACCTGCTGAATTTATTGCAGCAACTTGGAAAGAATATGATACACTCGGATCTAAATTTTTTATATTCAAATAAGTATCAGAAGTTGCACCATATGTAATATATGTATTCTGATCCGAAATAGATTGAAAAGATTGAACTATATAAGTTATATTATCACCTATATACGGATTCCATGACAATGATATTTGTACTGCATTTGCAGATACGTATAACCCAGTAGGTGGATCTGGATAAGTTATAATAGCAATAGTCGTTGCAGAAGCATAGACATACGATGAAGCACCTGCACTATTCATCGACCATACTCTAAAATAATATAGGGTACCATTGTTTAATCCTATAATATTGTAAGAGGTGTCATTTGTTGAAATATCTATTACATCATTCAATGATGCTTCAACATTAGAATAGTTAATTCCATAATATATATTAGAAATATTTGAAGGAGCAATCCATGATAAAAATACAGATTCATCATGAGGAACAGCTGTTAACGGAGCAGTAGGTGAATCTGGTAGAGTAGTAGCTGTAATGCTATCACAATATATACTAATAACATCGTTAGAAGAATTTTCTGCGGCTACTCGGAAATAATATAATGTATTACTTGATAGACCTGTCACGATCTGAGAGGCTAAGTAAATATAATCTGAACCATCATCTGGAAAAGTACTCCAAGTTGTGTTGTCAGTACTATATTGAACACTATAATCGCTAATGTTACTATTATTGTTAGGTGTTGTCCATGATAAACTTACAGAGTCATTAGTCGTACTACTAACACCTAAATTTGTAGGAGCAGACATTAATGTTGTTATTGTAGATGGTGTGGAATATGCTCCTGTACCGGCAATATTTACCGCAGCCATTTTGAACCAATATTCGGTGTAAGGCGTTAAACCCGAAATATAGGTTGAATAAATTGGCGATGACGCGTTAGTCGTAATATCAATTCCTGAAACATCTTTAGTAGTCCAACTACTATAATCAGTTTTATATTGAATGATATGACTTGAAATGGAACTACCACCATTATATGCAGGTAGATCCCATGAAACATGAACCTGTTCATTACCGGAAACTATATGTATATTTCTAGGAACAGAAGGGACGACATAAGGAGTTGAAAATGATACAGAAGGTGGACCCTCTCCAACTGCATTTATTGCAGCAACATAAAATGTAAAAAAAGTATAAATATTAAAATCATTTTCTGGTAAAATCACATGAAAACTTGAGCTATGTGGATTATAATCACCGCTGCCGATTTCAACATTTTCATACTCATAATGTATATTGTAATTAATAATAGGACTACCACCCGTATTTGTAGGAGGTGTCCAAGTTAATACTATACGTGAATTTTCAATGATAACAGAAGGTATAGTAGGAGCAGTCACAGGAGCAGTAGGTGCACTAGGAGCAGTAGTAATAGACGCACTTCCGGACCATTGTACAGGAGTGCTTACTGAATTTATGGCGACTACTTGGAAATAATACGTTGTATTACTACTCAATAAGGATAATGGTATAGTTGCATTAGTCGTAACATAATAAGTGTCAGGTATAATTGTCCAAGGACCATTACTACTCGAATCACTATAACGAACAAAATAGTTGCTAATGGTTGCACCCCCACTATAAATAGGAGCAGTCCAAGTTAAAGATACATTGCTACCAACAATATTAGCTATTAAACTGGTCGGTGCACTAGGACCAGATATAGGTGCAGGCGTCACAGATGCGGGATCTATTATTGGATATGTGAAATATATGATGACTACACCATTCGCACCAGATCCAACTTTATAATTATAATTACCATGACTTTTAGAACCAGCTCCACCCCCACCACTACCATAACTTCCACCCGATGCATCTATACCAAAACCAGCATTATTGGTATCAAAATTACTACTACCTCCATTACCCGCACCTATACCAGCTATACCACCTAAATAAGGACTAGGTACCGCGTATGTTGTTGTGTCTGTTCCACCACCACCACCACCACCACTTGAAGAACACATTATATTTTTATATCCCCCGTATAAACTCATAGTATGTCCGGTTTGACCAGGTGCACCCTTACCAGGGCCATCAGGATGATGGGTCGATGTACACGGCAAACCAGGATAATTATATGAAATATCAACTGCACTACTATCCGAGACATAATTATTAGGAGGACTGGATCTAGTGGGACAAGATTCTGAAATGATATGTATATGCGTATAGTTGTCCAAAATATAAGAAGCACCTCCCTGGACCCCATAATCATATCCTGTTTGTTCTGGTCCTATATTAGGTAAACCTATTCCTCCTCCACCGACAATTATATCAATAGGGCTGTTAGCAGTAATATCCAAAGTACCTTGTAGAATTCCACCACTACCACCTCCGCTACTAGTATAACCTAAACTATTTGCTTGACCTGAGGTACCACCTGCAACTACTAAGAAATTGATCGTCATGTTTTTATTAGAAGTAAACGTTGAACTACCCGGTCCGAATACATATGAATTATAGTTATTAATAACACTCCTTGTTACAGACCCAGTAGTAGTAGGAGTGACAAATGAAGATAATGTGGTAAAGGCGGATGATAATAAATAAGGTCCCATACCTACTCTATTTATTGCAGCAACTCTAAACCAGTATGGTTCGCCTGGCGTCAATCCACTTAAAGTAATAGATGTAGTAGTCGAAACGGGATGGGTATAAGAAGTCCAAGAGGTAGCAACTCTATTATTATTATTGGTTTGAATACTATAGTTTGTAATAATAGATCCCCCATTTGACTCAGGTGCGGCCCAAATTAATAATACTTGTCCGTCACCCGTTTCTACTATCACAAGGCCTGTTGATGTTCCGGGTATATCTAAAGTGGTAGTAGATACTACTTCAGAAAATGTTCCTGCTCCTCCTCCTCCCAATAAACCAACTGCTTCTACTTTAAAATAATATATTATACCATCGGCTAATCCAGTAACTTTATACATAGAATCCACGAGTTTTGTATCAATGAGATTCCAACCAACAGCAGGTGCAGCAGCAACAGCAGCAAGACCAACGATGGGTGCATCTGCATCTGCAGGAGCAGGAGCATCCGGATTATCTGTACTCCAATATACTCTATAATCCGTTATAGGACTCCTATCACTGGTCATAGGAGCGGTCCATGACAATAATACTGATCCAATTTCTGCAATAGCTATCAAATCGATAGGTGATCCTAATATAGAAATAACAGGTACACTCATATATTTTGTAAAATTAGTCATTCCACATGGTGTATTTCCAAACAGCTGCCCATCAGGATCAATCAGATAATGCTCATAAAATGGAACACTCAATGAATTAATAGCGGTAGGTGTAATACATGCATCTCCCGAAACATCACACACTACTGCTACACCACTCAGATCAGATTCGGTATATAATCCAGCAACTAGATTTGCTTCATTGATTAATGATGTACCGACACAGAAAGCATAGCTGTTTAATAATCGTCCTTTATTAAATAATAGCAATTCAGATTGAGTAAATTTTTTTTTACAATTGGCATTTCTAACATCATTGCAATAGGCTAATTTGGCAATTTTATTCTGTATATAATCACTCGCATAATCAGATTGTGTAATATTACCAAATGTGGGTTTTGCAGGAATAGGACTAAATGCATGTGCCATATGGTATATATATAATATAATCCGTAAATAAATAAAAAAATTGATTGCAAATAAGAAATCATAACAGATGCTATAATAATACCAATCGTAGATATGAGCGCCACTAAAAGCACCAATTATATATGGAGGAAAACGGAGACGAAGTGCAGCGAGTCGAAGTTTTCCGATTATATTCCGAAGGCGCTAGCCGAAGGAATATGTAATTTATGGAGATGTATATCCAATTTTATAGCACGTTCTAATAATACCAATCATTATTCAGAGCAGACACAAAGAAACAAGACCAATACACAATCCAATACACAAACAGACCAACATAGTATTCCACAACCAACTCAGTTAACCATTCCCCTTCCCACTATTGAATGGAAAGATACCCAAGCATTTGTTCCACCTATTTGTGAAGGGCAAGTAATAAAAGTATATGACGGCGATACGATTACTATTGCGGCTAAACTACCATATAACGATTCGCTTCTTTATCGATTTTCAATCCGCTTAAATGGTATCGATAGTCCAGAAATAAAAGGGTCTTCTGAGGATGAAAAAACTGCAGCACAAGTATCAAAACTTGCATTGGAAAATTTAATATTACACAAATATGTAGTATTAAAAAATAAATCAACTGAAAAATATGGAAGAATATTAGCAGACGTCTATATAGTATATGACAAAAATGAAAAACTCCATTTGAATAAATGGATGTTAGATAATAGATATGCAGTAGAATATGATGGAGGAACAAAAAAGGCACCGAAATCATGGATAAAATTTCAAAAAACAGGATCTAAGAATTAGATAAACCAATCAACTAACCTATCTACAAATCATAGACAGACTGGAATGTCAAACAAAAAGAATAATCCATATTATTCAAATCAATAACTCGACCATATTCATCTAATAATTGTATATTCATTTTTTGTATATCAACAGGTCCAAAATATTGTCGAGTCGTTGTGATAAGCGACAAATTATTCTGCGACAATATATTAAAAGTACCATCTTGCATAGAGATGCGCGCTAAAATATTTTTATTTAAAATAGATGCATTAAAAGCACTATAAAATCCATTATTCACGTTATTATTATAATCATCAATCGCTAAATAAATATATCTAGAACCTGTTAAATCCACCAAACCTTCAGACACATATGAATAATTATTTTTATAAATACCCTGTCTAAAACCCATCATCCATCCAAATTTCAAAGGTAATGGCGTAGCATGATCCGGATTACCATATCGATCTGTTTGAAAATTCAATGAAAAGGGAAAAATAGGTATACTAGATGCATCTAAAGCAGCCTCATCTAGACCCACTACCATCTGACCACTACCTGAATCATCAGCATCAATATTAATGGTAAAATATAATTTGTTAAATTTAGCATCGTTAGACAACGGACCATTTGCACCACTAACATAGTTATTTAAATAACTTTTAAGAGCAGAAGGGGTATAATTTCCATCAGGTATAGAAATAATTTCGCTGCTAAGATCAATAGTTACACCGAAGAAATTATTACCCATCTGTTTCGATACCGCATAAAATGTCGTCGGCATTTCAAATGCAGCTAATTGCATAGACATTACATCCGAAAATTTTATAGGAAGACTGAAATTAAAATCGGTACTTCGGGTAGCATAGTAATTCTCTCTGAAGCGTGTATCAATATTCAAATTTTGCTTTAATACTCTTTTTTTTAGAGGGTTAATAGTACCTGGATAAAACTCACTAGGAAATGACTGCCCATATGGTGTACTAGGTTTTTCAATAATAAAAGTACTACCAGCATCGGTAACAGGCGATTGTTTTAATGAAAGGTCTGAATTATAAACACGAGATGAAATAGCCGAAATAGTAGCCTTCAAGTCAGTAAGTAGAATCACTTTGGCAGCGTTTAAAAAATTTAGTGTGCTGGCTCTAGTAGAATCGTTTATAGATTTATCATTAAAAATACTTTCTCTTAATTTCGTTTCTTTCATTTCAACGATGGAACTAGTGTAATTGGGTGGTAATTCAAATAACTCCTCTAATTCTCCCTTTTTATAATTTTCAATGTTCAAATCAAAATTGCTCATCTAATCTATCTATTCTATGCAAATATATAATTTATGTTCATTTTATCTTATATTCCTTCAGCTAGCGCCATTGCTTCGTCTCCGTTTTCCTTCACACTTTCCTAGAAAAAAAATAGATGGTTAATCTATTTTTTTGTTTTGTTTATTGGTTTTTCTAGGTTA
>Ga0209190_1002653_pt1 | contig 11983 bp, 11 predicted proteins | sample M_140205_XF_Meta_FD_187315 | JGI IMG/M metagenome (GOLD analysis project Ga0209190, IMG submission 187315) | Freshwater microbial communities from Lake Montjoie, Canada to study carbon cycling - M_140205_XF_MetaG (SPAdes) (version 2) | ecosystem: Environmental > Aquatic > Freshwater > Lake... | reverse complement strand
GCCATCGCCTGGACCGATGCGCCGTGGTTGGCCAATCGGCATGGGTTGACCGACGCGGTACCAGTCATAAGCAAGGCCGGCGTCATCAAGGCCCGGGGCTTTGAGTTCGCCTCCGCCCTTCATGATCAACTCTTTTCCAAGTCCAAATTCCGGAGGACTGCAGATGCTGTCGGCCGGAACAACGAAAGACACGTGGCGCCCCAAACTGTCGCATCCGAGCTGCGACTTGATAAACCCATCGCCATTCCAAGACTGACCCCAGCTGTTTTTCACGATAAAGTTGTATTTTGAATCATCATTTTTTTCATAACCAACGATGGTGACCGCGTGGTTTGGTTGTGCGCTGGTGCAACGTACGTTGATGGGGCTTGGATTTTGCCAACTGCTGTCGGCTGCGACACTGACCCAAAGCGCGCCGAAGTCGTTCACACCCCTGCGGACTTCCTCGACAGTGGCCCGTTTCCCTGCGCTTCCAATGTTCCCCCAGCGGAGTGCTTTAGCGACAGGCTCGATTTTCTTGCATGAGAGATTTTTGGCTGCGTACGGAAAGTCTTCTTCAAGGCCGATGCCGTTCTTTTTCATGTAATCGAATGGTTGCCATCCACCGCCGCAACCGAAACTTTCCTTGTCGCAAGAGACAAGTTCTTGCTCGGATAAATTCAATGCCCCGCCGTTGGCGCGAAGCACTGCTGATTCCATCACTGCGGCTCCAGCAAATGCCCAGCAGGATCCACAACTGCGCTGGTTTTTTACCGGACTAACGAAACCACTTTCGCGAAGGTCCAACGTATCTGGTAATTCTGCGATGTCGTTCCAACTTAAAAATGGCACGCCGTATTCAGCGTCTGCTGGAACAATGAGGCCTGTGGAGTGTCGTTTGTTGGTTTCTGCAGAAGCTATGCTGGAGAATAATGCGAGCACAAAAAAAATACTGAGTCCGCGCGTCATTTCGTACCTCCCTGGTCGAATTGGGTTTCTACGGATTTCAGATTAGCACTTCACGGAATCGAAATCGAAAGTCCGCGCAAAATTTCTCCCAGTGATTCAAAATACTTATGACTAGACGATTGTGGCTTATGGAACAGTTTGATTTGTGTAGTTTCCAATTCCAGATCAGGCAGGATCATTTCAATGGTGCCTTGCAATAACAGAGGCGCGGCTAAAAAGTCGGGAAGGATTCCAACGCCCAGTCCGTCAGCCACCGCCTTGGCGACGTTTTGCGTACTACCAACGGCCCACGTGCCTTTGAAGCGCATCTTCATGCGGACTTCAGATGGAAATAAGCGCATCGAGGGCAGAGAGCTGTGACGATCGATGAATGTGACGTTGGCCAGATCTGCATTTTCAATGATGGAATGCGCCATTGATGGAGTCGCAACAAAGACATGACGTTCGAGCCCGACGTCGATTCCGTGGTCGTCTTGCATGGCAGGTGAGGTCTGGGTGATAACGGCATCAAGGCGTCCGTAGTTCAGGTCCTGCATGATTTCTTCTTCAGACCCGGGCCGGATGTTGGGCCGGATATCGGGGTGTTTTGTCCGGGCCATCAGGATTGCGGGAAAAAGCCAGCTGTCCGCCAGGTCCTTTCGGATTCCGATTTTTAATTCATCTCCAAAGGTAGCGGGCTGGATATTTTCGAAGGCCGAAAGGGCATCGATGGCTTGCCGCGCCAGCCTCTGGCCGCTGGTCGAAAGCTTAATGCCTCGCCCGTCCTTCTCCAGGATTTTTTGCCCGAAGGCCTCTTCCATTTTTCGAATTCGTTGCGTGATGGCTGGCTGGGACAGGCCCAATCGCTGGCCAATTTTGGTTACGGTGAGGCCTTCGCGCAGGGCGCTCAGGATCATGAAATCATCAACGTTAAGGAGACGTAGTTGATGCATAGCAACCGCCGGATCAAGACTGTTTGATTAATGCGAACTTGATCCTGAATGGAAGAATCATGCCAATGGCGTGTCTACAGGATTACGGGGGGTTATGTGGTTCGTACGAGGCGAAGTTCTGTCGTGGTCATTGACAGTGACTGAGACGCAGTCAGTTTTTCACCAATTTTTGATCAGTTTTTGGTCTGCCTGATCGCGTCCAGAAGTCCGGCGAGGTGTTCCTCTGTAGTCAACGGATTGATGACGGTGACGCGTAGCCAGTAAGAGCCGTCAAGGCGCGTGCCCGTGATGTACCAGTTGCCGTCATTGACGATTTGGGTTCGGATTTTTTGTTGCAGATTCGACAAGCCTTGGGAGTCAAGATTGGAATTTGCCGGGACATGACGGAAACACAGGATATTGCATTGGGGCACGTGGGCCACTTCAAAATCTGGCGCGTTCTGGACCAATTCAAACATTTTTTTGGTGCTGGCCATCGCACGGTCAATCAATGAGGCGATAAATTCCTTGCCATAAAGGCTCCAAATACCCCAAAGGCCAAGAGACAGCGTCCCCTTCGTGCACTCAAAGGTCCGGAGTCCCCCGTCGAATTCCGCAAGTCCCGTCGGATCGTTGGGGTCGAAAAGATACGGAGCGTCCTGGGCAAAGGCCTCCCAGCTTTGGCGTGCATTCTTGTAAAAGAGGTAGGTGCACAAGGCCGGTACAAAAAGCATTTTATGGGCATCCCAAGTAATGCTGTCTGCGTGTTCAATACCAGCAACCAAATGCCTGTGCTTTTCGGAAAACAGGAAACTGGCGCCATGGGCTCCATCGACGTGGAACCAAAGTTTATGCTCCTGCGCGATCCGGGCAACCCCGGCAAGGTCGTCAAAGGATCCTGTTGGGGTCGTACAGGCCGAGCCAACAATGGCAAAGACATCGAGGCCGTTTTCGCTGGATGTGCGCAAAAGTTCACGGGCTTGTGCCAGATCCATCCGGTGTTCTTTGTCGACGGGAACCTTGATCAATTGCGCTGTGCCGATTCCCAGAATTCCACAGGCTCTGGCGATGCAGTAGTGGCTGTCGGAACTGGTCATGATCGCAGGCTTCAGGCCACCTTTCGCCGCGACTCCACTTGTCCAGGAGTTGCCGTACCGGATGTTGCGTGCGGCAAGCAGGGCCGTCACATTAGCCAGGGTTCCGCCGTGGGTTCCGATCCCTGCAAATGTGCCTGGAGCCCAGCCGATCAGCTCCCCGAGCGCGTTGACGACGGCCTTTTCGGCTGCGGTTCCGAACGGGGCCATTTCAAAGACGGCGGCGCCTTGATTTGCGGCGCGTCCAAGGACATCAAACAGGGCAGATGCCGGAACCACCGGAGGAACCTGATGCCCCATGTAGCGGGGGTCGTGGAGGTGGTGGCCATAGGTCAGGGCCATGGTTGCAAGTTCTGCAAAGCGCAGTGCAGACGGTTTCGCGGAGTCCTGCCCCCCGAGCGACATGGCCTCTTTAGCCATCTGAATGTAGGCATTTGGAGTCAGAGGGGGAACGGTCCGGCCCGATTTTGCCTGACATTCCGTATAGTAATTAGCAAGGCAGCGGCCGAGTTCTGTGGCAAGGCGTTGCGATTCTTCGGGGCTAAAATATTTTTTTATGTCGGGGCTGCAATTCATCAAACCTGTGCTATACATCTCCCCCCGGGACGTCAAGGGTTAGAGATCCTCAAAACCCTTGACCAGTAACGACTTTAGCCAACCGGGAGCCTTCCATGATCAACGCAATTTTCGCATCAACAGTCATTGCATCGTGTTTGAACGGCGGCAGCTACTTTGGCGGTACCAAGGCAGAACTGACTCGTTCCGCTGACGAGTTTACCTACAATCTTGTCATCGAAGAGTTCAAGGGTCCGGATGGTGATGGTACGGCTGGCGTTATCGCCGACGAAACCACTTCGTCCATTAACGCCATCCACTTGGAAAATGGAATGCTCTATCAATTCAAGGGCTGGGAACTTGAAGTTGTCGGTGTGTACACGCAACCCTACAATTCCAAGCTTGAAGGCGAACTCCGCAAGCTCGACAGCAAGGGCGACGTGGTGTCGACGATGCCATTGACCTGTGACTTCAACGACTAGTTTTTTTTGATTCATTGACCGCGGGTTGCCGGGCGGGTTTGAAGGCAGATGCCTCCAAACTCGCCCTTCCCATTTCGTCAAATACGAATTTGACATCGCGCCGCGTAAGCGGTCCCTCTACTGGCTTGTCGAGAATCGCGGTCGTCTCATACGTCCCGTTGGGAACAGACTCCAAAGTTCGCCACGTTTTGAACACCGCCGAAGGATGTGGCAATCCGCCACGCGGAAACCGTCGCCACTCCACCGTTCGTTCGTCTTTGATTTTGTGGAAGAAGCCCGCCGTCGTCGTCAGCCGATAGGGCGAACCACCGCTATACCCAACCTTTTCAAACCAGACGTCCCGGTCAATATAAGTGACGACGTGCAGCAGGTTGCCCGCCGCGTCAAGGATCAGGACAACGTCACCGAATTCCATGGGAGTCGTGGCGGTCAGAGCCTGCTGATACAAGGCCTCGATCGAATCACCCATGCCAAGGCGTGTGCTGCGCTTGTCGTCTTGAAGGACAGCCTGCATTTCAGGTGTGTCTGCGTAAAACAAGACAACACTGCGCGAGAGGTCTTCTGTAGCAGTTTTTTTTGACGTGCGAATGATCTCGTAGGCTGTTCCCCAGCAATTGCTGGCAATTCGTGTGTAGTCGTCCTGGATTTCAGATTCGAACTCATGATTCACCGTTGCCTGCATGAAGGGCATCAGAAAATCGTCCAGCGTATAGACTTCGCCAGCCCTGTATTGGACTTGTGAAAGGGCGAAGCCGTACACTTTTTTCAGTGCATTGAACTGCTCATTGGTTAGTGATGGAAAGGTCACTTTCAAGTGGGGTTCTTCGTAGTCCGTTTGCCATTTGAAGTACTGGTTGGTGGCGGTGTACTCGATTGGGTCGCCCCCAAGGCGCTCGACTGCATTCAATTGAAAATCTTTAACGGATTCCACTGGACCAGGTCTGAGTTTTCGGAACTCGGTAAGTTGGCTTCTGGTTTTTTGATCTGGAGCAATGGTTTTGCATCCCGCCAACAGGATCAATCCAGCAATGATCAATGCAGCTGATTTCATTTTGGCAGTTTCCTTTTGCGGTGTTGCCTTCCATTATACATATTGATTCACTTGGTTCGACCGGAGAGCTCCAGGTCATGAAAAAAAAACATTCCAAAACTTCTATGGACCTCGCTGCGGGGTTAGGCTTTCGCGAAGCCGTTTCCCTGGTCATTGGCACGATCATCGGAACTGGTATTTTTCTTAAAGCTGCCGTTATGGCCCAGTTGGCCGGCAGCGTGACGGCGGTCCTCCTAGCGTGGGTGGTTGCGGCTGGACTCTCCCTGATGGGGGCGCTGTGTTACGCCGAACTTGGATCCCGCTTTCCTCATGCCGGTGGCGAATACGTATTTTTACGCAAGGCATGGCCGGAGTGGGTCGCCTTTCTTTATGGTTGGACTAGATTTTGGATCGGATCGCCGGCAGCCATTGCCGCCTATGCCGTTGGTGCCGCGACATTTTCGGCGGGATTTCTGGACGTACATGCACTGGGTGGCAGGGCCGTCGTCGCCGTCTCGCTAGTTTGGATTTTCACCATCATCAATTGCTTCAAGGTGCACTTTGGCGGTTCTGTTCAGGCCAGCTTGACCCTGTTGAAGGTCGTTCTGATTGGTGGATTGGCGGCAGTTATTTTTATCAGCGCACCCCAGCAGAACTTGGCGCGCCTTCTGGCGCACGAAGGGTTTTCCTGGGGGCAGGTGACGTCGGGAAGTTTCGGGGCTGCTGTCCTTGCAGCATTGTGGGCCTTTGATGGCTGGAACAACATGCCGATGGCTGCCGGTGAAATCCGAGATGGCCAACGCAATGTCCCGCGGGCGTTGATTGTCGGACTTGGTGTGGTGACCATCATGTATATCACCGCCAACCTTGCATGGTTTTACGGGGCCTCTTTTGAGGAGATTTCGACGGCCAGCAGCACGCGTTATCCCGAAGCGCTGCCGGCGGCAACCAAGGCCATTCAAGGATTTCTGGGAGAAGGCGGAATCGCCGTCGTTTCCTTTGCCTTTGTCATGTCGGCCTTGGGCGCGATGAACGGGTCCATTTTGACCAGTGCGCGTGTCCCTTATGCGATGGCGCGCGATGGGTTGTTTCCTGCCTGGTTTGCCCGGGTTCATCCGCGCAGCCAGGTTCCGGTCATTTCTCTTCTTGTCCAAGGGGTGAGTGCCAGCCTTCTGGCCGCCACCGGCTCTTTCGATCAACTGACGGATTACGTCGTTTTTTCGTCGTGGATTTTCTATGCCTTGGCGGCAGCAGGTCTGTTTAAGTTGCGCCGTATTGGGGGCGCATTTTCGGGGTACAGGATAAAATTTTTCCCAATGATTCCGGTGTTTTTTGTCCTGATGGCCGTTTGGCTTATGGCTCAGGCCATCCATTCCAACCCCGCTGCCTGCGCGACGGGTGCGCTGCTGATCGCCCTCGGAGTTCCAATTTACCGTCTGTTTTGTATTAAAAAGTTGATAAATTGATCGGATTCTATTATAAATGCCAAACAATTTTTATCGACGGGGAATTCTCATGAAAACGACGTTTTCTGCTTTTGCGCGCGCCGCAGCCATGGCCTTGATCGCTTCCGCTTCCGCTTCCGCTTCCGCTTCCGCTTCCGCTTCCGCTTCCGTTCCAGCATTTGCCCATAGTATTCCTGACGGTCCGGGTTGGCATTACTATGCTGACTGCCACAGCGACTCTTATTTTGGTGGTTGGAACATCAAGGTTTATACCGATAATGGAAGTGGAAATATCAGTGCGTCCCTTGAACGGGTTAAGGGCCCAGATGGTGACGGAGTTGCAGTGTCCTACGCAATCGTCAAGGGTCACATCCTTGGATATCAGTCCCGGCCGCGGACGGTGCAGTTTGAACTCGATTCCTCGCCGAAGAGTTTTATCAGTATTTCCATCGACCGTGCCTTGGACGGATTGCACGTCGGAGCGATTGACATGATATCTGCCGATGGATCAAAGGATTCTGAACAGCTGCTTTGTTCGATCCATTAATTTGAGAAGGCTCTGCCAATGTTTTTTTTACGCCGCATCCTGATTGTCTTAGGCTGTGCCATGACCTTTCCGGCAACGGCAGCGAAAACCGCCGAGGTGGCGATGGTCGCCGGCGGTTGTTTTTGGGGAGTCGAGGACTTGATCCGGAAACTTCCCGGCGTAAAGGAAACTGAAACCGGGTACACCGGTGGGTTCATTCCCGGGGCGACCTACGACCAGGTTAAAAAGGGCAAAACTGGACACGCTGAAGCCGTCCGGATTGTTTTTGATTCGGATAAAATTTCCTACGAACAACTGCTCAATTATTTTTTCAAGATTCACGATCCAACGACACTGAACCGGCAGGGCAATGACACTGGAACACAGTATCGCAGTGCCATATTTTATCTTTCAGATGCTCAGAAAAAGACTGCCAAAAAAGTCACAGCAAAAGTTGACGCCACAGGATTTTGGAAGGGCAAGGTCGTTACCGAAATCCTTCCTGCCGGAGAATTTTACCGGGCCGAGGACTATCATCAGAAATATCTGGTAAAAAATCCTGGCGGATACACATGCCACTACGAACGCCCGTTTGTTTTTGGAAATTAGCTGGTCATCCTGAGTCGACCCGTCATCCTGAGCGAAGCGAAGGATCCTTTCCGGAGCAAGCATTGAAACAATTTCAGATCACAATTTCAGGCAACGTTCACCGCTTTCATAATCTGGCCGACGTTTTGGCCAAGGCCACGCCCCAAAGATCAGGAGACATCCTGGCTGGCGTGGCGGCCGACAGCGAAGAACAGCGGGTTGCCGCCCAGATGTGTCTGGCTGACATTCCGTTGGCCGAATTCCCGTTGAATCCGCTGATCCCCTACGAGTCGGATGAGGTCACCCGTGCCATCTGTGATTCGTGGGATAAAGAGGCCTTCAAGAAGATCGCCCATCTGACGGTCGGTGGCTTCCGCGAACATCTACTTGCCTATGAAACGACCGATTCTGAACTGGCGACACTTGCCCCAGGTCTGATGCCTGAGATGTTGGCTGCCGTCAGCAAGATCATGCGCAACCAGGACTTGATCGCGGTCGCACAAAAGGCCGAGGTAACTACAAAATTTCGGTCGACGGTGGGTAAAAAAGGGCACCTCTCGATTCGCCTGCAACCAAACCATCCGACTGATGATTTGAAGGCCATCACGGCCGCTACAATCGATGGCCTCATGTATGGATGTGGCGATGCAGTGATTGGAATCAATCCTGCGACGGACAGCGTTGGGCGCCTCATGGAACTTGAAAGCCTTTTGGCTGGGATTATCGAGACTCTTGCCATTCCCACTCAATCTTGCGTCCTTGGTCATGTCACCAATCAGATCGAGGCCATGAACAAGGGTAGTCCGGTGGACTTGGTCTTTCAGTCCATTGCCGGGACGGAACTCACAAACAAGAGTTTCGGGGTGAACCTTGGAATTTTGCGCGAGGCTCAGGACGCTGCCCTCGCCCTGAAACGAGGTGGTCCGCAGGTGATGTATTTTGAGACCGGCCAAGGATCTTCCTTGTCAGCCAGAGCCCATCACGGAGTTGATCAACAAACCCTCGAGGCGCGAGCCTACGGCGTTGCGCGAATGTTCAATCCATTTCTGGTCAACACCGTCGTCGGATTTATCGGCCCGGAGTATCTTTTCGATGGCAAACAAATCATCCGTGCGGGGCTTGAAGATCACTTCTGCGGCAAGATGATGCGCCTGCCGATGGGTTGTGATGTTTGCTACACCAACCATGCCCAGGCCGACCAGGATGACATGGATGATTTGTTGACCTTGCTCGGTGTTGCCGGCTGCAACTATTTCATGGGCGTGCCGGGAGCAGATGACATCATGCTCAATTATCAATCGACTTCGTTTCATGATGCCCAGTACGTGCGTCAGGCCTTGAAACTGCGCGCCGCCCCCGAATTTGAGGCATGGCTGCAGCAAATGGGTGTCCACGACAAGTCGGGCCGCCTTCTTCCCGCTGGTAAGTCGAAATCACGACTGTTGACTGCGGCGACGAAACTTCTGCCGGGCGGCGGTATTCAATGACGGTCAAGCCCGACTCTTGGGAATCGTTGCGCAAGCTTACCCATGCGCGAATTGCGCTGGGCCGTTCTGGAAATTCTGTTCCCACGCGCGAGCTCCTTGATTTTCGGATGGCGCATTCCCGGGCCCGGGACAGTGTTTGGCGTGAGGTTGATTTTGCGCCGCTCGGTGCAGTCCTGACATCGTCCGGATTTTCGTCGATCCAAGTCCAGTCCAAGTGCAGCGGAAAACAGAACTTCCTTTTGAACCCTGATTTGGGCAGGACCCTGTCTGATGAATCTCAGGCGCGCCTTGACGCCGATCTTGGGCAAAGTCCAGTGCCAGACTGCGTGCTGGTTGTGGCTGATGGTCTTTCGGCCAACGCGATTCATACCAATGCGTCAGCATTTATCGAAGGATTTTTTCAAAGCATGAAGGGCGTGCAATTGGGGATAGGCCCCATAGTCCTTGCCCGATACGCGCGCGTTGCCCTCGGTGACGCCATTGGTTTTGGTTTGAAGGCCAGATCGGTGATCATGCTGATTGGCGAGAGGCCGGGGCTGGCCAGCTCTGACTCGTTAAGCGTTTATTTTACGTTCGATCCAAAGCAGGGTCGGACCGATGCCGAACGGAACTGCATTTCCAATATTCATGGTTCTGGACTGCAGCCTGAGGCGGCAGGAAACATGGCGGCTTTTTTGGTGCGCACAGCGATCCAACGGCAGCTCAGTGGCGTCGACCTCAAGCTCGAATACGAAGCCCCGAAGGCAATTCAGTCTAAAAGCTAGTTGAGATGATCCTTCACCCACGTGCGGATCTTTGCGATCGCTTGCCGTTGGGTTATTTTTCCTTCCTTAAGCTCATTGTAAGTGGCGAATTCAAACTGAGCCTTGATCCTTGCGGATTCATAGGGCACAGGCCAAAGGTTTTGTGTGGAGTTGCTGCCACCCAAGGCCAGTGGAATCAGGTGATCCACTTGATAATCCTTTAGCTCATCCTCGGTCACACCATAGGGAGCCGAGACGGCGACCCGTGTTGCGCGACTTACGTTGCGAGCGCAGTGAGGAATATTTTCTGCATACCGGGTTTCGTCAAAATCGGGGTCTGATTTGGTGCAAAGGTGTCCCGGGGTTCTCTTTTCATCTGGATACCAGTGACTCCCCTGTGTCGTCTGGATTTCATCAACATCCAATTGAAGGTCGTCGACGCGGCCGCAGCCTGCCAGTAGAATCAGAACGCACAAAGACGACAGACGAAAGCCAATGGCCCGTGTGATCATGGTGTGCCCCATGCTTGATTTAGTTGATCTTGAAATCTGACTAAATGTTAGCACAGGTCTTTTCGAATTCAGAAATTCCGCTGGCCGCGTTCAGCGTGAATTTTTGTAAAGTTCGAAGACGATGATGCCATCTTGTTCCAGCGAGGCGATATTTCGCTGCAGCCGAATGGCAATATATTCGGCAACCACAATTGATGGCGATCTTGCCATGATCAAAATCGGCTTCGGATCGTCACGCAAGCGATGATCGTTCAACACCCTTTCAATGTATTCCTTGGAAGCCGCACTCAAATTTCTTGGGATTGAAACCACAGTGCCCTTGGTCGGGTAGGCGATGGCTGGTCCGGCAAGAAGGGGCAGGTCCAATAGCTCGGGGTGGGCGTTCTCATAGAACCCGGCCTGGACGAGAACAATAGATGACCGGGAATCATACCGTGCGTTGATGAGGTTCACAGCCCGGCGCCAATTTTCCGGTGGAACATATGTCATAGATCCAAAGATGCTGATCACAAAGGTTGCCCAAAACATGAAGTGCTGCCATCGCTTGGCGGTGCTAGACGAAAAAAGTGTCAGACCTATGGCCAAGGCTGCCGGAAGAAATGCGGCGATGATGTAGTTTCTGTGAACAACAAAAGAACCGGTCATCCGGTAAATCAGATAATGGACAACCGACGGAATGATAGCCGCGCCTGCGAATACGATTAATTGAGAGCTGAGCCCCGTTTCGTTCCTGGAATGATTTCCACGAGCCGAAAACCTCAATGCCAAAGACGCAACTAGCAGGACCATAAGACCGGGCGGCAGAATGGAATAAACAAGAAACTCAAGCAGCCACTGTGCTGGCAGAGGGCCAGCATAGGAATGTAGGGCTGAGCGAGAATAAAAATGCATCACGAGAGGTATCTGCACGAGGATCGCCAAGCCAAGCATAGACAGGCCGGCAAGGATGGCCTTCAGGCTCAAGCGCGTAAAAATGTGTGCCCTCGATTTTCGAAAAAGCAGGCCACCTGCCAACAATAATAGAGGTCCCTCCAGCGCGAATACCTTGGTCAGCCCAGCCATTGCGCCGGCGGCGCAACTTCTCATCCAGTGTCTTTTGGCTCCCGTGCGCGAGAAGGCAACCCACTGATGGATTGAGGCAGATAGAAATGCCATGGTCATGGCATAGGGCCTGGCATTTACAAAGGCCATGGGTTCAATGCACAAGAGGATCAGGCAAACGAGGGTTGCGCCGTAGGTTGAAGTCAAATTTCGGGCTGTGCGATAAAGAAAAATAAGGGTAACAACGCCGAAAATAACGGATGGAGAACGCATGGCAATTTCGGAAAACCCGAAGCACCGGCCCCATGCCCACATGAAGGCTTCAAATATCGAAAGCATGGGCAGCCGATGGATGTAGTCTTCAAGAAGTTGGGCAAATGATCCTTGGATTTCTGCGACTAATCCGGTCTCGTCATGCCAAAACGAGTTTCCAATTCTGGAGAGTTGCATTGCAGCGACGGATATCAGGCCAAGCATGGCCCAACCTTCGGCGTCCGGGAGCCATTTTCGACCAGGTCGAAAGTTCATGTTATCCTCATTGTGTATTTACAAATTGTCTCAAGGCTTGTGCATGGTGGCAATCAAGAATCAGCCAGTCCCATTAGGTCGCATCATTCAATT
>Ga0209190_1002652_pt1 | contig 11984 bp, 20 predicted proteins | sample M_140205_XF_Meta_FD_187315 | JGI IMG/M metagenome (GOLD analysis project Ga0209190, IMG submission 187315) | Freshwater microbial communities from Lake Montjoie, Canada to study carbon cycling - M_140205_XF_MetaG (SPAdes) (version 2) | ecosystem: Environmental > Aquatic > Freshwater > Lake... | reverse complement strand
GAGGACATCAAGTCGCGGCATGGCAGCGACATGGCGGTGATGCGGATCGCCTCGGACTATGCTGGCGTGTACAATTTTAGAAACAAGCGCGGCGGCAACACCTACTCACTACATGCTTACGGCGCGGCGATTGACCTGGCACCCAGCACCAACGGATTCAAGGATGCGTGGCCGGTCAGGTCGAACATGCCCATCGAGATCATCGAATGTTTTTACCGCCAAGGGTGGATTTCTGGCGCGGTTGAATGGGGTTACGACGCACAACATTTTCAAGCGACTCAGTGAAAAAACTTGATGCCGTCGGCTGGCAAAATCGCACGACGGTAGTGACGGAACAAAGTCACCGAACCCTGAGTGTGGCCCATGGCATTCTTGGTTGCTTCCTCGCCGTTGGCCGCGAGGTAGTTTGAGGCGAACGTGTGACGCAGCACATCATGCATTTCGCTAATACCAGCATCGCGCCGAATGCGCTGCCATGCTCGCCGCCAGTTCGGTGGACACACTGAGCCAGACGACGGGTGGCCGCGCAGCAGACGACCGAGCCGGGCGCTGATCGGGATGTAACGGTCCGAGCTGGTCTTACTGATCTGGGCAGCAATGTAAATTTGATTGGTGATCGCCGACCACTCAAGGCGACCAATCTCCCCGTTCTGCGCGTCCGGTCGGATCCCGGCAAACAACAGCAGCGCAACCACACGGCGCTCAGCAGCGGACTCACAGACACGCAGCAATCGAGCGCACTGGGCTACGCTGAGGATCTGGATCGCAGAGGCTTTACGGTGGCGAGGTCGGAAATTCACCACTGCCAGAATCCGCGTCGATTTCATGTCGAGGCTAGATTGTTTCAGCGCCGGTTGGACGACACGCAACGCGGCCTCGATGGCGACGCGGTCGATGCCGTGGCACCGGCGCTGCATAAACTCGGGCGGCAACCAACGAGGGATCGCAGTCATGCTCAGTCGGTAGGAATTTGACCAGGCATTTTCCATCGCGGTGATGGTCCGCAGGTATCGATCGCCAAACAACTCTGCGCTCGAGGAGTTAAACTTTGCCACCGCCATCGTAGCCGCTTCAAAAATGGTGATGCCGGTGCCTTCCAGCAGCGCCGCAGCGCGAACAGCATCGATGGCGAGCGCGGCGGGGATCATGCTGCCACGCATGCCAGCGGCATGTTGAGATTTAACTGCGGCCGCGAATTTCTTGGCCGCAGACTCGGTAGTGAAAAATTTTCTCACCCGCTTAGCCGATGCCGTCATCGATGGCCCAATCGATACCATCCAACCTCCTTCGGTGAGCGTCGGTTTGAATGTATTTAACCTACCCATTTGATGCCAAAATTGGTTGCCACAATTGCCACTATTGCCATTTGAAAAGTGCTTTTGAGTGCTTTTGAGTAACTTCAAATCCTAGCAAGTACAAGGAATTTTGGAGCCGCTGGTCGGAATTGAACCGACGACCTATTCATTACGAAGAATTAACCGACCCTATATGAACACTAGGAAGTTTCTAATTTAATGGCAAAGTTGCCAAATAGTTGCCACTAAAATATTATTGGGGGCGTGTTCCGCTATACGGTGTAGGAATCAAAAAATGATTCGATTAAATAAGTTAAAAACAAAAGGATTCTAACCCACGGGCCTATGATGAGTTCCGGTTGTGAGTGCCGTTGCGTTTTTCCACAACTGTTTTCATGTCCGCCTCCGTCGCTTCGTTGAGAGTTCTTTTTGCCCACTCGCGAACGGTTTCATGATTTTGCAGTGCCGCCTGTTCTATGGGTGTGTATTGCTTGGAATTGAATTCTAACACCAGCGTGTGAGGCGGCACCGCTTGGGCCGCTGCGTTGTCTTCGTCCATCAGTTTTCGGATGGTGATTTGATGCTCCGGCGGGATAAGACGTCCATCGCCTTTTTTATTGAGCCACATTCCGACGTTAGAAAGGCTAGTATTACATCTGTTAGCTAACCATTCTCGTCCCCTCCTGTTTTCTTCAAGCCACTGATTTACAGCCTCTCTGGTTATTTTCATGCCTGAGATTACACTATGTAGAAAATAAAACAACAAAAAACACACGTAATGTGTTGACGAATGCCACAATTTGTGTTTTTAATAACACATCAGCAACCGACACATGCATTCAATATCACTTCAATACACCGACCTGAGTGCTGCGGCCATGGTCAAAATCTTCCAACTGGCCGACCTGCTCGGCATTACCCCAAAGGATGCGGCCAAGGTTTATCTGGCTGCCCAGGCCGCTAACGCCGTGGAGGTGGAACCATGAAAATGGTACTGGCCGCGTTCTTGGGGATCAACCTGACGATCTGGATGATCGTCTTCGTCATGTACCAGCAATGAAACTGCTGACCGCTAAGGAACTCGCCGAGCGGCTCGGCATGAACACCGCTGTGCTGCTGAGATGGCACCGCTCCGGTCGCATACCCGCAAAGATTCATAACGGAAGAATCATCCGATTTATTTACAAGGATGTGATCGCTGCGCTGCACCAGGAACAGGCGGAAGTGGCTCCATCATTCTTAGTTTACTGATGAACCACGAACGCATGATCACCTACTACAAGAGGCGGAAACGCCGCCAACGGCTGAACCATCTCGGGTGGGTGTCGCTGGCAATCTTCGCGGCCATGGTCGCAACCATAACCCTTTTACTTTTATGAAAAACGAAATTGAAAAAACACAAAAAACGTCTGCCCTGGCTATCATGGCCGACAAGTACTCGGTGGATCCAGACAAGTTGTTGGCCACTCTTAAAAACACCGTCTTTAAAGGCGCGAGCAACGAGGAGTTGCTTAGCCTGGTGGTGGTCGCCAACGAGTACGGACTTAACCCGCTGCTCAAGGAACTGTACGCTTTCCCTAACAAAGGTGGCGGCATCGTGCCGGTGGTGTCGGTGGATGGTTGGATCCGGATGTGCAACGACCACCCGCACATGGACGGCATCCAGTTCGTCGAGTCATTCGACGAGGGCAAGCTGGTCAGTGTGACCTGCACGATCCACCGCAAGGACCGCGCTCATCCTACCTCGGTCACCGAGTACCTCGCCGAGTGCAAACGCGCCACCGACCCATGGAAAATGGAGACGCGGATGCTGCGGCACAAGGCGCTCATCCAGTGCGCTCGTGTGGCATTTGGATTCTCGGGGATTCACGACGACGACGAGGCGCGGACCATTTCTGGCATGCGCGATGTAACACCGAGCGCACCGGCCGCAGTGGTGTCGTTCGCTCTGCCTAAAAACTCACAGGAAATTCTAAACGGAGCAACAGCATGAACTACCCAGAATGCGAATTGGTAGACTGCGACCAACGCAGCGACGAATGGTTTGAAGCACGACGCGGCCACCTCACGGCGAGCGGCATGGGTGCCTGGTTGACCAAGAGCGATAAGACGAGCCACAAGGCGCGGATCACGGCGACGAGCCAGGTGCTGGCGGAGATTGCTGGTTATCCAGACCCCAAAGTCTTTGTCACACCCGACATTCAACGCGGCATCGAGCAGGAACCGGAGGCCATCCAAGAGTTCAGCAAGTTGACCGGGCTACTCGTGGATTCGATCGGTTTCGCCAAGAGCAAACACGGCCTGTTCGGATGCTCGCCAGACGGTTTGATCCTAGAGACAGGCGAAGGACTCGAGATCAAATGTCCGAGGGCGAGCAAGCTGCTGACCTATCACCAGATCGGCGGACTGCCAGATGAGTATCGGGACCAGGTACACGGGTCACTCGCGGTGACCGGCGCGATCGGCTGGCACTTCTATGCCTACCACCGTGGCTTGCCTAGCTTCCATGTCTATGTACAGCGGGACGAGTACACCGCCCAGATGCTGGAGGGCCTTAAAGCATTCGATGTATATCTGAAAGAAACGTCCGAAAAACTTCAAGCACTCGCGGCATCATGACGAAACACAACGCACACGAATTTCTGCCACTCTTGCAAGCATTGGTGGATGGTAAAAATTTACAAGTTAAATCCGGCGCATTTGGTAATTCTCACTGGGAGGACTTTGATGAAACTGAAGAAATCGGTTTTTACGACGCGCCAGAATACTACCGCATAAAGCCGGAACTTAGAACATGGGTAATATATCAAAATGTATATACCCACCAAATCTCGCACCAGAGCTTAAGTGATTCAAACTGGGAACGCATCGAGGTGCAGGAGGTGCTGAAGTGAATTACACACCAGAAACAGACATTCTAGCGCGAGGCAATCATGTTGTTCCAACTGAGTTTGCTGAACAATTAGAACGCGAGCGCGACAAGGCACGAAAGACCGTTAAATCATTAAGGACGACATCATTAGACCTTCTTGCTCGGCTTAAAAAAGCGCAAGATGTGCGGGACAGGCTGGCAAAAGAACCATCTGCATGGACAATAGATTGGCAGGCTGGCCCGTATCCAGACACGATGCGAGTTGTGCTGGCGACTGACGGTGAGATAATGTATGTGGCGACCTACACCAAGCATGACGGCTGGCAGGAAGTACATACATGCGAAAAGATCGACTACTACATCACCTACTGGGCTGAGATGCCAGCACTACCACAAGTATGAGCCAGCAGAGATTTTTTGAAGTAGAAGATGTGGAGGTGAGAAAATCCAAATGGATGAAGCGACACTATATCACGGTCACCACAAAACCAGACGACATGATGCCATATAAAGTATTCCACGGGATGGATAGAATATGCAGCGGGTGCGACGAGCATGCCGCTCTCCTAACGGCCTGTAAATTACTGGGAATCAAATCATGGTTGATAGAAGCATGATCTAAAATTTTAATATGAATCACGCACTATTACCAAACACACAAAACGCTAATCTTCCAGTCAAATACGAGGCTGCAAAGCTGGCAATCATGGAATGTTTTCACACTGACGAATGCCAAGACTGGGCGGATAAGATGCAGGCTTTAGCAAGCTATGCTCGTCAGTCTCAAGATTATGAAATGGAGAAAACCGCTCTAAGAATTCGCGCAAGAGCAATTCGACGCGGTGGAGAAATATTGAAAGAAACTGAGAAGGCGAATGGATTGCGCAGTGATCTGCAACCTAGGGACGCCGACGACCCTAGGTTAACTACCCGCAAGGCAGCCGCTGAGGATGCTGGTTTGTCTGTTAGGCAAGCCAAAACCATGATTCGCGTTTCCAACGTGCCTAACGAGATATTTGAGGAACAGATAGAAAGCGAAACTCCACCGACGATTACAAGCCTAGCTCAGCAAGGCACGACACCGAGCAAGAAGCCGCCAATGTTTGAGCAAATGGGCATGACGAAGCAGGCCTTTCAAGCAGGCATGTATTTTATAGGTGATATAGAGGACTTTGGCAAAGCTATAAAGAAATACGATGTACAAGACATCATTGACGGAAGCACTCAAGATCAACGTCACCGTATATACAATCTTATCAGGCAAATCGACGCATTTACAGACCAACTAATATCAAAATTATGAACCACACAGACATTGAAAAAGCAGCATGTGAAATTATTACCGCTAAAATTGAACATGGCGAGATAGTCAAAATGCAATGGGCAATTAAAGAGTTGATAATATCAATGGGTGAAATCATGGGCGAAGGCACTGACTTTTACATTATTGCCGGTGACCATTATGCAAGGCGAGTTATTAAAAGTGTAGTCAATAAACTTGACGCTGCAACTAACGCAGCAAAGTCGAATCAACAGATGGACTTGGAAGGTTTTGCACGTATGCAGGAAGCATACACCGTCAAACGTGATGGAGATATAGATCTGGTGCCGGTTGAACTGATGACCAACGCAGAGCGTGAAAGTCGGGCATGTCTCTTTGATCGCTTTGCCGATGGACTAAAGCAACACGCAAAAGAACTTCGGGCATACAATAAAAACATCCAAACTATTGATGTTACAGTAGAAACAGTTTCTTTGGCATCTTGAAAAACTAATCATGGAAAAAAACATGATCTACATCGGCATCGACAACGGACTGAGCGGGGCGCTGGTGGCGATTAGTAGTCACCCGGGGCCGCCGATCGACATGGTGCTGATGCCGACCCGTAGCCAAGTCAAGGGCAACGAGGTGGATCCGGTGGCGCTCAAGGAGTGGCTATACCTCGTCGGACCACCGCACACCATGACAGCGATTCTTGAAACGCCTGGCAAACACTCACCAGGTGTAATGGCGCTCTGCTCGATGTGGGACAGCTACGGCTGCATCCGAGCGGTGCTGGAGTGCTTAGGCATTCGCCATCACCGCATCAGCCCACAGAAGTGGCAGAAGGTCATGATCGCTGGGTGTGCTAAGGGCGACACCAAGCCAGCGGCCGCAGTAAAGGTGCGGCAGCTATGGCCGACCGAGACGTTCTTGGCAACAAAGAGATCCACGGTGCCACACGGTGGACTCATCGACGCAGCACTCATCGCCGAATACGGCCGACTTAACCATCTATGAACCAATACGAAATACAAGGAATCCTGCATCACATCGCCGATGTGCAGGTGTTTGAAAGCGGCTTTAAAAAGCGGGAATTTGTCATCCAGATCGAGGACGGCAAGTATCCACAGAACATTAAAATCGAGGCGATCAAGGATGACGTTCTATATCTAGAATCCTACCTGCTCGGAGATAGCATCAGTTGTTCATTCAACCTCCGAGGCAACGAGTACAACGGTAAATTCTACGTCAGTTTGCAAGCGTGGAAGTTTGACCGCAAGAAGCCAGGCGCGGCACCAGCACCGGCACCGCAACGATCCGCAATGCAAAGCGGAGCCAAGCCACCAGCAAAGGTATACGAAAAGAATGAGGACGACGATATCCCATTCTAAAGATTTCTGATCGGGACCAGAAAAAAGGACAAGGCACAATGCATCGCCTCACCGGGATAACTCGGTGGGGCTTTCTGGGTGAGATGAAAACCAACCAACAACTACAGGACGAGCTAGTCGACGCACAACGGATGATTGAGAAGCTGAAGGCCGAGCTAACCCGGGCGCTAGATGCCTTGGTGGTGGCACACAAAACCTACACCCAGAAAGCTGCTTAACCATGGCCGGAGACTGGATCAAGATTGAGCATGCTCTACCGGATAAGCCGGAGGTCATGGAAATGGCAACTGAGTTGGGTATCGATCCCGATGCCATCGTCGGAAAGCTCATCCGAATCTGGACTTGGTTCGATAATCACACCAATGATGGTAACGCAAATGTAACGGTGCGAGCGTTACTTAATCGTTACACGGGTGTTACAAACTTCGTTACAGCAATGGAAAATGTCGGGTGGATTGCAGAATCAAACGGTCGTTTAATTTTGAACCACTTTGATCGTCACAACGGACAAACAGCAAAAAACCGTGTAAATACGAACAGAAGGGTGGCAAAAAGCCGAGCATGTAACGCTCGTAGCGTTACAGATGTAACACCTCCACCGTTACAAAAACCGTTACCAGAGAAGAGAAGAGAAGATATAAAGAAGGAGTTTCCTATTTCTCTCGACACGGATGCATTCAGAGCAGCGTGGGAAAATTGGAAAGAATATCGGAAGCAGGCGAACCTCAAAGCGTGGTCGCCGATGACCGAGAACGCGCAGCTCAAGAAATTCAGCGCGATGGGAGCGGTGAACGCCGTGACGGCCATCGAGACGAGCATTCGCATGGGCTGGCAAGGTGTGTTTGAGCAGAAGCCTGTCAAGAAAGACAGCTTCACCTCGGCCGATGTCGGACTAGGACGGAATTTCACCTCAGCGGAGGTCGGGATATGAGCAGAGCAATGCCAAGCGCGGTGATGGCAGAGAAGGCCGTGGTCAGTTGCATGATCCAGAACCCGAGAGGATTCGTGGGACGGGCCGCAGCGGAGGGACTCGATGATGCGGCTTTCTGGCACCTCGGACCGCTGAGGTCGGCGGTGATCGATTTCTACAAAGCCGATCCCGAGATTGAGGGCGAGATCGACATGGTGGCGCTTGTACAGGGGATGGCGCTCGATGGGACATTGGACCGATCCGGTGGACCAGCGGCGGTGTACGAGGCCTATACCTACGCGATCAACCCGGCTGGGTGGTCGAAGTGGTCGCAACAGCTCAGAGAGGCGAAAGCTCGCAGGATAGCCATCACGGGCGCGGTGACGCTCGATGGGGCAAATGACAGCGAAGAGGCCATCGAGACGGCTAAAGGCACCTTAGCGGCACTCACAGCGGCCGTCAGCGGTAAACTAAGGGCGGTGACCGCTAAGGACGCGGCAAACGCGTTTATCAATTCTTACCAGAACGATCACGCCGCCGGTGACATCCCCGGGGCTAGCACCGGCATCGCCGAACTGGACGCACACAGCGGCGGCATGAGGGCGGGTGAATTCTGGGTGATCGGAGGCAAACCAAGCCGAGGTAAATCTGTGCTGATGTTGCAGATCGCATCTGAGTTTATCGCCAACAGCAAAACGGTGGCGGTGTTTAGCCTGGAGATGATGGCGAACGAGATTATAGGCAGACTGATCTCGACGATGGTGCATGTGGACTACGGGACTATCACCCAGCCTCGCAGTGCGAACACTGGAGACTTGGCAAAGATCAAGCGCGGGGTGGCAAATTTGATAGCTAGCAACCTGTGGGTGGATTGCTCGCCAGGACAAACGCTCGATACTATCGAGACGGAGGCCGAGCGCATTCGTGATGTTAACGGTAGCATATCGCTGGTGGTGGTGGACTACCTGCAACTCATCCGAGGATCTAGAGCGCGTGGTGAAAGCCGGGAGGAGGAGATTGCCAAAGTGTCCGGTGGGCTGAAGCAACTGGCAAAGCGACTACAGTGTCCGGTGATCAGCGCGACTCAACTCAACGACTCGGGCCAGACGCGGGAGTCACGGGCCATCGAGCAGGACGCCGATGCTTTGCTGATGATTGTCGAGGACGGGATTAAGATTTGTAAGCTCAGGAATGGTCAACGCGACTCGACAATGAAACTAACACTAGACGGGCAGTATCAACGCTTTAATCATTGCTGATGCACCCGTGTCGATACCCATGCTGCGCACAGCTGCTGGCTAAGCCAGGGTATTGTTCGACGCATGCCAAGTACGCACCCAACAAGCACAAGCTGTACGACATTACACGTCGTCAAGATCCAGCGCTGAGAAAAGCGGCGACCTTCCGATCCTCATCGAGGTGGCAGAAAGCAAGAAAGTTGAAGATAGCAACCTCGCCGATGTGCGAGGATCCGTTCGGCTACCACACACACCGTGGCCTTACAGGTAATGCCGACCAAGTCCACCACATCAAACCATTGGTGACGCACCCAGAACTGTGCGACGACCAATCGAATTTGATGAGCGTCTGCACCAAGTGCCACGCTCGCCTCGAGTCTGAGGCGTAATCTACCCCGGGGGGGTGGTCCAAAAGTCTATATCTATTAGAACAAAGACCGACGCGGGGCGCAGAAACGCTTTTGAAACGTTTTTTAGCTTTTCGCGATAACATATAACTTGACCAAATGCACTTTTATTGCAATTGGTGTGCCTGACGAATGTTGTGAAACATGCGAGTTAGGAAAATTAAAACGACGGCGCCCATTTACTCGGGCGACATGGGACCGCCACCGACTGACATGGTCGGCGTGGCGCTTGAGACGTGGAACGACGTGACCCGCGAACTCACTGCGGCTGGTGTGGTGCTGACCAAGCTCGACCGGCGCAACATGATCAACTTGGCGATGGCCGCGCAGCACGGCCACGATGCCCAACTCGACATCGAGCAGAACGGACTGAAGTCGATCACCGAGCGCGGTGAGGTGAAGAACGGATCATTCACGATCCAGACCACCGCAGCGCTCACCTACCTGCGGATCAGCGCGGCCTACGGACTGACCCCGGCGAGTCGTAACAAAGTTGTCGTCGTCAAGAAAGCGGCAACGAACCCATTCGCCGATTTATGAGCAAGGGGTCGAAACCTCGGGCGGTCGACGGCGAGAAATTCCGCTCAGCCTACGAGCGAATCTTCGCGGCCGGAGTTGTCAACCCCGGTGAACCTACCGAGCCGATTCGACCAGGACAAATCGTAGACGGTCACCGGTACCTGGGCGACGGTGGATTTCAAACCGAGAACCACGGCGACTGTGCCGAGCCCCAGTGCGACCAGTAGTCAAGCACCCGCACAGTCGGGCGGCGGCGAAGTACGTCGCCGATGTGCTGAAAGGAAAAGTTACCGCATGCAAATGGGTGAGACTAGCATGCGAGCGTCATGTCCGCGACACCGCGTCTTCTATAACAAAATCATTTCCATACATCTACAACAAGGACAAAGCTGAGCATGTCTGTAGGTTTATCGAACTGCTTCCACACGTTAAAGGTAAGTGGGCAAAGCCGGACCCGATCACCCGGCTACCTCAGACGATCAAGCTAGAACCGTGGCAGCAGTTCGTGCTATGCTCTATATTCGGATGGGTCAAGAAGTCTAATGGCAAACGGCGGTATCAGAAAGCTCGCATCTATGTGCCGCGTAAAAACGGCAAGTCGATCATCGGCGCTGGCATCGGCATGTACATGCTAGCCAAGGATGGCGAGCATGGATCTGAAGTATACTCTGGTGCTACATCCGAGAAGCAGGCGTGGGAGGTATTCGGACCGGCGAGGCAGATGGCGATCAGTCACCCGCAACTTGCACCCGGGCTAGGCATGACGATCAACGCGCAGTCGCTGGTCATCGAGCGAGACAATTCAAAATTCATTCCGGTGATCGGCAAACCCGGTGACGGATCATCGCCGCACTGTGCGATCATCGACGAGTATCACGAGCATAAGACCAGCGACCTCATCGACACGATGGAGACGGGCATGGGCGCTCGTGACCAACCACTCAGCCTGGTGATCTCGACCGCAGGTGCCGACACCGCGGGACCATGCCGCGAGGATTGGAAATCGTGCGAGCGCCTGCTGGAGAACACCGGCGGGTTCGAGGATGAGAACTGCTTTGCCATCATCTGGACCATCGATGACGGAGATAGGTGGGATTGCGAGGCAGCGCTGGTCAAAGCCAACCCGAACTTCGGTATATCGATCAACGCCGACCGGATCATGGCCGAGCTGAAAGTCGCACAGCAAAATGCTAGCAAGCAATCAGCATTCAAGACGAAGTACCTTAACCAGTGGGTCAGCGCCAAGGATGGATTTTTCAACGTGTCCGACTGGAACAAGCTCGGCATTGCTGGCACCCGCGAGGACTACAAAGAATATCCATGCTACCTCGCCGGTGACTTAGCCAGCAAACACGACCTCGTGGCGCTCATGCAGTTGTTCTGCCTGCCAGACAAGCGGTATGTACTCTTCGGCAAATACTACCTGCCAGCAACGACGCTCGACCTACCCGAGAACCAGCACTACCGGAACTGGCAGATCAAAGGACACATCGAGAGCGCCGGGGAAGATGTCACCGACCTTGAGAATTTCAAACACGACGCAATCGACCTGTGCCGCGAATATCAGGTACTTGAAATGCCGAGCGACCCGAACCGAGCATGGGGAGTTTTCCCAGCGCTACAACGCGAAGGCATTCCGGTGGTCGAGTATAGGAACACGGTGCTGACCATGTCCGAGCCGATGAAGCAACTCGACGCACTCATCCGCAGCGGCCGCATCATCCACGATGGCGACCCAGTGCTAGCCTGGGCGATCGGTAACGTCACCGGCCGCTACGACTGCAAGGACAACGTGTACCCAAACAAGGACACCGCGCAAAACAAAATCGACCCAGTTGTCGCAGCGCTCATGGCTATAGGTAGAGCAATGACAAGACCGGAAGATGTCGCGGGATCATTCTTTGTCTTTTAAATATTCAGCCTCAGACACTTGGTTGTACAATCGACCACGAGCAACCTCGGCAAGCTGGGCGATTTTCAGTGGGTCATTGATGTATGCTTTGATTCTGGTGCTTCCTTCGTAGTCATACACCCAGAGTTTATTGGACCCGACCGGGTAAATGTATGCACAGACGGCGTGACCTTTCA
>Ga0209190_1002648_pt1 | contig 11998 bp, 10 predicted proteins | sample M_140205_XF_Meta_FD_187315 | JGI IMG/M metagenome (GOLD analysis project Ga0209190, IMG submission 187315) | Freshwater microbial communities from Lake Montjoie, Canada to study carbon cycling - M_140205_XF_MetaG (SPAdes) (version 2) | ecosystem: Environmental > Aquatic > Freshwater > Lake... | reverse complement strand
GACATGTCCCATATTTGGCACTTCTTCGATTTTTTCAAAATTACCTGTTTTTTCTTTATTTATTTTTATTTCTTTGGTATGTACCCATAGATAAGGACCATTGGTATCTGGTTTATTATCAGGTAAACGTTGGGAATATACTTTTTCATACCCTTTATAATCATTTCGAAGAGTTTTAGAAAGTATTAATTTTTTTATTGGGACTTCACCTTTAAATAAACGATCTATATATTTTTTTGTTGCTTCTATACCCTTTTCCAAATTATTTTCAAACATTACTGGGTTAAGTATACCTGTAAGTGCCTCTTTTACATATGGACAATTATCACGACGAACTAAAGCAACACCCTTGGCTTCAATTTCTCCACTATGTTTTTTAGGATCTGTCCATTCAAGATACATATACCGTTTTTTTGCTACTAAAATTAATGGGTACATAAATTTTTCGAACTCAAGCTCTATAGGTTTTTTAAATGTTGCTGATATCCGTTTGGCAGCATCTTCAGCTACTTTGAACAAAGTTGTTAATGTTCCATCGGGATCAACTGGTTGGGGGAATATCACGTAACAACTATCCGTATTTTTTACTATCATTTGACCAATACCAGCTTGGAAGGTCCCATCTTCTGTTTCAAGATCATAAACATAATTTTGAGTTGGCCCTAAATTTATTATCCGTTTTACTTGTTTTTGATTATTAATAAAATCAGCAAATTTGTGGTATTTTAAAGAATAACAATCCCCATTATTGCTGTAATTTACCTCAACACTGTAGCCTAAACTTCTTGCTTGGATATACTTTTGTTGAACTAACACTTTATCAAATGGATGAGAAAACCCAGAATCAATAATTGTTACACCATCATAACTAAAAGACGCAATTGGAAATTCAATTGCTTTTATATCTTCTGGGAAACTATGAAAAAGTAAAGTATCTTTACTAAGTTGTTCTGGTTTTATTTGTTCTAATTTTTCAGTAAGCAATGAATGATCTTCAGTTACATCAACTACACCTGTATGTGTTAATACACGGTACATATTTTTATTACAACAATGGCGAATTGTTCTTTTTAAAGGACTCCATCCATGCGCTGTCCATACTTCTAAAAGAGCTTCTCGTGGCGGAATACTTTGTTCTTTGTTAAAAAGCCCATCTTCATCTGATTTAAATTGGGGATAAGGTTCAGATTCAGATAAATTGAAAAGTTCTTGGATTTCAATTGTTCGAATGTTTCCATTTTCACGAATTAAAACAGGTGTATCGGCACTAACACTGTCACCGTACACAATCTCACACTGGAACATTTCTTTGGCGTGTTTTTGTGTTTGTTCAATCATAAGTCTTCCTTTTGCTGTTACTGATTGTGATATTCCCAAACACGGTAAAGCTCCTATGGTTGCTCCAGTAAATCCATAAATTGAATTCATGGAAACTTTTATGGCTAATTGCTTAGCATTTAAAACCATCTTTACAAATGGGTCAGTGCTCGCGTTCATTTCTTTTTTAGCTATCTTCCGGTTTTTCCATAAATTTTGTAAAATATCAACTAAAATTGCTTCTTTATTTTGAACAAATGTAAAAACCAAACCTTCTCCACAGTTTATAGTTGAATATTCAACTCCTGGTAAGTTAAGGTATTTTTCTTCAAAAACTATGGTTGAATAACATAAACGAAAACTTATCATTATACTTGGATACAGACTAGCAAAATCCAAACCACAAACTGGTCTGGTGTAATACCCAATATTTGCTTCCAAAACAGTAGCACCCTGAAATTTACCATCGGTTTCTAATTTAGGTAATACTGGTATGAGATAACCAGCTTTACGTGTTTCATATGCTATTTGGCTAAATACCTTTATAGATTGACCACGGGTTATTAGGTACTCAATTGGAACTCTGGTTACTTTAGCCATTTCTATATGATTTGGTAAAACAGCAAACTTTTCAAATAACAACAAACATAAATTTGTATCTTGAACACAGTATTTTCCAACTATAGTCCTCTTTTCTCTTGTCCCCAATCGAGGATCCCAAGCTTCAAAGATTTCTTTGGGACTAACATCATCTTTACCTTCACCTACAAAGTGTTCACCAACATAATTGAGTTTGTAAGATTCCAATTTAAAATCTTTTTTAATAACTTGGAGGAGATCTATATGGGTACGTCCATAAATTTTAGTCATTTTCCAATCATTAAATCCAGATTGTTGATTATTTAAAACTTTCTTTTCTATTTCTGTTTTTTTGAAAGTTAATTTGGACTGATAATTGAAAAGATGTTCAATTTGTAATACTTGGGCACGCTCAAATAAAAATCCATTGTCAAATCCGAAGATGTTGTACCCTACTATGATGTCTGGATCAGTGTCTCTTATAAATGTAGCATATCCAATCAATAATTTCTTTTCAGAAGGGTATTGTATGACTATAGTATTTTCAACGGCATCACATGTTCCCAAATTAAAAAGATAATTTGTTGTTTTCTTACTAACGGTGTCTTTAATAATACAACAAATTTGTGTAACTCGGTCATTCTTTTTTAAAGCATTAGGAAAAGATCCATCTTCACTACACGCTTCTATATCAAAATAAAGTATTCGAATATCACTTATTTTAGTTTCATTTTCGGTATATTGAAATACATTTGTCCATTTGCATTCAAAATAAGATTCTGATTCATCTAAACTGTAATCAGTAACTCTAATCCACCCAGCAGTAAGAATATCCCTAAGATGTGTAAAACGAAGTATGGGATCAATATTTGATTCATAAAGATCGAAACGGTATTCTTTTCCACCAACTTGGTAACTGTTTTTTTCAATTTGATATTTGGCACTACGCATACCACGAGAACTATAGAATGATAATTTGAGAAACTTTCGAATTTTATTATTTTCAAATCCATAAAAACGTTTCCGTTCTAGGAACTCTACTGATTTTATAGAACGAATGTTTAAAATTTCTTTAACAGTGTAAACACATGCTGAATTCCATGTATTTGGGACTTCTATAAAAAAGAATGGATTAAATCCATTAATACAAAGTGTAATTGAACTCCCACTTTCATCAACTCCAAAGGCAAAAATTTTGTAAACTGAAAATCCAGTATCTTCTTCAATATCATCACAATACCAATCCAAAGTTTGAAATATTAAATTTTTGTTAATTGATAATTCTTTGTTACGTGCTTCCCAGCTCATTTCTTTCTTAAAGCTTTAACGCACCAATTTTTAAATGGGTTTTCCTAATTAAAAAAAAATAAAAGTTCTTACCAAGAACGTTTTAATGAAAACACCAATTATTATATTATGCAGTGTGGTTACTATTTATTTATTTTATAAATTTATTTATGATGGAACTGAACATGTCCAAAGTATTGTTGATGGCCAATATTATAAAGTTAGATCTGGTAATGATAAAGATGAAAAAGCAAATCTTTTAGCTATTATGAATACAAAACTAAATGTAATAGTTGATAGTCTTAAAAATTCAAATTATGTTTCACAACAAAATGTTCAAAGACTTATTAGAAATTGGAATAAGGGAGTTACTATCAAAGAAATAGGAAAAATGGAATCAGATGCTGCTTATGTTATTAATAAGCAGTATATGTCATTTTGTTTACCAGAAGGTACATCAAGCACTTTAGATAATTTAAATTTAATGACCTATGTAGGAATTCATGAACTTTCACACATTATGTCAAGTGAAATAGGACATGGAGAGGAATTTATAAAAAATTTTGAATTTTTATTAAATTATTCTAAAACACTGAATTACTATGATCCTATACTTAAACAACAAATGCCACTTTATATTCAATTAAATAAATTAAATACGGCTGATAATTATTGTGGCGTTCCATTGGTAAATTCCATAAATTAATTTAATTTAATTTAATTTTAATTTTAAATTTAAAATAAAAGGAATATTTATACAATGTTTCTTTCATTTGGTAAGAAAAGACGATCTCGGAGGGTCAAAAGTACACGTAAACCACCCGCAGCTCTCCTGAAACGGTGCCGTAAATACCGTATTAAAACAATAATGAAGAAGGGTGGTAAACGAGTTTATCGTTCTGTTCGTTTACTTAAGAAACTCTTGGCACGTAAGATTCGTAAACACAAGAAAGCTAAAAAGACCAAGAAGGCCAAGAAAGTTAAAAAGGCCCATAAAGTAAAGCGTAAGGTACACACCCGCCGTCGTCGTGCAATGGGTTTTGGTTCCAGTTCCGTTATGGGATACTCTTTTGATAACCCAACCAATTATGGATATAATCAGGAAGTTAAACAATATCCCCAAGCACTTTCCCAATCCAGTATGGTTTCTAATGAACGATTAAATATTTCTCGCCCAGATGGAATGGGACTCGGTAGCAGTGATCTCCCTGTTTATGGAGTTTACCGAAATTTCTTTGGTCAGGAGGTCCCCACCCAACTTCCACCAAACTGGGATTTTATGGGCCAACCAGATGGATCTTTATTCCCAGTTGGAGCTCCATTCCAAAGCTACAAAACACCTATTGCCTTTGGTAAGAAACGCCGTTACCGTAAATCAAACCGAAGTGCATGCAGCCGTCTTAAAAAGAAATCTTGCTCTGCATCACCTCTTTGTCATTATACTAAGGGTCGGGGATGTCGCCGGAAATCAGCTAAGAAAGCACCTAGTTATTCTATGAGTGCCGATGATGACCTTGGTGCTTACGCCAATGAAGCAGGTATTAGTTTCTTTGGACGCCGTCGTTACAATGTTCCAGGATCCGTTTGTAATAAACTTAAAAAGAATGTTTGTCGGTCCAGTCCCAGTTGTACCTACACCCGTAGGGGATGCCGTCGTCGTTCTGGAACCAAAAAGGGGCTAGTTTATGAAGGACCCTCACTTGCTTTTGGTAAGAAACGTCGTTGCCCTAAAGGGTGTGGTAAGAAGGTTCGCCGAGTTGTTAAAGCTAAAGTTGAATCATCTTACCCATTACCCCGAATGGTACCAGCTAGTGATTTAGATTTTGGAAGTCGTCGCTGAGCAGGGTTTGGTGGTTTTTAAAATAGTGCATGAAAATTAGCTTAGCTACTAGTTGAACATCAAATATAAAATATTAAAAATCAATTAATTTAAGTTGTTCAATAACACTGGGTGTAATTTTTTTAGGATAAATAATATTAAATACTAAAATAACATTTTTAAGTTGGTATCCATCATTATGTTTTATAATATCATTGATGGTAATAACATGGTCTACTCCAAAAGGATCTTTAAAGTTTTTAGAAAACCCAATTAAAGATTCTTTTAAAGAAATATCAAAATTACAATATAATTTTTTATCCTTAATAAAATATGGTTTTTCTATTGTTAAATTAACATTTATATAAGGGATGCTAATTTTTGTTTGTTTAGGTGCTATATTTACATTTATCATCTTTTTAATAACTCCATTTTCACATAAATGACACCCTTGGTTGTAACCATCTCCAGTACATTCTAAACATGTATCAAATAAAGGTCCGTTGTATGTTAATGAAAAACCAGTTCCAGCACAATTAGTACACATCTTTTGTTCACAAAAACATCGTTCTTTAAAGGGTATAGTTTTAGTAGTTCCTAAAAGATATTCTTGTGCCGTTAAACTAATAAATATTTCAGATTTTATCTTTTGTGGAGGTGGGAAATTTACTGTAAAATTTTTTAAAATTGTTGAAAAGAGATCATCTACTTTTTTAAAGGAATATTCACTCTTTTCATTTTGAAAATTTTGTTTAATGTATTCTTTTGATAAGTATTCATAAGCATTGTTTATTTCAGAAAATTTAGCATTGGTGTTGTCTTTATTTTTATCAGGGTGATATTTCATCGCTAATAACCTGTATTGTTTCTTTAATAAATTTTCATCAAATTCTTCGGGTAATTCTAATATATTACGTGCTTTTAATACATTCATTCAAATGGGATATACCCTTCTGAATAAACTTATTACCTTTTTTCAACACTTTTAACGCTTTGATGTTTTACGTTTTAGTTTACGCATTTTTTGTTTAATTTGTTTCATAAGAACTTTAAGACTTTTGCGAACTCTACGTCCACCAACTTTTTTAGTTGTTTTAATCTTAAGTCGTTTACAAAGTTTGCGAATTTTAGCTGGAATCTTACTTGTTTTACGAGTTTTACGTCGTTTATAATGGCGACGACGGCGTCCAAATGAATAACATTCCTTTTTTAGAGAATTATAATGTCTAAATCCACGGTATTTACAATCTAATTCAGATTCTGGTCGTGGTTCATTTTTTTCTCTTTTTATTGGTCTACAATTTCCATTTCTAAAAACCATCCCTTCACCACAATCAGGTTGTATATCTTCATTTTTTTCAATTTTTTCAGCTTTAACAATTGGAGCGGGTTTTAAAATTTCTGATTTATTTTTTTTAAAAAATTCAGCAACACATTTAACGTATTCTTTTTCATTTTTATTAACACAGTTGTGTTTAGGGCCAAACCAATCTTCCTTTCCAAACCTGTAACGGCGTCCAAACATTAATTCAGATGCTTCCTCCATAGCTTGTTTTTTAAGATCGGTATTTTGGCGGATTGGACCACTCCATCTTAGGTTTTCTCCAATAGTTCCTTTACGTGCTTGGCACCGATTAACATTACCACCAACCCAAGAACAATTGAGTTGATTACGGCAATCAGCTTCATTCATCATTTTACATTTTTCAGATAATGATTCTGCAATTGGAGAAACTGGTATTACTGGTGGAGGTGGTTTGATTGTTTCTAAATCTGGGGTAAGAGCAATAACGTACTTCATGTACATTCCACTAGTACTTGCTATACTATATGGAACAGATCCTCCTACACGCGCCTGACATCTATTGTTTTTTCCACCAGACCAATTACATGGATACATACCATCAACGTTATAATTCAAACATGTATTAATATCCTTGGGTAAAAGTGTTGAACAACCACTTCCAAATGAATAACATTCCCTTTTTAGAGAGTCATAATGTTTAAATCCACGATATTTACAATCTAATTCAGATTCTGGACGTGGTCCACTTGTTTGTCTTTTTATTGAGCGACATTTTCCATTTCTAAAAACCATTCCTTCACCACAATTTATTGGTTTAAGTGCTTTACCAGCCGCTATCTCAGCAGCCAAATCACCTAAACCATTTACACCATCTGTAAACGGTGCCTTTGAAATAGTTTTAATAATTTCTTCTGCTTGTTTGGGTTCAACATTTATTTGTTCTGCGATTTTGGGGGCTATATCTTCAGCTGCTTGAACTGCTGCTTCATGTGCTTCTTCGGGTGTTCCACCAACAGCTAATACATTAGTAGAAGCTGCATCAGCTGCAGCGGCAACACCAGCGGCTAAAATAGCTTCTGGTGGTGCACTTGTTTTTTCAGCAGCTTTAACACCTGCTTTTGCTGCATCCATTACTTGAGCATTAACCATGGGAACTAATCCTTCAGCAACCATGTTAGCATAACCACGAGCTCGGCGACAACCACGACGCTTAACATAATTACATCCTTTTGTAGTTTTACAGGTACTACGTTTTAGTTTGTTGCATGGTGAACCCTTAACATTGTAACGCCGAACTGGTTTACGACGTTTTGGTTTTACACCGAATAAAAATTCCATTAAAAAGTTCTTAAAAAGAACCGATATTTTTTTTAAAAGATTTTAATTTTATTTAGCAAAACTCTTGAGGGTTTGTTCCGCGGCAATTTGTTCAGCCTGTTTTTTACTTTTTCCCCAACCAGTTGAATACATAATTGCATTTATAGTAACAATAACCTGAAACATTCTATTGTGGGGTGGACCATCTGTACTAACAAGTTGATATTCTGGTGTAGTTCCATAAACTTTTTGAGAATATTTTAAAAGAATATCTTTAAAATTATCTTCAAATAATACTTCAGTAAAATCTAATGAATCAATTAATAATGTTACAAATGAATCTACTGCTTCGTAACCAATATCTTTAAAAATAGCTGCCAATAATGCCTCAAATGCATCTTCTAATATTTTTTGAGAATTACGACCTTTAATATTTTGAACATGGTTGCTCATAAGAATAAACTTTCCTAAATTAATTTGACGAGCCAATTTAGAAAGTTGAATACCATTTACCAATTTTGTTTTAATACGAGTCAAAAATCCCTCATCCTTATCAGGGTATTTATGAAAAAGATAATTTGCTACAATGAGACTTAAAACAGAATCTCCTAAAAATTCCAAACGTTCATTGTGTTGAAGGAGATATTCTTGGATATCATCACCTTGGTATTTTTTAACTGCTTTATATATACTTTTATGGACCAAGGCACGCTGGTAATGCGTTACATTTTTTATTTTCATACCAAGCATTTCTTGTATTTCTTCTCTCGTTACATGAGGTTTGGAAAAATCATGTGTTGCAAGGTCATCTTCTATTTGTTTTTGAATAAGTGATCCTATTTCTTGCTTTTTACTTTGTTCATCACAAACGAAATCATTGTCGGAACCTTCTGATGATTCGTTTGTGATAAATAAAGTTTCCATAAGCCTTTACTTCAGTTAAACTTAATATGCACATTTTTTTAAATCATTTTAATTTAAAATAAATGTTAAAATAAATGGTGAATAATGTACCAACAGCAAAAAAATTTTTAATCTTACTCGAGCGTGTTTTTCGTGGTAATAAACACCGTGATTATCTTATCGAATGTATAGAATCCAATGGGTATATTAAAGAAATACAAGAACCATTACTTACAGATGCAGAAGAAGCTATGAATGAATTTGAATTATTTAAATCAGAACCATTGTCATCAGATGAAGAAGCTATGGATTTTTTACCTGAATCAAGACCATTTGCTTCTCGTACATTTATAACACCTTCAGAAACTCAAAAACGTTTAAATATTCTTCAACAACGTGGTATAACATCGGAAGAACAAGATTACACTGAAATTAAAGAACAAATAAACTCAGCATTAAACCAAGTTAAAGCTATTGGGCTCGACCATGATCGCGTTTTAAATACAGCTATGAATTTTTATCTTGAAATTAAAAAAGTATACACCAACACAAATTTATTAAAAGGTGAAATAAAAGGATCTGTAAGAAGGGGGTATGTTTTATTAATACTTTATTATAGTTTATTGGAATATAAAGTATGTATTTCAAAGGAACAACTCGTGAGTTATTTTGATAATAAAATACGTTTATCTGATTTGGCTAAAGCAGATAAAAATATTCAAATGATATTTGGTGATAAACTTGGTAAAACTTGTTTACCTATGAATTTAAATTTAAGTGATGCAACTAAAGTCGAAACACTTATTAAACAAATGATAAAACTTGGAAAATTTAATGATCCAGCAACATCTGTTCAAAATGCTGCTGCTGTTTATTATATAACAAAAATGAAGTATACTTCACTCGAACAACTGACTGGTATTACAGCCGATACTATTAGAAAAACAGTTCGTATTATTACAAATTCTTTAAATTAAAGTTTTTATTTTTTCATTTTTTTTGTTACTGGTTCAATGTATTTTTCTGCCATGAATTGTCCAAAACGAACATCAACGGAATATTGATCTTCGCCATTTTCAAGACGACGTTTCATTTTCATCATTTCCTTAAAAATTACTGGATCCATATTACCAGAAATAATCATTTCGTAAAACATTTTATTTTTTATTTTGAAATCATTGAATCGTTCCATAGCATTTATTTCTTCGACACTTTTAATTGTTTTTAAATAATTAAGTTCTTCGATAATTGATTCTATTTCATTTGCGGTTAAAGACATTTTTAATTTAACTTATTTTATTTCTTTAAAAGAAATTCATTTATTTTATTTTAAATATAACTCAAAAGCAAAATAAAGGGCTACAATTACAGCAATTAAAGCAATGATTATACCAAAAGTAGAAAGTCCGCTCATTCCAAAGCTTTCCTTAATAAACTTGTTAAGAAAATCTGTTGGACCAACTGGTATAACAGTAGGAACTACAGGTGGTAAAGGTTCTGGAGTTAAATTAGTTGCTGGTGTATTTTCACCTTCCATTGTTTGATCCATGAAATCCTTTTTCATAGATGCAAAAACTTCAGGTGATTTATAGTATTCATTTAAATTCAGTTGTTGTTGAAATGCATTTTCTATTTCTGCATCTGATTTAACACTTTTTACACATGTTGAAAGGTCAGGATATGTACTATCGCAATTATAACTTCCCTGTGCTAGATCTGGAGGGAGTTGCTTGTTATAAAGTTGGGCAGAAATATTTTGAGTTTCCATTAACGATTCTTAATTATAAATTGCTTTTATTTTATTTTAACTTAAAAAAACTTAAAATTAAATGAAGCTTTAAATTTTACAAAAAATAAATGAAGCTTTGATTTTACAAAATAAAATTTACTTAAACTTTCGCCCGTTTAATTAAATTAAAATAAATAAAGGTTAATTTAAAACCTTTAAAATTAAATTTTGTTATGGAATCAATTGATGAAGACGAAGCATGGAATGATTATTTTTCACAATTATCGCTGGAAAGCGAAACATCGAAAACTATTTCAAAAAATTGCAAACAATGTAATACACCACCCGAACAATTTAGGCAAAGCAATGGAGATATTCTTTGCCTTGAATGTGGCTTAGTTCAAGAAGCTCGGTTTATTTCTGAAGACCCTGAATGGAATAATTATGTCGAAGATGGTGTTATGAATAGTTCAGGTATGAGATGTGGTAGCGTTTTAGATCCAACTAATCCTTATGATACTGGTGGAGATTTTATACCTAAATATCACTGGTCTTGGCATTTTGATGAAAATGGAGTTAAGAGGTATACTAATTTATCAAAACTTGCTATTCGTGCAAGTTATACATCTAAACAAAGGGCATTTGATGAGGGGAAGTATTCATTTGAGTTTATACAAAGTCAGTTATATTTATCTGATACAGTTTTTAATAATGCGAAATTATTTTGGGGAATAATATTAAAAACTGATATTCTTAAGCGTGGAGGGAATAGGCGTGGTTTGAAAGCATGTTGTGTGTTTTATGCTTGTGTATCTGAAAAACAACAACGTAATCGTGAAGATATCGCTGCTGCTTTTGATATTGATGGTAGTTCTGATTTTACCAAAGGTGAAAAAATATTTCGTGAAATTTTTGAAAAGAATAAAAGTTATTCATGGATTCTTTATAAAACATCTGAAAATGATTGTATGTACCAACGATACGTTAATCAACTTGGTTTAAATTTTGTTATTACTAAAACAATGATTGCTATTAAAGAACATACACGTGATCATTTATTGGGTATTGCCGCTAAATCTGAGATTGCAGGTTTACTTTATTATGCATGCAAGGAAGTTCATGGACATAAACATCCAAATAAATCTGAAATTGCTAAATGTATTGGTATCTGTAATCCTACTTTGAATAAAGTTATTGAAATTTTGAAATATTTTTATGGAAAAAATGAAGATTTACGGTTAAAATTAAGAAATTAAATTAAAAGATTAAATTAACCGTCATGCCATCATCTATGCCTGAACTCAAAAAACTTAAAGAAAAAGAAAAGAAACTTGAAAAGAAACTTAAATCCCATGTTAAAGAGGAACATAAACTCGAATCCCAAATTCAAAAAATCAAAAAGAAAGAACAAAAACTTAAAAAATGAAAAATTTAGGTTTTTAACCAATTAAATACAGGGAACCATTCAGATTGTTTCTTTTTAATCCACTCTTCAACATTATTATTGTAATCATTACTCATATTAATACTTATATTCCTATAACATATTATGTCTCTAATTAAACGGTCTCTTAGATTGTATAATTGTTCTTTGGTTAATAAAGGATCATAAATATTAATTTCATTTTCTTTTTTTTCTTTTTTTCCAAAAAAACGTGTTAATAAATTTAAATTTTCATTTTCATTTGGTTTTGAATAAGCAAAAGTTTGAACTGGACCTAATCTACTCGAATAATCATTA
>Ga0209190_1002645_pt1 | contig 12011 bp, 12 predicted proteins | sample M_140205_XF_Meta_FD_187315 | JGI IMG/M metagenome (GOLD analysis project Ga0209190, IMG submission 187315) | Freshwater microbial communities from Lake Montjoie, Canada to study carbon cycling - M_140205_XF_MetaG (SPAdes) (version 2) | ecosystem: Environmental > Aquatic > Freshwater > Lake... | reverse complement strand
TGGCTTGCGCTGGGCAATCCGACTTTCCGCCGATGCCGCCGTCGCGCAGGCTCGCCGCCCAGGGCGGATCGTGCGGGCATACATCGGCTACTCTGGATGGACAGCGGGTCAGTTAGAGAATGAACTCCGCCACAGCTCATGGGTGGCGACTGATCCCCAACCAGGATTGTTAGGAAAAGAACACGATGGCAATCTGTGGTTCGAACTCTTGCGTCAGGTTTCTCCACTTCACCGCATACTGGCAGAAGCTCCTGACGATCCGTCTCTTAACTGAGCCGTAATCATATCTAATTCTATCATGTCTGAATCGATTCTTTTATTTAGCCCTATCTCAGAGATTGTTGCTGAGATCGCTGCGGGACGTCTTGTCATCGTGGCGGACGATCCATCTCGTGAAAATGAAGCGGACCTCGTTGGCTCCGCCTCGCTTTGCACGCCAGAGATGGTGAATTTTATGGCCACCCATGCGAGGGGTATGATCTGTACGCCCATCACTGCCATGCGTGCAGAGGAACTGGATCTCCCTCAGATGACTCGCCGCAATCGTGAGGGTCACAAAACGGCCTTTACAGTGACAGTAGATGCAGCCGAGGGCATCACCACTGGTATTTCATCTGCAGACCGAGCGCTGACAATCCGCTTACTCGCGGATCCGGCCGCACGAGCAGATTCATTTGTTAGGCCAGGTCATATTTTCCCACTCCAAGGAGTCGCCGAGGGTGTCTTGCGCCGTACGGGTCACACCGAGGCTGCACTCGATCTCGCGGGATTCGCAGGACTACCAAAAGCGGCGGTGATTTGTGAAATTATGAACGACGATGGCACGATGGCGCGCGTCGGCCAACTTGGTGTCTATCAAAAACGTCACGGGCTTAAGGCCTGTACGATAGCTCAACTTATCGAATACCGCAGACGCTCTGAAAAGTTAGTATTTCGCGAACAGACGGTAAAAATGCCCACGGATTTTGGCGAGTTTGACTGCCATCTCTATCGAGTAACCACCGATGCGAGTCATCACCTTGCGCTCACCAAAGGTGTGATAGATCCAGATCAGTCAACACTCGTCCGTGTACACTCTGAATGCCTAACAGGTGATGTATTTCAATCCCAGCGTTGCGACTGTGGGGGACAACTTGCTGCAGCACTGGGGCACATTTCTAAAGAGGGTGGTGTGCTACTCTACCTCAGGCAAGAGGGTCGCGGTATAGGTCTTCCGGCTAAAATGCATGCGTACAAACTCCAAGAAGAGGGGATGGATACCATCGAAGCAAATGAAAAACTGGGTTATGGATCAGACCTTCGTGACTATGGAATGGGGGCGCAAATTCTCTATGATCTTGGAGTGCGTAAGATGCGGTTACTCACCAACAACCCGAAAAAAGTGATCGGGCTGGAGGGCTACGGACTCGAGATCGTGCAGCAACTGCCGATTTCACTTCCTTCAAATCCGCACAACGCAAAGTACCTAGAAACGAAACGCACTCGCATGGGACATACACTTTGAGTTTCTTAAAGTCTTTGTTGCGCTTTTTGGGATCGTAATCAGAATTCGCATATGGAGCTTGATCTTCTAGACATTCAATTCGACCTCAGAAACATCAAGCCTCGCGAGCTTGAAGAAGCTTTTGAGGATCCATTCTCTGTACGATTTCTTCCTGATAACGAGCGGGCGGACCGCGCGACACGCTATTACGCTCTCGGTCGTACCGTGGCGGATCGATATTTGTTCCTGTCGTTTCGTACCGATGGCAAAGTGACACGTGTCGTCGCCGCACGAGAAATGTCTGATACAGAGCAAAAATTTTACGACCGTAAATACGCGGAATTCCGCTGATAAACTCATTGATTCACCATGAACGCTATTAAAAGTTGGAGCGAAATCCCCGAGTTTTCTGATGAGAACGCCGAGGCGCGGTTTTGGGAAAATAACGAGTTAGATGGCCGATTGATGGCGACGTCGATTCACACCACCGACTCACGCGAGTCCACCACCATCACCTTGCGTTTCGATCCGCGGATGCTATCAAGAATTAAACGCATCGCGCGCGGTCGCTTCCTCAATTATCAATCGATGATGAAGCAGTGGTTGGCCGAACGACTCGAAGATGAAATGCGCAAGCTTTGAAGATGAACCGGCTACCAAGGAATCCAAAGTTTTGGCTGGCTTGGTTTATTCTCTGGTTTGCGGTGCTTTGGGGGCTTTCTTCATCTTCACTTGTTAGTGAATATAGCCCCCCTATCGATCACTTCGACAAATTTGCCCACTTTGGCTTTTTTTTCGGAGGCAGTGGTTTGCTTTGCGCTTATTTATTTAGGCGGAGCCCTCAACAACCGAATTGGATGCGGCTTATCGTCACGGCGGTCGGGATCATTGCACTGATAGGTTGGCTAGATGAATATCACCAAAGCTTCACTCCAGGTCGCAGTGGAAAGGATATCCTCGACTGGTTGGCGGATCTGACGGGAGCCACCGCAGGTGCATTTGTCTTTAAGAGACTGCATTTTCTGTTGAAGTCGTGATGAGATAAATCATCTCACGGCCAAGTCTTTCGTCTTTCCAACGCGTAGATCACCGCCTAAGTATCTACGGTCATGAGCATGAATGAACTTGATCAATTAAAGCAGTTTACGACTGTCGTTGCCGATACTGGGGATTTCGAATCGATGAAAGTCTATCAGCCTCAAGATGCGACGACCAATCCGTCATTGATTCTTCAAGTCGCTGCGAAGCCTGAATACCATTATTTGGTCAATCAAGCGGTCAGTGAAGTGAAAGCGACTGGCATCACCAATGCAGCGCTCACTGAGGCGATTCTCGATCGCATTCTTATCCTCTTCGGCCTAGAAATTTTAAAGATTGTTCCCGGGCGAGTCTCAACAGAAGTCGATGCTCGGCTCTCATTCGACACCGCGGCAACTGTAGCTAAAGCGCGTCAACTCATCGCAGCTTATGAAAAAGAAGGTCACTCGCGTGATCGAATTCTCATCAAAATCGCCTCGACTTGGGAAGGCATTAAAGCCGCAGAAGTGCTCGCCAAGGAAGGCATCCATTGCAATCTAACACTGCTTTTTTCATTCGCACAAGCTGTCGCATGTGCAGAAGCTGGTGTGCGGCTTATTTCACCATTTGTCGGCCGTATTCTTGATTGGCATAAGGCAGCCACTGGCAAGGATTTCCAAGGCGATGAAGATCCTGGTGTCGTCTCTGTCCGCTCAATTTATAACTACTATAAAAAGTTCGGTTATAAAACCCAAGTCATGGGTGCATCCTTCCGCAATAAGGGAGAAATTCTCGCTCTTGCAGGTTGCGACTTACTCACCATCAGCCCGAGTCTACTCTCTGAGTTGCAAGAATCTGTGGAACCAATCACTGCACGTTTGACCGCCGAGGAGGCCTCTGCCAGTGATCACAAAAAAATCAGCTTAAACGAGAGTGATTTCCGATTCATGCTTAATGAGGATGCGATGGCGACAGAAAAGACGGCTCATGGAATCCGCGCATTCTCAGCGGACATCGTGAAGTTAGAAAAACTCATCGAAGGAATGATCTGATTTCTTTGGTGAGGCGCTTCTCGCCAAACATTACAACCTTCAATCGAGTGGAGAAAGGAGGTGAGAGAGTGTTTCTGTGTCAATTTTAAGTTTGCTGGTCTCAGCGGAGAGCAGTGCTTTCACCAGATCAGATTTGTGTTTCTGGAGGTCTAGAATTCGATCTTCGATGGTGCCCTTGCAGACCAGTTTGTGGACGAAAATTGCTTTATTTTGTCCGATTCGGTGGGCTCGGTCGGTGGCTTGGTTTTCTGCTGCTGGGTTCCACCATGGATCGTAATGAATCACAGTATCAGCGGCTGTTAGATTTAGCCCGGTCCCGCCGGCCTTCAGAGAGATGAGAAAAATAGGCACTGCTCCCATTTGGAATTTTTTCACCAATTCAGCTCGGTCTTTTGTCTGACCCGTAAGCTTGAGATAGACTATGTCTTGTTGAATCAAATGCTTTTCAATGAGTGAAAGCATGGAGGTAAATGATGAAAATAATAAAATCTTCCGCCCTTCTTCGAGAAGCGTGGGGAGGAGTTCGTCAGTGAGAAAATCAAGCTTGGCAGACTGTATGATTTTTTGAGCGGCAGGGCTCTTTAGCAACTGTGGGTGGCAACAGATTTGGCGAAGCTTGAGTAAAGCATCTAGAACGATGATGTGAGACTGCCCCAAGCCTTTTGTGCTGATGGCGTCTCGAACACGCTTGTCCATCGCAGATCGGACGGATTCGTAAAGATCGGATTGTTGTTTGGTGAGTTGAATACCGTGAATAATCTCAGTCTTTTCTGGTAATTCGGTAGCGACCTCGTCTTTTGTACGTCTTAAAATTAGTGGGGAAATACGCTTATTGAGAGCTAACTGTGCATCGCTTGATCGGTCACGCTCGATGCTACGGCGAAATTGAATGTTGAACGATTTTTCGTCTGATAGATATCCAGGCATTAAAAAACGCATTAAGCTCCATAGTTCGCCAAGATGATTTTCCATGGGTGTTCCGGAAAGGCATAATCGGTGAGCCGACTGAAGGTTGCAGGCATTGATCGCGCTGAGAGATTTTGGATTCTTGATGTATTGTGCCTCATCCAGAACGATGACGTGCCAACGCTGGCATACAAGATTTTCGAAATCTCGAGAGAGTAATGGATAAGATGTTAGTACAATATCCGCATTTTTAATTTTTGAAAAATTGTTCGTACGGTTTTGTCCACTGAGCACGAGCACTTTAAGATTTGGAGCAAATTTAGCAGCTTCATCTGACCAGTTAGAAACTACCGAAGTGGGTGAGATCACTAGTGAGGGAAGACCAGGTTTTTTTATTTGCTCTGCAGCAAGATGTGCGAGTGTTTGAACAGTTTTACCAAGGCCCATATCGTCGGCAAGGATTCCATTCAAGCCGTGCTCGGCAAGGAATTGAAGCCAACGATACCCATCAAGCTGATAGGGTCTTAGTTGCGCTAGAAAATTTCTGGGAATTTTGGCTGTCGGCAGGGTGGTGATGTTCTTTAGACGTTGACCAAGCTTGGCAAGGGCTCGGTGCGTCTCTGAAGAATCAATCGACAGTCCAGCCGCCACCCCAGCAGCCGCGAGACGGTCAATCCGTAGTGGTCCTTTCGGCGGTTTACCATGGAATAAGTGACGGACTTGATCGACAATTTCGATAAGTCGCCGTGCTGGAAACCGAATGAATCCGTCTTTGGGATCTTCACAAGGCAGAACAAAGAATTCAGGGATGTTATGAGCGTCTGCCGTGGGGAGATCCATTTGAATGGCACTGGCAAGGATTGGAATGAGACTGACTTGTTTGCCATGAAGTTCGAAGGTGATGTCAAAGCGGAACCAATCGATTCCGTGAGCCGTATCCGATTCGATCACAGGGAAAAAATCTACGGCATTGTGAGTGGTGAGCCCCAAATCTGGGTCCACCTCAATCGTCCATCCAGAGCCCTCAAGTGCTTGCATCTCTGGACTATTAATCATTTCTAACCACGCAGCCTTTTCGGTGGGAAAAGAATCTTCTAACATGACTGAGTCATGTGCTGCATCATCAAGAGCCTGCGGAGAGAAAACCTCAGAGAGAAAAGTAAAACCTACATCTTCGAGCTGACCTATTAGAATTTGTTCTATATCGTAGTCACGGGGCCAAATGATGCGCTTGCCGTTGTGGATTTGCGCATGGCTTTGTGAATCTCCTTTGTAAAGCGGTGGCAATAAACGACTACCTTGGTAAGCGAATGATATCTGCCCGACGATGATGGTTATTTGTTGCCAGTTTTTTCCCACTGTACGAGAAAACACGTGGAGATGAGGAAGTGGCGGTGTGGCCTCGCGCTTTTCTGTTACGACCTCAATCGGAACGGGTAACGGTGTGGTTGAAATCGTCGAAAAGCGCTCAGCAATGGTGGTCAAATCGCCTGATGAAACGGTTGGTCCGCCTTGCCAAGTCACGAGGATCGAATTTGGAAGACTGCTCACAACGGGCCCAAGCGTGGCAGTGGCTGGGTCGATGTAGCGCAGCGGCTGGATTGGAATAATGATCAAGCTTGGATTGGTGCATTCCAACTCGGGTTTAGCGCTCCCACTGGGCAAGACTTTCCATATCGCATTCACTGTTTCTGGCTGGCCCATAGTTACCGGCAGATAGTTTTTCACAGCATTTCGCTCCCCTGCATTACCTATCCAGTAGAGACGTCCAGTTGCATGAGCGGCTTCGAGCAGTGAGTCCCACCCCTCTCCAGCGAGAGGCATGTCATCAAGCGAGTAGCGCTTGCCCTTTCGGCGATGATACAACGAAGCCACAGGAAAATCTTCCTCGACCATGTATTTTGGAGGATTTGATATATCTGCTAAGGAGCGAGATTCTGAAATCTTGATTTCACCGTCGATTTGTCGAGTTCCAACTCGAAGCACAAAGTGTAGATCTTTGATGTTTCGGTGTAGCGATCCCTCGATGCAATAGGCAAGAAAGCGGTTATCTGATTTATCATTTGGCTTAAATTTTATGAGGTCGGCGTGCTGAGCGGCGTATTCAATTTTTTTAAGCCACTCTATCAGAGAGTTGTCATTAATTTGTTTTTTATCATCAATTAATTTTTCCGATAGATTTTTGTAGTGTGTCAGGAATGAGGTTGTAAATTGCATCAGTCCAGCGGCATGTTCACAAAACCTACCCATGGCACACGAGCAATCAGGATCTACATCCCATTTTTCATCGAGTAGTTTAAAAATAACCTCTGTCCTGTAGGGTTTTGGTGCATTCCCGTGAGACATCGCCCTGAGAATTCCTAATTTACCAGCAGGGTCGATGCTCACCTCGATCTCATCAAGGTTACGCGAAACCAAATTGAGAGTGTTCCTCTTCAAAGCCTCGGTGCCGAACTGATTTCTCCACTTTTGTGAAATGATCCATGAATAAAAATTTGGTAATTCGTTAAGTAATAATATATTTCTACTCATAGAATCTTAGCTAGAGATTAAAAAGACCAAAGGGGACGACTTGCTTCGAGATTCATTATTTCTCCGCTTAATGGGTCACGGAGCGAAAGCTTCCAGGCGTGCAGCTGCAGTGGAGGGTCACCAAGACTGAGGGTCTGGGTCTCTCCAATCTGATGGTTAGAGAGATAGGTAGCGTCTCCCACTACGGGATATCCCAATTGCCAAAGATGCACTCGAATTTGGTTGGTTCTGCCAGTTCCTAGTTTGGCTTCTAGCAGTGTGGTATTGTCGGAGCAACGCTTGATGACTTGAAAATCCGTGCGTGATGGCAAGCCATTAAGTTCATCGACGTAACGAGATCCTAACAAATCCGGCTCTAAAGAAATAGGGGCGTCGGAAAAAAACATGTTATCTGGAGGGTGACCCATTATTCTAACAATATACATTTTTTCCACAGTCCCATCGACAAACTGTTTCTGAAGAAGCCTGCAAAAGTGGCGAGTGCGAGCAAACACCACCAATCCAGTAGTATTTGCATCGAGTCGGTGAACGGGTCGAGGGTATTTTGGAGCGTAAACCAAATTTAAAATATATTGAAGTGTGTTGCGGTGAAAACGTCCACAGGCATGCATCGGCAGTGGCGCTGGTTTTTGAATCACGACGATTGCCTCGTCCTCATGCAGTATGCGGATATCGGCAGACACGGATGGCTCTACATTGGATGGAAAGATTTGAATGACTCGCTCGCCTCCTCGAACGACGTGATCTTTGCCCCGAACGACTCCCCCGTAATTTTGAAAACGACCATCTTCGCAGCGTTCTTGCCATTCTGTTTCGGAAATCTGCGGAAAAATAGACGCTAAAGTTTCTAATAAGGTTTTGCCATCGTGGCTTGCAGGAATGTTTATCGGTCGGCGATTTTCGGTGGCGATCGATCCTGGCAGTGGATTGGTTTGGAATTTGATTGCCTCATGCCGTTGAGAAATTTTTTCTAACATTTTTTCTGGCGCGCTGACAAAACAACGAGGGCAGCTGACGCCTACGACATGTCGAGGGTCTTCTTGATCGGCAGAATCCAGCGGGGCTTGGCAGGCGAAACAAACTGCGTAATCCGACTCGCGCAACGCTGGGTCTACGCCAACACGTTGGTCAAAGACAAAGCACTCCCCCTCGTAATGTTCTCCGCCACATTCCTCAAAATATTTTAGAATGCCACCGTCGAGTTGATAGATATTAGTGAATCCCTCATTTTCCATGAAAGGACCCGCCTTTTCACAACGAATCCCGCCGGTACAAAACATGACTACGGGTTGATATTTTAGTGTATCTGGCAATTTTCTAACTGCCTCAGGAAATTCACGAAAAGTATTAATGTTAGGAATGATAGCCCCTTTAAAAGTCCCAAGTTTGACTTCGTAGTCATTGCGTGTGTCCAACAATGTCACGGGTCGTCCCTCATCGAGCCACTGCTTCAGTTCTCCCGCTGAGATTTTCGGTGATGTGTAGTTTGCGGGGCGGATGCTTTCCATGCCGAAGGAAATGATTTCCTTTTTCAGCCTCACCAGCATCCGGTTGAACGGTTGTTTTTCGCTGATGCTGACCTTGGGCATCAATGACTCAAGGCCGGGTACGGCGCGGAGTTTCGCCAGAAGGGATTCGATTGAATCGGATGTCCCGGCGACAAACAGATTGATGCCTTCGGTGCTGAGTAGAATAGTTCCTTTTAGGTCCCACTCCTTGCAATCAGCGATTAGTGACTCGCGTAACTCTTTGAGACCGGATAATTCGGCGAAGCGGTACGTAGAAATATTTGTGATAGCGGACACGGTTCAAAAAACATCATGAAGTACGGTTCGTTGCTAGTTAAGAATGTGGAAACAAAGATATGGTGGCTTGCAGGTTCTGAGCAGCGTTTCCACCAGTTGCGGTTGCTAACCTTTAACAGATTTTATTCAGACGTATTGCAGCTCAGCAGCCTTGGCATCGATAGCTGCATCGTTATCTAGCAGTTCTTGGATAGGATCCCAACGACCAGAAAGGAGAGCTTCGCGAGCGGAGTCCGGCATGGTCACTGCGATATCGAGTCCGCCAGAAGTGCGAACGCGGAGTGCTTTGACATCGATGGTGATTTCGGTCTCCGGGTCAGCCTCCACGGCGTCGCGGATGGCCACGATGTCTTCGGGACTCGCCATCACGCATGGCATTGCAAGGGTGGTCGAATTTCCGTAGAAAATTTCTGCAAATGATTCTGCGATCACGCCGTTGAAGCCGTATTTGCGGAGTGATTGTGGAGCGTGTTCACGGGACGAGCCACACCCGAAGTTTACCCCGGCGACGAGTATAGAAGCCTTAGAGAAGCGAGGATCGTTAAGCGGATGCTTGGTTTTGACGCCGTGTTCGTCGAAACGGACATCGTAGAATGCGAACTCACCGAGACCATCAAAAGTGACGCATTTCATGAATCGAGCCGGAATGATGCGGTCGGTATCGATGTCTGCGCCGGGGATAAAAACAGCGAGGCCAGTGACGGAAGGGACAGGTTCGAGTGCCATGTTAGATTAATTTAAAAGTTAGAATTCAGGCGATGGTGGCAGTAGCGTCCATGTGAAAAATCTCGCGAGCATCTGCGATGGAGCCATTAATCGCGGCGGCGGCGACCATGACGGGGGACATCAAGATGGTGCGTCCTGTGGATGAGCCTTGGCGGCCTTTAAAATTACGGTTAGATGATGAAGCGCAAAGTTGGTCACCAACGAGTTTGTCCGGGTTCATTGCCAAGCACATCGAGCAGCCTGCGCCGCGCCATTCAAATCCAGCGGCGCGAAAGATTTCCGGCAGCCCTTCTTGTTCGCATTGGATAGCAACGATCTGCGACCCGGGTACGACCAATGCCTGCACGCCCGGAGCGACGTGATGACCTTGGATGTATTTAGCGACTTCTCGGAAGTCGGATATGCGTCCATTTGTACAAGAACCGATGAAAGCGACGTTGATTTTAACCCCCTTGATGGGCGTGCCTGCTTCCAATTTCATGTAGGCGAGCGCTTCCTCGATGGATGCCTTTTCTAACGCCGTGTTAGCTTTGGCTGGGTCAGGGATGTTTTCGGAAATGAAGATTCCGTGGTCTGGCGAGATTCCCCAAGTCACGGTGGGTTCGATATCAGCGGCGTTGATGCGGACGATATCGTCGAAGTGTGCATCGGCATCCGAGGCAAAGGAAAGCCAGCGAGCTGCGGTGGCGTTGAAATCGCTCATGTCGACGTAGGGGCGGCCATTGAGGTATGCGACGGTCTTGGTGTCCGGATTGACGTAACCGCATCGGGCGCCTCCCTCGATTGACATGTTGCAAACGGTCATGCGTTCTTCCATGGACATGCGATCGAAGATATCGCCGGCGTATTCATAGGCGTAGCCGATGCCACCCTTTGCGCCGAGTTTGCGGATGATGTGGAGAATCACATCCTTCGCATATACGCCTGGAGCGAGATCGCCGTTCACCTCGATGCGGCGGACTTTGAGTTCTTCTAACGCAAGCGTCTGGGTGGCAAGTACGTCACGGACTTGGGTGGTGCCGATACCGAAGGCGATCGCGCCGAACGCCCCGTGCGTGGCGGTGTGCGAGTCACCGCAAGCGATGGTTGTGCCAGGTTGGGTGATTCCTTGCTCGGGTCCAACGACATGGACGATGCCTTGTTTGCCTGAGGCGAGGTCGAAATAAGTCACTCCGAAGTCATCGGCATTTTTCCGAAGCGCCTGCATCATTTCGGCGGCGAGTGGGTCTTGCGGCGCGTCTTGATTGATGGTCGGAACGATGTGGTCAACCGTGGCGAAGGTGCGTTGTGGAAACTTTACTTTCAGCCTGAGGTCGCGGAGCATACCGAAGGCTTGCGGCGAAGTGACCTCGTGAATGAGGTGTGTGCCGATGAATAATTGCGTGCGACCGTCGGCGATAGTGCCGACGGTGTGCGCGTCCCAGACTTTTTGGAAGAGGCTTTTTCCCATGATAGAATTCCCGCCAAGGTTGGCAGCGGGCGGAAAAAGTGGTCTCGTAGGTCGCGAATGTCAAAGCCGCATGTGGACTTGACTAAAAATAGACGGGACAGAATCAAGCTAGTTCTAACAAAAGTCCGGTCACAATGCCACAGAGGCTGAGAAGCGCGATGATGATGACCACAATTTTGAGCCAAGATTTGGCGCGGCCTGCGTTGTAGGTCGGAGGTCGATCACCCTCCACCCATTCTTCCCAAGTTTTCTTTCGGATTGGGGTTCTTTGGTAGTGGCGAGCGGTGCCTTTTACGCGAGACACGGGGGCGGGGGGTATGATATTTCTCATGGAGGTTGAGCGTTAATGTGGATTAAAATCACTTGTATGGAAAGCAAATTTTACTACCCCCTGATATGCTTTTCAAGTTTCAACGCGTGGATGCTAATTCATCCCCTCGGTGACCGAATCGGGGTTATTTTGAGGCGTGTATTTGTGGCGCAGGGGCCGTTTCGATTTCTTGGAACTGAGGCAGCGGGCGAAGACCAGGTGCCCCAGCCTCGCCAGTGCAGCAGCAGGAAGCGGAGAGAAGGGCGAAAACAGAGGCGGATAGTGCGATGATGATGCGGATCATAGGAAGTGAGGTTATTGGTTAGAGTTTAGGATTACGAAATAGCGGTCGAAAAATTATTTAGCGGGTGCAACATAAGCTGCGGGGATTGGGGCGGGGGTATTGGTGGGGCAGCAAGAGATTATAAGGGCTGAGGCTGCGGCGATCATTGCAAATTTCATAACTGGAGTGGGTTAATTTCGATGGAATGATCACACGTGGTGCTTGGAGATCACGGGGCGAAGCTAGCGAAGCAAATCGACCCTGCAAGGCAAAAGACGAGGCGGTCCGCATCGAAATGCATTCTATTGCCGATGAGCGACTTCAGGATTCGTAGGTCTTGCGACTAGGATGCTCGCCGCAGAGTGAATTTTTTATGGAACTGACTTGTCGTGGATTCGTGTCTTCCCGCTTGTAAATTTTCCAAAGAAGCCGAATTCTTGTGCCATG
>Ga0209190_1002642_pt1 | contig 12016 bp, 10 predicted proteins | sample M_140205_XF_Meta_FD_187315 | JGI IMG/M metagenome (GOLD analysis project Ga0209190, IMG submission 187315) | Freshwater microbial communities from Lake Montjoie, Canada to study carbon cycling - M_140205_XF_MetaG (SPAdes) (version 2) | ecosystem: Environmental > Aquatic > Freshwater > Lake... | reverse complement strand
GAGGACGAGGCCTCGGCCTGCTTCAGGGCTGCAGCGGAGCGTATCGATACCGACCTAGCTCCTCGTCAGATCAGGCGACCCGAACTGCTCATTAACTAATCGGGCTTTCTCTAGTTGCAGTGCCTTTCGCGAACCCGAGTCTGAGCCCGCTACGATACGCAGGCACGAAGATTTAAGAAGATCAGTATTTAAGAACATCAACATTTAAGAACGTCAACATTTAAGAACATGACTCTGAGGGGTAAATCAATGGAAGTAAGAATCGGCGTCGTCTACTCGGCAAAGGAACTCAACTTAGACATTGAAGGCAGCCCTGACGAAGTAGCTGCTCAGGTCAACGCAGGCCTCGCAGCCTCTGGAACAATCCTCTGGCTAACTGACAGCAAGGGCCGACGCGTAGGTGTACCCGCAGACAAGATTGCGTACATTGAGATCGTCGGCGAGGACGCCGCTAAGAGGGTCGGCTTCGGCCGCTAAGTAAATGCTGGGCGAGCCTGATGGTTCGGCGCACGATCTGCACAGCGAAGAGTTGTTTAGTGACGCCCAAGAACCTCCTGTCCCTGAACTTCTAAAGAAGCGCCTGCTTGTAATCACAGGCAAGGGCGGAGTCGGGAAGAGCACCGTTACCGCAGGGCTCGCGCTCCTTGCATCTGATCTTGGCAAACGCGTCCTGGTAGTTGAGGTAGACGCTAAGGGCGATATCGCCTCGAAGTTTGAGCACCCACCTGTTGGGTTCGTCCCCGTTGAGGTGCACCCCAATGTGAGCGTGCTCGCAATGGATACTGAGGCCTCTCTGCGTGAGTATCTACGCCTTAATCTGCGCATCCCAGTCGTTGGGCGTATTGGGCCGATTGCTCGTGTCTTTGACTTCGTTGCGACTGCAGCCCCTGGAGTCAAAGAGGTATTGACGATTGGAAAGATTGCTTGGGAGGTCCGCGAGTCGATAGCCGGGCGAGCACCGTGGGACCTTGTAATTGTTGATGCAGCCGCGACAGGGCATGTAGTGGCGCAGTTGGGGGCACCCGATGCGATAAAGGACTTAGTGAGCGTTGGGCCGATCCGTTCACAGACTGAGTGGATGACGGATCTCCTCGCTGACCCAGCGATCACAGCTCTAAATGTTGTTACGACCCCAGAGGAGATGCCGGTCAGCGAGACGATTGATTTAGTTGGACGCGCTCGTAGCGAACTCGATGTTCCGCTCGGCGCTGTGTTCGTCAATCGTGTCCTGCCTGAACTCTTCACGCGTGCCGAGGAGTCTGCATTTGAGGCGTTATCTGGGGAGGCGGTTCGCACCCAACTTGAGAGCAGCCTCGGACTCAACTTGAGCGATGGAGTCGAGTCGGTTCTCTCTGGCGCACGTTTAGCGGTGACGATGCGGAGAAGCCGAGCCGAGCACCTTGCAGATTTACGCGCAGCAGTAGACCTACCGATGCTGTATTTGCCCTACTTATTCACACGTAGTCATGGAGTACGCGAGACGCGCGTTGTAGCCGATGCATTGAGCGCGGAGTTTGGGCTATGACCGCGGGATCGCTTGATGGGGTAGTGGCATCCAAGGAGATTCTGATTGTCTGTGGCTCCGGAGGAGTCGGTAAAACAAGTATCGCTGCGGCGATAGCGCTCGGTGCTGCTAGCCGAGTCGGCGGAAAAGTATTGGTTATAACAATCGACCCTGCAAAGCGGCTAGCTAGCGCTCTCGGGCTTGAGGAGATCGGTAACTCAGAGTCGCGTGTGCCCGACTCGGCATTTGAGGAGGCCGGCCTAACGCCACGTGGTGAATTATGGGTTGCGATGCTTGATATGAAGGAGTCCTGGGACTCATTAGTGCTTCGCCACGCACCTGATGCTGAGACCGCTTCGAAGATCCTCAACAACAGCCTCTATGACAACATCACATCGCGCTTTGTCCAGAGCCACGATTACATAGCAATGGAGAGACTCTTCGAGATCCATGCGACTGGGACCTATGACCTCATAGTTATCGACACTCCACCCACGCGCAATGCACTTGATTTCCTAGAGGCGCCACATCGCATGTCGGAGTTCTTCGGCGGGCGCCTGCTTCGTTGGTTGACTGCCCCATATCGTGCCGGAGGTGGCAGGGGAGCGCGGCTCGTAAATTTTGCAAGCAAACCGTTCTACCAAGTAGCAGACCGAATTCTAGGCACGCAGTTCTTGCAGGATATTGCAGAGTTTTTTCTAAACTTCCAATCAATGTACGACGGATTTGTGGCGCGTGCCCAAGTCGTTGAGCGTCTGCTCCATGATCGTCGCACAACTTTTCTTGTCGTTACGACTCTGGAGTCGGCACCGCTACGTGAGGCTGAAATCTTCTGTGGAGAACTTACCAAGCGCGAGTTCCCATGCGGTGCGTTAATTACCAACAAGACGCTCCCAGAGTCCTTTACCGCCGAAGCCGGGGCAGAGGCCGGAGCCGCTCTGATCGCTAACGCTCAGCGATTGTCGGAGGTGTTGGCAGAGACCGGGGTGGAGGCTCTCGCTGATTCGGCGATTGATGAGCGGGTGCTGCGAACCGTCGGCGAGTCGTTCGGTAATTTTAGTGTGGTCGCTGCTCGCGAGGCTGAGCTGCGAGTTGAGTTACAGGCATGGATTGAGGGCGAGCTCGTAAATGTGCCGAGCCTCGATGCCGATATCCACGATCTGAGCGGCCTAGCCGAGATAGCAAATCACCTATTCACCTGATCCCCCCCAAAACCCCCGCACTTCGCTGACACCGGTACGCTTCTCAACGTGTCCACACTTGAGGAACTCGCCAGACTGCATAGTGATGTTGAGGGAGAGGCCCTCGAGCATCTCCAGCGGCTTTTATCAGCGTGGCGCCTGATCTCGGATCTCTCATTCTCTGACCTCATTCTGTTGGTTCCTATTGAGGGAGAGGAGGGCGCTCGGTTCGTCGTTGTTGGGCAGGTGCGCCCCACTACCGGCCAGACGCTCTATGCAGCAGATCTTGTTGGGCAGGTTGTCAGTGAAGCCGAGCGTCCGGCAGCCACACGCGCACTTCGCCGTGGTGAGGTTGTCGAGTCTCAGGCCGCACACTTAGGTGACGGCTCTCCGCTAACTATTGAAGCAATCCCTGTTGTGTTTCGCCACAGGACGATCGCTGTTCTGTGTCGCGAGTTCGACACTCTCATGGGGCGCCGTGTCGGCGAGCTCGAGCGTTGCTATACCGAGGTATACGACGACTTAGTGCAGATGATTGTTGATGGCACGTTTCCGTTCTCACGAGAAGATCTCGAGATTGAGGGTGCGCCGCGAGTCGGCGACGGAGTGATTGTCCTAGATGGAGATGCAAAGATTCGCTATGCAAGTCCAAATGCAGTGAGTTCTCTGCACCGTATTGGCATTCATGCTTATATCTCTGGCACGGAGATCAAACAACTTGGCTTTGACGAAGGCTCAGTAGATAATGCGATGCGCGGGCGCCTCCCTGTTCTGCACGAGATTGAGCGCTCTGATTCTTCGGTCCTAATGCGAATTATCCCATTATTAGAGGAGCTTGAGCCTGTAGGTGCGCTGCTCCTGATGCGCGATGTTACGGACCTGCGGCGCAGAGACCGCATGCTTATGTCTAAGGATGCGACTATCCGAGAGGTACACCATCGTGTAAAAAACAACCTCCAGACCATCGCTGCTTTGCTTCGTTTGCAGGGCAGGCGCCTTAAGTCTGAGGAGGCTCGCGAGGCAATCCAGGAGTCCGAACGCCGCATTAGGTCAATTGCAATTGTCCATGAGACGCTCTCACGCGAAGCAAGCGAGGAGGTTGACTTCACAAGCATCGTCAAACCTCTGGTGCGAGTTGTTGAGGAGACTGTTGCGGATCGAGATGGCGGTCTGCATTTCGATGTAACAGGTGAATCTGGTTATGTACCGGGCGAGACTGCGACACCACTCGCTGTCGTCTTAAACGAGCTGCTTCAGAATGCGGTAGATCATGCATATCCGCGTGTTGGGGATGAGCCCATAGAGGGAACGGTGCATGTCCACCTCGAGCGGGAGGACAGTCTGCTCGAGGTAATCGTCACCGATGACGGAGTTGGGCTACCGGTTGGCTTTGACCTCACTTCATCCCCAGGGCTTGGAACATCAATTGTGCATGCACTCGTGACTGGAGAGTTGGCAGGAACAATTGAGATGACGAACGCACGCGATGGTGACCGCCCTGGAACCCGAGTTCGTGTGCGTATTCCAGTGCCGGTAGCAGGTTGGACCGTAGAGCCCCCGGGCTAGAGCCAACGCTTGCGGCGGAAGTACCAGACCTGAAATACCGTCGTCGCCACAATAAGCAACCCGGCGAAGGAATATCCGAGCGCCCAATCCAACTCAGGCATGTGGGTGAAGTTCATTCCATATAGGCCAACAATGAACGTGGGGAGCAGCATGATGGAGGCGATAGCTCCGATGAAGCGCCCTGAGATGACCTCATCTGCATCGGTTAGCTGCTTAATCGACTCGAAGATGAAATGCAGTTTCTCGAGTTGCTCATCGTGCACGACAGATAGCCGACGTGATCGGAAGTATGTGTCGCGTAAGTAAATCTCGGTCGAATTGCTAAAGATCTCTTCATGGGTCCCGTCGTCATTCGTGCGATAGAGATCTAGATCGTCATTCACGATTGTTTCTAGAATGACAGCAAGTTCATCGATTACGGTGCCGAGGCTGGCAACCTCTCGGCGTACATCTTGTGCACGCTGGCGGATCTTGGGGATCTGATCTGAGAGAGCGCGACTGAGATCGTGCGTATCGATTCCACTTAGTTCCTCAGCGCATGCGTTGATTACTCCGCCAGTGATCACGATTACTTTCTCAAGTTCATTTACAACAATTGAGAAGAGCCTGCGGAGGAGGTCTCCGGCAGTGGTATCAGGGCCAACTCGTCCCTGCGCATTGCGAATTAATCCCCTGAAATCATGTGCAATCTCGCTCTCAATCGGAATGATTGAGGTGTTGTTGGTCGGGACCCGCAAGACCGTCCAGCATGCATCAAAGGTGGCGATGATGGTGAGCTCTGCAAACTCTGGCACTCCGTCATCGATCTCGGTAGGTATATGGAGGTGCCCAAAAAGGTATTGATCGAAGTGCACCTCGAATCGAGGGAAAGCATGCGATGGGTCTGTGCGTCGCTCTCGAAGGTGCTTGCGTACAACCTCGTGTACCGGAGCGCCTATCTCTTTCTCAATAGAGATAATTAGCGCTTCGCAGGCTGGAGCGTCAGGTTCGTCGAGATGTATCCAAGGAGTAGTCAAGATCGCCCCGTTTACTGAAGTGCCCGCTCTACGCGAATGCGATGCTTGCGGCAGAGTCGCGTCGCAGCACGCGTCGCTCTTCCTCAGTGTGCCCGCCCCAGACACCGTTCTCCTGGTTTGTAGCCATTGCGAACTCAAGGCAGGGGGTAGCAGCGGGGCAGATGCCACAGATTTCTTTAGCGGCCTCGATCTGGTCCGCAGCGGATCCGGTTGCACCTATTGGGAAGAACAACTCAGGGTTTGAGTTGCGGCAGATGGCCTCAGTTCGCCAATCGGCAGCGTCCCAGTCGTGTGTGCGGATCCAAGTCAAAGTCACAGATATTCCAGTCTTTTTAAGTAGTTGTCTCCAGACCAGCCGTGTTGCCAGTGTTAAGCAAGTGGCTAATGGAGCGGGCGTCCCCTGAGTTGCCTCTCGGGGCTGGTGAGAAGAATAGAGGTCACTGCTTCCATTAGCAAGGGATTTTTCCGAGCATATTTTGGGGCATTTATTCGTAGCATATGCCCACCAACTTCGGGTGGTAAACGTCGCTATAGCGACAACAACTACCCGAAGTTCGAGAGATTTGGGGCTTCTTTGCCTACGCTCACTGGGATGAACCCTGACACGAGCCTTGCCCCCCGAACTCCGCTGATCCTCGGCCATCGGGGAGCACCGAAGGCCGCACCTGAGAATACCCTCGCCTCGTTCGCTGCTGCACTCGCTGAGGGTGCCGATGGAGTGGAGCTTGATGTGCACTCAACCGCAGACGGGGTGCTCGTGGTTGTCCATGATCCAGAGATCGATAACGTCGGTGTGATTCGCGATACACCATGGCCTGTAATCAATGCGGCTGTTCCGAGCATTCCATTGCTTGAGCAGGTTCTCGATGTTTGTAACGGCACTCTCGTAAACATTGAGATAAAGAACTCTGAAGGCGACGCTGGCTATGACCCAACGCAGCGCACTGCAGATCTCGTGGTCGCTCTTCTAGCGTCGCGTGGCAAGAGAGACACAGTTGTGATCTCATCGTTCGAACTCGCTGCAATTGCGAGAGTTCGCGAAATTGATGCAGAGATCCCAACAGGGTTTCTATACGCGCCGAATGCTCCAAACGCCGAGGCACTTGCGACTGCAACCTCTGGTGGTCACTCTGCAGTCCATCCACACTGGGTCTCGCTTGCAGGTGATGAGGGTGCTGCGTTTGTTGACGATTGCCATGCGCGCGGCCTCAAGGTCAACGTATGGACGGTCAACGACGAGCCGGTACTTACGGCGTTACTCGCTACCGGTGTCGACTGCGTAATTACCGATACGCCAGCGATCCTGCGAGCCTGGCTCTAAGAAACCACCGAACTTCGGGCATCTGTTGTCGCTATAGCGACATTAACTACCCGAAGTTCGAGAGAATCGGTACCTACGGCGTCGGCATCACGATGTTTAGAGCCTTTGGATGATGGGTAAAACGTAGTCTCGTGGCCTCGCCCAAGAACTCGCCATCGGCCTGATAGGGGACCGGGATATCAGTCTCGATCGTAAATCCGCTTAAGTCATCCTTAACGACGGCTGCACGTGTGCGACCAAGTCCATGCTGCCCGATGATGGCTCTGCTAACGAGCCCGATCATGGGGAGGGCGCGATGTGCCTGCACAACCGCAAGGGAGAAGCCGCTATCCAGGCTTGCATTTGGGGTCACGACGATTGGGCGCTTGCCGACGAATGTGTATGGCGTGCTGACCGCAGCGATCGCCATAGTGCCTCCGTCGATCTTGGTGCCGTCATCTAGCTCAACTGTAAAGCGCGATTTTTTATGGTCATAGGTGCGCAGCCACGCATCGAATGCATTCATGGCGAAGAATGGATGCGGCGCAATCTTCTTGAGGCCGCGACGCGCCTCTACCTTCTCAACAACAGCAGCATCAAAACCAATACCGCAGTGAAAGAGAAAGTAGCGATCCTCAACGCGCCCAAGGGCTACGCGTCTAAAGGACTCGCGCTCAAGTGATGCGAGCAACTGCCCGGTCGCCTCAATCGCGTCATTGGTAACGCCGATAGTTCGTGCGTAGACATTTGTAGACCCGCCCGGCAGGGGAGCGAGTGCGGTATCGCTATCAACTAATCCGTTGGCGGCCTCGTTGAGTGTGCCGTCGCCACCGAGTACGGCAACTACATCCACACCGTCAGAGGCTGCAGTATGGGCAAGGCGAGTTGCATGCCCACCACGAACCGTCTCAACGACCTCAACCTCATGGTCGGAGCTGAGCGCCTTCTGGATCACAACACGTTTTCGCGCCGAGAACGATGAAGCTGCAGTGTTGACGATCAGGAGAATTCTCACGACGCTGAGGTTACCGTGCGCGGATTGATATGGATCAAGTTAGATCAAGCGCTCCGTCTAGTTAGCGCGTATCAATGCGACGATCTCGCCTGTTGCATAGATAATCGATATAACCCCAAGGCCAATCCCGACAACCTTACGGAGGACATGCTCGGCGCTCGTGATGGCAAGGTGTGCGCCGACTCGCGCCCCGGGGATGACTGCGATACATAACGGCGCCGCGTAGAGCCAGTTGATATGCCCAAGAAGTTGGTGGGTGATGAAACTTGGGATAGCCAAGATTGCAACGCAGGCAAGAGAGGTACCGATGGCGTTCTTGATTGGCATATGCAGCCATCCAACGAAGAGTGGCACCATGAGCAGTCCACCGCCGATCCCAAGCAGCCCGGAGAGCAGGCCGGCGCTGAGACCGATTATCGCTAGCCGCCACCAAGAGTCTCGACGAACATCATGTGCCTCTACATCGCGTGTCGCGTCCGAGCCGCGCGCCGTTCGAAAAGCGGTATACGCAACAAGCAATGAGGTGGCAAGCATCAGCGCATGCCCGCCTCCGGGTACATGGTCTGAGAGCAGCGCCCCACTGATCGCCGCAACAACTCCAGGTACGGCGACCCAAGCCACAGAGTCGAGATGTACAAACCCATCACGGCGGTATCGGAGAGCGCCGCTTATTGCTGACGGGATGATCGACGGGAGGGTCGACCCAACCGCCTCGATGGGGGTAGCCCCGAGGGCTCGAATAGCGGGGGTCGAGATCACAGCCCCGCCGACCCCGAATAGCCCAGATAGGACTCCTGTAGCGAAACCAATCCCGATTCCAAGGATAATTATCAGCGCGTCGGACACGGCGAGCAGGCTAGCCGTGGGGTTCGGGCGCTACGGTGAGGGGGTGCCTAGTGATCTGGACCTCCGCGGTGTTCATGTACCGCTAATAACCCCGTTCGCAACCGATGGATCGGTAGCGATTGAGGCTGTTGAGACCCTTGGGCGCGAGTATCTAAATGCCGGCGTTGCGGGGATCGTGGCCCTTGGAACCACAGGCGAGGCCAGCGCTCTAGACGCATCAGAGCAGCAGGCAGTGATTGATATCTGTGCGCAGGTATGTGCCGAGCATGATGCGCCGCTCACTGTTGGTATCGGTACCAACTCCACTAGCACCACAATCGCCAAGGCCGAGGCGCTTATCGGAACTCCTGCGCTCGCTGCTGTTCTTGTTGTTACCCCTTATTACGTTCGCCCCTCTGAGGAGGGAATTGTTGCGCATATGCGCGCTGTTGCGGATGCGAGCCCGGTTCCGGTAATCATCTACAACATTCCATACCGAACAGGGCGCGGCCTCGGTGCAGACGCGGTTCTCGCACTCGCCGAGCACCCCAACATCGCAGGTATCAAGCAGGCAGTGGGCTCGTTAGATGGAGACACGCTTCGGATCTTGAGCGAGGCACCTAAAGGTTTCTCTGTTCTCGGTGGAGAGGATCCATACCTCTTCCCAACAATGCTCCTCGGTGGCAAGGGTGCAATTACTGCATCTGGTCATGTTCTTACCGAGCGCTTTGTTGCCATGATCGATGATGGGCTTAATGGTCGCGTCGCTGATGGACGCGCTCACCATGAAGCACTTTTACCTGTAATTACAGCCTGTTTTGCAGAGCCAAACCCGGCTGTGTTCAAGGGAGTACTACACGCACAAGGGCGCATCCCAACTGCCAATGTCCGCATGCCTATGACTGATGCAAGCCCCGAGGCAGTCGCCCGAGCACTTAGCGCAATTGAGGCAGCAAGTTAATTAGCAATTTGAAACTCATCTCGAGACGAACTCTCCAACGAAGTGCCGCACCCCCCCGGGAGCATTAAATGAACGCCAGACAGACGCGAGCAGCAAGAGTACAAGAGCATGCCTATGCGCGGCGTTGGTTGATCCTCGCAGTTCTCTGCTTCAGCTTGCTTGTAATCGTGCTCGACAACTCGATTCTCAATGTTGCTATCCCAACAATTGTTCGCGACCTTGGTGTAACGCAGAGTCAGATCCAGTGGATAATCGACTCCTATACGCTCGTCTTCGCGGGGCTCCTCCTAACTGCAGGCTCGCTCGGTGATCGCTTCGGTAGGCGCGGTGCGCTACAGATTGGGCTCATCCTGTTTGGGCTGGGTTCCCTCGGCGCGACATTTGTAGCGAGTGCAAATGGACTCATCGGAATTCGTGCCTTCATGGGTATTGGTGGGGCAGCGATCATGCCGGCCACGCTCTCAATCATCACCAACGTCTTCCCAGGGCATGAGCGAGGCAAGGCAATCGGTATCTGGGCTGGTACAGCTGGGATCGGTGGCGCTCTCGGGCCGTTAGTAGGGGGCATTCTTCTTCAGCACTACTCATGGCAGTCGGTCTTCTACGTCAATCTTCCGATCGTGGCGATCGGCTTAACTGCTGGGGTTTTCTTGATCCCGACCTCCAAGGATCCAAGCGCTCCTCGGCTCGATCCGGTCGGTGCCGTGTTATCGATCGCAGCGCTATTCACGCTTCTCTGGTCTCTTATCCAAGCCCCAACAGAGGGATGGGGAAGCAGAAATACACTCGGCGGACTTGTAATCGGATCGATACTGATGTTCATTTTCGTCATGTGGGAGCTGCACTCCACCCACCCCATGCTCGATATGAAACTCTTCCGCAACGCACGCTTCACAGCGGCCAACACGTCAATCACCTTCGTGTTCTTCGCAATGTTCGGTTCTATGTTCCTGATTACTCAGTACCTGCAGTTCGTCATTGGGTATACGCCTCTTGAGACGGGTATTCGCATGGTTCCGTTCTCTCTAGCGATGATGGTCGTTGCCCCGAACAGCACCCGAGTTGTTAAGAAATTCGGGACCAAGATTACGGTTGCCGCTGGGATGGGTGGCGTCACCTTCGGGCTGATTCTTCTTTCGTTTCTGACGGCAGATAGTTCTTATTTCTCCATTGCATCACGCATGATGTGTCTTGCTGCCGGTATGGGCTTGGTGATGGCGCCGGCTACAGAGTCGGTAATGTCGTCTCTGCCACTTGCTAAGGCCGGTGTTGGATCTGCTGTTAATGACACCACGCGCCAGATGGGTGGAGCACTCGGTGTTGCTGTTATTGGCTCGGTGCTCGCATCGATCTACACGACAAAACTAGTAACTTTCTTCCAGTCAACAAAACTCTCAGGGTTGTTCCCGGGTGGAGTTGTACCGGCGCAGTTCAAGACCTTTGCTCTTGGAGGAATTGGGACAGCGACTGGCGCTGCGGCGAATCTACGAGCCAGGAATCCATTCCCTGGTGCTGCCGTGGCAGCGGATTTGTTGGAGTCAGCATCGCGTGCGGCGTATGTAGACGGAATGCGTATCGGTATGAGAGTCGCTGCTGGTGTTGCGGTTCTGGGCGTTCTAGTAGCAGCCAAGTACCTACCAGCGCGAACATCGGCTGCAGATGAGAACCGTCAGGCCGATGAACTTGCCGCAGAGTATGAGCGCTCTGGAATCAACAAATCACTCGCAGATTAAGTAGAGCAGAGAGCGGGCTTAGGCCCGAAGTAACTCTGCAACCTGGAATGCAAGGTCAAGTGATTGGCGAGCGTTTAAGCGCGGGTCACACATTGATTCGTAGCGCTCCTCGAGTTGCTCCCCGAGGATCTCCTCAGAGCCACCGAGGCACTCTGTGACATCCTCGCCGGTCAACTCAATGTGCACACCACCTGGCCATACACCACTTGCCTGGCATGCGCCGAAGAAGTTACGCAGCTCGGTCATCACAGTGGCGAAGTCTCTTGTTTTGTAGCCGCTTGCGTGTTGGTAGGTATTGGCATGCATCGGGTCACAGGTCCATACAACAGGATGGCCAGAGTCCTTTACGGCATCTAGGAGTGGTGGGAGGACATCTGAGACTGTCTCGGCGCCCATACGGCTGATGAATGTAAGGCGACCTGGGATTGCATCAGGGTTTAGTGCATCGCAGAGGCCGAGGATCTCGTCACGTGTTGCCTTTGGCCCTACCTTCACGCCGAGAGGGTTGCCGACTCCGCGTAGGAACTCAACGTGAGCGCCATCGAGTTGGCGTGTGCGCTCGCCTATCCAGAGCATGTGGGCCGAGGTGTCATAGAAGTCGCCGGTGAGAGAGTCCTCACGCGTAAGTGACTCCTCGTACCCGAGCAGAAGAGCTTCGTGCGAGGTGAATACATCTACCTCGTGGAGGGCAAGCTCACCGTTTAAGTCAATGCCACAGGCACGCATGAAAATAAGAGCCCGATCAATCTCTGCGGCCATCTCTTCATAGCGTTTTCCTGCACCACTAGAGGCTGCGAACTCTTGGTTCCACTGGTGCACGCGAGATAGGTCAGCAAATCCACCTTTAGAGAGTGCGCGCACAAGGTTTAGCGTCGCTGCAGATTGGTAGTAGCCACGAACTAACCGCTGAGGGTC
>Ga0209190_1002640_pt1 | contig 12017 bp, 10 predicted proteins | sample M_140205_XF_Meta_FD_187315 | JGI IMG/M metagenome (GOLD analysis project Ga0209190, IMG submission 187315) | Freshwater microbial communities from Lake Montjoie, Canada to study carbon cycling - M_140205_XF_MetaG (SPAdes) (version 2) | ecosystem: Environmental > Aquatic > Freshwater > Lake... | reverse complement strand
AAATTGGCTGGTGTCAATCACTTACGGAATTTTGTACCTCCTGTATTTGATATCTTGGATGAAACAGGTTTTTTCAGACAAGGTGAAATTGTCATCAGTGAAATAAATTCGAGAATTGAAGCGCTTGAAAATAGGGCAGAACTAATTGATTTAAAAAAACTGTTGACCGAAGAAAAGGCGAAATCAGCAATAGAATTCACTGAAATCAAGCAAAAAGCACGTGACGAAAAAGAAGGTCGTAAAGTATTACGACAAAGCGAAAAAGCCACTTTATCAGATGCTAAATATGCACTTCTTTTAATTGAGCTGGGTAAAGAAAGTGTACAACAACATTACGCAGTAAAGGATTGTACGAATTTTTGGAAGGATAAATTAGCAAATATATCAGCTGAGATAGAATTCTTTGAAAAGGAGATTAATCTACTCAAAGAAGAGCGCAAACAAAAATCATCCGCACTTCAAAATCAAATTTTTGAACACTATGATTTCTTGAATCAGAACAAGGAAACAAAGAACTTAACGGATATTTTTCAAAGAAATTTGGAAATAAAACCACCTGCTGGAGCTGGAGAATGTGCAGCTCCTAAACTGTTACAATATGCTTTTACTCACGATTTGAAACCCATTTCAATTGCTGAATTTTGGTGGGGTCAATCGCCCGATTCTGAAATCCGAAAACACGGGAATTTTTATCCAGCTTGTCGCGGAAAATGCGAACCGATTCTAGCGCACATGCTTCAAGGAATTGAAATGGATGAAAATCCAATGCTCACCAATCCTGCGTTAGGTAAAGAATTAGTAACTGTTTACGAAGACGAATATTTAGTTGTCATAAATAAGCCAGCAGAATTTTTATCGGTTCCTGGGAAAAATATCCAAGATTCAGTTTACGACCGCATGAAATTAAAATATCCCGAAGCCAAAGGACCTTTAATCGTGCACCGATTGGACATGTCTACATCTGGTTTAATGCTCATTTCCAAAACGAAGGAAGTACATAAAACCTTGCAACGACAATTTCTAAATCGGATAGTTAAAAAACAATACGTGGCAATTTTGGATGGAATCATTGAAGAGGAGGAAGGAGTTATTGAATTGCCGTTACGCGTAGATTTAGAAAACCGACCGCAACAATTGGTATGCTTTGAACATGGTAAAAGGGCCTTTACCAAGTGGGAAGTTTTAGAACGTTTGAATGGGCAAACTAGAATTCAGTTTTTTCCAATTACGGGGCGTACCCATCAATTGCGGGTACATGCTTCACATTCGCTAGGTTTAAATTGCGCCATTGTTGGAGATGATTTATATGGTATAAAAGCTGATCGTTTGTACTTGCATGCAGAAGCTATTGAATTTCTTCATCCGATAACGAAGGAGAAAATGGTGGTAAGGGCTGACGCGGAGTTTTGAAGAGAATTTAATTTTAAAAATTCTTTAAATAACTTTTAATGAAGGAGGATTACACGTTATTAATTAAAAATCCCGAATCCCAAATCCCAAATCCCAAATTCCTTCGTATCTTTAATCCATGAATTATTTCAATCAAGAATCTGAACGATTATACTATAGAAAACTCACTGAAGCCGATATTCCGCTTTGGACAGAATTTTTTATCGATAATAATTTGCTTCATTTTCTTGGACTTGACATGACAAAATCTCATTTGGAATTGGCGACAGGATGGATTACACGCCAATTTCAGCGCTACGAAGAAGAAGGATTAGGTCATTTAGCAGTTATTGAAAAAGCAACAGGAAAGTTGATTGGAATGACAGGAATTATTCCCCGTGAACTGGAAGGAAAAACATATTTTGAAATCGCTTATTCTTTCATGCCTAAATACTGGGGAAAGGGATTTGCATCTGAAGCTTCTCAACAAATGAAAAAAATTGGTTTTGAAAACAAGATTTCTACACAGTTTATTTCGATTATAGATCTTGAAAATTATGCTTCTCAAAACGTAGCTAGAAAAAATAATATGGAAATAATCTTCAATTCTACCTATGAAGGCATGGAAGTGTTTATTTTTGGGACAGGGAATCATAAATAAAACAACATGAATTTAAAAACGAAATACGGGCAATTGCGATTACTCGCAATACTAGAAGGAATTTCATACATCTCATTTGGACTAACAATGCCTTTAAAATATCTGATGGATATTAAAGGACCGAATTATGTAGTTGGAATGATTCATGGTGGATTATTTTTAGCGTATTGTTTATGGGTAGCTCTAAATTATTTTGACCGCAAATATTCTATTAAAACAGCTGCAATTCTTTTGATCGCTTCCTTAATTCCGTTTATGACTTTTTGGGCCGATTGGAAGATTTTGAAAAAAAAAGATGCCAGTTTATAGTTTAGAACTGATAGTTTATAGTTTTGATAATTAAGAAATAAAATTTGTTTCAAGTGAACTTTTTTCTTAAATTCAAGAATAAACTATTTATTTCATGAAAGAATCTATCATTCGTACAAAAAGTTTCGATTTTGCAGTTGAAACAATATTTTTATGCAAAAATCTAATAAATCAAAAAGAATTTATTTTAAGTAAACAACTTTTACGATCAAGTACTTCAATTGGAGCCAATGTTCGTGAATCAAGAAATGCAGAATCAAAAAAGGATTTCATACATAAATTATCAATTTCATTAAAAGAGTGTGATGAAACTATTTATTGGCTGGAATTGATGCATAAAACCCAATATATTGGAACCGAACAATTCAATTCATTAAATTCTCAAGCGGTTGAATTATTACGAATGCTAAAAAGTAGTATTATCACGATGAAGAAAAACTTATAATATAACTATCAGTTCTAAATCATCAGTTTTCAACTATCAGTTCTAAACTATCAGTTCTAAGCTATCAGTTACAAACTATCAACTAAAATCCCTATCTTCACCACCAATTATGGATACAAGAAAACACATCGAAGTTTGTTTCACGCCAGGTGAATACGATTATTATAAAGACGATTACGAAATTGTTGTAGTCATTGATGTATTAAGAGCTACATCCGCTATGTGTGCAGCATTTGATAATGGAATTGCTGCAATAATCCCTGTGCCATCAGTTGAGGAAGCATGGGAATACAAGCAGAAAGGATATTTAGCAGGCGCTGAGAGAAAAGGGCAAATTGTTGAAGGATTTGATTTCGGAAATTCACCATTCTCTTATATGAATGAAGATTTCAGAGGGAAAGAAGTTGTTTTGACTACAACAAATGGAACGAAATCACTTGACGTTGCAAAAGATGCTGAAATTGTTGTCATTGGTTCATTTTTGAATTTGAACGCCTTGTCTAAATGGTTGGCAGATCAGGATAAAAACGTACTATGTTTGTGCTCAGGTTGGCAAGATAAATTCAATTTGGAAGATACAATTTGCGCTGGAGCAATTTCTGACTATTTGTTGAATACTGGAAAATTTATATCAGACGAAGATTCGTCAATTGCTGCAAAATATTTGTATCTTTCGGCTAAGGATAATTATTTTGGTTATTTAAAAAGTAGCTCCCACAGACGAAGATTGAAAAATTTGAATCTTAACGAGGATATTAAATATTGTTTAACACCGAATCAAACAGACGTTATTCCAATTCTTAGAGATGGCAAATTGGTTAAACTATAAACTCATTCTTCTAATTACTTTGCCTTTTATTATGGCAATTAGTAACACAGATTCTCTTCAAAAAAAATGGGGATTTTTTGGTCATAAACGAATAAATCGTGTGGCAGTCTTTACGCTTCCGCCAGAAATGTTTGGGTTTTATAAAGAACACATCGAATACCTTACTGAACATGCTGTAGATCCAGACAAAAGGCGTTATGCCGTTGAAGGTGAAGCACAATGTCATTACATCGATTTAGACCATTATTACAAGCCTGGAGAAGATCCATTTAAAATTATTCCCCGCAAATGGTACGAGGCAGTAACAAAGTTTACTGAAGATACTTTGCAAACTTATGGAATTGTACCATGGCATATAAACATCATGAAATTGAGATTACAAAAAGCATTTGAAGCAAAAAATGTTGACTTAATTTTAAAATATTCTGCTGATATCGGTCATTACATTGGTGATGCGCACGTTCCTTTGCATACCACAGAAAACTATAACGGTCAAATGACTGGTCAAAAAGGAATTCACGGTTTATGGGAAAGTCGTTTAGTTGAAATAAATGCTGAAGACTATGACTATTTTATTGGTAAAGGAATTTATGTTAAAAGTGTCAATGATTTAGCTTGGGAGGCTATTACTGGGTCTCATTTAGCGTTAGATTCTGTTCTTCGAATTGAAAAAGAATTGACCGCAATTTTCCCTTCAGACAAAAAATACAGTTTCGAACAGCGAGGAACAACAACAATTCCTGTTTATTCATATGAGTTTTCTCAAGAATACCACAAACGAATGAATGGAATGGTAGAAAGGAGAATGAGAGCTGCAATAATTGCTGTTGGTTCTGTTTGGTACACAGCATGGGTCGATGCTGGTCAACCCGATTTGAGTGCGCTTCAAAACGTACCTCCTTCAGCTGAATTATTGGAAGAATTAAAAGAATTGGACGCACATTTTCACAACGATGAGCATAAAGGTCGAATTTGTGATTAATTCAAATTTGCTTATCCTTTTTTATGATCCTTTTTAAGCTATATACTCCTTTTATGTATTTGATTGATTTCCTTCAAGTGAGTTAACTATTTTTAATCTTCAATTTCCCTCAATATGATAGAAGTAAGTAACCTAAGTAAAGAGTTTGTGCTTAATCGACAACAAAGAAAAGAACTCAATACAACTGACAAAACAGCATTGGCTGTTGATAATATCAGTTTTAAATGCGAACCAGGAAGAGTATTTTCTTTATTGGGACCAAATGGTGCGGGAAAAACAACGACTTTGAGAATGTTATCAACTATCTTCAAGCCAACTGCTGGAACAATTAAAATTGCAGGAATTGATGCAGTTTCTAATTCTCAGGAAGCACGAAAAAAAATTGGATTTCTAACGGGTTCAACTGGTTTATATGCACGCTTAACTCCAAATGAATTAATACAATATTTCGCTGATTTATATGGCGTTTCAAAAAAGGATTTGGAAGAAAGGAAAGAACGTTTGTACACGTTGTTGGACATGAAGGAATTTCAAAATAAACGCATTGGAAAATTGAGTACGGGAATGAAACAAAAGGTTTCCATCTGCAGAACAATGATTCATGATCCAGAAGTGGTGGTTTTCGATGAACCAACAAGTGGATTGGATGTGATCACAGCTGAAAATATCATTAAACTGATTTTAGATTGCAAGCAACAAGGGAAAACCGTTATTTTTTCCAGTCACATCATGAGTGAAGTGGATTTATTGTGTGATGATTTAGCCATAATTCATAAAGGAAAATTGCTTTTTTCTGGAACCATGTCAACGTTTAAAGAAAATATGAAAGCAGAAAATTTAACTACAGAATTTATTCGATTAGTTCACGAATCTCAAAATGCTTAAGCCATGATTTTTACAATATTCAAAAAAGAATTAAAAGATACATTGCGTGATCGTCGCACGTTGATGATGATGCTTATAATACCGATGTTGATATTTCCAGTAATAATGAATGTTTTTGTATCTGTTTCAGCCAGTTTTCAAGAAGAAGCTGCAACAAAAAAGATAAAAATTGGAATTGTTGGTGCGCCAAATAATTTCCTTCAAACTGAATTGAATGCCATTCCTGCTAGTTATGGTAACAAAGAAGTGATTCCTTACAAAGATACATTATCAATGTTAGCGGATCTTAAAATTGATTCTCTTCAATTAGGTGCTTATGTGAAATTAGATTTTAATACGTATCTCGATTCAATGAAACCCGCTCCGTTGAAGTTTTTCTTCAATGCAACAGACATGGGAATGCAAGAAAGGGCAGAAGGGTATATGAAAATTATCACTGAAAAGGCAATTCAACAGCGCTATTTGAAATTGGGAGTCAATCAAGAAAAAGTCAATCCAATTGAAACTACATATACCAATATCGCCTCTGATAAGGAAATGGTTGGAAAATTGGCCGGTGGAATTTTACCCTATATTTTCATCGCTTTTGGGTTTATCGGTTGCATGTATCCCGCAATAGATTTGTTTACGGGAGAAAAAGAACGTGGAACAATAGAAACACTATTGACAACACCTGTTGCGAGATGGCAAATTCTTTTTGGAAAAATGGGCGTTGTCGTATTGTCTGGCTTAGTAGCAGCTTCATGCGCTTTACTTGGGTTATTCTTGTCAATTGAGGTGTTAGATGTAGTCGATAACAAAGAAATATTGAATATTATACACAGTATTTTAAGTCCAACTTTTATCATTTTGCTATACAGTCTATTGATTCCATTAACTATTTTCTTTGCTGGTGTAATGATTCCAATTGCCGTGTATGCAAAAAGCTTCAAAGAAGCACAAAGTATAATTACACCTTTGAATATTGTAATGGTATTACCTGCAATGGTTGGCTTTTTCCCCGGCGTCGAATTAAATCTTATTACGGCTTGTATCCCGGTTGTAAATATAGTTTTAGCAACAAAAGAATTGATTGCTGGTACCTTGGATTTTGGATTGGTGGCTTTGAGTTTTTCAGTGATGTTTGTTTTAGCTATTCTTGCTATTTTTGTTTCTTATAAACGATTTGATAAAGAAACAAATGTGGTGATGTAAAGTGATTATTTGCCATTGTATTATTGACTTGAGTGAATTTTAAATTCAATAATGAAATACACCAATTTGTTATGGAATATTGAGGCTTGTAAAACAGATTGTGTTCAAATTTAAACTTAGCAAAATAACAAAGTTCAAATAATTAAAAAAAATAAAAAGATTTTTTTTAATTTAACAGCACAAAAAAAGGGAATAAACATGTACGGATTAGTCAACAAAGCTATAAAAGATTTAGTTGTAAGTAATTACGGTAATGAAAAATGGATTGAAATCTGCAAATTGACTGAATTTCATGAGGAAGAATTCGTAGGAATGAACTCATATCCAGATAAACTAACCTATGATTTAGTAAAAAATGCATCACTTGTTCTAAAAGCAGACGCTAACATAATTCTTGAAGCTTTCGGAGAATATTGGATTCTATATACAGCTGACGAAGGTTACGGAGATTTAATGAATATGACAGGCAATTCGTTCACAGAATTTCTAGATAATTTGGACATGCTCCATTTTCGAATTAACAATATTATGCCTGATTTGAAAGCTCCTCAATTTACAACAAGGAATCCACAGGAAAAATCAATTGAATTGGAATACCGTTCTCATAGAAATGGTTTTATTCCAATGCTTTATGGTTTAATAAAAGGGCTGGGTAAACGATTTGATTTGAATGTTTCTACTAAACAGATTCAAGTGAAGAATGACGATAATGACTGCCATGTATTCAAAATAACGTGGGAATAATACTGTGGATAAGCTGATTGAAATAGAAAATAAGCGCATTGAAGCATTAAAAACTTATGCAATTCTGGATTCAGAGTCTGAAGATGAGTTTGATGAAATAACGGCTCTTGCTGCTGAGATTGCAGATGCTCCAATTGCTTTAATTAGTTTCATCGATGAAAAAAGACAATGGGTTAAATCTAGTTTTGGAATTAAAATTTCTGAAATCCCAAGAGAAGATTCTTTTTGTTCAATTGCTATCAATTCTATTGAGAAACCATTAATTATTAATGATGCGCTTTCTGATGAACGTTTTAAAGCAACTCCTTATCATTTAAATAACCAGTTAGTAGTATTTTACCTTGGAATTCCGCTCGTTGATAGTAACAATATAGTTCTCGGTACACTCTCAATTATTGACTTTAAATCAAGAGAAATTTCCTCAAAGGATATAAAATCAGTGCAAACAATTGCAAAAGGAGTTGTTAGGTTGTTAGAATTGAGAAAGACGAAGGAAAATTCCTTTCTTGAACAAGAAAAAATCAGCAAGGCACTGGAATTAAATAATTCATTTTATTTAATTCTAAATTCTCAGTTTGAAATAAAGGCAATTGGTAAGTCATTTATTAAGGCGATTCCAGAAATAAAAATTCAAAAAAAAGTAACAGATTATTTTACCTTAGAATTTGATATAATTGCAGCAATAGAAAAGGCAATTTCAGGAAAAAGTAGAATATTATTTTTTTCAAGTAAAGGCAAAGTACAGCGGTTTAAATGCTCGATTGGAAAAATCAACACCGATTTTGTTATTACTGCTCAACCCATTATAAATGAAAATTTTCCTTTAAAAAACTATAATATCACATTAAACGATTTTTCTCAACACGACTATATTATTGAATATTTGTTTTTACAGCAAACTGCTCAAAAATCTCTGAAAGAATCACGTTCTTTAGTGGATGAATCATCAAAAAGAAACAGTGAGCTTGAAGAACAGAAAAAACAAATAGAGCAAAATCAACAACTTTTAAGAGAGAATTTATTAAATATTGCAACATCAAAAGAGAGATATAGCAACCTCGTTCAAACAACACAGGATTTTATTTTAACCATTGACAAATCAGGAACTATACTTTTTGTCAACGATTCATGGCTTAAAAATATGGATTATTCTAAAGCTGATGTTATTGGTAGTTCTATTTTCAAGTATGTGCATCCAGATTCTCAAGATCATTGTATGGCGTTTTTTCAAGATATATTGACAAATCAGCTCAAAGACCTTTTTGTCAATTATAGTTTGATTAATCGGAATGGCCAAAAAATTGAGGTAGAAGGTCAAATAATATGTAAATACGAACAGAATGAGTTTTTAGAGGTGAGCTCCTTTTTGAAAGATGTAACGGAGATTAATAATCTTAAACGAATCGAAGAGGAGAAAACAAAAGAGATACTCAAAAACAAAGAAAAACTAGATGTGGTAATGGACTCCTTGGCAGAAACTGTTTGGGGTGTTAGTTTGCCAGATTATAAAAATGAATATTTAAGTAATTCTGTTTTTGATTTATATGGAATATCAGCTGAAAATTGGCTGAAAAACCCATATGCTTGGATTGAAATAATCCATCCAGACGATGCTGAGAGAGTTCTAATTGAAAATGCTGTTCTTTTTTCGGAAGGTTTTTCAGAATTAGAATATCGAATAGTAACACCAAAAAACGAGGTGAAATGGATTCAGACGCGAACTAAAATAATTAAAAATGGAGATGGAATCCCTTATTTAATGACAGGAATCGCAGCAGATATTACGAAAAGGAAAATACTTGAACTTGAATTAATTGACTATAAGAAAGCGATTGATGCAGCTGCAATAGTTAGTATAACTGATGCGAAAGGAAATATTATACGTGCAAACGATAAGTTCTGTGAAATATCTAAATATACCGAAGAAGAATTAATTGGTAAAAATCATAAGATTTTAAATTCAGGTCACCATCCAAAAGAATTTTTTCAAAAAATGTGGCATACAATTTCATCTGGAAATATATGGAAGGGAGAAATAAAAAATAAAGCGAAAGATGGATCAGAATATTATGTAGAATCTTCCATTATCCCATTTATGAAAGATGGAAAACCTTATCAATATGTATCTATTCGTATTGATTCAACCGATAAGGTCTTAAGCAAGCTAGCGGTAGAAAGTCAAAAACAATTTTATGAATTCATTTTAAATAATCTTCCTGCAGATATTGCCGTATTCGATCCTGATCATAAATATGTGTTTTTAAATCCGTTTGCTATAAAAAATACTGAATTACGCAATTTCATGATTGGAAAGGATGATTTTGAGTACTGTGAATTTAAAGGAATAGATACTTCATTAGCAATTGAAAGAAGAAGAGCTTTTAATGAACTTGTGGCGAATAGAGAATTTATAGAATGGGAGGACGAGAAGATTCTTGAGAACGGAGAAAGGCATATTACCCTGCGTAAAATGGGACCGATTTATAATGATAAAGATGAACTTCTTTTAGTAATAGGATATGGACTTGAAATTACATCACGCAAAATTGCTGAGGAAAATATTGTAATTGCAAAAAAAGAGGTTGAGCGTCTAAATTTGAATCTACAAGGTCTCGTTCAAGAAGAAACTAAAAAGAATGTAAAGCTGTCACAATCATTAAATGAAAGTGAAAAACTATCCACTATTGGTGAATTAGCATCGGGAATAGCACATGATTTAAATACCCCATTGGGCACTATTAAAAGTGGTAGCGAGGCAATTCATTTTACTATTGATACTATTTTCAATGAGTTAATTTGGAAATTTACACCCGATCAAATCAGCTTTGCACTTAAAATAGCAAGTGAGAGGAAAACTGAAGGTTTTATAAGAGGAATTCAAATGATTCAGCAAGTAACCAAGTATAAAAACTATTTATCAGAAAATTTCAACTATTTACAAGAAAGTGAAATTTCAGATTTCGCATCTTTATTCGTGAAAACCCGAATTGAGATAACTGAAACAGATTTGATTGCAGCAATTCTAAATAATTCAAATGCATTGGATCTCATAAAACTAATTGACAATTTGCAGAAAACATGGAAATTCATTGATTCAATTACCGTCTCTGCCGATAGGGCCGCAAATGTAGTTAATGACCTACGTGCTATTATTAAGAATCAAAAATCGGAACGTTCATCCGTGAATTTACATGAAAATATATCTACAGTGTTAAATATTTTTGGTTTCGAATTAAAATCAAATATTGAAGTTGATTTTAATGTAGATAAATCGACTTTTATTGATGGCTATGACATACGACTTTTCCAACTTTGGTCTAATATTATTAAAAATGCTATTGAAGCAATGGAAGGTAATGTCGGACAAAAACTATTGAAAATTTCATCAGTTGAAACAAATAATACTATAGTTGTCTCCATAGAAAATAATGGTATAAAAATCCCAGATGAAGCGTTAGCTAAAATATTTGATAAATTTTATTCATCTAAAATTGGATCAAATAGTTCAGGATTAGGATTAAGCATTGTGAATAATATAATTGCTGAACATGATGCTGAAATTAAAGTTTCCTCAACAGAATTTTCAACTATATTTGTAATAGCATTTAACAAAGAAAGAAATGAATAATTTTAAATATGCCATAATTTGTGTTGATGATGACCCACTTATTTTACAAGTGTTGAATTTTCAATTAGCAAAGTCTATTGATGAGAGATGTGTTTTAATTGACACTTTTGTATCTCCTGAGGATGCATTATTGACAATACAAGAGTTAATAGAAGTTGGGTTAAATATGATTTTTATTATCGTGGATTATCAAATGCCGAAAATGAATGGAGCTCAGTTTATTCGTGCAGTAAAAAATCACTATCCAGAAATTCCATGCTTGATGTTGTCAGGTCAAGCGAATTCACTTCAAATAAAGGAATTGGAAAGTGAAAATTTGTTGTTTTCATTCATTGGAAAACCGTGGAGTGAAACTAATTTGAAAAGTGCAATGCAACCCTGGTTAAGGAAAGTAAAATGTTAATTAAAAACTAGTTTATTCACTTAATTAAGTGTGTCATATTAGGTCATAAAATATAAAAGGGATAAGTTGAAAAACGTATCCCTTTTTTAATCGCTATAATTCTATCCTGATTATCTGATCTTAACACCTGTCGAATCTCGGTCCTCGGTCCTCGGTCATCGGATCTCGGTCATCGAGCTTGTCGAATCTCGGTCATCGAGCTTGTCGAGATGTCGAGATGTCGAGATGCCGATTTTAGGTGGCCGAGCTTGTCGAGGTCACCAACTCCCTCCAGATCCTCCACCCCCAAAGCTTCCTCCTCCAAAGCCTCCAAAACCACCACCGCCTGAACTTCCACCTCCAAAACCACCGCCCCCAAAACCACCGCCAAAAAACATTCCAGCTGCGCCCATCGTAAAACCATTTCCACCGCCACCGCGTTTATTTCCGCGTGCAATTACGATCACAACGACAATAATCATAATAATGACGATGATTACTTTAACCAAACTGTCTTTCTTCTTGTTCGCTTTAGCATATTGTGCTGAATTATATTCTCCTTTTGAAAG
>Ga0209190_1002638_pt1 | contig 12019 bp, 9 predicted proteins | sample M_140205_XF_Meta_FD_187315 | JGI IMG/M metagenome (GOLD analysis project Ga0209190, IMG submission 187315) | Freshwater microbial communities from Lake Montjoie, Canada to study carbon cycling - M_140205_XF_MetaG (SPAdes) (version 2) | ecosystem: Environmental > Aquatic > Freshwater > Lake... | reverse complement strand
CTCCGCCGCCGCCACCGCCGTAACCACCACCGCCGCCGCCACGGCGATCCCCGCCGCCACCGCCGCCGTAGCCACCGCCGCCGCCACCACTAGGACGGCCGCCGCCTGGCTTAAATTCTTTAGGTTCAGAGGCGTTCACGCGAAGTTCGCGGCCCTGATAGTCGAAACCATTGAGCGCCTCGATCGAGGCATTCAATTGGCTCTGGTCGCCGAGCGTGACGAATGCAAATCCCTTGGATCGGCCCGTTTCGCGGTCGGTGATGATTTTGACCCGTTCAACAGGTCCATAAGCGGCGAAGAGGCCAGTAACGTCTTCTTCAGTAGCGGTGTAGGGCAGGTTGCCCACGTAGATGTCCATTTTTGTCTATTCTTAGTACGCCATCACATTCAACACTTCCTGAGACCATGGCGTAAAAGACCAGACGAAGTGCGCCCAACTGCGGTTTTGCAAATTGAACGTATCGGGTTTACCCACCCAGATCGGCGATGGCAAGAAATCATTTTTTACGGATTTCAGGACTATTGCAGCGTTTTTAGTCTGCAATTGGCACCAATGTGATGCTAAAAGACATACTTTTACGATCTAACACGGCAACGGAGATTCTTCTAGCGCGCAGTTTCTGAGTGCGCATGCAGGATCCGGATTACCTCAGCAATGCCATCTGGGTGGCGATGCCCGCTGTGATTAGATGGAATAATCAATTGGCTTTTACAGCCCTCAAGGTGGCTGCTCGTGTAGGCCACGAAGCCGTCACTGCCGACCTCAGGATTGGCTTTCGCATCAGCGTAGCCTCGGTCGCCGATGATGCTGTGGTAGGGGATGCGGGGGTTGATTGGGAGTTCATTTACGGCTTTCACGAAAGTATTCGTCGGGCTCAGGGTGTCGATGCTTGTCGGGAGGCTTTCATATGCAACACCGCTGTTAGAAAGAATGGCCACTTGGCCAAGAGCGTCGCCGAGATCAAGTATCGTTTGGGGCACATGGACGAGTTTGCGTGCGAGCATGCCGACCCAGTTCGATGCGAGCTCGGCACCGCGGTGAGGCGAGCAAATGAAAATCGCACGGGAAATGTCGGACCGAGATTGAAAGATGAGCATGTCCTGCATGAGCTTCTTTTCTTGTGGTGGGATATCGATTTGATCGGGCGTCTTCCCGAAGTAAGTTTTCCAAATTTTGTCCCCGCTGTCTGTTAGCATGAGTCGGCCGATCATGCCACCCATGCTGTGACCCATGAAGACGATGGGTTTGTGGTCAGGGAAAACCATGCGTACTTCATCGAGTTCCTTGCGAAGAAGGGCAGCAGAGTATGGGTATGGATATCCGCTGGGGTAAGAGTAGACCCATATTTGATATTTGGCACGAATGACAGGGTCTTGGCGAAGGGCATTGACCATGGGCATCCATGTGGCGGGCGTGTCAAGCAACCCATGGACGAGCAGCAGGGGAATGCGGTTTTTATCGTAAGGACGGAGGCGGGAGAGGCGGGCGGTTTCGGCATATTTGTCGGGATCCAGCAACCGAGCGAGGCCCAGTCTCTCAGGGCGCTCGCGAGTAAGGAGAACCGCGAGTGGAGTGGTGAAGTCGGCGATCAATGGATAAGTGTGCTTGCCGACTTTAACGGTACTTTCGTCGAGCGGTTCGTGGAATGAAATCTTACAGACGTCGCCGCGAAAAACAGCGGTGGCAGAAACGCCATAATACGTCTTGTCTTGGCTGAAAGTTTTGTGCGCATCGACTCTAACATTCCGGGTAATGGCAACGAGCGGTGTGCCAATCCCGTCGCGTGTAACTCTGTCTGTTAGGTATTCACCGCCGACCTCGATTTGGTCAGTGGGAAGAAATTCATAAAACACGGGATTCCAACCCGCACGCGGGATTTTATCATAGGTGAATGTGAAGCGGCCAACTTGCAAGGGTGCGGTCCACGGGTTATAGTCATGGGCGCGGATCAGAGAAAAAATGCGGCCCAGAGCAAAGTTGTAGGCACTGCGGATCTCGGTGTCTTTTGGGGTGAGGTCTAACTGAATAGAGAGATCACGCAGGGTGCTGAGATAAATTTCTCCTGCAACGAGAGGTTGTTTTTGTTCGAGCCTTGGTGGCACGCGAAAATGCCTCAGCGACGCTAGGGAATTTGACGGTGAGGCTTTGGCTGGTCTGATAGATTGGATTGATTTCCCTCAACTCGGCAATTTGTGAACAACTGCAAAAAGCGAAAACTCCCAAAAAGAGCGTAAAATAGTGGATGATTTTCATGGATCAGTGGGAAAGCATCCCCCCACGGGGGGGACTGGGCAAATGTTTGATCCATTCTAGAACCAAGCGCTAGCAATTAACGCTTGGTGATCTTTCCACCGTCCTTAAGCCCAGAAAGCTTACAATGGAATGCCCCGAAGCACGATGGTGGGGAAAAGATCAACGATTGGGCATTTTTCGCGTTTCATCTTGGCAAGTTCTAGTTCAAATCTCTCACGGCGTGATCATCCGGATCGCGGCAATGAGTTTCATTAAAAATTTCAACTGTCATGTGGAAAGGCCGCTTCTCCCAAGATACTTCGTCACTCGTCCAACAGTTCGGTGAATCCATTTCGTATGACTGGCGCTTATTTCCGCACGACATCGCTGGGTCCATCGCTCACGCACGGGCTCAGAAAAATCTCGGATTACTAACAGAAGATGAGTTTTCACAAATCGAGAACGGGCTGAAGGAAATCCTCGCTGAGATCAATGCCGGTGCATTCGAGTTTAAAACTTCTCTCGAAGACATCCACATGAATATCGAGGCGGAACTCACCAAGCGCATCGGTGCTGCTGGCGCCAAACTCCACACCGCTCGCTCGCGCAACGACCAAGTGGCCACGGACACGCGCCTCTATGCCCGCACAGAAATCGACGCGCTGGTCACTGCTATCTCCGGCTTACAAGTCGCCTTGCTCGGTCGCGCAGAAAAATATGCAGCCACCGCCATCCCAGGCTACACCCACCTCCAGCGCGGCCAACCTGTCACCGCCGGCCACCATTTTCTCGCTTATGTCGAAATGCTTGAGCGCGACAAAACTCGCCTAACAGATTGCCGCAAGCGCCTCAATATTTGTCCGCTCGGCTCCGGCGCAATCGCTGGCTCTACCATCAATCTCGACCGCCATGCAATCGCCATGGAACTCGGCTTCGATGGTGTGACGAATAACTCGATGGATGCAATCGCGGATCGCGACTACCTCGCCGAGTTGTTATTCACCATTTCGCTTTGTGGTGTCCACCTTTCCCGCCTCAGCGAAGACATTATTCTATGGTGCACCACCGAGTTTGCATTTGCGACTCTATCAGATGCGCACACCACGGGATCCTCATTGATGCCTCAGAAAAAAAATCCCGACGTGTGCGAACTCACTCGTGGCAAGACGGGTCGGCTAGTGGGAAATCTCATGAATCTTCTCATCGCAGTGAAAGGTCTGCCCCTCACTTACAACCGCGATTTGCAAGAAGACAAACCGCCGCTTTTCGATTCCGTGGACACGTTGCGCAGCATCCTTGCCGTAAACACCGAGATGATTTCTGCGATGCAACTACGCGAGGAAAATTGTCACGCTGCGGCCTCAGACCCTATGTTACTCGCCACGGATCTTGCCGATTACCTAGTGAAAAAAGGCATTCCTTTTCGTCAGGCACACGAACTTGTCGGTAAAGCTGTCGCGCAAGCCATCGCGACGAAAACCCCCCTCGATCAACTCGATTTCCCCGCCATCGACCCCGCCTACGCTCTCGACGCGAAAGATGTTTTCTCGTTAGAAACCGCTCTCGCCGCCCGCACTAACAAAGGCGCGCCATCGATCGCAAACGTGAAAACCGAGATCGCCCGCTGGAAAATCCTCCTCGCAAAATAAATTCTCTACCCCCCACCACACACTACGAGCATTACAAATGGTTGATGCGGCCGCATCAGCCATTTGCTAACAGTTTTTCTGTCAGTTTGCCAAGGCGACGAAGCGTCTTGCCTCTTTCATTCCATGCCTGTTCGCCAAGATAGGCGGGTGGCCACAGTTCTCTGGGTAGCAGTGGATCGGATTCCATGCAGTCCGCCCATAGCTGTTTTTCGATTCGTCCCCAAAGAAACAATTTTTTTAACAGTGCATCTCCCGATCCCTCAGTCACGGAGCGCAGGTGCAAGAGATAGGTCTCGTACTTGAGTTTAATCACCGAAAAATCCCAAGCGGAGGATACAATTTCAGCATGACTTTCGCCGCAACAAGTTCGACCCTCAAAAAAGGTAATCATCCCACATGAAGCCGCTGTTTTTTTCAATTGCTCACCCACCAATGTTACAGGATCAGGACTGACCCAAACACTGCCCTGCAAGCCTCCAAATCGAGCAGTCCGCAGTTCGCGGCGAAGTTCGTTTCTCAAACTTCGCTTCTCTTCTGGCAGATCGAAAACCACCATTCTCCACTGCCCATCCCATCCCCGGTTCCAGCGTTCTTCTGGATGAGATCCCCCCAACGCCCGCAGCATACCCTTGCGCGTTAAACGATACACGCGCTCCAATCCAACGCCACCCTGACTCGACTCTAACCACCCCTGTGCTTCCAGTGTGTGGATCTGTCGCATAAATCCCTTGCGATAAGACCACTCTTCAAAGGAGCTATTCAAACTCCGCCAAGACGGTCGCGTCATCGTTTCAGCCATCCACAGGCAGTGATAGAGAATCAGTTCAGTTTTCGCTTTCATGTCATCATATCGTACGATCGTATCTTACAGATTATTGATGCGGCCGCATCAACCATTTGTATGATATTTTTTTCTGATAAGCCATTCAGATGTAGAGTTGAATTACTTATGAGACAATTAGCTAATTTTTAATGGTTAAAACTAAAAATAGGATGAAGATCTTTTAGAATTCGGTGTCTGTTGGTTTTACAAATAGTTGATGCGGCCGCATTGATAATTTGTAAAATGTGTTTTGAGGAATGGGGCAATGGAGATGTGGACGGGACGGACGGTGCGTTTTTTCTAATGCGAGATGGTTTGCTCTTGGGGAAATGCGCAGGTTAGAGAAATGTAAATCAGAAGAACATGTGATGATGGATTGGCACTTTCTGATTACCTGGCCAATGACTCTTTGCATCGGAGCTTTCTTTCTCCATTTTAATTTCCTACGGAAATATTGCGTAACGCTCTAATTTACAGCGTGTCTGGATCGAACTGATAGCGCAGGGCCGAAAGACAGAACAAGGTGGCGGTTTCGACGCGTAGGACGATGGAGCCAAGCGAGACCGGGTGAAATCCTGCGGCGATCGCTGCGGCGGTTTCTTCAGAAGAGAAATCTCCTTCTGGTCCTACTAACAGAGTGGCTTGTAGAGTGGCTGGGTGGGCGTGGAGAATCTGGCGTAGCGGTAACGCTCCAGGGGCTAGCGAGGCGATGAGTTTTAGCCCAGGGGTATCGGCTTGGGTGCTAAGCCATGGGTCGAAGGCGAGTGGTTCGGCGATGACGGGCAGGTTATCTTGCCCGCATTGTTTGCAGGCTTCGAGGGCGTTACGGCGCCACTTTTCAGGCTTGCCGTCACCGGGTTGAACGACCGTGTGGCGGGTGATGAGCGGTTGGATTGCGGAGATTCCTAGTTCGACGGATTTCTGGACGATGAGATCCATGTTTTTTCCCTTTGGGATTGCCTGAGCGAGGGTGATGACGGGGAGAGGCGTGCGAGAGGCTAGGACTTCTTTGAGTTTGAGAGGGATTCGGTCGCGAGAAATATTAAGGATTTCTGCAGACGCGCGGCGACCGTGTCCGTCGAAGACGATGATCGAGTCGCCCACTTTCATCCTGAGGACTTGCGAGAGATGGCGTGCCTCATCGCCCGAAAGCACGGGCTCGGTGAGCCATGCACTTGGTGGAAGAAAAAAGCGAGCCATGGGACGGACGCGGCCTAGACAGCCGATAGATATTTTAGTTAGAGGTCAAAAAACCGTTTGGCTTTTTTGAAGAAACCCTCCTGCATCGGTGAATTATGCTCGCCGATCGATTCAGAAAACGCGCGGAGTTTGTCTTCTTGGTCGCTGCTGAGTTTCGTGGGGACTTCCACTTGCACGGTTACATTTAGATTACCGCGTCGTCCGCTAGAGAGTGAAGGCATTCCCTTTTCGCGTAGGCGGAAAACGGTGCCGCCTTGTGTGCCAACGGGAATTTTTATTGATGACTGACCATCGAGAGAAGGGACCTTGAGTTCCCCTCCGAGTGCTGCGATCGAAAACGGTAGAGGCACGGAGCAGAACAAGTCCGAGTCGTCGCGCTCGAACACGTCGTGATCGCGGACGTGGAGAAAGACATAGAGGTCGCCCGCTGCACCGCCGCGGACGCCGCCATCGCCATTGCTAGAAGAGCGCAGACGGGTGCCGGTGTCGACCCCGGCGGGAATGCGTAGTTTGATGCGGCATTCGCGCTGGACGCGGCCATCGCCCTTGCAGGTGGAGCATGGATCAGAAATGGTTTCACCGGCGCCACGGCATTCGGGGCAAGTTGTTTGTTGGATAAAAATGCCGGCTTGGCGAGCGACTACGCCGCGCCCGCCGCAGGTTGAACAGGCTTTGATGCCGCCGCCGCCCTTCGAGCCCTTGGCCCCGCAGGGTTCGCATGCGACGTAGCGTTCGATTTCGAGTTCCTTTTCGATGCCACGTGCGGCTTCTTCTAACGATATTTCTAAATCGTAGCGGAGATCGCTGCCTTTTTGCTTGCCCGAGTTGCGTCGGGATCCACCGCCACCGCCGCCGAAGAACTCCTCGAAACCGCCACCGAATCCACCGCCGAAGACTTGCGAGAACAAGTCCATCGGGTCGTGAAAGCCGCCGCCGCTGGGGCGTCCACCGCCGCCGCCATTGAAAGCGGCGTGGCCGTAGCGGTCGTACGCGGCTCGTTTGTCAGGATCGCTTAAGGCTTCGTAAGCTTCGCCAAGTTCCTTGAATTTATCTTCGGCGGTGGGGTCGCCTAAATTTTTATCGGGGTGGAATTTGACCGCGAGTTTGCGGTAAGATTTCTTAATGGTATCTCCGTTGGCGTCGCGAGCGACTTCGAGGATTTCGTAATAATCGCGTTTTTCAGCCATTGTTTTTATTCTGCCGGATTTGGAACTTTAGAAACGACGACGCTGGCGGGGCGCAGCAATCGGTCGCGGAGGCGGAACCCTCGGCGGGTCACCTTGAGAATTCGGTCTTCATCGCCGGCGGCGCATTCCTCTTGGGCCACAGCGTCGTGGAGATTTGGGTCAAATAGGCCATTGGTGGGGATTTCCTCGACGCCTTGTGAGCTGAGAAACTCGTTGAGTTGGCGGCGGACCATGTCCATGCCGATGTAAATCATCGATTTGGTATCTTGCGAGGCCGCTAACATGCCCATTTCGAAATTGTCGATGACGGGGATCAACTCCTCGAGCAGGCGTTGGTTGGCGTAGCGGATCGCATCTTCACGTTCGCGAGTGGTGCGTTTGCGAAGGTTTTCCATCTCTGCGGCGGTGCGCAGCGAGATTTCCTTCCATTTGGCAGCTTCCGCTTCGAGTTCCTGCCAAGGGTCGAGCCCATCCGCTACGGGCACGGTTTCGGGGCTTGGCTCGGGGATTTCATGCTCTAAGGTCGGTTCGTTGTCGGCTTGCATGCTGGATACCTGTAGCCACGAATGCGCCAGCGTCAACTCCTTGGGGAATGATACGATGATTTCCTCTTGCCATTGTATGATCGGCAGGCTACACAATTGCTTTCTCCACAACGGAGTGCGAATTTTGATATTCATTTTATGAAGTTGGCAAAATTGCTCTCCCCAGACCGAATCGTTCCCGAAATGCAGGCGGTCGACCACTGGCCAGCCATCGTTGAATTGGTAGAACATTTGGTAAAAACCGAACAACTACCTGTCTCCGAGCACGAAGAAATTCTTGAGGCATTCCGAATTCGTGAGGAATCCGTGAGCACTGGGATTGGTTCCGGCGTCGCCATACCGCATGCGTTTTCGGATTCCCTTGAGCAGGTGATCGCGGTGTTCGGTCGCTCCATCAACGGCATTGATTTCGAGGCGTTGGATGGGGCCTTGGTTTATTGGATCGTGCTTTTCGTTGTCCCTAGGAAGAACTATCAACTTCATCTTCAGACATTGGCGGCGATTGCCAAAATGTTTACCAACTCCGAGATTCTCCGTCACTTGGCTGAAGCGCGCACCCAAGAGGAAATTCTCAGTATTTTAGACCCTCGACCCGCCCGAGGGGTGGTTTAGCTCTTGCTCGTATTTTATGACTTTAATTCAGGAACTTGAATCACAGCTTGGCATTGCGCTGACCGCCACCCTCGGCGAACCGACTGCCGCCACCGTCACCGCCGCCGCCGATCTGCGTTTTGGAGATTACCAGTCGAATGCAGCGATGGTGCTCGCAAAGCAGCAGAAGGCCAACCCGCGGGCCTTGGCGCAACAAATCATCGACGGGCTGGACTTATCTGGCCTTGCAACGGCAGACATCGCCGGTCCTGGATTCATCAATTTCCGCATCCTCCCTGCCGCATACGCCTCGCGCGCCGCCGCCTTGATCCGCGATGAACGTCTCGGTGTGCCGGCCACCGGTGCCGGCAAGACGGTGGTGGTCGATTTCTCGGCGCCAAACGTCGCTAAACCGATGCACGTCGGGCACATTCGTTCGACGATCATCGGCGATTCACTGGCCCGCATCGCACGTTTTCTCGGCTTCAAGGTCATCGCTGACAACCACATCGGCGACTGGGGTACTCAATTCGGAATGATCATTTACGGGTGGAACCATTTCTTAGACGAGGCGGCGCTGGCGGCCGATCCAATCGCGGAACTGGTACGAGTCTATCGGAAAGTGAATTCTTTAAAAGAGCAGCCAGGAGTGTTAGATGCCTGCAAGGCCGAGTTGGTGAAGCTCCAAGCAGGCGATGATGAGAACTTGGCGATCTGGCGGAAATGCATCGAGGTTTCCAAATGTGGATTGCAAAAAATTTATGACCGGCTCGGTGTGAAGTTCGACTACTGGTATGGTGAGAGTCACTACAACGATCGCCTCGCGGGCTTGGTGGATGAATTCTTGGAAAAAGGCATCGCCCGTGAGAGTAATGGTGCAGTTTGCGTTTTTTCTAACGACTCAAAACCACTCGAGCAAGACCCTTTCAAGGTCCACAAAGAAGAGGGATGGACGGATAATCCCGCGCTCATTCGCAAGGCTGATGGTGGGTTCCTCTACGCGACCACCGACCTCGCGACGATTCAATTCCGCATCGACGAGTGGCAGGCAGATCATGTTTGGTACGTCGTCGGTGTGCCGCAACAACTTCATTTCCGACAACTCTTCGATGCCGCGGCGCGATGGGGTAAGACCGGGGACTTTCAGCATATCGAATTTGGTTCCATTCTCGGCGACGACCGTAAACTGATGAAGACCCGCTCGGGTGATAACGTCGGTCTCATTGAGGTGCTTGAAGAAGCGGTCGAGCGTGCGGCCAAGGCCATTGCAGAGAAAAATCCCGATCTTAAAGGCGAAGAGGCTGCGCAGATTGCCGAGGTCGTTGGCATAGGAGCGGTAAAATTCGCGGAGCTTTCGCAAAATCGCCTAACAGATTATGTTTTTTCATGGGATCGGATGCTAGCGCTCCAAGGAGACACCGCGCCTTATTTGCAATACTCGCATGTGCGGATTCGCTCGATTTTCCGCAAGCTGGACGGACCGTTCGACGCGACGGGTGTAGAGATCCACCTCAACGAGCCAGCGGAAATCCACTTGGTAAGGTTGCTGGTGCGCTTTGGTGAAGTGTTACCTACGATTCTAGAAGACTTCCGGCCTAACCTTTTGGCGAACTACGTTCTCGAATTGGCGCGCGCCTTTCACTCGTTTTTCGAAGCCTGCCCGGTCCTCAAGGCAGACGAGCCTACGCGCTCGAGTCGCCTCGCGCTGTGCGAACTCACATCCCGTACGTTGAAACAAGGTCTCTATTTGCTCGGTATCGACGTGCCAGAGCGTATGTAAAAATGGTTAGTAAGCATCGCTTTCCGAAGATTCTTGCTGTAATCCCGATTCTATCCACTCTGTATTAATTAAATTCACCCATGACTATTCCTCCATTTTACGTGATCGGCCATAAGAACCCGGACACCGATGCGATCTGCTCTGCCATAGGATACTCTGCGTTGCTTCGTGCGGTGGGTGAGGAGCCGCACGCCACCGCGGCACGTTGTGGTGAGATTTCACAACGGACGAAATGGGTTTTGCAGCGGGCTGGTCTTGAGCCGCCTTTGTTGCTTACCGATGTGCGGATGAGTGCTGGCATGATTTGTCATCGAAAAGTCATCAAGGTGAACGTGAATGATACATTTCTAACAGCTTATCAGCGGATGCTCGATGCAGAGATTCGCTGCGTGCCAGTCGAAGATTCCGAGGGCAACCTTTGCGGGATCTTGCGTTACTTTGACTTGCTCAAACTGCTGCTTCCCGCACACACCGAAGGCCTGAGTGTGCGAACCATCCACGTTTCCCTCTCCAAACTTGCGGACACCCTAGGAGCGGAGAACCACGGTGTAGAGTTACCGAGTCCAGAGTTTGAGGAAGATCTCATTCTTCTCGTCGGTGCATCGTCTCAAGCCACCGTCGACCAACGACTCAAGCAGGCGATTCAAGAAGGAAACATTGGTCAATTTTTGGTGATTTGCGGCGACCGACCTATCGTCCAGCGTTATGCCATTGATCACGGTGCTCGTGCCTTGTTAGTGACTGGTGGAAATCCCGTGTCTGAAGAAATAAGCACCTATGCTGCTCGAAAAGGAGTTGTTGTGCTGAGTTGTTTGCAGGATACCGCAAGTGCCTCAACGCTGATTCGTTGCTCTCGCACCGTGCGTCACGTGATGGAGACGAAATTTCTCAACATCTACATCGCTGACCCTATTTCCCGTCTGCGCAAGACTCTTGCGGTCGTGGATCAAGATTTGTTTCCAGTTTTAGATCATACTGGCGGGAAAATGATCGGTGTGCTCGCGAAATCCGACTTGGTGGATCCGCCGCGGATGCGTATCGCGCTTGTCGATCACAACGAATATGCACAAGCCGTCAATGGTGTGGAGGAGGCGGAAATCACTGAGGTGATCGACCACCACCGCCTTGCTGGAGACCTCGTTTCGCGTGAGCCGATTCGCTATTTAAATGAACCCGTTGGCTCGACATGTACACTGGTTGGACGCAAGTTTTTCCATCGTGGTTTGATGCCTGGACCAAGCGTGGCGCTGTGTTTGTGCGCTGGGATTGTGTCGGACACGCTTTGTCTAATGTCTCCGACGACTACATTGTTAGATCGCGAGATGCTCACGTGGCTAAGTGGTGTGGCAGGAGTCGATCCTAAGCAGTTCACTGAGGAATTTTTTGCAGTGGGTTCTTTGATTGCGAACGGTAGTACAGATGAGATTCTGAATGCGGATCGCAAGTCTTTTACCGAGCAGGGGATGTCGATCAGTATCGCTCAAGTGGAAGAGCGAGATTTGGTAGGGTTTGCCACACGAAGAGATGAGTTAGAAAATGCGCTGCAGTTACTTTTTGAACGCGAGCATTATGATTTACTCGTGCTTGCTGTGACAGATGTGGCGTTGCATCACAGCATGATCATAGCGATAGGGAATGAAAGTGTGTTGGCGAAACTTCCATTTGAGAGGGTCGATGGCCGCCTGTTCCGAGCGTCTGGGGTGGTGAGTCGTAAGCGGCAGATTTTTCCAGCGGTTTGCGAAGCGATCCATCATTCCGTTTGAGACCTGTTACTCGTTTAAGTAATCGCTGAGTGATTCGCGTAAAGTTGTACGGGCTCGGAAAAGCAGACTTTTAACAGCGGAGACCGACAACTCGAGCGTCTCGGCGATTTCTTCGTATGAAAGTTGTTCGTAGCGCCTCAGAACCACCGCCATTCGCTGAGTCTCAGGCAGCGAGGCGATGGCGGCATCAACCGCTTGTTGTAGCTCCGCCTGAAGCAGTTCGGCATCGGGTTGGCGATCGGGACTTG
>Ga0209190_1002637_pt1 | contig 12020 bp, 13 predicted proteins | sample M_140205_XF_Meta_FD_187315 | JGI IMG/M metagenome (GOLD analysis project Ga0209190, IMG submission 187315) | Freshwater microbial communities from Lake Montjoie, Canada to study carbon cycling - M_140205_XF_MetaG (SPAdes) (version 2) | ecosystem: Environmental > Aquatic > Freshwater > Lake... | reverse complement strand
TTAAATACTTGTGTGCCATGGTGGCACAAACCCAATAACCCAAAGGAGCAACCCATGAGATTTGAAGACCTAGCCTTACGCCTGCAAGCAGTTGAAGCCAAATTGGCCACACTGACCGGCACCACAATTGACACAGTAGCACCTGCTACCATTGACCAACTTGACATGAGATTGACTGCTGTTGAATCCCAGGTCAACCAAATGATTGCTGAAAAGACTCAAAGCCACATTGAAGCTATTGTTGCAGCACCAGCTGATGCTGCCCCTGTCACAGTTGAACAAGTGGTTGCACTATCGCCCAGCGCAGAAGTGCCAGCAGCAGCCGACATTGTGACTGATGTTGTTGCAGCACACGTGGAAGCAGATCCAGTGGATCACCCAGAAGTTGCTGACATTATTGCTGCCGCAGTTGCCGCAGTTGTTACCGCACAGCCAGAAGTTGTTATTGACCCAGTGGCCATCACTGAAGCTATCATAGCCGCAGTTGCTGACGCACCGCTGCCTGTGTCCGCGGGACATGTCATCGCAAATCAAAACATTTCTGCACCGGGCAGCGAGCGAGTATGGTTGTACCAAGGCAACATGAGTGCTGCACAGTGGGAAGACACGCTGTTGATCAACAGTGGTTACACCTGGTTTGCTCCAGAAGCAGACGTGACTTCTGGCATTGTTACCAGTGGTGACAGTCATGATGGAATCTATCACATTAGTGTTGCCGATGCTGGTGGTACCGCTGTTATTCCAGCTTCTGGCAAAGTATACACTTTCTATCCACCAGCTGCTGCGCCAGCACCAGAGGTGGTACAGCAAGTGGTTGACGCAATTGTTGAAATCATTGCTGCTGCAACAGGTGTTGAACAAGTTGCTGCCGAAGTGGTTCAACAAGTCGAACAAGCAATTGCCACATCTGCTGACCCAGAACTGGATGCCATCGAAGCTCGTCTAGATGCTGTTGAAATCAAGGTTAACAGCCTGTTGGGCAAGTGATTGCCTGGGTTAACCCCCATTTAAATCGACCTCAAGATTGAGAGGCTGCTGGAACTCGTAACCAGCACTAAGAGCCGTAAGGCTCTTTTTTTTGGTAAATAAAACATTATGATCATCAACGATTTTTTTACCACCCCCAAAAGATCTGCACGCAATGTGACAGAAAGCTCGCCAAGAGTTGACTCACTTGTGACTGATGCATTACGAGTGATGCAAGTGCAAGGTCCCAGCCCAACAGTGAGTGATGCTGTGCTGGCCCTGAAACGGGTGCTGGGCGACAGAGAATACAACGGACGTCGTGGTTTTTATAGTTTTTACGTTGATCAAATTCTTGACATGTACGGTCAGCAGAATTTAGCAGAAGACGCTGATGAGTTGCCGCCCGGCAGTCTAGGATCAATGCCCACTACAGATTATGTCAAGAACCTGTATTCAACTGCTGCTGAACGCGGTATGGCTGCTCCTGATCCAGATGCAGTTAGAAATCAAATGGTTCGGAATCCCAAAGGTGACGTGGATATCTCAGGAACTTTTAACAAAGGTCTAAAAGCACTGCAAAACCCAGAGCTTGGAAAAGTTGTTGGCCAACTGAAAAATTTTGTAGATAGAGCAGAAACTGATTATATCAATCATCCAGTGGCAACAGGAACAGGCAACGAAACTCCCCAAATGTACACAACACCGTTGACGCAAAAACCCAATTACTTAGACAGCAGGCCAGCAACAGGGACTGGCAAAGAAAATCCTAGATTAGACACCCGCCCACTAACACAAAACCCCAATGCCAACTACAACAACATGATGCAGCCCATGGAAACCGCCGATGCTTATCCTACTCCTGCTGATGTTGCTGCATCGATGTCCAACAACACCGATGATGGCCCGGATATCATGAAAAATTGGGACCGCTTTGGCAAAAACCTCAAGCCTGGTCAGGAAATAAAACCGCTGGACAGTGAAGAAGAAGAAGCCGTAAGAAACCACATCAACCGTTGGCAAACAAAGATGAACAATCTACCAGACCCATTTGCGGCGCCAACCGTTTATAAGGGTGCCAATGGCGAAGAATTTTCAGTACCCAACACTGGCGGCAGTAATAGTAACACAGAATACCCACCGCCAAGTGTGATATTGCCAGCAGGGCAAGTCAATGGTGAGTATAGCAAAAAAGTTGGATCTGGTGCAGCAGCAGACTCAGGCAACTCTGACAGACTGCCTGCCGGCACTACGTGGCAATATGTAATAAATCCAGCGTACCGCCAGTCTGAACCAGCAGCTAACTCAGTACCGGCAGGCAACGCAATATCATCCACTGGTAACACACAGCCAGTGCGTATGAGTATGACCATGGGCTCTGGTGCCGGCGATAATGGTGAAATCACCGGTGGGAGTAAAGGTCGCATTGATCAGGCCACAATAGATCGTGCTAGAGCATGGGCAGCAAAACAAAATGCACCGGCGGCCGGTGGTACAACAGCATCAAAAACAACAGCACCATTGTGGCAAGACATAGCTCAAGCAAATAAAATAGCCAATCCCGATCGTATCTATCCTGGACAAGAAATTAAACTGCCCAATGGTCGCAGCACTATTGTTGACAAAGGAGATACCTTATCCAGTATTGCCAGTCGATATCGTCAAGGTTACTACAACGATGGTCGGCCGGACCGGCAGCCGGTAAAAACTTCAGTAAGAGAAACTGATGTGGGCAATACCATGGACGACGGATTCAAATGGGGTAGTGCAACCATGCCCATGCAGGATGGCTCCACGATGCAATACCATGCACCAACCAATTCTTACAAACAGGCAACGCCGCCCACTCGCCCAGACCTAAACACAAACATGAGCACAATCTCACGTGACAGTTCTACTAACAAAAATGGCAAGGTCAACCAAAACTACAGCGACGTTTCCATAGCGACAAATCCTGCAACCGGTACCGGAGATTACATGCATAGACAAGATGTAAATGGTACCCCCACAACAACATTTCGAAAGAATGTCCCTGCAGCCGAACTGGCCAAATTGCGATCACAGCATTTTAACGAAGATATCAATCGCATGCAAAATTTAGCCGGCATCCGCAAAAAATAAAAACCACTCAATCCACGCGGCATACATAATGTATGCCGTTTTTTATGACCCAATCATGATTGATATTGTTACAGTGGTATTTGAGCCTGAACTGTCAGTTCTGCAAGCCCAAGCACAAAGTATTGATCTCTACTGCCAAGACATAGGAATAAAGAATATCTATGTCATAGTCAACGATTCAGACACAGTGGCCAATCAGATTGATCCTGCCTGGTGGGGCAGTCTGCAACATCGTGTGACTGTGCTGTCATGCAGAGCATTCTCTGCTGACCTGGTTGGCAATGGCTGGGTCAGTCAACAGGTGCTCAAAATATTGGGCGCTGCCACAAGTTACAACACCTGGTGCATGGCACTGGATGCCAAAACACTGTTTGTAAAACCATTAAAATTAACTGATATCATGGACAGTCAAAATCGTCCACGTACTGGTAAATTAGAAATATATCCAGTGTTTGAATCCAGTAGAACCAAAGTGAGCAAGTTGTTTGAAGTTGATGTGACAACACAGTTAGGTCCCGGTGGTGTGCCATTTCTGTTCAATACACAAATGACTCGTGCCATGATTGTTGATATAGAACATCGCGTCAATCAATCATTCCCAGAATGGTTTCAACAACAAGGCTCAGTGACTGAATTCATATTGTATTCAGGATACGTGGAATCCAAACACATGATGGATATGTTGTACAATACCGATCAAGTTGGATTACAGCCGTGCAATCTATGCCACAGCGAAGTTGCAGCATTTGATAGAAAATTCCTTGACATGCCACACAGTTCAACAGTAAGCATACATCGCAATGCCTGGATCCAACTGTCACAGCAACAGCAACAACAATATCAGTCATTTCTTTACAAACGAGGCATCACTTTATGAAAGCACTTTGCCTAGTTGCTCATCCAGACGACTGTGTGATATTTGCCTACAGTTACATTCACAATCATCTTGAACATGACTGGACCATAGCATATTTGACTTATACACTGTCAGATCCACGTGGTGCGGAGATGTCAGCATTTTGGCATCAACGAGGCATTGATACTGTGTTTCTTGGGTTTGAAGATCATTGGCACGATCAAGAACAACAACAATTCACTCGCTGGAATCCAGAATCCGCCAAGGTCAAATGTTGGGAGTTGTCCAAACAATATGCACTGGTACTCACGCATGATCAACACGGTGACTATGGTCACATACATCATCAATTGGTGTATGACAGTGTGAAACATCATAGTAATCTAGTGACTTTTGCGCCGCATGGGCAAGGCACAACCACATTGAGTATTCCGCCTGGCGTATATAGTTTGAGTGAATTGCCGCAGCATGGCAACGTAATTGCCAACTTTCACCTGGCTGAGCACAAGAACAGCTACACAGAACCACAACAGGAGATATCACCATGAAACTAATGGTAGCAGGATGCAGCTTCAGTGCTGTGAGTAAAACATTACCGGGCACTGCCTGGAGCGAACGATTGGCACAGCGTCTGGGATGGGACTTGGTCAATCTAGCACGCCAAGGTTGCAGCAATGGTGGCATACGCATACAGATGGATGAGATACGTAGGCAACGGCCCGACCTGGCCATCATTGGTCCCACATTCTGGGATCGCATGGAGATACCTGCTGACTCTGCGCCATACGACTGGAGCCAAGCACCCAGCACCGGCGAGAATCCACCACTGGAACGACATCTACAAGATCGCAACCGCGGCAATGGCTACAGACGAGAAGATGGCATACGCAATGTGAACTATGGTCGCGAACCCAGCAACATGATTTGCGAAACAATCTTTACTCTGGCAGAAAATTACGAGCACCCGTATCGAATGGGCCGTATCACCCGACAAGCTCAAACTGGAATACGATACTGGATTGACAGCATCTATGACAATGCGTGGAAAAAGCAACAGGACGAATGGATCATACGGGAAGGCGTACTCATGATGTTTCTGGACGGCATAAAGTTCATAGTGCTACCAAACTTGTTATGGCCATTTGACCCAGACAATCAGTCGCTATGGCGAGATGCATTTCCTACTATCATACCTGATCATTATATCAACTTGAATGAATCACCACAGGCCATCTGCGGTAACAATCCGTTCGAAGGTGAAGATCCAGGCTATCATTCCAGCCCGGCTGGGCAACAGATCATAGCTGACAATTTCTATCAGCACTGGCTCACTCACTTCAAGTGATTGACTACAAAATTCTGCAGCTCTTGACGTTTTTCTTGTTCAAGAGCATACAGTCTGTGATGGTTGTGATCCAGCCTAGGTTGCAGTTTTTTCAGCACAACCGGTAGGTCTTGATTGCACAATGATTTTACCTGTTCAAATGCACAGCCCCAGCGTGCTATATCATCAGGCTCTGAGTCGTAGGTCTCATCTATCACATCGCCGAATGTTTCAAAACCCCAGTCTCTATAGTGCTGCAAAAATCCCTGTATGCCAAACACCACAAACAATCTACGTGCCTGCAGGCATTTGGCAATTTTTTCTGCTGACAAAAACACACGACCTTGTGCCAGCGTTTCACACACCACGCTGAACCAGGTTCTATTGTAGATCTCCCAGGGCACCAGTCCACTGACTGAATTGTCCATGTCTTTTTTGACTTCCCAAGCAGGATCAAGGTTGGCGCTCACATAAGGGTACTGTAACACAGTGTTGTCAAACAGTTGAGCCACTCGTGCAGGAGTCTGATCAATCCAGTGACCCACAAATAAATCACGATAGGTCACAATGTTCTGTTTTAACAAGTTAGATTTTTGCAAACTCAGCATGACAAAATCTCTGTGTTCACGTCGGGCGCCCAATAGGCATTCAAATGCAAATGAACGTTCCTGGGGAAAATCTTCTCGAGGTGGATTCCAACGCAAGAAGTTGAAACTCCAAGCGGGCCTGTATATCACTCTAGGGTCTGTAGTCTCATCCAACCACACACCTGCTGTGTGCAACAACCAATGGTTGACGCCTGTGGTTTCTATCCAGGCAATCAGTTCACGCTGTGAATGCCATTCAATATCGGTGAACAATACCAGGTCAAATTTGTGCAGCGGCAACTGCATGTACTCAGGTCGATAATCAAACTTGTTGGGCAAACTGTAAAACACTGGCATCACAGCTATTTTGTGAGGCTGGCTCAATGCTGTGTCAAGATCTACAATTTGATCATACCCAAACCCCCACTCAATAGCTTGATACCCCGGAGAGAATACTTGAAGTTTATCGGGCCAGGCGCTCACGTATCTTGTCCATGTAGTATTCAAACTGGGGAATCTCTTTTTTATCCCAGTCATATTGCAAACTGAATCTTAGGTCAGGCACAGCATCACACACAGCAGTATGATATGTGGGATCAAAGTCGCCAATCTTTTCCATGCTATCGTAGTGATAGCGTCGTTGGAATTCCATGGTGATGTCATTGCGACTCATGGCCCAGTTGCCAATGAACTCGTACTCTGAGAACCAACGAATCTTTTCACCATTGCCCCAGGGTGGTACTGTGGGCTCAGGTGGACATGAATCAATCATGGCATCCAGCCATTTCTTTTTGTGTTTGTCTTCTAGAAATTTCACAAGGTCGTTGAAGTCTTTCTTGAGCACAGGCACAAACTCACTGATAAAGCAATGCGGTGTTAGTCGTTCAAAGCCCAGTGCATTCTTGATACTTTCGTAATAGCCCCAACTGTGGCGTTCATTTTCCAACACCATGAAGTTGAGCCGGCCATTTTTAAAGGGTTCATAGTCTTTGATCAACAGGCAATCGCAGTCATGCATGATCATGAGATCATAATCCAACATGTCTAAAAAAGCAAACTTGATGGCCTGCTGGCGCAACCAGTATGTTCTGTAGTCCCCGTCAAACACCCAGTTGTTGACTTCGGGGTATAGTCTATAAATTTCTGAATCTGGTGCGTAGTCAAAGTTTGATGTGTCTACACCGTACTGTTCAAACACAGTCCAAAGCTCATCTTTGGGCACAGGGCTGGCAATACAGGTTCTATCCACACCAATAAGGTGCCGGGTAAACTCTGGTTGCAAACTCATGATTGCATGCGGCACGCGATAGCGTGCCAGATATAAAATTTTTGCTGATGTCATAATATGTTCCTAAGTTGATTTTGATATGATAAGGCCATGCATTCACACACGATTACATGTGGTTATGCATTGGTATGTTCGGCCTTGACTAATACTGTCTTTGGTCCAGGACTGTTCTATGGATTCAAACCATTCCAGGCAATGTTCCAGTGTGTGTTCCAGTGCATTGTTTTGTTGCACCATGGGTGCCAATTCCTGATTGCCCGGATGATTCATTGTTTTGGGATAAAAACCTAGATAGCAGCAGGGGTACACAGATCCATCAGCTGCTATATATATTTCTCTGTTCATTTTGTGTATGCATCGTAAATTCAATATTTTGGAATCTTTTGCACTGCGGAATGTGCGTGAATCATACCAGGTGATGTGATTTTGCAACATGGGTTTTACATCCGGATCAGGACCAAAAGGTTCGCCAATATGATGGCTGAATGTTTGATCTCGATTGAACACCGGGCCACGATCCCGGCCATCGTATATGTTTTCAAATCTAGCAAATCCCATCACGTGAGATAATTTTTTGCACTCATCTTGTTGATGACGATTATGATCAAATGGTACAAATCTCCATACAGCATGACCACCTGCGTTGATAAACGCCTGGGCATTTGCTATTATTTTGTGCCAGTCTGTGTCTTGTCTGTACAGATGATGTGTGTCGGCCAGGCCATCTAATGCAAATCCTATTGAGACTCCTGGCCGGGCCAGGCGCGCCCACCAATCTGGAGTTCTGGTACTGCCATTGGTATTGATGTGTACTCGTACACCATGTTCCACTAGATACTCTACAATTTCTGCACCATCTTTTGCGTTGGCAAAATCTCCAAGATTACCATTAAAAGTGATACCTTGAAAGTTGTAGTTGATCGGAACTCTTCCATTCACTGGCGGGTCTGATCTCATGATTCCAGTCAATACTGCAGGTGTGAGTATTTTTTTGAAATCACCCAGGCTCAGTTCGCACAGAGGATATCCAGAGTTGAAGTCAATTCCGCGATAGTTTCGCATGCACATGGGGCAACGAGCATTACATCGGGTAGTAAGTTCTATCTGGATCTGCCGTACGTCAACTAATTTAAGCATATAGATATTTATAGGTGCATATTTTGCTAAATAAATTATGGAGCCTAAATTCATACAATTTACTGTTGATGTCAGTGCCAAAAGGTATCCAGGTGCTGATCTACGATATCGAGCATACATCAATGATGAATTGTTCACTGAGCGCAATTGGATCTGGACTGACACTTATCTTGAAGAAACACATCAGATCATGGCACCCACGGGCACCTATCCCATACGTTACGAAACAGTGGACCGAGAAGCAGGGCGCATACGTGTGAAAAATTTTCGTGTGATTGACGGCCCGGGAGTGATAGTTGGTGTGGGCAGCGACGAAATTTCGTTAAGGGTGTTCTAATGAGATTGGTAGAGTTCAGCCCACTGACCATGCAGGGCAGTTTTGAACGCGGGTTGATCCTGAACAAACTATGGCTGCTACACCAACTTCAAAAGATACAAGATCAGTTCAGCACCATCTATATATTGGGTTCATGGTACGGAAACATGAGCATACTGTTGGCCAAGAGTGCGATACAATATGATCACATTGTGAATGTTGATCAAGACGCTGCTGTGGTTAGAGGAGCACACCGCATAGCCCGCGTCATGGGCTTGGATGATCGCATTGAGCCCATGATCCGGGACGCTAATGAGCTGGACTACCGGCAGCTGGACCAGGCTGGGTTGGTGATAAATTGCAGTTGTCATGACATGGACAATCACGGATGGTTCGATCACATACCCGCAGGTGTGTTAGTGGCCCTGCAGAGTAGAAATGATGTGGATGATAATCTCAATGAGTACGATCTCAGCAAGACCTTGTATCAGGGCTCAAGAAGTGCTCGAGACCCCGAGACTGACTATCAGAGTCTATTACGCATTGGAGTTAAATAAGCATATGAGGAAATTTATCAGACTAGTAGAAGCGGTACAAAAAGGCTGTCCTATTGCCACGCATGACATTGAGCTAAATCTCAAGCATCGCCAGGCAGCCATAGATGACTATCACTATGGTCCTGCCAATCCGCTCGAGCCCGGCGATTACTGGAAAAAGGCTGCTGGTCGATGGAAAGTGCCCGAAGCCACAGTCAAGACCATGAAATGCGGCAACTGTGCTGCGTTTGATGCCAGTGACACCATGCGAAAGTGTATCGAATCCGGGATCCAAGGCGATGAATCACATGCAGATGCTGCGGCCACAATCAATCTCAGTGATCTGGGCTACTGCAACTTTTTGCACTTCAAATGTGCTGGCACCAGAACCTGTGCAGCCTGGGTGGTGGGCGGTCCCATTACCGAAAAAGATCGTGGAAAAAAGGTGATATAAATGAGAGCGTACGAAATCACAACAGAACACACACAGCAGTTGGAAGAAAATCTCCACCAGTGGTTCAAAGAAAAATGGGTGAGATTTGGTCCAGATGGCAAGATCCGTGGCGACTGTGCCAGAGGGTCAGAATCAGAAGGCAAGCCCAAATGTTTGCCACAGGCCAAGGCTCATGCCTTGGGCAAGAAAGGCCGAGCCAGTGCCGCAGCCAGAAAGCGTCGCGAAGACCCCAATCCCAATCGTCATGGTGCTGCCATCAATGTGCCTACCAAGAAACCTGTGAAGGAAAGTTCGGAAGTCTGCCCGCACTGTGGTGGACCATTGTACGAATACGGCTCACTAATGGAAAAGAAAGATGCCTGCTACTACAAGGTCAAAGCGTCAGCCAAAGTATGGCCATCGGCTTATGCTTCAGGTCGATTAGTGCAGTGTCGCAAAAAAGGTGCCAGCAACTATGGCCACAAGTCGGAAAGCGTGGCCGAAGCAGGTGGTGGGCAACAAGCAGCCATTGCTATTGCCAAACGCGAGTCAGGCAAGTACAGTAAAAAAGATGGGCATAGACTCCGAGAAGAATCAGTCAATGAAGGCATCAATCCCGACTGTTTCAATCCTGCGTTCAATGATACACAAGTGTTTGACGGATTGACCTATCGTGCCACTGTGGATGAAGAATACGGCAAACCAGTGCTCACAATCCGGGTGCTGGACGACAATTTTCAACCGGCAGGCCTTGCCAAATTCAAAGCTGGTAAAAAAGGTGTCACATCCTTGATCACCAGTTTTCGACCTGAATACCAAGGACAAGGTCTGGCACGCAATATCTATGCCTATGTGCGGGCCATGGGCAACACTATTGTACCCAGTAAAAATCAATTGCCGCCAGGCCGGGCCATGTGGGACAGCTGGAAAAAGTCCGGCGAAGCACAACATCTCATGCGAGATGTCTGAATTTATCTTAATTGGAGTTGAATCGAATCATGAAAGCACATGAATTTATCACAGAGGCCTGGAGCCAAAAATACAAAAGCAGCATCAATTGCAGCCACCCCAAAGGATTCAGTCAGAAGGCTCATTGTGCCGGCAAGAAGAAGCACAATGAAAGCATCGAGATGGAAATGGTGTGTGAAATGTGCGGCATGTGCCAAACACATGGTGATCATTCAAGAGCCAATCTAAATGAAAAATGTTGGGACAGATACAAACAAGTTGGTATGAAAAACAAAGGAGGACGAATGGTTCCTGATTGTAGACTCAAGGAATCAGTCACAGAAGATGACGATGCTGTGGCGTCATTTGTAGCACGAGGTGGCGAAATACAACAAATCAAACCACAACGTGGTCCTAAAAGATCTGGAATGAGTCTTGCTAGCAAACACATTGGTTCAGGAAGTGGTCGCGGCACTACCAAAGGCAAAGTATCCGGGCTTGGTGCCAACACAGGAAAAAGTGGCAAGCCGGTTGTGACTGCGGAGCAAGGTGTGGCGGAAGCAGCTAAGTGGCGTGATCCAAAGTATCAAGGCAAAACATTTGATTACGATGATTCGTATGAAGGCCCACACGACACCAAGGCTGGTAAAGTTTCTTTAGATCGTGCAGGTATGCGTCAAATTGATACATTTGATCCTTTAGAATACAAGGCACGTAAGAAACAAGCTACAGGCAAATTAACTCCGCAAGATGTAAAATACGCAACAGCTAAAAACTTTGAAAAAGAAAAACAACAACAACTTGACTATGACAGATCAAGAAAGGCAGAACAAGGTGTGGCGGAAGGCATCTGCAGCCTAGAAGAAGCTCATGCGATATTTGATGATTTTGAACAGGCCATGGCTGAGCGTGGGTTGAACGAAGATGCATTTGATACTATCACAGATGAACAGATCATTCGCGAAACGGCTGCTTGGCGGCGCAGCGCAGGCAAGAGCAAAAAAGGCGGTCTCAACGCCAAGGGTGTGGCCAGTTATCGCAGAGAGAATCCGGGCTCAAAATTACAGATGGCCGTGACTACCAAGCCGTCAAAACTCAAGCCCGGATCAAAAGCAGCCAAGCGCCGTAAAAGTTTTTGTGCCAGAATGAGTGGAGTACAAGGCCCAATGAAAAAGCCCAACGGCAAACCCACCCGCAAAGCATTGGCTCTGAGGAAGTGGAACTGCTGATGCGAGCACAAGAATTTGTCCGTGAAGGATTGCCTTCATTTCTGGCAAAAGCATTTAAGGCAAGTGAACCAGCGGTGGCCAAGACAGCAACCGAGGTAGGACCTGCTGTTAAAAATATTGTTGTTCCGCCGCCTGCCGGTTTGTCGATGCTTACTGGAAGAGTACCTGCGAACCCTGAAGATATAACTCATGCTTATAGAAACATGAGCCCTGCAGAGTTACAACATGCACAGACCACTGGGTATTTTCAAGCCAATCCCAATCCTGGAAGAACACCAGGTT
>Ga0209190_1002633_pt1 | contig 12023 bp, 8 predicted proteins | sample M_140205_XF_Meta_FD_187315 | JGI IMG/M metagenome (GOLD analysis project Ga0209190, IMG submission 187315) | Freshwater microbial communities from Lake Montjoie, Canada to study carbon cycling - M_140205_XF_MetaG (SPAdes) (version 2) | ecosystem: Environmental > Aquatic > Freshwater > Lake... | reverse complement strand
TCCATTCGATTCCTTCAATTTTATTTTCAAGGCCAATTTTATAAACCTTTTCCATGTTCTCTAATTCAGAAGCATCTGTCGCAACGACCACTTTTCCACAAATATCGTGAGGAATCCCATGTTCTTTCGCAAAAGCAACTAATTCATGTCGACCTTGGATACAGTTTTTCGCTTTTAATGAACCTGGTGTGTAATACAATCCTGAGTGGATAACACCTGAATTATTACCAGTTTGATGATCCGCCAAAATATCCATTTTTTCAATCAACACGATTTTTAAGTCTGGATATTTCAGTTGAAGTTTGTATAAAGTTGCTGCTCCAACAATTCCTCCACCAATAATTGCGATATCAAATGCCATAATTCTGAGATTTACATTAAGTTTGGCGTAAAATTAAGCATTGCAAACATTGGAACAGCAAAAGAAAAGCATTTTATCTGAAAGACCTTTTTTTGAAAATTTAAATGGTTTACGTTTTTCTGGTGCGTTGATGGTTTTCATCTTCCATTGCTTCACGCTGAACAGAAATATTTGGGGGGATTTCACGAATGGTAACATATTTAAAATCAGCTACAAAATTGCTGCTAAAGGGCATCACGGCGTAGGATTATTTTTTGTACTGAGTGGATTTTTAATCACTTTCTTATTGCTCAATGAAATTTCGAAAAATGGAAGTGTCAATGTGAAACATTTTTTCATGCGTCGCATTTTGCGCATTTGGCCGCTTTATTTCCTTATTGTGCTCTTTGGCTTTTTCATTTTCCCACATTTACCTAATGGACAGTCTACTAATCATTCTCTTTTAATGTACGGTTGTTTCCTTTCCAATATGGATGAAATTGCTGTTGGTTTAACAGATAGTTTGAATTTTCTTACAGTTACTTGGTCCGTAAGCATTGAAGAGCAATTTTATTTGAGTTGGATGTTTTTAATGGCCGTTTTGCCCTTCTTTCGAAAAGGGAAGTATTTTCAACTTTATTTTATCCTGTTAATTCTGATTTCAATCTGTTTTCGTTTTTTGAATTTGACCGATGAACGCACGCTCTACTTCCATACCTTCTCTGTCATAAGTGATTTAGCTATTGGTGGACTTCTAGCTTATTTGGTTCAAAAATATTCCATTCAAAAGATGTTAAAACCAATCAAAAAAATACACTTGTTATTTATTTACGCTGTTGGAATTTCACTCATTGTAGCATCTAATGTAATTTTTAAAGGTGCGCTGGTTTCTATTGAAAAGGTTGTTATCGGTTTATTTTTTGCTTTTGTGATTTTAGAACAGGTTTATTCTGATCACTCATTTTATAAAATAGACAAGGTTCCTTATTTCTTTCAATCGGGAAAATTGACATATGGCTTTTACATGTTTCATTGTGTTTTCATCTATTATTGGAGCATATTCTTTGCTAAAAATGGATTCACCGATTCTGTGTGGCAATTCATTCTTTATATTCTGGTTGTTTTTATCAGCACTTACGCAACGGCTTATTTAAGCATGAAGTATTTTGAGAAGCCGTTATTGGGTTTGAAAAGGTATTTTAGGTAATTCTTGACTTTTACTATTCGGTTTCAAACTTTCTGAAAAATTCGATTTTACTGTTTAAAATATTTGAATTCAAGACTAGTATGTTATTATTTTATCATTTTTGAGATTATGGTTTTTTGCTAGAACTTTATTATCTGTCATCCTCAAAATTCAGCCTATCGTATTATTATATTTCTTTTACTTTTTTCAAGAGCTAAAAAAGTAACAAAAAGAGCCCTAGCGCTGTGCATAATTCGCTCACCCATTAGTGCCTCATTCAGGAAATTTGAAAAACTCCTCCTTCCTCGTCAAACAGTTCCAAATTTCTTCTGAATTTCTGCACATGGGTCCCAAGCTAATTATACAATGCGCTTTAAATCCGCCGAATTGCCTAATATTCATTATTCTGAAATTTTGATCTTTGGAAGGCGTATATATCTTAATACTGTGAAAAATTCGGGGTATTAAGATAATTAAAAACTCGTGCCAAAACTATTTTCAATTAGAGGTCCACGACGGATTACATACTCGTTGTGAATATCCAAGTCCGCTGGAGTGAGATGGGAAAATCAATTGTTAAAACCAAAAAAAGGCCGACAATAGCCGACCTTTTCATCTAAATTGAATTAATTATTGTTTGATCATGTTCTTCGTGTAAACGTGTTCGTTCGTAACAATTTTCACGATATATTGTCCTTTCGGTAGATGAGACAAGTCCAAATATGCATCTGCAAAATTCGATGTTGCGTTCATCGCTCCAGCATAAACTTCTCTACCCATTAAGTCATATATAGCTAAATCTGCTTGATTATCTACGAAGCCACTTATTTCAATTGTACATTGTCCAGTCGTTGGGTTTGGGAAAATCATTACTTCATGATCTAAAACTTTATCTTCAACATCTAAGGTAAATCCAACAGAAAAATCGTAGCGATAATATCCCCCCCAATCAACTGGAAAAAAAGATATATAAGTTCCGCCAACTAGACGCAAGCGCATGTTACCATTTGTTTCTCCTTCCGTTTGAGCAGAATACCAAAAACCTAAACCGTCGCTATCCGTATCTTCAATAATGATTGAATAACATCCTGGGGATAAATCAAATGTGTCTTTGTAATTGGTGTTATTCGTCATATTACTTCTTGAGAAAATAACATTTCCACTTGCATCTTCTAGTCTATAGTTGTTTTCAGACGCTTTATTATTTGTTGTGAGCCAAACAAAGAAAGGTCCATTTATCCCTTCTGGAGCATTGAATTGTGTTTTGACAACATTATTATTGTCATATTCGTCTAAGTTCGGTGTTCCTTGAATATCGTATACTTGAGCGTGAAACGTTTGCTCACCGCTATAGTCTCTCCACCAACCTAAATCTGTAACAGGTATTTCTACTGTTTGTTTTTCTAAGAAAGCTAAATTTCCTGTCCAAGTATATTCCAAATAGTCACCATAAGAAATCCAACAACGAATCTTGCAACTTGTTAAAGGCAATGCACCCGTATTTTGAAGAACTACACGCGGATTAGAACAACTTGGATTCCATTTTCTATAATACTCCCAACTATTTGGATTTAAAACATCAATCAAAGCTGCATCATTTTGGAAATTCGGTGCTGAATATGAAATTAAATCAATCGCAGCAATATAATTCCCACTCGCTTGTCCTGGATCACCCACTGGTACAGCATTTATAGCATAATCCAACGAAGTTGTTGTTCCAGGTGTTACGTAAGGTGTTAATTCGAATTCATATTCTTTCACTATATCTCCTGGACACCAGCCTTCTCTGTCGTATGGCCATGTTCCACCTTGTCCAATATTTGGATTATCACCACACTCTTCCCAAATATTCCAAGCGAATCGAGAAACACCGTCTACTTTAAATGAGTGATCATTTGGCACCCATTCGCAACACGCCTGATTACCAACCTGTCCATGACCAGAAAAACGGGTTTTAATTTTAAACATTTCTGACGTGTCAGACAATACAACATTCGTTGCTGCCATATCTGTATCATTCGCCAAATTTGCAAACGAATAACTTCTAAAATTGCTCCAAATTGGTTCTCTTTTATGCACATCTCTTGGAGGAATTCCTTCAATAAATGCAAATTTCAAATCAATTAATTCTTGCGTGTTATGTGCAGCTAAATCAACCGTATGTTTTAAATAATCTTGATAATCTGTAACGTCATAAATCCAGTAAAAACCATTTGGACCTAAATCAAATTGAATACCATAAGGTGTAATGTAACGCGCAATTTCAACATTTTTAAATATTTCATACGGTTGTTGAAAATAGGTTATTGTTGAATTATCCAGCGTTGTAGATCCAACAAAAGGAGTTTGCGAAACAACATTTCCTAAATTGTTATAAACAGTTTCGTTTCCTCCAAGAATTCCTAAATCAGAGCTAATGATATCAAAATAATTGTCCAAAGCTTGCTCTTCAAAAATTACGGTTGGTTCTTTTAAACGATTTTCAGGATGTTCCGTAATCACTAAAGATCCCATTGCCATTCCTTGTCCCAAACCAATCAACGGTCTCATTGTTGATTGTTGAATTCCAGCATTTGGATATTCATCAAAATTAAACATTCCTAATTCAGAGGGCATTAACAAATTGTCATTTTGAGACATGTCTTCAGCCCATAATTTATTATCGAAATCATAAAACGCAAGAAGATTTGACCAGTTTGGATGCGAAACATCTGGTTTAGTAGTCATCCAAGATTGAATTGTTGTTTGATCTAACGCAACATTATACAATTGGAAATCGTCAACTTTTCCTTTCCAATTAAATGCTTGATTCATGTTTGAACCCAAAACAAAACGGTGAATATTTCCGATTGATAAATTCTTATTTGTTCCTGAATGCCATAAAACACCATTTTTGTATACGAACATTTCGCCCGTACTTTGCTTTTTCACAAATGCCCAATGATTCCAGTTGTTATCAATTTCTGCAACTGTCATCAATTTTGATATTCTATCATATCCGGATCCTTCTCCAGCATCAAAGTACATGTTATTGTCACTCCAAGGCATGTGAATATTAATAACGCGGTTACCAAGCGTGTCAAATGCTTCTAAAATTGATGTATTTGTTCCGGCAGCACCATTACCTTGTGACCAAAAAGTAAGTGTCATTTCATCGCCCAAGTCAAAATCTGACAATTCTAAAAGAGCATGATTTGTTGCATCAAATTCAATACAACCATTATCCGAATTGTAATTCAATGCTGTTTGAGAAGCAATTGTTTCACCATCAAATAAAAGTGAATTTAGCGCATCTTGCGAATTCTCAAAATAAAATTCAACTATAATATTGTCAGTTCCATTCCAAGCAAATGATTGGTAAAACAATAACTCATTTTGACCAACTACGAACTCAGATTGACTTCCACTCGCCCAGTGTGAAGCATTATAAACTTGCGTAAATCCGCTATTTTCGAATGAAGTTAGTGTAGTATTTATTGTCGATTTCAATGAAATTGATGGGTATTTTAATTCTCCATTAACAGTTAAAGCATTCAAATACAAAGACAACGATTCTATATTTCCAGCAGTAATTCCGGCAGCTGTTAATTCGGCTGCGGATAGTAACATTTGAAAACGACCTCCATTATTTGTTACATCAAAAGGAAAAGCAGTTATTCCGTTAGTTGAATTCAAGACTGATGTTGTCGTCATTGCTCCTGATCGATTACTTTCTTGTCTTACATATGTATCATTATGAACTGCTGGATATGGTGTATAATTTATAGAAAGTGGCGACAACGTATTCGCTAGATACCTGTTTCCATCAACTTGAACTGAATCAAATATTCCTGTATGGTCAATTACTTGTGTGTATGTCAAATAATCCCATTCTCCGCAATTGTAGCTATCCCAAGTTGTCAAAGGACTACATTTCAACTTGTAATACATTAAAACTTTTTCGAAGCGCATTGTATCCAACGTTGCTGGAAATTCAAAATTGGCTCTTCTAGAAGTAATCGAATCAAAGGTGAATGTTTGTACCCAAGTAGTATCTTGAGAAAATGTTGCTCCACTTAATAAAAGTGTCGTTGCGAATAATAATTGTTTGAACATAATAATAGTATATAGCAGGCAAATATAGGCCAAACATTGTCTAATTAAAAACCGATTGCCTTAAAAAATAAAGATAATGTTGAAATGCTAAGAATTCGAAGTGTCAATATACCTTTGAACCCTGCTTTATTCTGCATGTCGTTAATCTTCAAATATTCAAATATTCAAATATTTGAATATTTGAATGGACTTTTAACCTTACAACCTAAACGCTGTGCATAGTTATGTTCAATTCATGTAAACAGGCACTAAATAATAACTTCCCTCAAAAAGATCACTGTTCTTATAAATAAAGTACAACTGCTCCCAAGAAGATTCCGCAAAGGATTTGTTCACCTTCTTCAATTCCTCTAATTCTGTTTTAACCCAAGGTTTTTGTTCCAAAATTTCCAATGCTTTTTCTTCAAAAACATAGGGTGAGAATCCTTCTTTTTGTTGCAAATAACTATCAAAAAAGTTCCAACGGAAATAACTGTCTTCAGCTCTAGAGATTAAACAAGACAAGATGAAAAACCGATGATTTTGATGAAGGTCAATCATAATATCACCTTTTTTAAAGTATACGTTTGAGAATTCATATTTCCCTTTCACTTCATTGTGGTAAAAATGTCCTTCATACGGCTTCGTTAAACTTTTAAAGTCACTTAGTCTTTCGCTCGACATTTCAATCGTTGTATCATTTGGAAGGTATGAAAATTCAACACCGTTGTGTTTTAACCGTTCTACTATTTCCTTGTTTTGACTTCCGAGAATGATATAAGCAGGTATTTCAATAGAATCCTTCGGTAAATATGTTTGAAAATAAGGGACAAATTTCTCGTATGGTTTATCTGTGTGGTATTTCAAACGTGGCAATCCTGTAACAAGACTTAATGGATTAGAAAATTCAAAACCCTTGAATAAAATAGAATCTTTTTTGTCAGTCATTTCATAATCAAAATTAAAAACCGTCTGCTTTTCCCGATAATTTCTTGCCAATAAACGAGCCTTTTCGATTTTTCCTTTGTTATCACTCATCCAATTGATCATTTCATCCAACATGTCATGTGTCGCTTGAACTCTTTGTGGAAATGGTTTGAGCATGTGTGTTTCAATTGTGATTCCAATTGCGTCAAACAATGCAGCATAACCCATCGCATATCTCGGTAAATCGTTGAAAGCATGAATTCCTTCTTCTGGTGTTTCTTTCACCAATTCAACATACGGAAATAAGTCCCATTTTTTCTGTTTTAACTTTTTTGAAATTGCTGGCAACATTCCATCATACGTCAACAATCGCATACTTGGCGCCATACGCTCTTTCATATTCGCGATATACGTCAAAGTATACTGATAATCCGCCCCATTTGAAACGTGCGTATCAACAAATACATCAGGATCTAATGCTTGATAAATTGTGACAAATGTATACGCATTTTCAGAATCCATTTTGATGAAATCCCTGTTCAAATCGAGGTTTTGTGCATTTCCTCTAAATCCATATTCTTCAGGACCATCCTGATTCGCCCGGCTGGATGAATTTCTATTAAACATTCCACCAACATTATACGCTGGAATAATCGCAATAACTGGTAAATCTTTTGTTTTTTTACCATTTTTAATCCAATTGTCAATCCATATCAAGCATGCGTTCACTCCATCTGGTTCGCCAGGATGAATGGCATTGTTAATGAGAATTGTTGTTTCGTTTCTTGCTTTACTGAACGTTTTCAAAGAATCTTGAGCTCCATTCACGATACACACATAAATGGGTACACCGTAATCGGAATTGCCCATCGAATACACCTCTATTTCCTTGTTCTCTTTGTCTAATTTCTGGTAATAAGCTATTAATTCAGTGTAGGTAGGAGACGTGTTTTCGGACCATTGAGCATTCGAAAAAAGAGCATAGAACATGAAACATAGCGATGCACTGAGCTTGCCGAAGTGAACATAGATACTAAGCTTTAATGAACCTGTGAATTTAAAATTTGAAAGAATCATTCGACTAAAATAATCAAATCTCTTTTGTCTTTAATACTTGAATGAAAAAGATAAGTTCATTTGGCACAACTTGTAATTTGCAATTTGCAACTCGCAACTATTTCATAACTTTACACCATGCGAATTGACATTTTAACGATTCTTCCTCAATTATTAGAAAGCCCTTTTTCGGCTTCTATCATGCAACGTGCTCAAGATAAAGGTCATTTAGAACTTCATATCCACAATATCCGTGATTATTCAACGAACAAACACAAAAACGTGGATGATTACCAATATGGCGGCGGTGCTGGAATGGTGATGTCGATTGAGCCAATTGCGGCAATTATCGAAAAATTAAAATCGGAGCGAAAATACGATGAAATCATCTACATGACTCCAGATGGAGAAATCTTAGAACAAGCTCATTGTAACGCGCTTTCTTTGGGTGAAAACCTGATGATCTTATGTGGGCATTACAAAGGCGTTGATGAACGTATTCGCGAACATTTCATCACCAAGGAGATTTCAATTGGTTCATACGTTTTATCAGGTGGTGAGCTAGCAGCAGCGGTTTTAGTTGATGGAATTGCCCGTTTGATTCCGGGTGTGTTGAACGATGAAACTTCCGCATTAACAGATAGTTTTCAAGATAATTTACTTTCACCGCCTGTTTATACGCGTCCTCCCGAATTTAATGGTTGGAAAGTTCCAGAAGTATTAATCTCAGGAGATTTCAGCAAGATTGAACAATGGAGAGAAGAACAAGCGTTGAAAAGAACTAAGGAAAGAAGGCCGGATTTGTTGGAAGAGTGATTAATTGCAAATTACAAATTGCGAATTACAAATTATGGGATTAGAACAAACGATAGAAGTATTAAAAAACGGTGGTACCATCCTCTATCCTACTGATACGATTTGGGGAATTGGGTGCGACGCAACGAATGAAGAAGCGTGCCAACAGATATTAAAATTAAAAAATCGACCGGAAGAAAAGAGTTTTATCTTGCTAATGGACAGTTTCCAGATGTTGGAAAAATATGTTCCTGAATTCAATGAAGTATGTTATGATTTGGTCGATTTAGCTGACAAACCGTTAACTATAATCTACCCAACAAGCAAAGGTTTAGCTCCTTCTGTTTTGGCGAAAGACGGTTCCGTAGCGATCAGAATCACAAAAGATCCCATCTGTTTGAAACTCATTCGTGCTATCCGAAAACCAATCGTTAGTACCTCGGCAAATCTTTCGAATCAGCCCTCACCTAATGCGTTTAATGAAATTAATTCAACAATCACTAAAGGTGTTGATGCCGTTTTAGAAGAACGAATGACAGAAAAAATGAGTACACCTTCACAAATTATTAAAATTGATTTGGATGGATCGTTGAAAATAATTAGGGGTTAATTACAAGTTATTAGTTGCTAGTTTTTGAACCAAAATGATTTATTTTAACCAACATCAAATATCTCTTAACTTCTAACTCGCAATTTATAACCATTCACTTATAACTTGTAATTTGTAACTAGCAATTTGTAACTATTAACTCATAACAAATTAATCCCGAATCATTCATTATCTTTGCTACCCATGTCAAATAATTACGCTTCATTTCTTACACATCCCGTTTTTAAGGTCGCTTCTCAAATCATAACGGAGAAAAACCTTGAGGCATACGTTATCGGTGGTTATGTGCGTGACTTATTATTAGAGCGACCGTCAAAAGATATTGATATCGTTGTAATTGGAAATGGATTGGATTTAGCGAAAGAATGTGCCGAACGATTAAAAGTAAAAAAAGTCTCCTTCTTTCATAATTTTGGTACAGCGCAATTTAAATACAAAGACTTAGATGTTGAATTTGTAGGTGCTCGAAAAGAATCCTACCGTCAAGATTCAAGAAAACCATTAATTGAAAATGGGACATTAATTGACGACCAAAATCGCAGAGATTTCACAATCAATGCAATGGGATTGAGTCTTCACGCCTCTAATTTCGGTGAATTAATTGATCCGTTCAATGGTGTAAATGATTTAGAAAAAGGAATCTTGCGAACTCCATTAGATCCAAACACTACTTATAGTGACGATCCATTGCGGATGTTGCGTGCGGTGCGTTTTGCAGCCCAATTAGATTTCAAAATAGAAGGAAAAAGCTTACAAGCAATTTATGACAATGCGGCGCGTTTGGATATTATTTCCATCGAACGCATCATGGATGAATGCAATAAAATCATTCTTTGTGCTGAACCATCTAGAGGTTTTAAATTACTTTTTTCAACAAAATTATTGCACCAGTTTTTTCCTGAAATGGTTGATTTGCATGGTGTAGAAACGATTGATGGAAAAACACATAAAGATAATTTCTTTCATACTTTAGAAGTTTTGGATAACGTCGCCAAAGAAAGTGACAATTTGTGGTTACGTTGGGCAGCAATTTTACATGATATTGCCAAACCACCGACAAAAAAATTAGATCCAGAGATTGGTTGGACGTTTCATGGTCACGAAGAACTGGGAGCACGAATGACTCCAAAAATCTTCAAACGTTTAAAACTACCGATGGATCATAAAATGAAATACGTCGAAAAATTAGTTAGACTACATTTACGTCCTATAGCATTAGTTAAAGGATCCGTTTCCGATTCTGCGATTAGACGACTTTTAAGTGAAGCAGACGATGATATTGAGGATTTAATGACCCTTTGCAATGCTGATATTACTTCCAAAAACGAATTCAAAGTAAAGAAATACAAGAAGAATTTTGAAACGGTCATGGAGAAATTGAAAGCTGTTGAAGAAAAGGACCGCATTCGAAATTTTCAATCTCCTGTAAGTGGAGAATTAATCATGCAAACGTACAACCTTGCTCCTTGTGCTGAAATAGGATCAATTAAAGCACGAATAAAAGAAGCAATCTTAGAAGGTGAAATTCCAAATGAGCCTGCAAATGCAATTGAATTAATGCTAAAAATTGGAGAAGAATTAGGTTTAAAGGTTGTGAAAGAGCCAACTTTTGGCAAATAGTTTTAATTTTACAGAAAAGTCAAAACCAACAGAAAATATTATGGCAGGACTAAAATTCAGGGTTCTACTTGACTCTGAAAACAGTAGTGAGATTTTCAGAGATATCTTAATCAAAGACACCGATAATTTCGAAACGTTGTACAAAGCAATTGTTTCTTCTTTTCGTTTTCAAGGCGATCAAATGGCGAGTTTTTATGTTTCAAACGATAGTTGGGACAAGGGAAGTGAAATCAGTTTAATGGATTTATCCTACGATGATGAGTTAACTGAATCTCCAACTGCCATAATGAAAGATGCGCTTATTAAAGATTTCATTGAAGAGCCAGATCAAAAATTCATCTTGGTGTATGATTTCATGCGCATGTGGATTTTCCTTTTGGAACTGATCGGATACGAAAAAGAAGGTCCAGAAAAACCTGAAGTGCTGCTTTCTATGGGAATGGCACCACCGGAAGATTCGAGAGTTGCCGCAGACAATGAAGATATGTTTGCAGGAGATTTAGAAGAAGAGGATGAATTAGGTTTTGACGATTTCGAAGACGGTATGTCAGATGAAGATTATTCAAATTTAGATGAATACGATTATTAATGGAGAAAATAAAAATTGGTGATCCTGTTGGAGCTGGAATCCTAGAATATTCAGTTAGAAAAAAACCTTTTGACATTATTGTCTCATCAAAAATTTGTGAGGACGATATTATTCCAATTGAAATTCTTTTTCGGAAGTATGAGCAAATGCCAGAAATTGAGCAAGTCGCAATTGAACGATCAAAGGGGAAAGTTTTGGACGTTGGAGCTGGAGCTGGAGTTCATTCATTAGAACTTTTTGATAGAGGAATGGATGTATTTCCAATTGAAATTTCTGAAGGAGCAGTGAATTACATGAAGCAAATGGGATTAAATGCGCGTAAAGTAAATTTTTTCAACTTAAAAGACGAAAAATACGATACTATTCTCATGCTGATGAATGGTATTGGTATTGCAGGTAAACTTTCTAATTTAGAACATACTTTGCAACATGCTAAATCGCTTTTAAATCCAGGTGGTAAAATCCTTTGTGATTCTTCAGATATCAAGTATTTGTACCAAGATGAAGATGGATCAATGTGGGTAGATTTAAATTCTGAATATTATGGGAATTTTAATTTCCAGATGAAACACAAGAATGAAAAAGGACCTTGGTTTGACTGGTTATATGTTGATTTTGACAATCTTCATAAAGCTGCTGAAAACGTTGGATTGAAAGCCAAAAAAATCTGTGATAATGAAGATCATTTTTTGGCAGAATTAATTCTTGAATAAATGAAAAAAATACAATTCCTTTTCTTCTTTTTTTTAGCTCTAACAAGAACATCTTTTTCACAAGAAAGTGCACTTGTGGATTTCCCGATGAAAGAAAGTTCATTGTTGTGGAA
>Ga0209190_1002632_pt1 | contig 12026 bp, 8 predicted proteins | sample M_140205_XF_Meta_FD_187315 | JGI IMG/M metagenome (GOLD analysis project Ga0209190, IMG submission 187315) | Freshwater microbial communities from Lake Montjoie, Canada to study carbon cycling - M_140205_XF_MetaG (SPAdes) (version 2) | ecosystem: Environmental > Aquatic > Freshwater > Lake... | reverse complement strand
AGGTCGGCGTTTAATCGCGTTTATTCGCCTTCCAGACCGCCCTGGAGCATTTGCTGGTCTGCTGCAGATTTGTGCTGGAACCGGTGCGAACTTGATCGAGGTACAACACGTGCGCGAAGGCATTTACTTACATGCACGTGAAACCGGAATTCAGATCGTTCTAGAAATTCGCGGCCGTGAACATGCCGATCAATTGTTAGCCCTTGCTAAAGAGCAGGGCTACGACCTCAACGAGTCGAAGTTCTACTGACCGATTGCGCAACTTTTGTCATTTTCGGTTTTCAAAACCTTCAAATGTGCATTCAGAACAATTCCCTAAGCCAGGCGCAATAACTGGCACACCATCAAGAACTCCAACCAAATCCTCGGGTTTCGCAGTTTGCTTGGCAAGTTCCCACTGTTCATTATCGATGAAAACATACAAAACGTGACGATCGTAATTTCCGAATTTAACGCGTTCCAAAATGTTCAAATTCTCATCGTGTAACGCTGCCTCAGGACTTCGACCAAAATAAAAGCTGTTCACATTCCACCTATATTTCTGTCCAAGAACACTGATGTCCCTCCACAACCAACCTTCAGTATTTGTGAAATCGGGATTTGCATCGAACAGGCGTGGCTTATGCGCCGTTGGAACAAAATCAACCTCATTGAATGTTGAGCCAAACTCATTCCATAAGGGTGAAATTAGAGAGACTTCTGGACCATTGCGTGAAAATAGTTCTTTAGAAAATCCATACGCATTCATCGAATCGTTGAACTGGAAAAACAGCGCCGAAAGAAGAACCAAGATTGCAATCTTTTTTCCTATTAGTTTGCAAACCAGATAGAAAGCACAAGCAATAACTAGATACATCGTGAACCACATGAATCTTCCAGACGACCTGGCGACAGACACAACCTGCAAAGCAAAAGCTGGAAGGTCGTACGTTGTTAACAGACGATCTCCGATAAAAACAATATTTGAAACTGAAAATATTGCGGTCGCAAGTAGGAAGACAACAAGTGATATCAAACTTTTCGAAAAATCTTTTCTATTTCGATAAGCAACTATAAATACTGTTCCAACAAGAATCTCAAGCAAAAACATCTGTGCGCTAAAGGCATCATGACTGATCAATGAATTTGCGATAGTTAGCAAGGCGGGAACGAGCACCCATTTTCCGATTGTTCCTTCTTCAGTGAATGCATTCCAAAACAACGCAACAAAAGCAACTACAAGGACTCCAACACCCACGAAAGCAAAGCCTTCGTATTGACCAGAGAGCTCTCCAACGTTGGGAATAAACGAAGACCAAGGCAATCTGTTGAAATCAGGAAAACCAGGATCGACCAGTGTGAAAACATTCGCGGAATACGTGCCAAAACCCGCCGAACCAGCGTCAGAAATTCCGAATACAAAATAGCCAGACTGCCAAGCCGCAAATAGACAAGCAACAAAATAGGCAAAGATCAACCTAAATTTCTGATTGCTTTTCAGAGTTGCAACCACAAAAATTCCCGCAGTCATCATCGCCAAATATGGTTGAACCAATGTTGCAATGACCCCAAGCGTTAACCATTTTGTAAAAGAATATTGATTCTGAAAATAGAGGAACAATCCAAACAACAAAATCCAATGTGCGCCAAGCGCAAAGTGGTAGGTCATACGATCAAGAAATGCTGGAGATAAAACAAAAAAACACGTACCCAACGAGAGTAGTTCTCGATCTTTAACCCAGATGGAGAGCAACTTCCATGCCGACACCGCCTGCATGACAAAAAGACTCATGGCCCAAATCCCAAAATATTGGAATGTACCTCGGTACCAATGTGTAAATGGTTTGAAAATAAAGGCCATTAACGGAATCGAGTCCGTCATGGTGATTGATGATCCGGAGCCTGGGCCAAGATTCGGGGTTTTTCCTATTGGCCATTGCAGTATTGGAGCAGAACGAAAATATTCCCAGCCGAGATAGTGCTGAGCGGAATCAATATTGCCGTTCCAAAACGGAAGCAGCCAATCAGTGTGGGTTGGATTTAAACCATGAAATCGTGAAAAATACCAATAAAAAAAGAGGCCAATTCCAATTGGCGTCGCTCGTTCAAAAATTGCAGTGCGATCCAGATTCACTGACATGGATTCATTAGTTAGAAAACTTAATTCAGGCACTTGTGAACTTTACGCTATTTCAGAAGGAGCGTTACGTTTAGATCTGATTGGTAAATTGCAGTAACAGGCTTGGGAAGAACCCTAGAACCAAAGTTGCCCCTACGCACACAGCAACTGCTGCTTTGACACTGATGGTTGTCGCCATATCTCGCGATTCTGCGCCTTCTGAGAGCCACATACTGACCATGATGCGCAGGTATAAAAACGCTGCGATCACAGCTGCCAACATGGCAACTACAGCAAGTGCATAGCTTTCGGTCGAAACCGCTGCGCGAATGATGCCGAACTTGGCAACAAAGCCAGATGTCAACGGCACACCGGCCTGAGCAAGCAACAGCACCGTCATGCCCATTGCCAATACTGGGTTCGATTTGCCAAGGCCCTTGAACGCGCTGAGCGAAGTCTCGTTGTCGCCCTTGCCGGCAACTACGGAAACAATTCCGAGCGTGCCCACAACAAGAATTGAGTAGATGAACAAGTAACTCAAAGCGCCCGACGTACCGAGGTCCGCATCTGCAGAAGTACTGTGCCCTGCTGCAACAAGGCCAACCAGAATGAAACCTGCGTGGCTAATTGATGAGTATGCAAGCATGCGCTTCACGTCAGTTTGCACAACAGCAAGAACCGAACCAACAACAAGAGTCAACACTGCAAGCACTACAACAACCGGACGCCAGTCATCGGAGCGACTGGACAACGCAACAGTGAACACGCGAATGAGTGCAACGAAAGCAGCAGTCTTACCCACCGAGCCCATGAGCGCAGTAACCGGCGTTGGAGCGCCTTGGTACACGTCTGCAGTCCAGGTGTGGAACGGAACGAGCGACACCTTGAAACCGAAACCAACGAGTAGCAACGCGATTCCGGCGAGCAACATTGCTGACGAGCCACCAAGAACAGTGTCTTTGGAAAGACTCGTTGCAATCTTTTCAACGTTGGTTGAACCCGTTGCACCAAACACCAATGCAACTCCGTACAGGAAGAAGGCCGATGCAAAGCCACCAAGCACGAAATACTTCAGGCCCGCTTCGCCACTTGCCGAGCGACCACGGCTGCTTGCAGTCAACAAATAAAACGCCAGGCTCAATGTTTCGAGGCCAAGGAACATAACGATGAGATCGTTTGCCTGCACCATGACCATGCCACCAATGGCTGCAGACAAAATGAGAGCAAATACTTCAGGACCGTCTTCGCCTTCGCGAACAAGGAAGCCCGAGGTAACCAAAATTGCGAGCAATGTGGCGACTGCGACGCTAAACGTTGCAAACAGAGAGAACTTGCTGAACGACAACGCATTTGCGAGTAGCGATGACGGGTTGCCTTCGCCGAGATCGCGCCACAACATTGCAGTGCACACAGCCGAACCAGCTGCGGTAAGCGCTCCAACTACTCCGTAAGCGCCTTGCTTCCATTGTGGCGTGAGTGATCCAGCGAGAATCAGCAGCAATACGCCACCAAGCATGACGAGGAGCGGCGAAATTTTGAACCAGTCGATTGCTGGGCCGACGAACATATTTGCAGCCAACATCATTCGCCTGCCTTGATTTCTGGTTGCTTGTAATTTGAATGGGACTCAACATGTTCAAGCAGCGACTTCACGCTTGGCTCAATGCGATTAAGCATTGGTTTTGGATACACACCAGTGAACACAATTGCGGCAACAAACACCGACAACAACATTGCTTCGCGCTTGGTGATTTCGGCAAACGACTTATTGGCTTCGTCTGGCTCACCATGGAACACGCGCTGGTAAGCCCACAGCAAGTACAACGCCGCGAGAATGACTCCGGTTGTTGCAGCAACCACCCACCAACGAGCCGTCGCGAATGAACCAATGAGCACCAGGAATTCACCGACGAATCCGTTCAAGCCCGGTAGGCCAATGGACGACAACATGATCAAGGTAAAGAACCCGGCAAATATTGGTGCGACTGCTTGGATGCCCTTCAGCTCTGCAATCACGCGAGTGTGGCGGCGCTCGTAGATCATTCCCACCATGAGGAACAATGCGCCGGTGGAAATTCCGTGGTTCACCATTTGCATGACACCACCAGTAATTGCTTGGTTGGTAAGCGCGAACGTCCCCAACACAATGAACCCAAGGTGAGCAACCGACGAGTACGCGACTAAGCGCTTCAGGTCTTTTTGCATGGTGGCGGCAATTGCGCCGTAGATGATTCCGATAACAGCCAAGGTCAACAGAACCGGCTTTGCCCACACTGCGGCTTCAGGGAACAAGTACACACCAAAGCGCAACATGCCGTAGGTGCCCATCTTCAACAACACGCCGGCAAGAATGACCGAACCGCCAGTAGGTGCTTGCGTGTGCGCATCTGGCAACCAGGTGTGCAGTGGGAACAACGGCACCTTTACGGCGAATGCAATGACGAAACCAACGAATAGCCAACGACCGGTACCCGCAGCGAAATTTGACTTCTCTGCAATTTCAATGAGGTCGAATGACAGGTGGCCAATATCGCGTCGCGCAAGAAATGCGGTAGCAACAATTCCCACCAACATGAACGCCGAACCGGCCATCGTGTAGATGAAGAACTTTGTTGCGGCATACACGCGCTGGTCGTAACCCCACTTGCCAATAAGGAAATACATCGGCACGAGCACGATTTCAAAAAACACGAAGAACAGAAACAAGTCAAGGCTGAGGAAGCTACCCATGACGCCTGCTTCAAGAACCAGCATCCACACCAAGTACTGCTTGTGATCGTGATGCGGATCAATTCCCACAATGACCAACGGAAACAAAATTCCAGTGAGCACTACAAGGAAGAGCGAAATTCCATCAACGCCTAGGTGCCAAGAGATTCCCCACTCACTGACCCATGCATGCTTGGAGACAAACTCGAAGCCAGCCGAACCAGTCGGGAACTTAATCAGCATCCAGACACTCAGCAAACCAGTGGCGATAGAGCTCACCAAGGCAACGTTTTTGACCACTGACTCGCTTGATTTTGCCATCAGTGAAGCAACAATCGCGCCAGCGAGTGGCACCAGTACGAGCAGCGTAAGAATTGGGATCGACATCAGGCAACTCCCCTATACAAGAACCACGCAAGCAGTGCGACTGCACCAACTGCCATCAATGCGGCATACACGCGTGTGAAACCGCTTTGCGACTTGCGCACTTGGCTCGCGATTCCTCGCACCAAGGTTGCAGTGCCATTCACTGCGCCGTCAACGATGTGCGAATCTGCCCAAGCAACCGCATTGAATGCTGCGCGACCAGGTCCGCCCACAAGTTTCGCGGCGCCAGCATCATAGAACCATGCCTGCTCGAGTACGCGAGGCTCAATAGCTTTTGCCTTCTTCTTCGCATACACAGCGAATGCAGCAGCAATTCCCGTTGCGGCAATGAGCACTGCAACTACCAATAAAACGTATTTGTTTTCATATGCCCACGTGTGATGAATGTCGGCTTCCGACTCTTCAACAACAGGAGCCAACCAATGTTCCAAGAAGTGCAGCTTCTTCGTGAATGGCAATTGCATTGCACCGCCAATTACCGACAATACGGAAAGCACGATGAGCGGGAACAACATGATCTTTGGGCTCTCATGTGGCTCGAAATCGCCATGTGCGCCGTGGTCATGCGCATGATCTTTCCATTTCGCTTCGCCGTAAAACACCATGATCACTTGGCGTGTCATGTAGTACGCGGTGAGCAACGCGGTAACAAGACCAACGACATAGAGGCCGCGGTTGTTTGCGTACACGTAGAGCAAAATTTCGTCTTTCGACCAGAAACCTGCAAACGGAGGAACACCAGCAATTGCCAACCAGCCGATGATGAAGGTGATTGCAGTAACTGGCATCAGTTTGCGCAATGCACCCATACGACGCATGTCTTGCTCGTGATGCATTCCATGAATTACTGAACCCGAACCCAAGAACAACAGCGCTTTGAAAAACGCGTGGGTCACCATGTGGAAGATGGCTGCAACGTAGGCACCCGAACCAACTGCCAAGAACATGTAGCCAAGTTGTGACACCGTGCTGTACGCGAGCACTTTCTTGATGTCATTTTGTGCAACCGCAATAGTTGCCGCATACAACGCTGTTGCAGCACCAACACAAGCAATGATCATCGGTGCCCATTCGTACGAAGCGTGTAGCACTGGGCTCATACGCGTCATCAGGAATACTCCAGAAGTCACCATGGTTGCTGCGTGAATCAGTGCAGAAACTGGTGTTGGGCCTTCCATTGCATCTGGGAGCCAGAGGTACAACGGAAGCTGCGCGCTCTTTCCGCATGCACCAACGAAGAGCAATAAACCAATGGCGGTTGCCGTTACCGGAGCCAGTGCTCCAGTGTGTGCCGCTTCGTTAATCGATGAATACGAAACCGAACCGATGGTGCTGAATGCCAAGAACATTGCAGTCATCACACCAAAGTCACCAATGCGGTTGGTAACAAACGCCTTCTTGCCCGCTACTGCCGCACTGTTGCGTGTGTGCCAGAACGAAATGAGGAAGTAGGAGCAAGCGCCCACGCCTTCCCAACCAAGGAAGGTAACAAGCAGGTTCTCGCCAAGCACCAACATAAGCATGGAGAACACGAACAGGTTGAGGTACAAAAAGAACTTCGAGAACTTCGGGTCGCCGTGCATGTACCCAATGGCGTATAGGTGAATAAGCGAACCAATACCGGTAATGAACAGCGCCATGGTGATGGACAGCGGGTCTGCAAGTAGCGCAACATCGATATGCAGCGCTCCAACAGGGATCCACGAAAACAGCGTGATGACCTGATGACGATCTTCGGAGTGACGCGAGAGCAAGTCGAAGTACACAGTGAGCGTGACGAGGAACGAAGCGATTGGCATTGCAGCGGCAAACCAGCCTGAGCGCGGTTCTCCAAGACGACGACCAAACACCATTAATACAAGTGCTCCAACTAACGGGAATGCGGGCAGCAACCACAGTGCGCTGGTCATGATTAGCCCTTCAATTCCGTAAGGTCGTCAACGTTGACGCCAGAGCGGCGACGCATGATGGAAACAATGATGCCTAGTCCAACAACAACTTCTGCTGCTGCTACCACCATGACAAAAAAGACAATTGCTTGGCCGTTGATATCGGACATTGCGCGACCAACAGTTACGAACGTGAGGTTTACCGCGTTAAGCATGAGCTCGATGCACATGAACATAACGAGTGGATTACGGCGAACAAGCACACCAACTGCGCCGATTGAAAACAGAACGGCTGAAAGCACCAAGTACCACGTTGGTGTTGGAACCACGACTAATCCAAACATCACGCAATCCCCTTGCCAGTGCGGCGGCGAGCAAGAAGAACGGTTCCTACTACTGCAACAACTAACAGCACCGACGTGACTTCAAAAGCAAACACGTAGTCCGAAAAAATGGAATTAGCTAACTGCTGAATATTTGCATCAGCATTTTCACCGGCAACCGAATTTGCAATTCCTAAACCGCGAAGTCGCAACACATCAGAACCACTCACGACTGCTGTCGTTAAGAGCCCGACCATTCCGAGCCCGACAACTCCGGCAATCCAGCGTTGGCCAGTAAGGGGCTCGATCTGAAGGTTTTCCGCCTTGTCCACACCAAGCAACATGATGACGAAGAGGAACAAAATGACAATTGCGCCCGCGTACACAATGACTTGTACAGCAGCCAGGAACTCGGCACTTTGAGCAACGAACAGAACAGCAATTCCAAACAACGTAAGCACAAGACTGAGAGCGGCATGTACTGGGTGCTTGCGAAAGATCACGCCCAACGCTCCGACCAGCACCATGACCGATGCGCACACAAATACGAAGAGTTCCATTTAGTTGTCACTCTTTTCAGGTGCGCGCACGCCATAACCAAGCTCGCCACTCCAACCAACAACTCCTTGAAATGAAGCATCTCCCGAAGGTGCAGTTGCACGCATCCAAGCAGAGGTGTTTACGTCTTCACCTGGGCGCCAGTCTTCCCACGGCATGTGCTGTGGCATTCCATCATCGCCAACCAACAATTCGGCCTTGGTGTAGATGGCGTCTTGACGATTGGTGAATGAAAACTCAAACAATTTCGACTCGGTAATTGCCTCCGTTGGGCACGCCTCTACGCAGAGATCGCAGTGAATGCAGCGCAGGTAGTTGATTTCGTAAATCCAACCGAAACGCTCACCTGGTGAAGTTGGATTCTCTGGATTGTTGTCCGCACCACGAACGTGAATGCACTTCGCAGGACATACGGCTGCACACAATTCGCAACCAATGCACTTTTCCATGCCGTCTTCGTAACGATTCAAAACATGGCGACCGTGCAGGCGCTCTGGCTTTGGAATCTTTTCGTCCATCACTTCGGCGCGCTTGCTTACTTCGCCATTCTTTGACTTCTTTAACGCACGACGACGAACGCGGCCGCCCGAATACTGCGTTGTTACCTGATTCTTGCCTCCGCGCTGACGTGCGGTGATGATGAATCCTCCGAAGTAACCCATTAGAACATCGACCCTTCTGCTTCACGTTGCTTGCTGCTCACTGCAAAGGACCGTTGTAGCAACGCATAGCAAACAACCAACACCAACACCGAAGCTCCGGTAACCACGATGGTGTTCCATCCTTCGTTACGACCTAGGCGTTGTGCTGCGAGCAACATGAACCATCCAAGTGACGAAGGAATTAGCACCTTCCAACCAAAGTCCATCAGTTGGTCGTAGCGGAAACGAGGAAGTGTCGCGCGCAACCACACATATGTGTAGAGGAACACGAGCGTCTTCAAGAACAGCCACACTGAGCCTTCAAGACCATTTGGAATGAGCGGAATATCCAGCACGGTGCTACCAAACGAAATTGGTTGAGGACCACCAAAGAACAACGTCACCATCAGCGCGCTCATCGTGACCGTGTTCATAAATTCAGCAAGATAGAACAACGAGAAGCGAATTGACGAATACTCAGTGTTGAAGCCACCTACAAGTTCTTGCTCTGCTTCCACCAAGTCGAATGGCGGACGATTGAGTTCTGCTGTGGCAGCGATGAAGAAAATGAAGAATGGCACGATGCCTGTAGCAATCACATTCCAGTTGCCAATGGAAGACTGTGCAATGACAATGCCACTTGTTGACAAGGTCTTTGACACCAAGATGACCGCTGCAAGCGAAAGTCCCAGCGCTGCTTCGTAACTGACCATTTGTGCAGACGCGCGAACTGAACCCAGCAAAGGATACTTCGAACCGCTAGACCAGCCAGCGAGCATGATTCCGTATACCGCGATTGCCGAAATGGCCAGCGTAAACAACACTCCAATTGAAGGATCGGCCAATTGGACGCGAGTGGTGTGACCAAACCACGTAACCAAGCCACCCTTGTCGCCACGGAAATCGCCGCCAAGCGGAATGATCGAAAATGAAAGGAACGCAGGAACAAACGAGAGGAATGGTGCGATCTTGAATACGAATGGGTCAGCACGATCGGGCACCAAGTCTTCTTTGAAGAACAACTTGATTCCGTCAGCAAGAGTTTGAAGCAATCCAAAAGGGCCTGCTTTGTTTGGCCCAATTCGGTTGCCCATTCCTGCAACTACTTTGCGCTCAAACCACACCATCAACATGGTGGCTACAAGACCAGTCACGAAGACCACCAATACCTTCAGCACAACAATGAGTAGCGGCGTCCACAGCAAGTCACCATTGAGGACTGGGTCAATGGCGAGCAATGAGATCATGCGAGCTTCTCAATTCGCACATCAACGATGTCGGCGTGAACATCAAAAATTTCGCGGCCATCATTGCCAGGTTGATTGAAAGGCAACCAGGCAGTTCCGCGCAACACGTCTTCTGACGTTGTTACTGGCAACACCACAGTTGACTTTGTAGAAATCACTTGCACATTTGCGCCCAGCTCAACGCCAATTCGCGCGAGGTCAAGCGGGTGCACAACAACGGTTGCGCCAGTTGCCAGTTGCGCAAGCGATGGGCTCTTTGCAGTTCCCACAGCAGCGTCGTACAACTTGCGGAACGACACAATGCGATAGTCATACGAATTGCGATCTTGCACTGGCAAAGCGGTACGGCTCAGCGTCAACGGAGTTGGGTGATTCATCAACACGCCGTCATGACGCAGCGCCTTGGTGTTTGCTGCTGGAGCAAACTGTGCCACGGTTTTGACCAACTTCGCAGTTACTTCCTCAACCGAGTTAACTCCAAGGTCTTTGCCTAAAGCATGTGCAAGTTCTGCAGCAATCATCCAGTCAGGACGCGACGTACCCGCAGGCGTAATTTTTTGAGCGACATTGCTCATGCGGCCTTCAAGGTTTGTGGTCGTGCCGTTCTTTTCGCCAAATGCTGCGGCGGGAAGCACAACATCTGCCTGCGAAGTTGAAGGCGTCATGAACATGTCGATTGAAATGATGTTGCGCGCGCCAGCAAGACCTCGACGTGCAAGGTCTGCATCTGGAACGTCGCTCAATGGGTCTGCACCAAGCAGCACAAGCGTGTCAATTTTGCCGGCGGCAGCTAGTGCCAAAATTTCCGCAGTATCTGCTGCACCATGTTGAGGAGTGAGGCCGGCCGTTATTGCACCGCGAACATTGCCTCTGCGCAATGCAGGAAGGACCTTGGCCTGTGGGGCAACGTGCAAAATTTCGGCAAGTGCGAGCACAGTTGACTCTGCACTTTCTGCCAAGTTCATGCGACCAACAATCACCGAAACTGATCCACTGGCGATCTGCTTCAGGATGACCGGGTCAAGGCCCGCACTAATGGTTGAGGCAATTTTACCCGGCTCAACCAACACGGTCTTCCACGCACTTGGCGTAAGGCCTGTTGGGCGCGAAGTAATTTCGACCACTTTTGACTTACGTTTTTGAGCAACGTCACGAACACGCAGGTACAGAACTGGAAGTTCTTCCTTCAAGTCTGGTGACAGCAAGATGATGGTGTTTGCAGCAACCGCTTCGTCAATCGACGCCTGCGGCAAAGCAAACACTTCTGCTGGCAGGCCATCGGCAAGCTGAGCATCGCGTTGATTCACACCCATTGCATCAGCAAGTTGTGCCCAAGCAAATGCATCTTCGTTTGTTCCGCGTGCTCCACCAATAATGGCTACCGATTCAGGAGAAACAGCAAGTGATGTACGCAACATGCGTGCAGCGGCATCGAGCGCACCAGACCACGTGGTTGCAACATGGTTGCCCTGTGCGTCTTTCACGAACGGAGTGGTTAACCGCTCATCGGAATTCACCGATTCGAAATTGAAACGACCGCGGTCGCACAACCAGCCCCAGTTCACTGGGTCAATGTCAACTCCCTGATAGCGAACCAACTCATCGCGGCTGCTTTGCACCACGGTGCGACAACCAACTGAGCATGTAGTGCATGTGCTTTCGGTTTGATCCAAGTCCCACGGACGAGCCTTGAAGCGATACGGCTTTGCAGTCAACGCACCAACTGGGCAAATCTGCACGGTGTTGCCCGAGAAGTAGCTGCTGAATGGTTCGTCCGGAAATGTCATTACCTGCGTGTTGTTGCCACGACTGGTGAATGAAATCAGCGCGTCGCCTGCAACTTCATCGGCGAATCGCGTGCAGCGATCGCACAAAATGCAACGCTCGCGATCGAGAAACACATTGTCGCTAATTGGAATTGGCTTTTCGTAGTGGCGCTTTTCTTCTACGTAGCGACTTTCACCTGGGCCATGGCTAAACGCTTGGTCTTGCAACGGGCACTCGCCGCCCTTGTCGCATACCGGACAGTCGAGTGGATGGTTTGCAAGCAACAATTCGAGAACGCCTTCTTGCGCTTTCTTCACTTGCTCGGTTTCGGTACGAACTACTTGCCCTTCAGCAACAGGCGTCATGCACGACACCACCATCATTGGGCCACGTGGTCCTTCAACTTC
>Ga0209190_1002631_pt1 | contig 12027 bp, 8 predicted proteins | sample M_140205_XF_Meta_FD_187315 | JGI IMG/M metagenome (GOLD analysis project Ga0209190, IMG submission 187315) | Freshwater microbial communities from Lake Montjoie, Canada to study carbon cycling - M_140205_XF_MetaG (SPAdes) (version 2) | ecosystem: Environmental > Aquatic > Freshwater > Lake... | reverse complement strand
AGCCTGAGTATTATGGGTAGCCCAAACATTATTCCATGACTTGGCAAGGTATGGTTGCAAATAGGATGGCTGAGGAAAATCCTTATTAGAAGGGATATTAGAAGGAAGCGCTCTCTTACCATCATCGAACCCTAGAAAATCATACCTGCCACCATAATAAGCTTTAAAGTCTTTGAATGTTGATATTGAATTAAACCCCAAACCAAATGAGATGTTTTGAAAATTGCCTGGAATAACATCTTTTGTATTTATAAAAACACTACCGCCTGCAAACTCTGCAGGAATATCGGGTGTAGCAGTTTTTATAATTACGAGGTTATCAAGTAAATTTGAAGGAAATATATCAAAAGAAAAAGCCTTTCTATCTCCTTCGGTACTAGGAAGTGGCGATCCATTAATGAAAGATGAATTATATCTGTCATTTAAACCTCTAATTATTACAAACTTATCATTTTGAATGCTAACTCCGCTGACACGCTTTAAAATATCACTTGTGCTTCGGTCTGGTGTTCGCTTAATTAAATCAGCCGAAATTCCATCACTCACATTAGAACTATTTTTTTGAGCTAATAAAAGCGAACTAATATTTTCTTTAGGTTTATTAGATCTGCTATTACTACTAATAACTACATTAGTCATTTTTTCAGCAGGATCTAAAATAATGTCGCGAGTAATTGTTTGATTAGATCTGACATCTATATTCAAAACTTGTAATGAAGTAAAAGAAACATAACTACAATTAATTGAGTATTTACCAGAATCCAAAGAACTCAATGAATAATTACCATTTAAGTCTGTTTGAATAATTTTATTTTTATTTATTAACTTTATAGTTGCGCCAATTAATGGCTCACCATTCTTACTATTAATTACTCTTCCAATAATTCTACTTTTCTGAGCAAAAACAAATAGAGAAGTAATAATAAAAATAGAAGTAAAAAAATATTTCATACTCGCTAATAATTTAGCAAATTGACAATATTATAATTACCATCATTTAAAATAAATATTGTGTAATTGTTAATTTAATATTAAGCAATTGTTACCTCCAGCAATAATACTACTTAAGTTGCTGTAACTGTGGAATTAAGGCCTTAGAGGTTTCTTCAATAGATTGTTCAAAAAGGATGTAAGAAAAAGAGGGGAATGCTTTCAGAAATTTAGAATTATCAAAATTTACTCTGACTCGAGCAGCTTTAACCGTTTCTTTAGTAAGCAACGGTTCATTGCCTGTAATCATTGATCGTACTTTTTCAAGCCTCCAATAAATTTCAGTTATTAGTTTACCTGCCTTGATGAAAGGACGGCGTTTTTTTAAATTATCGGCAATCATGCTGAAAACATGTCTGAAGTTTTCATTAGAGGCACTAATAATAAATTTTTCGCCAGATACATCGCTATTCATTAGTAAAATCATAGAGCGAGCTACATCACGCACATCTACAAAGCCAGTAGCGCCTTCTGTGTACCATGGAAATCCTTTATAAACAGTTTTAAAAATTTTAGTAGAAAAATTATTCAAATCACCCGGACCAATAATGATAGAAGGATTAACTATGGCTGCAGGCAACCCCTCTTCAATACCTCTGAATATTTCCAGCTCAGAAAGATATTTTGTTTGTCCATATTTACTACTGCCTTTGCCTGGAGTCCAATGTGTTGATTCATCAACGAGTCCATCTTCCTGCATACGTTCTAGCGCCGCTACGGAACTTATATGCACTAATTTTTTTACTCCGGCTGTAAGTGCAGCATTTACCACATTAGCCGTACCCTCTACATTTAATTTAAACATATGGGCTCTTTGTTTGGGATCAAAAGCGATAAGAGCAGCACAATGATACACTTGCTGTACATCTAACATAGCTTCCTCAAGTGAAACTACATCGAGCACATTTCCTTTTACTTTTATCAATTGTGGATGTGAAACGGGTAAATCGGTATGATGAATGAGCGCTTTTACTGTTTTGCCCTCACGCAATAATTGATGTATTAATTCAACACCTACAAGTCCACTCGCGCCAGTTACAAGAATCATTAATAAAAATTAACCTGAATAATTATAAAATCCTTTTCCAGTTTTTCTTCCTAGTTCTCCCTTATTCACTTTATCTATCTGCACAGGAGAAGGTTCAAATCTTGGTTCTTTATTGAAAGCTTCATAAACAGAAGTTGATACAGCAAGATTAATATCCATGCCTATCAAGTCCATTAAACGAAAAGGCCCCATTTTAAACCCTGAGGCTTCCATTATTTTATCAATATCTTCAAAAGAAACAATTCCTTGTTCCAGCATACGCATAGCTTCCAGGTAATAAGGTCTTGCAACTCGATTTACTATAAAGCCTGGTGCATCTATACAAACAACAGATGTTTTCTTCAGAGAAGCACATACTTCCAACAAAGAGGCAATTACCTGATCAGATGTTTCTTCACCTTTTACCACCTCCACTAGCTTCATAATATGAGCCGGGTTGAAAAAATGAAGCCCTGCTACCCTTTCAGGTACCATTATATTTTTCTGAAGTGCTGTTATAGAAAGTGAAGAAGTGTTAGAAGCAAAAATGCAATTGTCTGAATTAATAGCCGATAAGCTACTGAATAATGCAACCTTTGCATCCATCTGCTCAATGATGGCTTCAATAATAAGATCTGCTTTGCAATCCGAAATAGTAGTCGTAAAATTAATTCCCAAAAAGAGAGTAGAGGCAATTTCGGTATTTACCTTTCCTCTTTGTACTAGCTGGTCAATATCTTTTTGAATAGCAGCTTTGGCAATTTCAATAACCGAAGTATTAGTGTCGAATAATATTACCTTAAATGAAGCAAGGGCTGCCGAAAGGGCAATACCTCTTCCCATTGTTCCTGCACCTGCTACACAAATTGATTGAATCATAAATATTACTTAGCAAGCCTCCTGAAAATATACCTTGTAATAAAAATTCCTTGTCCATCATCTTTCCCTGCATCACTCTCCACGCCTGTATTTACAAAAGACAGCTCCCAACCCTCTTTGATCATGGTATTTATTTTAGATGAAATAACAGCGTCATTAGCTGCAATATTCTGAAACCTAATTCCTCCAATATTATAAAAATTCAACAACTTGGTTTCTTCATAATCTTTTAGTCTAATGTCAGATCTGTCGCTTTTATTTTTACGATCTTCCTCATCATTTTCACTTCTTGTAGTTGTAAAATCTTTATAATTTCTGTCATCGTTAGCTGCAATGATTCTTGATCTTCCTATACCCATTGGCACTATTGACTCTACAGAAGTAATTAATTTATACTCATAAATTTGCGCATTAATAGTTGCTGCTGTTAAAAAAAATGAAATAAAAAGAAATAGAAATTGTTTAATTTGTTTTTTCATAAAAATTTATTATTAAATAATTAAAAAATATATTTATAATGCTCCGGTAAATTGCTGTAAAAATCTTACATCGTTCTCACTAAAAAGGCGAAGATCTTTTATCTGGTAATTTAACATGGTAATACGCTCAATACCCATACCAAAAGCGAAGCCAGTATACTTATTACTGTCAATGCCGCAATTTTCTAGCACTGTAGGATGTACCATGCCACAGCCTAAGATCTCTACCCATCCTGTTCTTTTACAAACAGTACAGCCTTCGCCTCCACATATCAAGCAGCTGATATCCATTTCTGCACTTGGCTCTGTAAAAGGAAAGTAAGAAGGGCGAAAACGAATATTTACTTTATCGCCAAACATTTCTTTCACAAAGAAATAAAGCGTTTGCTTTAAATCCGCAAATGAAACATTCTCAGCAATATATAATCCTTCTACCTGATGAAAGAAACAATGCGCCCGTGCACTTATCGTTTCATTTCTATACACTCTTCCTGGACAAATAATGCGTAAGGGCAAATTTCCTTTTTCCATTTCGCGAATCTGCACACTGCTGGTATGTGTACGAAGAAGATAATCGGGATTGCGACTGATATAAAATGTATCCTGCATATCACGCGCAGGATGATGTTCGGGCAAATTAAGTGCAGTAAAATTATGCCAATCATCTTCTATTTCAGGACCTTCAGCCACAGCAAATCCAAGTCTTTCAAAAATAGAAATAATTTTATTTTGAACAATATTAATAGGATGTCTTGAACCCAAAGGAAATGAATGTCCTGGCAAGGATACATCTCCAACAGCAGCAGTATTTTTTTCAAAACCACCACCTATTTGTTCTTTTAATATTTCAAAGGTTGATTCGGCAAACAAACGTAAATCATTCAATACTACACCCGCTTCCTTTTTTTGTGGACCAGGTACATTCTTCATTTCACCCATTAATGCTTTCACTAAACCTTTAGTTCCAAGAAAGCGTATACGAAAAGCTTCAAGCTCATCTAAACTACTTACTACTTCCGAGCCTATTTCCTGCTTAAGTGCTTCAACCTGTTTTATCAATTGCTCCATGCGCCAAAGGTAAAACCAAATAGATAACCCTCAACCACCCGATTTGAGAATATTTAACAATTATTGATTCTAATTTTGAGACAACTATTCTATCTTTCATCACTGATTGCTACAGGAAATTAACTTAGGAATCTTATTATTCATTAAAAATCAACATAATGTCACTATTTAAATCAGGAAATCCCACACTTTCAGAAAACAGATTTGAGCAATCAATGAATCCGGGTGCGGCTTACGGAGGAGATGTGATGACTGTAAGGGGAACGCTCAATAAATTTGGCTTTCTTTTTCTTATGGTAATGGGTGCTGCCTATTTCTCATGGAATGAGTTTGCCAATGGTAGTGATATGACTCCTTATATGTTTGGCGGGGCCATTGGAGGCCTTGTTGTAGCAATAATTATCATCTTTAAAAAAGAATGGTCGCCCTTTCTTGCTCCTCTTTATGCTTTACTTGAAGGGCTTTTTGTTGGCGCTATTTCAGCTTATTATAATTACGCCTTCGCTGCTGAAGCTCCTAATATTATAATGACAGCCGTGGGGCTCACTTTTGGTACAGCCATTGCCATGTACCTACTTTTTGCTACTGGCATTATTAAAGTAACTGAAACTTTCAGAGCTGTAATATTTACTGCTACTGCAGGGATTGCTATTTTTTATCTTATTACCATGCTCCTACGTATGTTTAATGTAGCAGATTTGGCTTTTCTTCATGAAGGAAGTATGCTGGGTATAGGATTTTCGCTTTTTGTAGTAGCCATAGCTGCCCTAAATCTTATCCTTGATTTTGATATGATTCAGAAAGGTACTCAAATGGGTGCTCCAAAATATATGGAGTGGTACGGAGCTTTCGGATTGATGGTTACCATCATCTGGCTCTATCTCGAAATACTCCGATTACTATCGAAACTTTCTTCAAGAAAATAAAAACTAAAGAGGCTGTATCAAAAGAGCACCCTCTGGAAATTATAAATATTGCAAACTAGCCTAGGGTTTAAACCCTAGGCTAGTTTAAAGGCTTGATGCTTATAGCATCAGCCTATACGAAAATCATCAACGATATTTTGCACTGAAATAAAAAGAGGCCGTCTCAGAATTTTAAAACTGAGCGGCCTCTTTTATTAATACATTAAACTCTTATTCGAATTTAGTTTCTTGAAGTCCGTTCCATACTTTTTTACCTTGTATGCGACGAACCAAATACATGATGCCTACTAAAATAAAAAATAAGGGACCCAAAAATCCAAGCATGGCAATATATTTAGTGCCATAAAATTTTTCCATTGGTCTTTTCAAACGTTCAGCAATAAGATACATACTTGGAACCATGGTAAGTGTAAGAAAGAATGCAAAGACAAGTCCAAAAATAAGTGTCCAGCTGAGAGGACCCCAAAACACAACACTATCGCCACCAAAGAAAATATGCGGATTAAACGTTTCAAGGAAAGATTGGAAATTGATATTAAAGCCAACAGCGAGAGGGAGTAGCCCTAATATGGTTGCAACTGCAGTAAGCAATACGGGTATGATACGGATCTTTCCAGCCTGAATGGCTGCTTCACGCGTCTTCATACCACGATTACGTAATTCATCGGTGAATTCAATAAGTAGTATTCCATTTTTAATTACAATTCCTGCTAGACCAATAATTCCTACCAACAACATTATAGTTGCAATTGTCATTCCTGTTAACGCGTATCCTAACATCACCCCAATGACAGAGAAAAATATTTCAGTAAGTACAATGAAAGGTTTACTGAGAGAGTTGAATTGAAGGATAAGAATAAGCAAGATCATTCCCATTGCAATAAAAAATGCATTCATAAGAAATTTACTCGTTTCAGCTTCTTGCTCTCCCTGTCCGGTTTGCTTTATGGTAACATCAGCAGGTATTCTATAACCAATAGAGAATTCTTTTATTTTAGCAGCTAACTCTTTATTAACAGTACCTGCCATAGTTGGATCTAATACATTTGACTGCAACTGGATAGTACGTTTTACATTTTTACGCATGATGGCTCCCGAACTATTTGTATAATCAACTGTTGCAATGGCACTAATAGGAACGGATTTGATCATCATGGTATTCATATCCATAAAAGTGATTCGCATATTCATGATATCAGTTACATTACTACGTTGTAAGCCTGCATAACGAAGCTGTATCTTATATTCATCTTCACCTTCCTTTAATTTACTTGCTTCTTTTCCAAATACAGCTGAACGAATTTCACTACCTATCTGGCCTGTGCTCAAACCTTGCGCCATGGCTTTTTCACGATCAATATTGATTGAAATCTCGGGACTATTAAGATCCACGTCAAGTTTTAAATTTTCAACTCCATAAGTTTGATTAGAATCAAGATAATGGAGCAAAGCCAATGCTACTGTTGAAATCTCATTAAATTTATCGCCGCTAACTTCAATGTTAACCGGAGGTTCGGTAGGAGGTCCTCCATCTTCTTTTGAAACTTCAATGCTTGCACCAGGAATACCGGTCATGGCATTTCTGATACCATCAAGATAAGGAAGCGTATGTTTACCGTTTCGTTTTTCATATTCAACAAAAGAAACCTGAATGCGGCCCAGATTAGAACGAACACTTCTATTGTTATCGCGCGGGTTATTAGCACTATTTGCAACATTAGTAATGATACTTTCAACAATACTACCTTCAGAGCCAGGCTTTTCTTTTTCCAAAACTCCATATACTTTACGTTCTAATATTCTTGTTATACTGTCTGTTGCTTTAACATCAGTACCTACGGGCATTTTCAAATACACATAAATAAAATTAGGGTCGCCACTAGGAAAGAAGGTACTCTTGTTGCCTCTTGCCATAAGTAGTATAACAGATATGGGAAGTAATAGAAACATGGTAATAACCATCATCACAGGCCTGCGGCCCGACAATACCCAACGAAGTAGTTTTTCGTATTTGTCCATCAACTTGGGCAGCATATTACTTTGAAAAGAATGAATCAGGCTTTTAAGTAAAAAATGATTGAGTAAGGCAAGTGCTAATAGCATTAGAAACAAATTGGCTACTGCATGAAAACCTGCAATATGAAGGAGGCCACTCAAAAGGATACCTGTCCAGAACCACCATTTTGTAAAAATTAATTTCTTTGACCCGTTCTTTTCATTTTTTTCAGGGCGCATAAAACTTACTGCAAATACTGGATTGAAGAAAAAAGCAACAACAAGTGAAGCAGCGAGTGTAAGAATAAGAATGGCAGGAAGGTAAATCATAAACTTCCCGATAATGCCTTTCCAAAAAAGCAAAGGAAAGAAAGGAGCGAGTGTAGTGGCAGTTCCAGCGAGTACAGGAATAAATACTTCGCCTGCAGCTTCTTTAGCACTTCTAATAATAGGAACTTTTCCGTTATTATAAATACGATGTGTATTTTCAATAACCACAATAGCATCATCAACAATGATACCAAGGCCAAAAAGAAGGGCAAATAAAACTATGAAATTTAGTGTTACAGTAGTACCTATAATTGAATCGGCAAGTGGCAAGAAAAGAAAGGCAACAAATACGCTAAGCGGAACACTCAGTGCCACAAAGAATGCATTGGTAACACCCATAAAGAACATCAGCACTAATAGCACTAGAATAAATCCTATTATTATTGTATTTACCAGTTCATTAAATGAGTTAGCAGTAGCTTTACTCTGATCTCCAGTAATAACAACCTTAAGATCTTTCGGCAACTCTTCATCTTCCTGCATTTGATGTACAATATCTTTTATCTTTCCTGCAGCATTAATAAGATTTTCTCCAGCGCGCTTTATAATATTGAGTGTAACAACATTTTTTCCATCAAGACGTGCATAACTTTCTCTTTCTTTTGTAGTATCTATAATTTGAGCAATATCTTTTAGATAAACAGAAGCACCTCTTGAGGTACTACGTACAATAATCTGATTAAGATCTTCAGCTCTATTAAACTGGCCCTTAACTTTTAAAGTACGTTTCATATCGCCTACACCTATTGTTCCACCTGTGATATCAAAATTTTCACGACTAATAGCATTACTGATATCTGTAAAGCTAATCTGTGCAGCCTCCATTTTATATGGATCTATATTTACCTGTATCTCTCTTTCGGGCGCTCCTACTATTTCTGCCCTGGTGATCTCTCCAAGATTTTCAAATTTATCTTGCATTTTTTCGGCAAACCGTTTGAGCTTCACACCATCATAATCGCCACTTACATTCACAAACATGATAGGCATTTCACTAAAAGCAAATTCCTGTACATCAGGTTGAGCCGTAAGATCATTAGGTAGATCACTTTTAGCCTTATCAATGGCGTCTTTTACTTTCTGTTTTGCCAAATCAGTTTTTACATCGGTATCAAACTCAACAATAATTAAACTGTAATCACTTTGTGAAGTACTTGTAATTTTATTCACCTTAGCCCCGCTGATACCTTTCAGCTTTTTCTCGATAGGTCTTGTTACAAGATTTTCAATATCCTTTGAAGAATTACCAGCATATATAGTAGTAACACTAATTGTGGGAACAACTATATCAGGAAATTGCTCCTTGGGCATAGAGTTAAATTTCATCAAGCCATAAATAGTAATCATTATGGCAATGAAATAAACCGCAGTACGATTATCAATAGCCCAGCTCGTTGGTTTAAATTCCTTAAACTTTTTTCTTATTTCATCTATTACTTTCATCTTGATCAATTTATCCTTATTTATTCAAAAATATCAGTGTTGTGAAGTCAGTATCTGTCCTTCATAAATATTCTGATAACCACTTGTCACCAGCTGCCATCCTGCTGCAAGGCCAGACTTTATCTCCACACTATCACGGTATATTTCACCAAGAACAACAGCTTGTCTTTTTGCTTGCATTTTATTTCCTGATGTCTGGGCTACAAATACATACTTGCCTGTTTCATCACTTTGTACCACATTCACAGGAATTACAAGTGCACTATCAACAGAATAATCTAAAATTCTTACTACTGCATTCTGATTGGGTTTTAAACCAGCATTACCAGGTAATTTAATCTCAGCAATAAAACCTCTTTGCGTAGTTTCAATCGATTGACTGATAAGCGATATTTCTGAAATGAATTGTTTTCCCATGTCGGGAACAGACACTTCAACAATAGAACCTTTATGAAGACGGCTCACATAATTTTCTGGAATATTGACTACTACTTTTGGATTGTGAATATTCACAATCTTAATCTGAGGACCTGTAGCACCCATGCCACTAAATATTTCACCAACTCTAATATTTACAATATCAGCAATGCCATCTACATCACTATTAACAAAAGTAGTGCGCATCTGTTCTTCAGCTACTTTAATCTGTTCACCCGAAGCTGTTAATTGGTTTTCGAGCGATTCTACATTTGTTTTTGAAGTAAGCAATTGTACTTCTGTGCCAATTCCCTGATCCCAAAGATTTTTTTGACGATCGTATAAAGTTCTTGCATAGGTTAACTGGGTTTTAATGCCCTGTAATTGTTGCCTAGCAGCTACTATCTGTTGACGAATAATAGCATCTTCAAGTTTAAGTAACAATTGTCCTTTGCGAACTTCCTGGCCCTGTTTTACATAAACTGCTTTTACCTGAGCAGGACCCATGCGAGGTGAAATGTAGGAAATGTCCTCAGCGTCTATATTGCCGCGCAAATCTATATAATGGCGAAAAGAAGAATTGTTTATAACAGAAAGAGATACCAATGTAGTTTTTGAGGCAGCTGCTGCTGTGTCTAATTTGTTAATCTCAGCCTGCAACTTGCTTATCTTATTATCGAGTTCTTCACGCTGAGTCTTTATTTTTTCCAATTCAGCTTTCTTGATAGCAAGTACATCTTTCCCTTTATTTCCACAAGCCGACATCATCATTAACAATAATGCTGCAGCTGATAGTTTAATAATTCTTTTCATTCTCTTAATTATTATTTTTTGATTTTTATAAATTATAATTTTCCTGTTGCCTTTCGATGATCTATAATAGCTACTACTGCATCATACATGGCGCCATAATAATTATTCTGAGCCATTTTTAATTCTGTTTGGGCATTATATATCTCCTGCTGACTTCCAAGGCCCTGCTCATACTTCAATTTGGTTGCGGTATATACCTGCTCAGCAAGATTCATATTTTTTTTCTGACTTTCTACAGTTACTAGTGAAGCGTCAATTCTAAAAGAAGACTGAGCAACCTCATTATCTATAGATTCTTTAAGTTGATTAAAATTATTCTGTGTCTTTCTTAGTTCAATTCTTGCCTTTTCTAATTTAGACTGGCGAGCCATTCCATTAAATATGGGCATTTGCATTCTTAATCCTATGAGGGAAGTAGGATACCAAGAACCCTGTTGCAGGAAATTAAATTTATTCCTTTGGGCATTTTGATTATAGGAAGCAATTAAAGCGATAGTTGGATAGGCACTCAATTGAAATCTCTTAACATTGTACCGAGCAAGCTTTAAGCCTACCTCAAGCATCTGGTATTCTTTACGATTTTTATAATCAACACTGCCCGTATCTATAGCATTTACAAGATCAGATTCAGTTACAGAATCAGTAAGCATAAGTGTTTCTGCCTGTGGCATATTCATCAAAAATTTCAATGCTGCATTACCTGCATCGAGTTGACTTTGTACTTTTATTTTTTCAGTTTTAAGATTATTGAGTTGTACGCTCACTTTATCAACATCAAGTTTTTCGGCAAAACCATTTTTATAGATTTGTCTTGTATCTGAAAGCAGTTTTTCAAAACGCTCGATATTAGCATCGATAGATCCCATTTGTTTTTTTCCTACCACAAGCTGATAATACACTTTATACACATTCACCTTAATCATTTCCTGGGTTACTTCGGCTTGTTTTGTATAGAAGTCAATTACAGCGGCGCGCGCCTGAAGCCCAACAAAAACCTGGCCATCAAATAAGAGCTGACTAAAATCAATACTTCCGGTTAAATTATATGTTGTTCCAAACTGAATAGGGAAATAAGTACCCGGAGTACCTCCATTAAATTCAGCAGGAATTAGGCTTGTAGGTAATTGTGTAAAATTATTAAACTGAACGGATGACTGTATCTGAGGATAAGCCGCCGAGAGTAGGTCCCGATTATTTTGCTTCTGCGCCTGAATGTCAAGCAGCGCATTGCTGACTGCTGTAGCATTTTTCATTGCATAATCAACCGTTTGTTTTGCAGAAAATTGATTCACCTTTTGTGCTAATAAAGGCTGCGCAGTAAACATCATAGCTGCAATGAATAAAAAATTATTGAACCTTCTCATAACTATTGCTATTTTACTTTTTATTATTCTTTATTATTTTCTTTTGCATATACTTTATTGCAAGCTTGTATCCTTTGAGCGTAACTAGACCAAAAAGATAATGGGCAAGTATCTCCTGCTCCATTTCTACCAAAGAAAATTTATGGTCTTTTGAAAACTCAGGATCAAAAGGCATCAGAATACTTTCTACACGAAATCTTGCAATAATATCAACTTGAATATCAGATCGATAAAGCTCTTCCTGCTTGCCTCTTATTAGATTTTGCTTCATTACACCAAAGAGATATTCTTGTTTA
>Ga0209190_1002628_pt1 | contig 12036 bp, 5 predicted proteins | sample M_140205_XF_Meta_FD_187315 | JGI IMG/M metagenome (GOLD analysis project Ga0209190, IMG submission 187315) | Freshwater microbial communities from Lake Montjoie, Canada to study carbon cycling - M_140205_XF_MetaG (SPAdes) (version 2) | ecosystem: Environmental > Aquatic > Freshwater > Lake... | reverse complement strand
TTACGACAAGGCGCTGTGCCTGCGGCCGGAGACGGTCATTTCCTTCATCCGCGCCACGCAGACGAAGAAGTGGGCGGACTACTGCGAGTTGATCGGCGACAAGGCGCAGGCGACCCGCAACCTGCTCAAGCGGATCAAGGAAGTGGTGGACAAGGAAGGCACGCTCCACGCCCTGCGGCGCGGCTTCGACATCCACGGCGGCGGGCATTTCGACCTCTGCTACTTCGAGCCGACCAACCCGGTGGCGGAGGAGAGCCGTCGACTATATCAGGAAAACCTGCTGCATGTGCAGCGGCAGGTGTATTTCTCCGAAGCGGACGGGAAGTCATTGGACATGGTCATCTTTCTCAACGGCCTGCCGATTTTCACCATCGAGGTGAAGAACCAGATTTCCGGCCAAAACATCAGCCACGCGATCAAGCAATACCAGAACACCCGCGATCCCAAGGAGCCGCTGTTCCGCTTCAAGCGTTGCCTGGCCCACTTTGCGGTGGATAACGACCTCGTCTATGTGGCCACCGAACTGGCCGGGGCCAAGACGCAGTTCCTGCCCTTCAACCAAGGCTACGACGGCGGCGCGGGCAATCCGCCGTGCAAGACCGGCTATGCGACGAGCTACCTGTGGCAGGACGTCTGGCAGAAGCCGCGCATCCTCGACCTGATCCAGCGCTTCATCCGCGTGGTGGATGTGCTGGATGACAAGGGCAAGAAGACCGACAAACAGCGGCAGATTTTCCCGCGCTTCCACCAGCTCACCTGCGTGCGCGAGCTGTGCGCGGATGCCCGGCAGCACGGCGCGGGGCGGCGTTACCTGAACCAGCACAGCGCGGGCAGCGGCAAGACCAACTGCATCGCGTGGCTGGCCAACAGCCTCGCCACTTTGCACACGCCGGATGGCAAGCCAGTCTTCAGCTCGGTGATCGTGATTTCCGACCGCCGGGTGATCGACCGGCAGCTCCAACGCACGCTGGGCCAAGTGATCGAGACGCCGGGGATGTTGGTGAACATCGCCTCCGATGACGGCATGACCTCGAAGGATCTCAAGCGCGCGCTGGAGGACGGCAAACGCATCATCGTGACCACGCTGCAAAAGTTCGGCGTGATCCTGGACAGCATGGGCGAGCTGCCGGGCGAACGCTTTGCGGTGATCGTGGATGAAGCGCACTCCTCGCAGGCCGGGCAAAGCGCCAAGGCGGTGCAGAAGGTGCTTTCCTACTCCTCGGAAGACGAAAAGAAGGATGAGGAGGAAAAGACGGTGGAGGATCGCATTTTAGAAGAGCTGAAGACACGCGGCCCGCAAAAGAACGTGAGCCACTTCGCCTTCACTGCCACGCCCAAGCCGGAGACGCTGCAACAGTTCGGCACCAAGCAGGCGGGTGGCACTTTCAAGCCTTTCAGCCTCTACACCATGCGGCAGGCCATCGAGGAGAAGTTCATCCTCGATGTGCTGAAGAACTACACGACCTACGACCAGTATTGGGCGCTGCTGAAGAAGGTGAAGGACGATCCCGAGTTCGACGGCGGCAAGGCGAAGTCGCTGCTCAAGCAGTTCGTCAGCCGGCACGAGCGCACCATCGCCAAGAAGGTGGCCATCATCGTGGAGCATTTCCAAACGTCCGTGAGCGACAAGCTGGGCGGCAAGGCCAAGGCGATGATCGTCACCTCATCACGGCTGCACGCCGTGCGTTACCGGCTGGCGGTGGATGCCTATTTGAAAAAACTGGGCAGCCCCTACAAGGCGCTGGTGGCCTTCACCGATGTGGTGAAAGACACCAAGGACGGCCAGGAATACACCGAGGCGAAGATGAACGGCTTTCCCGAGGCGGCGACGGGCGATCGCTTCGAGGCGGATGACTACCGTTTCCTGATCGTGGCGAGCAAGTTCCAGACGGGCTTCGATCAACCCAAGCTGGTGGCCATGTATGTGGACAAGAAACTCAGCGGCGTGGCCTGTGTGCAAACGCTCTCCCGCCTGAACCGCACCACCACCGGCAAGGAAGAAACCTTCGTGCTGGATTTCGAGAACACGGCTGAGGACATCGAGAAAGGGTTCCAGCCCTTCTACGACCGCGTGACGCTCTCCAAGGAGACCGACCCGAACCAGCTCTACAACATCCGCACGGATTTGGATAAATTCGCGATTCACCTGCCGGCAGATGTGGATGCATTCGCCAAACATTGGTTTACCGCGAAGAGGCAAGTCGAAAAGCTCCAAGGCGCGACGAACCCGGTGGCCAAGAAGTGGCAGGTCGAGAGCGAGGAAGAACAGGTGGACTACAAGTCCAAGGCGCGGGATTTCGTGAAGCTGTACGCGTTCATCTCGCACCTTTTCCCGCTGAAGGATGTCGGTCTGGAAAAGCTCTTTGTGTTCCTACGCTTCCTGCTGCCGCAGTTACCCGCTAAGAAAGGCGAGAACCCGCTGGAAGTGCAAGGCATGGTGGACATGGAAAAGTTGGCGGTGCGCAAGAACGATAAGAAAGACATTGGCCTCAAGCGCGGCGAAACCAAGGTGGACCCACTCAACTACGGCGGCGGTGCTACCTTGACGGAGGAAGAGCGGGAAGCACTCTCTAAGATCATTGAAGACCTCAACAGCCGCTTCAACACCTCGTTCACCGATGATGAGATCATGATGATCAAACAGGTCCAAAAGAAAATCGACGAAGACGAGGGCCTCCAGCAACAGCTCAGAAACAGTTCGCCGCACGCCAACAAGTTAACCTTTCAGCAGGTGGCGAAAGAGGCTTTCGAGGAGTTGGCAGACGGCAACTACAAGTTTTACAAGAAAGTCACTGATGACGAGGAAGTCTCGAAGGAGTTCTTTGCCCGTCTGTTCGAGTGGTATCTGAACGGCCACTCCAAGAAGTCACCACCGAAGAAGAAATGAAACGAGTAGTAAAGCAGACGGTTGCGGCTAAATCCGAACGACTCCAGCCATCCCGCAAGTCAGCGTTTTTCCTCGGTCTCTTCACCGTGGAATCTTGGCGCGAGTTCAAACGCCACGGCGGCCAGGTGATGGGCTTCAACGAGAAAAAGTCTAAGACGGTCGCTCGCCTACAACCGGGTGACCGCATCCTCTGTTATTTGAGCAAGGTTTCTGTCTTTGTTGGCGTCATGGAAGTGACGGGGTCATCGTATCTAGACCACACGCCGATTTGGTCAGACGGTGTGTTCCCCGTTCGCTTGCCGGTACGCATCGTGACCGAGCTTCCTCTGGTCCTTGCCGTTCCAATCCATTCACTCAAAGGCCAGCTTAGTTTTCTGCCACTAGCAATGACCACGACCGGCTGGACGATCCATGTCAGATCCTCGCCACGGCCGTGGACAGCGCTCGATGGAGAAGCTGTGGTAAAAGCGTTGGCCGCCAGGGTTCAGATCGCGCAAGATTCCGACCCACAATTTAGCACCGTTGAGGCCACTCAGGCCAAGCCTCGGAAAAGAATAAAACTGCCTTTGACGGCCCGTGTGGGTCGCCTCGTTCAACGTACCGAACTGCTGGTCAGCGCGGAGCCCGCTGGTTCCTTGGGCTCCTATGACAACGCGCTTTCGGGCAACAAAGTTACCGGCTACAGCATCAACGTCCCGATCGCTGAGACCTGCCGTCCAACCGCTATGTGCATGAAGACCTGCTATTTTGCGACAGGCGCTGCGAGTTGGTCAAACTCGCTCCGGCACCAACGCAAGGTGCATGCGTCGATGCAGGCAGATCCAGTTGCGTTTGCCGAGCGGGTGGCGATGGAATACGACAACCTAGGGCTTACTTTCATCCGTTGGAATGGTGGCGGAGACCTCTTCGAGGAAAGTGTGATGACGATTAACTATCTGGCGAAGATGCGACCAGACATAGTGATTTGGGTGGTAACTCGCATTCCCAAGTGGGCGGCGTTAGTTGAGCAGGCTCCTCATGTGTTTGTTCATTTCAGTTTGGATAAGCATTCCCTAACTCGCCGCGCGGATTTTTTAAAGCACAAGCCTCGCACCTCAAATTATTTCTTTTCGTATCAGTGTGATGAAGGCGAAGTCCCGACGCTGGAAAATCTAGAAAGCGTCGCGGTATTGTTTTTTGATAACTACAAGCCTACCACCGATCTAGCCCAATACCCATCCGATGTCGTTTGCCCATTGAATGTAACCAATGACATCACGGACGTGTGCCAGAGTTGCCGTCGTTGCTTTAATGGAAATGCGGTGAGGTTTAAAAGTGAATCTAAATAAATGAAGGACAACCTTCATCCATTTTTAGAAAACCGTTCCGCTCAGCTGACCGCGGTTATTCAGATGGCGTTCGTATATACGGACAAAATCGCAACATGGAAGCCCCAGTGATCGTGAGACAGCGCAATCAGATCTCGCTACTGCGGAGCTATTTTGTGGGGTTAATTGAAACAGAAATGTTGAAGCAAATATAATCATCCCCCATGGCGAAATGGAACTCAATCTGCCCGACACACCAGAAGTATAAAGACTGAGAGATACAAATTTAATCCAATGATACAAGAACGTAACAAAGAACTCTTTGATTTTTTTGATCGTCAACGCGATACGAGTTCAGCGGCTGAACTCCGTGGATTCGATCTATTGGTGAGGTGGCTAGAAACGTCCTCAGACAGTCTGAAACGTCGAGAGCTTTTACTAACGTGGATCAACAATCTCGGGGCAGGCCATTCGCACCGTGGGGGAGAATTTCTATCCACACCAGAAGTGGCGGTCTTTATGGCACGGATCGGGGCATTAGATGGAGGAACGTCAGTCCTAGATCCTGCCTGTGGTGTTGGCTTCCTGCTATCAGTCGCGGCGGAAAGACTTGGCGCAGAAATAATTCATGGGATAGAAATAAATACGGAACTGACAGAATCAACGCGACTCGTTATACCTGATTTTGCAGAGGTTTTTGAAGGAGATGCAATTTATAGTAGTTTTCCACTAGCAGACCAATACGACCTGATTATTTGTGAGCCTCCTTTCGGAGCCCGTTTGCAAATAGAATATCAATCAAACCTCTGCGTCTCGCCTGTGACAGATGCTGGTAATGCGATGGTCTATAAGTCGGTTCAAAAACTATCCCCCCAAGGGCGTGCAGTTTTCCTACTTCCTGCCAGCTGTCTATCGACGATCGGTAAGAGAATGTGGCGCAACCTTGCCGAGAATGGATTCCATCTCCGCGCACTGATAAACGTGCCTTCAGGGCTCTTAAAATCCAGCACAGTCGAGTCTTACATCGCCGTTATTGATCGCACTCAACGGGATCTGCTATTCACCGCACAGTTTGGCAGAGACAAGTCGATTCAGACCCAGATTATTAAAAACTTTAGTGCGCACAGATCGGGTAATCGACAGGCGCAGGGTCGCCTGGTAAATTTACAAAAATTTAAGGGATTCAAGGCGATGGAAGCTGGTGAACGACTCGTTGAATATGCTGGCCGCTCGGGTCTTCGACCGGTTCCGATGAAGGAAATGGTTATTGAGTGTCAGATTCTGAGTTCGGCTAACGATCCAATTGAAGATAATTCCAACAGCATTTATATACAGCTCAAAGGGCGATGCGAGGCGGTACTTTCGCTGGACGGCGTGCGATCAAAAAACATTAAGGTTTTGAGATTGGTCTTAGATGGAAATGTCGCAGATGCCCGATTTGTTGCCGCATCTCTCAATGATGAGGTAGGCAGATTATTTTTAGAATCGGTATGTCGTCCATCCAACTTTGTGATGAATTTGGATAAGCAGGCCCTGATGGATGCAACATTTTATTTACCAACCAGACACGTTCAGACCCAAGTACTGGAGGCTAGATCCAAGATTCACGCTCTCAGGGCCGAGTTGGATGAGATCGACTCCTCCCTGCGAAGCCAACCGACCCGAGTAGAAAAACAGAATCAAAAGCTCCGCAAGGTAAACCATGAAGACAGTCTCGAAGCTTGGCTAGAAAGTCTCCCATTCCCTTTGGCCTCTATTATGTGGCGTTACCGAGCTTCCGATGCTTCACTGAAGGAAAATAACGAAATATTATTGCATTTCTTTGAGGCTCTAGCAGAATTCTTGGCGACAATATATTTAAGCGCTGCCAAGTCCGACGATGAATTTTGGGCGGATTTCGCAAACTCTCTGAATGCGGCTATTGATAATGCTCAGCAATCGTATGACAGAGCCACTTTTGGACTATGGAAATCTATTATCGAATTTTTTCGTAAAAGGTTCAAACAATTATTGGAGAGTGAATCTGATCGATGTGCCAACATGTTTGGTACTGCATCCCGCGAAGTTCTCGAAATGCTTTTTGACTCACGCCTGCTGACCGTACTTCAGAAGGCCAATAGCATTCGCAATGGCAAAGCTCACGGTGGCGTGCTTGGTCAAAATGGAATCCAGATGACTCATGATCATTTAACCGACCTTGTACAGACCTGCCGCAGCATTATGGGAACGACGTGGGAACGCTACGAACTCATACAGCCGAGTGCGTGCCGTTACATGGGGGGGATTTTCAATTATAGGGTAAGATTGATCATGGGGACGCGAACCCCGTTCGTATCCAGTGACAGAAAAACTATTCAAGGAATGGAAGACGGTCATCTCCACCTGCACGATCCGGAAGGAGATCGGGTACTAAAGTTACTTCCGTTTGTAAGGGTGATGCCATCTCCGAGGACTGAGGCCAACGCTTGTTACTTTTATAATCGGCGCGTATCTCAGAACCAGAAGTTTATATCCTATCACTTTGAGGCAGATTCTGAAATCGAAGAGCTATTTGCAGACACTCGGGACGCCTTGGATAGTCTCCGCCCGTACGGATTGATTTAATTAGTTAGTTAGTTATTCCAAAAATTACGAGAGACACAAAATTACGAGAGACAGAAATAATCAGAAACTTGCTTGCGCCTCAGGCCAAACCGCTCGAAAAACAGGCTGCCACGCTGGGTTTGCAACTCACTCCGCTTGCGTAACTTGTAAATGTGTTAGTCAGGAGGTTTATGCCTCCACGCCAAACGCAAACCGCCGCTCCACCACTCGGAAAATCACATGATAAAACACCGGTTTCCCGGCGGATTTCCGCCACTCAGCCAGCCAGCGTCTCTTTCTGCTCATGGAAAAAGAACTGCCGGAGGGGGAGAGAGATGGCAAGAAAAGATTCTGACTAAAGGCCTGTCCTTCTGTCGTGTTACTGCTCGTGGAACTCCGCCCCTCATCCCAAGCCTGAGGTTTACGGCTTCGTGATCTCCACCTTGTAGAATTTCTTGGTCGCCGTGGCGCTGGTGTCGGTCACCGTGCGCTGGCTGCCGTTGTCGCTGTAGGTGCTGACTGAGCTGCCCGAGCTGCCCGAGCTGCCGGAGCTGCCGGAGCTGCCGGAGCTGCCTGAGCTGCCTGAGCTGCCTGAGCTGCCTGAGCTGCCTGAGCTGCCTGAGCTGCCTGAGCTGCCTGAGCTGCCGGAGCTGCCGGAGCTGCTGGTGAGCGGGGTCCATGAGGCGGCGCTGAGATCGGGGCTGGATATCACCGTGTAGCTGCGGCCGGCGACAACGGGACTGAAGACGACTTGTCTCTGAGTCGGCTGCCCAGGGACTGCTGCGATGGTGACGAGGAAACGCGACAGCGGGTTGGTAGGGACCAAACCGGCGGCGTACTCGAAGAGGTTGTTCTGGTTGTCACCGTCGGGATCGAGCAAGGGCGCAGCGAGTGGGTTGTTCAGGCCGAAGTATTGAAACTGCCAGGCGTCTTCGATGCCGTCGCCGGCGTAATTTCCGAAGTTGTCGGGGATGCTGTCGAGCACGGTGAGTCCGAGCGTGCCGGTGTTGCCGAGATAGACGCCCTGCGCGGTGGCGGCGGTGTTTTGATAAACGGTGGCGGCGGTGGCGAGGCCGTTGGCATCAATGCCGGTAAGCGGGCCGCTCTGCACGCTCCAGCTGATGCTGGTGGCGGGCACGGCACTGGTGGTGAGGTCGTCAAGCAGTTGCGCGCCGCTGAGCTGGCGGGTGGCGGTTTCGTTCACCGTCGCGGGTGTGGCGGCGAGTTGCAGCGCGGTCACTTCGGTAAGTTGGCCGATGTAGCCGGCTTTCGCGGTTTCGGCGGGTGGGGCGGCGGTGGAGATGCCCACGGCTCGTCCCGCGCTGCCGTCATTCGTGTAGTTGGCACTTGATGCCCGTTTACCTCCGGCGTCGGCGACATCGGTGGCGATGGTGTAGTTTGCACTTGTCCGTGGAGTGGCGCGAAGCGGGGCTACGAGCGCGCCGAGAGCGCTGGCAAAGAGGACGATGGATTTTGTTTTCATGGCTTTTCTTCGGGTTGTTGGACCACCACATTCTTTGTGGGTTTAATGGCTAGTAATTTTCTGAGCCGACACTTATACCGAATGGTGCGTTGCTCAGTAGGATCATTGTAGCGTCACGAGCACGAGCACCATGCCCGTGCCTTCGTCGAGCGAACTCATGGCCTTGCCGATGGTGGCACCGTGGGCGCGGTCGTAGTCGGTGACCTTCATGGCATGACCGGCCGTGTCCGAACTTGTCAGAATGTCGCCGGGTTGGATCGGGCCGTTCGACGTATCAGCCTGCACATAGACGCGTCCGCTGAGGGCCACGTTTTGGTCGCCTTCGATGGCACCATTCTGCTGGAGTGAGATGCCGGGATTGATCCCGTTGGCACCGCTGACGATGCCTGCCACGCGGCGGTCATAGGCGCAACTGCTGGGTTTCAAGCGGCCGGTGTTTTGGTCATCGATCACGACCACGGAGCCTTTGGGAATGTCCGGCGTGGACATGTGAAACGGTTCGGCAACGTCTGCCCCGCCAAGGATGTGAAGTACCGAGCAGGACAATTGCATGTATTGGTTAGTAGCGGTATTGTAGGCGGCTACGGTCGTCACGCCGGCATCGCGGCTGCCAATTTGAACGTCAGAGCCATCACCATCTCCGCCTATGTAGGCCATTTCAGTGCCCGCGCCATTCACCGTCAGCAGCCCGTTTTCAAGTGTCATCGCCGTGGTACCGCTGGCACCAGCGGTCCTGGCTGAGTTGGAGTGCGACCCACCGACAAACCACGCGAAGCTGTTGGCCGTACGAAAATATTCGGTTTGGGCTTGGACACCGATACCGTATTCGGTGCTCCACAGATTCAGCATCTGCCGCGTGGTGCTGCCGAAGAAAATATTTGTCACGGGATCGCATTGGATGCCGCCGCTGGCGCGGATGCAGAATTGGTTGGCAGCCGTGGACCTAAGCCCGACGGGAAAGAAGGGTGGGGTCGTGCGGATCGTCGCATCCGACCACACAAAACAACCGTCGTGGACGGCCGCTGCGTAGGTGCCCGCGACGACGCTGTTATCGCCCACGGCATCGTTGCTCCAGCCGCCCAAAGACACCGAAAGGTAGCCTTGAGCGCTGTTTGATTGGCCGCCGAGGACGCTGCCGAAGTCTCCCGTGACTGTGTTGGAGAAGCCACCGCCAATGGTGCCATTGAAGCCCGACACGCTATTTCTGTCGCCACCGCTGATGGTCGAAGTGTCGGCCGTGATGTCATTCAGGAATCCCCCGGCAATCGTGGACCTGAATGCGCCGGTGCGGATCGAGTTTTGATTCCCTCCCGAGATCGTCGATTCATAGTTCCCTGCTTCGATTAGGTTGCCCAGACCGCCACCGATGGTGCCATACGATCCGAGAGCACTGTTGAGGTAGCCTGAAGTGCCGCCGCCGGCGATGGTGTTGCCGGATTCTCCAGCGGTGATCAAATTGCCGCTGTAGCCGCCAATCAGGTTTGGGCCGGGAAGTCCCCCAGTTCCATTGGGCACCAGACGCAGCACTCGCTGGTTGTTGACGCGCAGGTCCAGCGCTTGGTTGTCCGTGGTGCCGATGAAGTTGAATCCTGGGTTGGTGCCGCTATTGCCGGCGAGAGCCCAGCTGCTGGCACCGCCGCTCGAGTTTATCTCAATGATATTGCCCGACTTATTGAGCGTGACGTTGTTACCCCCCGTGAGGGTGACGGCGTCGGTCAATCCGTTGAGCGTTTTCACCACCTGCGAGGCGGCGATCTTGCCTGCGGTGACGGCGTTGGTGGCAAGTTGCGTGCCGCCCACCGCGTTGGCACTTAGTTGGGTGCTGCCGACTGCGCCGCTGGTAATCTTTTCGGAACTCACACTACCATCGGACAGATAAGCGGTCGGCGCGAGGCGCTGGTCGGGTGTGAGGAGCTGGTAGCCATTGATGCTGTCGTTGAACCACACGCGCAGGCGCACGTCGGGGTTGTTGAAGACGGTGGCTGGAATGGCGTCCATGTTGGCCAGGGTGACATCACCGAGGAGCACAGAGTAGAGTCCCTTGGTGACTGTTAGCGAGACACCGCTATCGGGCACACTGTCCGGAGGACTGGTGTCGGGTGAGTTGGTCCAAAAGATCGGGTTGCCGGTGCCATCGACGAGGGCGAACTTGAACTGGCCGTTGCCGTCGAAGTTCACCGAGCCGACGGTCACACGGCCTTGATAGTTGATGAGATTTGGCACCGGCAGCGCGTGGGCGGTGCCGGAGAGGAAGGCGAGGCTGCAGAGAGCAGCGGCGGTGCTGGAGCGGAATAGGTTTTTCATGATTTTGATTATTGCTAGGAATTTGCTTTTAGGGTTGATGTGCATGGGAGTAAAAATGAGAGGTTCGAAGAGCGGGGTAAAGGGGGTTGGTGGCTTTCATGGCGTGACGAGGAATATCCGCGGTGGTTGAAAAGTTGGTGGGTTCAGGCATTCACTGATGACTGGCAATGGTCACCTGCCCAGGTGTGTTCGCACCCCATTTCACCACCGTCATTGCTTTGTTCCAGTCCGCTCTAATGTAGGTGCCCGGAGTGGCGATGAGATAGCCATTTAGCGGCACAGCGGCGTAGGCATTCTCTAGTGTCTTGTAGGGATTGGCGCAGCTTCCGTCTTCGATGTTCGACAAACTGGAAGGATTTAAGAAGATCGAACCCAGCGGACCGGGATCTGAAATACGGCGGCGCGGCTGCCAGCAGCTAGAATCGTTGATATTACTCCTGCAGGTCAACACTTCATTGACACTTGCGCCATAAGCTACTTCCCATGCTGCCTGAGTGGCAGATCCGAAAGTGAGGCCGTTTGGATCATTCGGCATATAGTGGTTAAAAGGATACACATTAAAAGCTGGGTTGATCTGCGGTTCTGCAGACCGGCCGGAGAACTGCTGGACTAAAAAATTGCTTCCTAGTTGCTCGCCAATGGCGTGGCAACTAGTACACAGGTTGCCAGGTTTTATAAGATACTTCGGCTGGGCCCACTTGCTGAATTCCTGACTGCCGACGAACCAATAGGGTTCGGGCACCCCAGTAACAGGCACGGCCGCAATCGGGATAATCATTTGTCCATTTACCTTCACCTGATCAACGTACGGATCATGAATGAACGGACCGTTGGTATGGCACTGATAACAACTAATGATGGCAGTGGCTTGGGGTGTTAACCAAAAATTGCTCGCGGCCGGCTCGCCCGGCAAGGGCTGAAAACCCATTGGCGAGGGAACCTTTCTCACATCCCCCAATCCAGAAAATTTAGTACCCCCTTGGAAGAAGGCGGTGGCTCCGCTTCTCTTGTTGTACCCGATAAGCGCGACGTCCGCAAAAATTGGATACGTGGGACTGGACGCATTAGCGTAACGCCGCGTAATGAATATCCAGGAAATGTCCGTGCTTGGCTGCCGGGTGATGGGATCGAGTCCAGGCAGTCGTCCGATTCGCGAGTAAGGAAGAGCCTGGTTCCCGTCTGTACCGAGCAGGTTGGGCCGATCGCACAATGTAAAGGGGATGCTTGGGTGAAGCGGGTCCGGGCCCGTGGTTGGTCCCGTGATTGGTGTCTCATTAAATGTTACCGGTATTTCCTGGCCAAGATCGAACGCATTGAAGGACGGGAATGGCCCGATTTCACGACTAACCTCTTCCGCGTAATCGTAGATATCATATGCTTCGGTCGCTGCTACGGAAAAACAAAGCATCCCTGCGCCAAGAAGGCGGACTAGGAGCTGTCGAGGGCGGAATGCGCCAAGCCGAGCCGCGTGC
>Ga0209190_1002624_pt1 | contig 12044 bp, 10 predicted proteins | sample M_140205_XF_Meta_FD_187315 | JGI IMG/M metagenome (GOLD analysis project Ga0209190, IMG submission 187315) | Freshwater microbial communities from Lake Montjoie, Canada to study carbon cycling - M_140205_XF_MetaG (SPAdes) (version 2) | ecosystem: Environmental > Aquatic > Freshwater > Lake... | reverse complement strand
CAATTATCGCTTTCATTTTTTTACGAAGCGATGCAGGTTTGGTTACCGTGCAATTAGCGCCCATAGAAAGTATTTTCAAATAAAACTCTTCGTTCACTAAAACGTTTACGCTTAGTTTTATTTGGTTGGCATTTTGGCTGATTATTTTTTGCGATTCGTGGATGGGCTCTAACAATACTAGTTCGCTAATTGGGTGATTGATGGTAAGTGTTACCTCCGTTGGTTTATAAGCGCCTTCCATAATTCCGGTGGCGTATTGAAAAAATCCATCGGCATTAAAATCTAATCGGCGTTTGTGCTTTTCATCAATGATGCTTAATTCAGAAAGACGGTCTAAACCAAAAGTGGTGTATTTGTTTTTATCATTACTCCATCCAATTAAATACCAACGGTTGCGATGTTCTTTTAACAAGTATGGAATTAACTGATACGATTTGGTTTCTTTTTTATAAATATTGTGGTAGGTGAAACTAATGGCATTTTTGTTGGAGATGGCTTCGTAAATAATATCGATCCACTCCATTCCATTTGAAGCAACCGAACGTTCAAATTGTACGGCTTGATTTAGGATGGGTTCGCCTAACTCAAACCCCAGCGAAAAGCGCGCGTTGATTCTTTCAATAGCCGATTTAAAATTTGAAAAGATTGGTACGTTTCTATATTGATACAAAAGTTGTGAGGCAAAATTTAGCGCCTCCCATTCATTGTCTTGTAAGTTTAATTCTGAAATTGAAAATCCTTGCTCGCCATAAATATATCCTTTGTGCAATTTAGAATAAACAATGGGTGCGCTATACCCCATTGGATGCGGCAGTTTCATGGCTGCAATATCTTTTTCAATAGTGGAAGTAGAAATAGCTATATTAATTATTTCAGAACAACGCTTAGCCAAATATTCTTTGGTAGGATAAGGCTTGCGTTTATTAATAATACAATCGTTTATCACGCGGTAGCGTTGGGCAGCAGATTTATTTATTGGCATGTGTAGGTGTTTAACAAGTGTAAAGTAGTTTAAAGGATTTAAAAATTGCAGAACTAACTATTAAAATAATTAAAAAATTCAGACATCCAATAGGGGGCGTTCTGCACTGGTAGCTTTGGACGAATAAATAATTAATAATTACCTAAACCGCTTAAAGTTTGAATGGATTAGGGTAATTTTAAGATTGGTATAAAAACAAAAAAAGAATTGATATGAACGAAATTATTTGCCCTCATTGTAAAAAAGCGTTTAAAATTGACGAGGCTGGATATGCCGATATTTTAAAGCAGGTGCATGACCATAAGTTTGAAGAAGAATTACAACAAAGACTAGCTTATGCCAATACAGAAAAAGAGTCTGCCATAAAATTGGCCGAAGCAACTGTAAAAAATTTAATGCAAGACCAAATTACCAATAAAGACAAGGAACTAACAGAACTTAAAGCCCAAAGCGCATTAGCCCTATCTCAAAAATTAAATGTAAAAGATTCTGAAATAACGCAACTAAAATCAAGAATTGACAATATTGATGTTGAGAAAAAACTGGCTATCAACGAAGCTGTTCAAAAGGTTCAAAAAGAAAGAGATAGTTTAGAAAACGATGTAAAGACCAAAGATTTAGAAAAACAAAGCTTAGAAAATTCTTTGAAACAACAATTTTCTAATGAACTTAAAACCAAGGACGAAATCATTAAATATAAAGATGAAGAAATTGCTCGTGTAAAAGAAATGAAGCAAAGACTCTCCACTAAAATGTTGGGTGAATCACTTGAGCAACATTGCGAAATAGAATTTAATAAGCTTCGATCAACTGCTTTTCAAAGAGCTTATTTTGAGAAAGACAACGATGCAAGTTCGGGAAGTAAGGGTGATTTTATTTATAGAGAATCAGACGAGTTTGGAACAGAAATTATTTCAATTATGTTTGAAATGAAAAACGAAGGAGAAGAAACGGCTACTAAAAAAAAGAACGAAGATTTTTTAAAAGAATTAGACAAAGACCGAACAGAAAAAAAGTGTGAATACGCAGTACTGGTTTCAATGTTAGAATCAGACAGTGAACTCTATAACACGGGTATTGTTGATATGAGTTATAAATACCCTAAAATGTATGTGGTGCGTCCCCAGTTTTTTATTCCGATCATTACCCTGCTTCGCAATGCTGCAATGAGTTCGCTAAAATATAAAGCGGAACTTGCGTTAGTTAAAAGTCAAAATATAGACATTACTAATTTTGAAGATAAAATGACCAATTTTAAAGAAGGCTTTGCTAGAAACTATGATTTAGCCAGTCGTAAATTTAAAGAGGCAATTGATGAAATTGATAAAACAATTAGCCATCTACAAAAAACAAAAGATGCCTTGTTATCGTCTGAAAATAATTTGCGCCTAGCAAATGAAAAAGCCGAAGACCTTACCATAAAAAAACTAACGCACGGTAATCCAACAATGAAAGCAAAGTTTGATGGGTTAACGGGTAAGGCTGAATAAATATTTTTCAGTCCTCCAATAGGCTACGTTCTGCATTGGTAACTTTAATTTATTAAATACAAGAACATGCAAAATGCCTCTACTGTTTCTAAATTTATTGTTGACAAAATTAAAACCACGCCCTGGAAAAAACGTGCGTATATCAACGACCTATTGCAACTGCGTAGTTGGATAATTAATGGCCCAACAGGATTTATTAGCGGCCAACATTATTGGCGTTTTAGAAACAAATATCCTCAAGAGTATTTGGCGCTATTAGAAGAGTATAGCCCAGAAAAATACCAGCAAGAACTTGTGCGCCGCGAAGAAACAATCCTACAAAACTGGAACCGACTAAAAGAACAAAAAGCCCAAAAACAATTAGAAGCTGAAAGGGAATTAGAAGAGTATGAAGAGTGGTTGGCTGTTGGGGGGTTAGCGAGTTAATTAAACTAAGCAATCTTTAAAAGAAGGTTTCTGTCTTGTTTCTGTCTTGTCCTGAAATTTGTTAAACGAGCTGTTTTAGAAAAAATATAATAGCTTTTCTGTTGTTGATAGGGCTTATATCTGATATAGGTTCAGAGAAGAATAATTTATTACTTTAAATTTTTATATACCACCGCAATCACAACTCCAATTAAAGAAGATGCCAAACAAAACTTTGCATAATTTTTTTGTTTCTTCTTATAGATAAAATACATAATTGGCCCAAAGATTGGCAAGATGAAAGAAACCACTAAAAGTAAGAACTGGTAAAAACTAATCTTATTATTTTGCTGCTGCATACACTTTGTAAAATGGGGCATTCCTTTTTTAAAAGCAATGCCCCATGATTAAATTAAATTACAATTAATTTTCAGGTCTATAAATTGCACCAGTTGCAACATCAACTATTAGAGGAACTAAACCGAAACATACATCGCCTAAAAAAGCAACTACCCTTAATTTTCTTGCAGGCTGTCCTTGAGCTGGTTTGGTTCTTTGATAATCAGAAACCTTGCCTCCTAAAATAGTAGCGCAAGAAGAACTAGATAATGTAATAAATATTAGTGTAGTCAATAAGAAAAGTCTACTTTACTTATTAATTAAATATTAAAACATGAAATACTTGATATTGTTTTCTACAATGTTGTTTTTCACACTATCTGGCTTTGGCCAATCTGAAAAACAGACTTTTGAATCGCCAAATATGAAAGCTATAATTGCAACACATAAAACCATAGCAATTCTTCCAATAAAAGTTACTATTTCATATAAAAGGCTACCAAAAGGGTTTGATGCTGACGGCAACAGAATAGAAGAACTAAAACAAGGAATAAATATTCAGGAAGGCATGTATACTTATTTATTAAGAAAAGCAAAAAGTTATACGGTAACATGCCAAGATGTTCAGACAACAAATATTTTGCTTAAAAAAGCGGGTATTTTTGATAAACTAGATGAGACTTTAAAAGATTCAATTTGTAAAATCTTAAAAGTTGATGCGGTAATTTATGCTAGTTATGCCTATGAAAAAACTGCAAGCGATGCAGGAGCAATTGCAAAGTCGTTGCTTCTTCATCCTATTTTACCAACTTTCCGTGGCTCAAGTGTTGCCTTAAGTGTTGCCTCTGGGCTTTTAATTATGAATATCAATGATGGAACAACCGGTGAACTAATTTGGCGTTTTACAAAAGAAATGAATGAAAGCGTTATTTCAAGTGCAAATGCAATGGTTGAACATATGATGAGAAAAGTGGCAAGAAACTTTCCTTATGTGGCTTTTGCTTTGCAGGATAAATAAATTTTAGAACTGTATTAATACATCAAATGCTTCTTACTACTATTTCTCCAACCTGCTTGTGTTTCGTATTGTACAAAATAGATTTTTAAATCTGCTTGTGTTTCGTAATCCACAAAAAATATTTTCTTTTTACTCTGGGTGGCATAGTTTGTAAAAAACCATTTACCATCATTGTCTCCGGCCTGTGTTTCGTATTTTACTCTAAATACTTTTAAATCTGCCTGTGTTTCATATTTCACAACAAATACTTTTATATCTGCTTGTGTGGCATAGTCAACAGCAAATACTTTTTGCGCATGGATATTTTGATAAAATAGCAAGAAAAGAAAAAATGTAAAAAGTTTCATTAAAATAGAATTAAATATATGAAAAAGGAATCCTCATAAAAGGTAAGTAAAATTTTTAAATCTCCATCCCCAAAATATGGTTAAAAAAATAGGCTTCTAATAACTCTTTATTAAAGTTAACATAGGGCGCCCATTTTTTATCGGCAGGTAAAAAAACCTGCATGGCATTGATATCTGGAAAAATTTTGTAATCGAACTTGGTGCTTGCTGTACTTATGTATCCGGTATAGTAATATTTTATTTGATTAACGTTTGCGAAGTCTATTTTTTGTAAAATCAAATATTTCCCTAAACTATATTGGTGATAGTTAGGATGATAAATATTTAAAATACCTGCAATAGCATTGGTTCCTTTATCAAAAAAACCTACGGCAATTAATAAGGCACCATCTCTTATTTCTACCATCCATGCGTCCCAAGGATTCTCAAATAAATCCATGTGTAAATAATCTTTACAAGTGGCTGCTGTACTGAAATTCACATGGTCTTTGTATAACGCATATAAATTTTCTATTTCCTCTGTAACATTTGCTTGTTTATAGGTAACTGTAAATTCGCTGCATTTTTTTCGAATAGTACTGGCAGATTTATTTTCTTTGATAGATATTACAATAGTGCGTAACCAAAAAACGGGCAAGCGATAACTGTCGGTATCTATTTGGGTATGATGGGTAGTGAAAATTAAATGCTGCATCCGATAATATCCATCGGCTAAATAAGCATCAAACACCTCGCCTTTAAATCCATCGATTTCTGGAAAAATATAATCGGGTTCTAATTTCATAAACTATTTTAATGCTTCAACAAGGGCTGGTAGTTCTTCAAAAATACTTCTTAAAAATTAGTATCATTTAAAGTATTAACCGTTATTTGATAATTGCCTTGATTTAAGTTAAAATTTAGTTTGCTTGAATTGGTAGTTATTGGTTTGTTATTCTTAAAACGCGTAATTGAAATTTTGCTAAAATCTTTGAAAGGAAGTTTTATAAATGCTTCGCTATTTGCGGGAACTGTAATATTAAATTGATAAATATTCTTACTATTTTTAATCCAATTAGAACTTATCAATCCATTGGGCGATTGATAACTACAATTTACATGTAACAAATCTGCAGGCAGATAAGGGGCAATTATAAACTTCGTAAAGCCTGGATAGTTCGGCATTGCTCTTATCCCTCCTAGCCACCTATAAAACCATTCAGTTACCGTTCCAAACATTGGATGGCAGTTGGAAAAAGTATTTTCACTTTCTTTCCAAGTTTCCCATAAAGTGGTGGCTCCTTTATCAATCATGAAACCCCATCCAGGAAATACTTTACTAGAAACAATTTTGTAAACATCTTCAACATGCCCTGCTTCGGACAATGCTTCTAAAATATATTTTGTTCCAAAAATGCCTGTTGTAAAATGTTCATTAATTCCATCTTTAACCGAATTAAGCAACGAATCTACCGCCGCTTGTTTTTCATTGGCGGGTATTAAGTTGTAATAAAGCAAAGTGGCAAATTGTGTTTGACGATTAATTGGCGCTTGGTATTTATTTTTCCAAAATAAATTGGTTATGCTATCGGAAAGTGTTTGTGCTAATTTTTCAAATGCAATGGCATGCGTTTCATCGTTCATGATTTGGGCAAATCGTTTCATGATTCGCGCGCATTTTAAATAATGACTCGTGCCTATTAATTCTACTGGTACTGTAACTAATGATTCGTGGTCTGCGAGTCCTTCGTGTGTGATTCCTTCGGGCAGAATTCGCGCCGCTTTTTCCATCCAGTTGATATCAAATTGATACAGTGCCCTAACAATAGCAGTGTCGTTGTAATAATTTAATAAATGTTCTTGCGTAGTAATCACTGCCGATTCCCAACTAATGCCACAATATTTTAAAGTGTAAGGCGCCACATCAATAAAACTAGAATCATTTACGGCATCAACCCAGTCATACACCGTTTTTTTATAAAAATCATGCATATTGTAATTGTAAATAAATGCCTCACTTGTTGCATTTAAATCTCCGCCATAACCAAATCTCTCACGTGCCGGACAATCAGATTGAACACTCATTAAATTATCAACAAAGGTTAGCTTGGCTGCTTTTTGAATATCATTAAGCAGTACCGAGCTACTAGAAAAACTTCCTGCATCTGTTACATTTGTATGCAGCATTAATCCTATAATATCTTTTTTTGAAGGGGCTTTTGCGAGTCCGGTAATTTCAATATATCGACACAAGTGAAAAGTGAATGTGGGCGTATACCATATAGTAGAATCTTGTCCAAAAATATATTGATCTGTTTGCCAAGCAATAGTTGGTGCACCTTTTCCACCCACACCTTTTGATTTTATTTGACCGCAAACCGATGTCATTGGATTGAGCTGCCCATCTTTATAAATGCGTTCTCCAAATCGTAAGTTTATTTTATTGCCTGGCTTTCCTTGTAATTTTATTTTGTATAAGCCAGTAAAATTTTTACCCATATCAATTACCCACACGTCTTTTTTTGGAGAACTTATTGAAAGAGGTTGTAGCTTTTCTGTTTCTTGAATAGCTGGAAAAAATGATTTTTGTAATTGCCCACCTGGTCCGTCACAAATAATTGCACTACTCCAACTTGCGTCATTGAAGGATGCCTTATCCCAATTTTTTATTTCTGTTTCTTGAATAGCTGGAAAAAATGATTTTTGTAATTGCCCACCTGGTCCGTCACAAATAATTGCACTACTCCAACTTGCGTCATTGAAGGATGCCTTATCCCAATTTTTTATTTCTTTCCTTGCGTCATACACTTCGCCGAGATACACATTGTTTCTAATAATGGGTCCGTCTGTAACCTTCCAAGTAGCATCTGTTTTAATGCTGTCTATTTTACCATCTGCATAAGTTAATACTAGCTTTGCAATTAATTTTGGCCTGCCAATGCTTAGCTTTTCTCTTAAATTTAAATTCCCCCACATTCTTAAAGGCAAGGGATTATAAAAACCATTTCCTAAGGATACGCCAATACAATTTAAACCTGGTAATATATTCGAGGTAATATTATAGCTTGAGTAGTAAATTCTTTTTGCATAACTAGTCCAGGCAGGATCTAAAAAATTCTTTCCAATTTTATTTCCATTTAATGATGCATTATAATATCCTGCAGCTGTAATATAAAGCACTGCCGACTTTAGTTTTTTGGTAACGGTAAATGATTTTCTAAACAGTGGTGCTGGATCGTCTTCATACATTAAGGAATCATTCGTTGGCTGCACTTTAGCATCTCCTATCCAATTAGCGCCCAATAATTGATTCGATTGCAAAGAGGGATTGCTTAAAGTTTGACCAGCAGCATTAAGGATTGATATAGCAACTACGAATAGATAAACTAAAAATTTATTTTTACTATAGTTCATAATGGTTTTCCTGCTATGTTAATTGATTTATTGTTACACTACTTTACTCTTATAAAATCTAAGTCTTGAAAATCAAAACTAAAATCTGTTAAAGGAGAAATTGCATTCATTTTAATGCCCGATGGTTTTCCATCCATGTCTGTACTAAATACTACATAGGCGTCTGCATCAAGGCTTCTATTGGTCCATTTTATAATGAGCGTGTTGCCTTTGTATGGAAATAGTTCTCCATTTAATCTTGGTGACCTTTTTGAAGCCAACCAAGGTTTACCATTTTTTGTACTGATTACCATATCTCCAAACCAAGCGTCTTTATAGGTTCCTAGATAGGGAGCGATATTAAATTTTCCACCGGCTTTATCAATTTGTGTTGTAATATTTTTTTCTACCTCATCTGTTATTTTTTTTGCAGCAACTTCGCCTGCTTGTACTCTATCGTGTAATAGTTTCACCCAATCGTATCCACTAACGCCAATATAACTATCTTTTATAGTACTACTGATGGCACTAAAAGCTGCGCCAACCTGTTGATTGGTAAATACAATAATGCCCAATTTTATTTCTGGTAGTAATAATACCTGCGTTACAATTCCTGCCAATCCTCCTGTATGCATTACTTGTTTATAGCCTTTTACATCGGTTAGTCCCCATCCCAAACCATAGGTAGAAAAATGGGTATTATAAGGTGGTGCTGTTCTTACGGGTTGAATGGTTTGTGAAGACCACATTTCTTCGTGTACTACATCACCAAACAATGTTTTTTGTAAACTATCTCCGTATTTTCCGTGGTTCATTTGTAGTGTAATCCACTTGCTCATGTCTGTTATATTACTCCAAATACCTCCAGCTGCATTGGCGGTTTCACTCCAATCTATGTCGATGGTTTCTACTTTTCCATTTACAGGTGCGTGTGGACGAATGGTGTTCGACTTGTCTTTTAACCGACTGATGGAAGCCGCAGTAGCGTTCATTCCTAGGGGTTTCATAATTCTTTGTTCAACAAAATCTTCCCAACTTAATCCGGATACTTTTGCAATCACTTCTCCAGCAACGATGTATAAATTATTATCATAATCGTACTTACTTCTAAAACTTGATACCTGTTTTAAATAACGTAAATTATGAATGATGTCTGTTTTGGTAAAATCAGATCCATCCGGAAACATCATTAAATCTCCGGCACCCAAACCCAATCCACTTCTATGCGTTAATAAATCGCGAATGGTAAATTCATCTGTTACAAAGGGATTATACATTTTAAAATCGGGAATATAATCGGTTACTTTATCGTCCCATTTAATTTTTCCTTCCTCTACCAACATGCCCAATGCGGCTGTGGTAAAAGCTTTTGAATTAGAGGCAATGCCAAACTGTGTGTTTTCATCTACTTTTTTACCCGTTCTTAAATTGGCAATACCATACCCTTTTGCATGAATTAATTTTCCATCTTTAACTACCGCAACTGCAATGCCTGGCACTTGAAAAGTTTTTAATACCAATTCGGTAACAGAATCAATTTGTTTACTGCTAATGGGTTGAACCATTTTTTGTGCACCAATTTTTTGAACATTCAGCAGGCTAATAATTAGCAATATTAGTAAGGAGAATACACGATTTGGTTTCATAAAGTTTGTTTATGGTATGTAATTTAATGCCTGCTATTCAGAAGCTTCTTGTATTCAATAGTTTTAGAATTGCTTCTTGTTATTGAAATATAAAACAATTTTAATAACTTAACCCATCTTGATATATATTTTACTTGGTAAAATGAACTAAATGAAAAAAACAATCCTTGCATGCACCTTGCTGTTTTTTGTTCAATCTATTGTAACTGCACAAACCAAGCCAATAGGCACGCAATTGGTTTTACTTGGTACAGGTACGCCTTTTGCTAATCCCGACAGATCGGGTCCGGCTTTGGCTATTGTAGTTAACAATGTTTCTTATGTGGTGGATTGTGGTCCGGGTGTTGTTAGAAGGGCTGCTGCTGCCTCTGCTAAAGGAATCAAAGCCTTAGAGGCATCGCAATTGAAAAAATTATTTATCACGCATTTACATTCCGACCATACCTCAGGATATGCCGATTTTATTTTTACCCCCGCGGTGTTAGATAGAAACGAACCGCTAGAAGTATTTGGCCCCAAGGGTTTGAAGTTAATGACAAAACACTTGCTTGCAGCCTATAAAGAAGATGTGGCTATTCGTATTCATGGATTAGAAATGGGTGTTGCCGCGGGCTATCGCGTAAATGTTCATGAAGTAAGTAATGGCATAATTTACCAAGATTCAAATATGGTGGTTAAAACATTTAAAGTACAACACGGTGGATGGCCTATTTCTTTGGGGTATCGTTTTGAAACGGCCGATAAAATAATTGTGGTGTCGGGCGATTGCACGTATAGCGAATCTTTAATTGAAAACGCCAAAGGCTGCGATATTTTGGTGCATGAAGTATATGCCGAAGCTGCATTGGCTAAACGCGAAAAAAGATGGCAAGACTATCATGCTACTTTTCATACTTCCTCTAGCCAATTAGCATCTATTGCCAATCAAGTGCAACCAAAACTATTAGTGCTTACACACCAACTAACGTTTAGTGCAACACTGGCAACCATTTTAGCGGAAGTGCAAAAAGGATACAAAGGCGCTGTGGTGAATGGAAATGATTTAGATGTTTTTTAATCAGCTAGCAAAGTATTCAATCTATGCCTTACTGTTACTATTTATTAGCTTTTAATTTTTTGCGTATTTATAATTAAACCAGCTACAAATAATTGTATTATTTTTAATTCAAATTATCAGTCAATTGAAAACAAAACTCTTCAGCTTTTTTTTATTGCTTAACTTTTTTGCAATAGCGCAACCAAAACAATTACTAAATTTTAATAAAGACAGCACACAGTTTTCTTTGTCGGATGAAGGGGCTGCGTATTTAGCTTCATTGCCGCTAAAATGTATTTTACAACCGTATCCAAATAAAATTAACCACACTGCTATTAGTGATAGTGATCAAGTATTAACGCCTATCCAACAACACCCAAGTTTTTATGGCTGTTTCGATTGGCATAGTAGTGTACACGGCCATTGGATGTTGGTGGAATTATTAAAAAAATATCCACATTTATCTAACGAAGCAGCCATTAGAAAAGTTTTGTCTACCACACTAACTGCCGCTAATATTCAAATTGAAACCAATTATTTTAAAGGTGCTTTGAGTAGAAGTTTTGAAAGAACCTATGGTTGGGCCTGGTTATTAAAATTGCAAGAATCATTAATTACTTGGAACGATCCGGATGCAAAAAAATGGAGTGCTGCACTCCATCCACTTTGTGATACTGTCATTAATTTATGGCGCGTATTTTTACCCAAACAAACGTATCCTAATAGAACAGGCGTGCATCCTAACACGGCTTTTGGATTGAGCTTTGCCCTTGATTATGCCCGCACAGTGCATAACACAGCGTTTGAGCAAGACCTCATTAAATCTGCCAAACAATTGTATTTAAAAGATAAAGCGGCACCTACAAGATGGGAGCCAGATGGTTCAGACTTTTTTTCTGCCTCTTTAATGGAAGCCGATTTAATGCGAAAAGTTTTGAACAAGCCAGCGTTTATAGCGTGGTTTAATACTTGGTTAACACTAAAAGATTTAGAACATTTAAGCGAAGTTCCAAAAGTGTCGGACAGAACCGATTTGCAAATTGTGCATTTAGATGGATTGTGTTTTAGCAGAAGTTGGTGTATGGCAGGAATTGCCAAAAGCTTGCCAGCGTTGGATAAGCGCCGAACATTATTATTAAAATCGTCTAGCAAATTATTAAAAGCTAGTTTGCCAAATGTAGTATCGGGCAATTATGGTGGAGAACACTGGTTAGCAAGTTTTGCAGTGTATTCAATTCTTGAACAGCATTAGAAATTAAGAAATTGCGAAAGGCAATTTATTGGCTAATTAATTTATTGATGCCTAAATACCGACAATTCATAAATTGACCAATGATATAATGGATCGGTTCCTTTTTGTTTTACGCGAATATACCTTGCCAATTGTTTTGGAAAAACAATACTGGTAA
>Ga0209190_1002621_pt1 | contig 12063 bp, 11 predicted proteins | sample M_140205_XF_Meta_FD_187315 | JGI IMG/M metagenome (GOLD analysis project Ga0209190, IMG submission 187315) | Freshwater microbial communities from Lake Montjoie, Canada to study carbon cycling - M_140205_XF_MetaG (SPAdes) (version 2) | ecosystem: Environmental > Aquatic > Freshwater > Lake... | reverse complement strand
GACGGCGCAGTCACTCTGGCTAACACCACAGGTAGCTCGTCTGGAAACAGTATTACATCCAGCCTCACGGGCGCGGGTACAGTTACAGCCCAGTTTGCCATTGTTAAAGTCACAGGTACGCTGACAACCGCCAAAGTGGTCACAGGCCCAAGCTACAGCAAGACATACACAGTGGTGAACTCTGCCACGGGCGGGATCGTTACGTTTAAAGCATCAGGCCAGACTGGTGTATCTATTGCTGTAGGCGAGACAGCCTTTGTTTATTACAACGGCACAGACTATGTAAAAGTTGTCGGTACAGCCACGGCTGGCGCGGCTGGTGGATCTACTACGCAGGTTCAGTACAACAATGCAGGTGTATTGGCTGGAATTACGGGTGCTACAACCAACGGCACAGCACTGACTCTTGTTGCTCCTGTTCTTGGAACTCCCGCCTCTGGTGTTGCAACCAACTTGACAGGTTTGCCTTTAACCACAGGTGTAACAGGAACTCTACCAGTAGCCAATGGTGGTACAGGACTAACAACAACACCCGCTAATGGTGCTTTGGATATTGGTAATGGATCAGGCTTTACTCGTACAACATTGACTGCGGGTTCAAACGTCACAATTACCAATGCAAGTGGAGCAATTACGATTGCGGCTTCAAGTGGTGCTACTGCCGCTACGCCTACTGCATTGGGTACTGTTTACGCAAGCACATTAAATTTAAGTGGAAATGCAACTACTGCTGTTGGTTTTCAAGCATTAAATTCAAATACAGGCTCATCTAATGTTGCTTTAGGTGCTACTGCTCTTTACACAAACACTTCTGGCGCAAGGTCAGTTGCCGTTGGATATTCGGCTATGTATAGCAGTAACGGCAGTGATAATACGGGCGTGGGTACTTACGCATTGTTAGGCAATACATCTGGTGTAAACAATACTGCAGTTGGGTCTGACGCTCTGAGAAGCAACACCACAGCATCTAACAATACTGCTGTAGGTTATCAAGCTGCCTATGGATTAACCACAGGAACTTACTGCGTAGCAATTGGCACTTCTGCTTTAGCTGGTACAAATACTGGCGACAACAACATTGCCATTGGCGGTATAAATGCTTTAGTGTCAAACACAAGTGGTAGTGAGAATGTCGCCATTGGCAGACAAGCAATGCTAGTAAACACGACTGGCACTGGCAATGTGGTGATTGGTGGTTATCAACCAATGATTAGCAATACGACAGGCAATCACAATGTTGCCGTAGGTTCTACGGCACTTTATAACAACACCACAGCATCTTATGGGGTGGCTATTGGCTATCAAGCACTCTACGGAAATACCACTGGGGGTGCTAACTATGCCATTGGATATGCTGCGCTAAAAGGAAACACAACTGGCACATATAACATTTCAATTGGAGAAGGTTCGTTATTTGGTTCTAATACTTCTTACCACACAATGGTTGGACACTACGCTGGATACGCAACAACTTCTGGTTCTAGTAATTCATATTTTGGTTATGAGGCTGGAAAATTAACTACTTCAGGCTCATACAATGTAGCTTCAGGATACCAAGCTCTTAGAAGTAACACCACAGCATCTCAAATCACCGCCATAGGCGCTTATGCACTTACAGCCAACACTACAGGTGTTAACAATGTTGCTGTAGGATATAACGCTGGTAGTAGCAATACGACTGGAGAAGAAAATACATTTATTGGTCATTCAGCAGGTGCTCAGACTTCTACTGGTTATTATTTAACAGGGGTTGGATTTGGTGCGCTTCAATACAACACGACTGGTCTTAGAAATACGGCAATGGGCTATGCTTTGTACAGCAACACCACGGGAAATGATAATGTTGCCATAGGTCATCAAGCTATGGGGTTAAATACCACAGGCACGGACAATGTTACTGTGGGCATGACATCTCTTTATGCAAACACGACTGGTGGTAGCAACACCGCAATCGGTCGTGATGCTTTACGCTATAACACCACATCATCTTTCAATACCGCCGTAGGTTATCAATCGCTTTACACAAATACCACAGGTACTGACAATACATCATCAGGATATCAAGCGGGATATAAAATTACTACTGGTGCAAATAATACGTGCATTGGCTCTAATGCTGGAAACTACATAACAGGAATTACTACAGGCGCACAAAATATCCACCTTGGTTGTTATACAACTGCCTCATCTGGTTCTGCTAATTATGAGATAGTAGTTGGCTACGCTTCAACTGGTAAAGGGTCAAACACAGCTTTTATCAACCCAAATAGCGGTAATTGTTTTCAAGGCAACAATTCATCAACTTGGTCGCAAGTTTCAGATGTACGCTTAAAGAAAAGCATTGTTGACAATAATATTGGTTTAGAAAAAATTACGCAAATTCAAGTTAGAAATTTTGAATATCGTATTGCAGAAGAAGTTACAGAATTACCACAAAATCAAGCAATTCAAAAGTCAGGTGTTCAGCTTGGAGTGATTGCTCAAGAGTTGCAAGCCGTTTTGCCCGATTGTGTAAAACAAGAAGGTACTGGTGTACTGACTGTGCAATCAGACAACCTCACTTGGTACATGATAAATGCCATCAAGGAACTCAAAGCTGAAAACAATTCTCTCAAGGCACGTTTGGATGCCGCTAATCTTTAAACTGAAAGGTAAATTATGACTATCGATACTCAAACCCCAGAACAAATTGCACAGCACTACTCTGCCGCAATGGACAGCGTAAACCTAATCAATGGTGGTAAGCCATCAACGATGTCTGATTCTGATTGGGCTGATTGCTTGTCACGCAACAAAGAACATTTAAAAATCATGTTGGCTAAAGACTTCTGGACAACAGAAGACCTGACACCACTGCGTACAGCATCAGCATAACGGGAAGCCACCACCCAATCTTGGTGGCACATTAAAGGAAACATCATGGGAAAAAACGAAAAAACCCCTGTGACGATTGACGGCGTAGATTACAAGTTTGAAGACATGACACAGCAACAACAAATGTTGCTCAACCATGTTGCCGACTTGGATCGTAAATTAGACTCAGCACGATTTAATGTGGATCAGTTGCAAGTAGGCAGAGATGCCTTCTTCACAATGTTAAAAACCGCGTTAGAAACTCAGCCTGAAGAGGCGGTTACTGACGTAACAGTTAGCTGATTATGTGGGACTGGGCGGAGGCAATCATCGCCGCCGCCTGCATTGTGGCCTTCGTGATCTTTGGTACGTACATGATTTTATGGATATGGCAATGATTCATGCGATGGCTAATAATGTTACTGTTAGTCTTGGGGCTAGTTGGAGCCGTAGCCAAGAGCGGATGCCATGTGCGCGAGTTCTATGGAATAGCTTACACAGTGCACGATCCAACGCTTCGGCACAAAGAAATGATGGCGTGGCTAGACAAAAATGCGCCCTACTGCAAGTCAACCGAATACATGGTGATCTGGAACAACCTAGCAGAGTGGGCGGGCACGGCAGACTCCACATGGCTTAGAGCAAAGATAGTTCATGGATACAAGGATGCACTTGAAAGGGAGAAGAAATGATAGAAACCATCAGACTATTTCCAACCGTTCAAGCGTCTGGGTATCCAGACAAGCATGACCTTGCCCAAGCCAAGCTAGAAAAACAGCACGAAGTTAACAAGACCCTTGAAGTAGCCAAGCAAAAGCAGACGGCATTGCAAGATATTGGGTTTGAAATTTACTGTAAAAAGGTTGTTCAAGAACGGCTCCGTATGGAGATTTTTACCAACCGTAAGCTGGATATTTATGTATGACAAGAAAGCCAATACCCAGACCAGTGAAGAAAGTGTCAATGGACACCAAAGACAAGCTGACCCTGTGGGTCACGCTGATGGTCAGCTTCACCCTGTGCATCTCTGTTTTGGCTATGGTAATCAGCTTTATGCTTGGCCTTTGGGCCAAAGAAGTGGACAACGCAGAGATCTTCAAAATGATTTCACCCGCTTTTTCTACACTTATCGGCGGCATGATTGGGTTCCTGAGTGGTATCAAACTCATGCAGAATGATGAAAAATCTAAATGTAAGGACTGACTATGTTTGATGTATTAAGTGGCGGTATTCTGGGTTCTATCTTTGGTGGCCTGTTCCGTATGGCTCCAGAGGTGCTAAAGTTCTTTGACAAGAAGAATGAACGCCAGCATGAACTGTTAATGTTTACACGTCAGTGTGAGCTAGAGACACTGCGCGGTCAACAGAAGCTGGCTGAAATTGGCGCACAGCGGGAAGCCGCTATTGACGTAGGTGTCATGGATGCGTTTCAGTCTGCCATAGAACAACAAGCCACAATGGTCAAAGCCGCTGGTGGTTGGGCGGCTAGTCTATCCGCCTCGGTGCGTCCAGTCGTAACGTACTGGGTGCTATTTGTGTGGTCGTTTATCCACGTATGGTTTGCATGGAACGCATGGATTACTGGCGCTCCTCCCGTAGAAGTGTTCAAGATAATGATGTCACCTGACTTCTCAGCACTGCTTGCCGGAACAATTAACTTCTGGTTCCTTGATCGTACTTTAGCCAAGCGTGGGTTATGAACCTAGAACTAGCCGCAGAGATGTGCAAACGGTTTGAGGGCTTTCGCTCCAAGCCGTATCTTTGCCCTGCCAATGTTGCCACGATTGGCTACGGTTCTACCTACTACGCAGATAAGCGCAAGGTGACTTTGGAAGATGCGCCCATGAGTCAGGAAGAAGCCCATGCGCTTTTGATGATTGAGTTAGAACATACATACCTACCGGGTGTTCTGCGTAACTGCCCCGGCTTGATTACAGACGTTCGCAAGTGCAACGCCATCGTGGATTTCTGCTACAACCTAGGTACGGGACGCTTGCAAACAAGCACGTTAAAGAGGAAAATCAATGCCAATGATTGGGAAGGCGCAAAAGAACAACTGATGCTCTGGACTAAAGGTGGCGGTAAGGTACTGCCGGGACTGTTAAAACGCCGCACGGCTGAGTGCGCTTTACTGGATTAAAAATGCCATTACAGAAGGTGCTTTTCAAGCCGGGTGTAAACAAAGAAAATACTCGCTACACCAATGAAGGTGGCTGGTACGAGGTTGACAAGGTACGCTTTCGTCAGGGTAATCCCGAAGTAATTGGTGGCTGGCAGCCCTACTCTGCATCTACGTTTCAAGGTGTATGTCGGTCTTTATGGAATTGGGTTTTGCTTGATGGCAAAAATATTGTTGGTGTTGGTACAAACCTTAAGTTTTACCTTGAGAACGGCGGCGCTTACAACGACATTACGCCTATCCGTGCGTCCAGCACAATCAATAACAATCCGTTTGCAGCTACAAACGGTTCCGCCACAATCACAGTAACCGATACAAGTCATGGCGCTATTACGGGTGACTTTGTTACATTCTCTGGAGCCACGGGACTAGGTGGCAATATCACTGCCGCAGTGTTAAACGCACAGTATCAAATAACAGTCCTTACCGTAAACACGTACACATTTACAGCAACAGCTACAGCCAATGCAACGGATGCTTCTGGCTCTCCCGGCGGCGGTGCTTCTGTCGTAGCCGCGTATCAAATTAGTGTCGGCCCGGCAATAGAGGTTCCTTTGGTTGGATGGGGCGCGGGCGGGTGGGGCAGCGGTACTTGGGGTAATGGCGTAGCAAGTTCGTCTGCCTTGCGTTTGTGGAATCAAATTAATTACGGTGAAGATTTAGTGTATAGCCCCCGTGGTGGTAATTTGTACTACTGGGACGCTGGTGGTGGATTAACTACAAGAGGTGTACTGCTTAATTCGCTTGGCGGCACAGTAACTTTTACCAGCGCTTCCCCCACAGTTGTAACTTCCACCATACTCTATACAGAAGGCGCGGCGCTTCAATTTGCCGCCACTACATCTTTACCTACAGGCATATCTGCGGCAACTACGTACTATGTGTTTGAAGTAAACGGCTTAACATTCAAACTTTTGGACAACGCAGGTAATGCGGTCAACACCTCCTCTACAGGCACGGGCGTGTATATTTCTTTACTTGTAGATGTGCCGACAGTAGTAAATAATTTAACTGTATCTGATACGTCACGTTTTGTAATTACCTTCGGTTGCAACGACTACGGCTCAGCCACACTTGACCCCATGTTGATTCGCTGGTCAGCGCAAGACGACATCTATAACTGGACGCCAGACCCCACAAACCAAGCGGGGTTCATACGCATATCCCACGGTTCTGAGATTGTAAGTGTTGTGCAAACTCGTCAAGAAGTTGTAATAATTACCGACTCGTCTGTTTACTCGCTCCAGTACCTTGGCCCCCCGTACGTGTGGGTACCGCAGTTGCTTGGTGACAACATCTCAATTATGAGTACTAACGCGGCAATTATTGCTTCAGGCGTTGTGTACTGGATGGGCGTGGACAAGTTCTACGTCTACGATGGCCGTGTAAATACTCTAAACTGCGACTTGCGCCGCTATGTGTTTGGCGACCTTAATCAACAGCAGGCATTGCAAGTATTTTCTGGCACAAATGAGGGCTTCAATGAGGTCTGGTGGTTCTACTGCTCAGCTAACAGCACAAAAGTAGACAGATACGTTATTTATAACTACCAAGAAAAAATCTGGTATTACGGCACGATGGAGCGTACGGCTTGGCTTGACTCTGGTTTGCAACAGGTTCCTATTGCCGCCAAGTACAACAGCACTGCACTTACAGGTAACTTGATTAACCATGAGACGGGCTTAAATGACAATACGACCGGCACTGCTGTTGCGATTGATGCTTACATTAGCTCGTCTGAGTTTGATATTGGTGACGGCCATAACTTTGGTTTTGTGTGGCGCGTTTTACCTGACTTAAGTTTTGAGAACGCTACAAACACTCCCGCCGCCGTTGCCCCACGGGTAACCATGACGCTGTACGGTCTGACTAATTCTGGCTCTGGAACCACAAGCAGTGCTAGCGGCACGGTTGTAAAGGGTAGTACGTACGTGATTACCGAAGAGTTTACAGGCCAGATATTTACCCGTATGCGTGGCCGCCAGATGATCTTTAAGATTAGCTCAAACCAAGTTAACACTTGCTGGCAGTTGGGCGCACCTCGTATTGACATCAGACCTGACGGTAGACGTTAATGACAACAAACAATAGGATTATTAACCCAGCGCCACCTAATTTGCCGCTGAGCACGGATCAGTACGACCGCCGCTATCAAGATCAGTTTCTAAACATTTTGCGTTTGTACTTCAACCAACTACAAAACTCCTTGACAGAATTGCTGGGCAACACAGGCGGCAAATACATTGCGTTTCCTTACGGGGCGTTTCAAGATTCCACAGATCAAACAGCCGCTAGCACAACTGTTGCCTATCCGGTCACATTTAACACCACAGACTTTTCAAATGGTGTGACTGTAGCCAGCAATAGCAAAATTACTGTGGCTTATGCTGGAATATGGAACTTACAGTTTTCCATTCAACTGACAAACACTACAAACGCTTCTCAAGACGTAGACATTTGGTTTCGGGTCAATGGCACAAACGTGGCTAATTCAAACAGCCGTTTTGGTTTAGCCGCAAGAAAATCTCCCGGTGATCCATACCACATTATTGCGGCGCTTAATTATTTTGTAAGTTTAAATGCAACTGACTATGTTGAGATAGTGTGGAGAACGACTGATACGGGTGTTTCTATTGAGCAATATCCCGCCAGTGCCAGCCCCACACGACCAGCAATTCCATCAGCCATTGCCACACTTTCATTTGTGTCTGCGCTCCCACCATGATATTATCGACCAACCCCCATTTTGAGAGGCAACTATGAGCCTTGCTGTACTAGCCGACCACATGGCATCCAAGGGTCGCGGCCCTGACTCGATGCTTATCCACATGTCCCCACGTGAAGTGCAGGGACTACAAGCTTTGGCTGAACATCATGGCGGCACGCTTACGATCAATCCTGAGACGGGATTACCTGAAGCTAACTTTTTAGAGAAACTCCTGCCAACTATTATTGGCGCTGGTATTAGCTACTTCTCTGGCGGTACGATCGATCCCAAAACCGCCGCCATGATTGTAGGTGGCGTACAAACTGTTCGTACTGGTGACATTGGCAAAGGTATTCAAGCAGGTCTTGGCGCATACGGCGGCGCAAGTTTAACTTCAGGTATGACAACTGCCGGAAGCACTGCTATGGCCAACGAAGCTGGGGCATTGGCTGGCAATGAAGCCGCCGCTTACGGAGCAGCCCAACTTACTGACGCCGGAGCAAACATATACTCTCAAGCACAACTAGATGCGCTTAAGAGAGCAGCGATTGATGAAGGCGCATTGCAGCAAGGCATGTCAGAAATAACTGGCAAAACAACTACTGGTGAGTTGTTGTCTAAAGGGGCGGAATCCGCTGCAAAAAACCCCATGCAGTACCTCAAAGCTAATGCAATGCCATTAGCCGCCGCGTTTGGTCCGGCTATTTTTGCTGGAGAAAATGCTAAAAACAACATGCCCCAAACAACTACGGGCATGATCCGTCCTTATTCCTTTGATCCATACAGCGGCACATATATTTCTGGAAATCCTTACCAAGCTACGCCGACTAGAGGGGCTGATGGTGGTCTTATGGGTATGGACAACGGTGGCTACAGCCCCGGCCAATTAGACTTTACGCAGAAGAGCGAGCCTGTCGTTCGCATGGCTGAAGGCGGCAAAGTTGAACGGTTTGCTATTGGTCGTCTAGTAGAGGGTGGCTCCTTGACTGGCGGGGCGGGCTTAGATATGAATAATGATATCTACAAATACTTTTCAGACCCTGCAACACAAGCGCTTTTAAAGTCAGGTAATGATGCTGCTATTGCACAAGTCCTACAAGACAAAGACTGGAAACTTGCAGATGTTGCAAAGGCTACAGGTACGCAAAATCAACTAACAGACTATGAACGTCGTTTTACTAAAGCAGTAAATACCCCAACTACAGACGCTACTGAATTCTTAGCGGCAACTACAGATGTTGGTTTGCAGAATCAAGGATTAGCCACCGCGCTTCAAAACTCAGGTTTGTCTGCTGCAGGGCAGTATGCGTCTACTCATGGTTTAGCCGACACAGGCGGCATTACAGGCACCAACTTTTACAATCAAATAGGCTACACCGCAGGCGCTTTACCCGGCGATAAAGGCGGTTTAGAAGGTTTGTACGCCAATATCAACTATTCTGCAAAAGGTCTACAAGATCAAATTAACGCAGGAAAGATAACTGTTGCAGAAGCACAAAGGCTTGCAGATGCGGAAATGAGACGCGTTGGGGTTAGCGGAGCGGATGTTAAATCTGCAACAGGCTTAGACCTTGCTAATTTATTTAAAGATAAACCAATAGTAGCTGACGTAGTATGCGGCCCCGGATTTAAGAAAAGCATAGACGGCTTGACTTGCGTTCCCGATACAACAGTTATTACTCAAGAGACGCAGTGCCCAACTGGATTTCATTACGATCCAGTGTTAAAACAATGCGTTAAAAACGTTGACGCAACACAGACTACTACGACTAACGTAACTACGCCAACTAGCATTTCTACAGCAGACAGCTCGGCTCTTCCAGTTGGCATTAGTGGCGCAGGTATAACCACAATCAATCCTAACGGTACAGTTACAACTCGTCCTGACTTGAGTTTGGGTATGGGTGCGGTACGCGATGCGTACGAAAAAGGCGGCGGCAGTCTAGGTGTTAACAAAGCCCTTTTTGCTCCTAAAACCCTTAAAGAGATTGAAGACCGTTACAAACTTACGGGTGGTTCTAAGCAGTCCTACGATTACCTAATGGGCAAGACCCCTTACTCGCCAAAACCGGTTACAGAGACCGGTGAAATAATGAAGCCGTATGGCGAGTCGGTTCTGGGTATACCAGCCAACTCGTCTAAAAAAATGTACATATTCAAGAATGGCAAGTACGAAGTCAACCCAGACTACGCTATTCCAACGTACGACAAAGATGGCAAGAAGTCTTCAAACTTAACAAACGCCGATGTCAAAACGTTTATGGACAAAAAGCCGTCTACCGAAGCGTTCTACACTTGGGCAACCACAAATAATTTAACACCCGAGCAGATTGCGCAAGCTTCTGAAAGACCAATCAACGAGATTAGTAAGCTGTTTACAGGCGCTAAAGACTTAATTGGTGAAGACGGCAAGGTTGACAAAACTAAAGTAGACGAAAAAGCTGCCGAAGATATTAAGACTAACTGGGATGAAGATGCTTATTTAGCCGCGCACCCCGATGTTAAAGCTGAACTTACAACAGGTAAATCCGTAACAGGTAAGCCCGTGCAGTTCACTTCTGGCTACGAGCATTGGCTCAAATATGGTAAAGATAGCGGAGTCAAGCCAATTACTAAGAAAGCCGCTGGCGGTTTAATGAATATGGCTATGGCTCGTGGTGGCATGGCTCAGCAGTTTAATCTTGGCGATTACTCAGATGGTGGCCGCTTGCTTCGCGGTCCCGGTGATGGCGTATCTGACTCCATACCCGCATCTATCGGCGGTAAGCGCCCCGCCCGCCTTGCAGATGGTGAGTTTGTAGTACCCGCACGCATCGTGTCTGAGTTGGGTAATGGCTCAACTGAGGCTGGCGCACGCAAGCTATACGCAATGATGGACCGCATTCAATCTGCCCGTGGTAGCACAGTTGGCAAAGGCCGAGTAGCTAAGAACAGCCGCGCTGAAAAATACCTTCCCGCATAAGGAACTAGAACATGGCATACGATCCAAAACTTGGTTACTCTGACCCAACGCAAGTCCAACAAAACCAAATAGGTTTTGCACCGGAAATTGCGCCTTACGCACAAAATGTACTTGGTCAAGCTGCGGCTTTGACCGATACGTCTACTAACCCTTACATGCAGTATCAGGGTGAGCGTACAGCGCAGTTTGCCCCGTTACAGCAAATGTCGTATGAGAATGCGGGATTGATGCAAGGGTCGCCCCAGTTACAAGATGCAACTGCCTTAGCTGGACAAGCGGGTCTTGGCGCACTCAATACTAGCTTTACATACAACCCATACCAGACTAAATCGTTTACTAGCCCGCAAATGGCTGAGAGCTACATGTCCCCGTACATGTCTAATGTGGTTGGACGCCAACAAGCAGACGCGCAGCGCCAAGCGGCCATTGCAGGTCAAGCACAACAAGCACAAGCTGCTCGTTCAGGTGCGTTTGGCGGCAGTGGTGACTATCTTATGCGTGCGCAAGCTGCTGGTAATTTAGCCCGCCAGAAAAACGACATTCTTGCACAAGGTCAGCAAGCCGCGTATCAGCAAGGCATGGGGCAGTTTAACGCCGAGCAAGCTGCAACAGCAAACGCTGCACAATTGAACGCACAACAAGGTCAGTTTGGCGCGGGTCTGGGTCTTCAAGGTCTTCAGACAGCACTGACGGGCGCAAATGCGCTTGGCAATTTGGGCGGCGCTCAGTACCAGCAGAACATGGGCATCAACGCACTGCAGAACCAGTACGGCCTGCAGCAGCAATCACAGATGCAGAAAGATATTGATACTAAGTATCAAGACTTTTTAAACTACCAGAACTATCCATACAAACAACTGGGCTTTATGTCTGACATCATCCGTGGCGCACCACTGACTCAGACTGGCTCGGCTTTGTATCAAGCACCTCCTTCAAATGCGCAGAACATTATGTCGTTGGGTCTTGGTGCAGCGGGCATAGCTAAGGTTGCTGGCATGGCCAACGGCGGTGTAGCTATGTCTAATGGTGGTGGCCTTGGCGCATTGGCTATGAACAACTTGGTGTGAAGGACTAAACATGATTGATACGGCCTCCATACTTGCCGATAGGTACAAGGACAATCGCGGACAATTAACAGCCGCGCTGATGGGTCAACCTGTACCAGACCAACAACTAGACGCTTATAGCGCCCTTCGCGCTATGCAGTTGCTGAAAGAATCTGACCGCATGGCCATGGCACAGCAAGCTCGTGGGCCATCCGGTGAACAGCCTTCGTTGGCTGAAGCCGCTGTTACTCCTGACCAGCCTATGGGCTTAGCGGGCATGGTCGGTCAACCAGTCATGGCGCAAGCTCAGCAAGCC
>Ga0209190_1002620_pt1 | contig 12064 bp, 15 predicted proteins | sample M_140205_XF_Meta_FD_187315 | JGI IMG/M metagenome (GOLD analysis project Ga0209190, IMG submission 187315) | Freshwater microbial communities from Lake Montjoie, Canada to study carbon cycling - M_140205_XF_MetaG (SPAdes) (version 2) | ecosystem: Environmental > Aquatic > Freshwater > Lake... | reverse complement strand
GATAGAACAATATATAGCATCATCATATCATCTCGATGAAGAAGCACAAGAAAAAATTATCAGAGATTGGGAAATAGCTTACGGTGAAGATAGATCTGAACTTGAGGATAGATAATAAAAAGCTAAAATTAAAGCCATTCATAAAAGTCTGCAATCTAATTTAATCATTTAATACTTTGCCACAGCAATATGTTAACTGATAAACTTCATCAAAAATTCATCCCATTAAGGGAAAATCTTCCATAAATAGTATATGGAAGAAATTAATCATATAGTGAACCATATCACAACCATGAACCCAGCACTACCTAATTCTCAACAAGAATTAATTAGCACACTTTCATTCATTATCACTGTGCCAACAACCACTATGTTTATCCTCTATGCAATCTATGAAGAATATTTTAATTGTTAGTATAAATACTTATTATGAACTTCAAACAATTTATGCACCAGCAACAAATCAACGAAGGAAGGAACATAACCCTTCCTCCAGAAGTCTTATCGGCTATCGATCAACATTTACCAGAAATAATGCGCCAAACTTGTGAATCTAAAAATACAGGTCAAAGATTTGAAATTAATTTAATACAATTTAATAACAAATATATAAAAAAAACATATCAAAGAACTATTGAATTAAACGTAATTTTTCACTGGGATCAAATGCTAAAAGATCCAGTAATGCAAGAAGTAAAAAGACAAACAGATCAACTACAAAACCCTAATCAAATTATAAAAATTGTAATTGATCCAAAAGAAAGTGAAGAAATGCCAACCTCATTAGGATGGGCAAAAACAAATGAAATACAAATAGCCCATTCAGAAAAACCAGCAGAAAATATAGATAAAATTATTGATTACAATCGCAAAAACATAATCGGAATTCTTGATAAGTATTATTCCGACGAATTCGGCACATATATGCGTAAATTACAAGCAGAAAATAACCAAGAAGAAATCAACAAAGAAATTAATAATTTTTGTTTTCGTGGAATTAGATATTACTTTTATGAAGAAATACAAAGAAGACAAACATTAGGCACGGTAAATATAAACGAAAAATTAATGTGTGGAAAAACCAAAGAAGAAATGAGAACACTGCTAGTACACGAAATAATACATTGCATTGATCCAAAATTAATTTATAATATCACAGATCCTAAACACCATCAAATAAAACCCAACGATAATTTTGATAAATTCAAAAAATATAAGTCAAATAAAGTTGAAATAGAAGCTAATGTCGGAGAAATGGTTCAACAAATATTTGATTTGGTTAATAATTCTAGAAACTATCAAAAAACTAAATCACAAATTGAAACCATAGCACAAGAACTAAGAGGCGCACCAATACCTGATCTAACAAACACATCAAAAAATGATAATTCTACTTTTATTAATTGGATAAAAAACTTTTATAAGGTGCAAAATTATATCAGTCCTTTAAAATCAAATCCTGATTTTGACATATACACGCAAAACCTAACACCAAAAATAAAACGCAAAGTACTCGAAAGACTTAGCAACGCTGTCCTACAAGCCAGACAAATGCTCGAAACAAAATACAAAAATAAAAAAAATTACTAAATATAACCATGATCACTTTCTATCAATTCCTTGAAAGTCAAAAACTCAATGAGTCCAAAGCAATTGTATTTCCACCAGAAATACAACAAAAATTGCATGATATTGCAAACAAAATGCTGCCAATACTCATTGAACTTACTAAAAGAGAACAAACCAACACAGACATAGAACAGTTTGTTGATACAATTGAATTTAATGATCCTTATCAAAACAAAAAAAGAACATATGATTTTTTTGCTGTGAGAACTGTCAGTCAGCGGGGTGGCTGGCAACAAGCTTATTCCGAAAGACCACATATCGTAGTTACAACAAATATGGCATTCCCAGAATTAGAAAAAAATCAACAATGGTTAAATTCTTTGGAAAAAGGAACAGCGGGTGAGATAATTAACAAGCTCGTTTATAATAACAAAGAAAAAACATTGCAAAGAATTTATTTTGTTTTATCTCATGAACTAGCTCACGCATATGACCCAACTTTATCAAAAGGATATAGAAGAACTCTAGGTTCTCCTGAAGAATATGTGAAAAAAGAAAAAGCATTAAGGAACAAAGGTCAAATAGCAACCTTTTTAGACAGAACTGGTATTGGTAAATTATTTGGTAGAAAAAACCCAGAAGAAGAATTTCAAAAACATCTAAAAGATTCAGAAAAAACAAAACTCGCTCCTTATGTCAATGCTGAAGACCATGATGGAACTCCAGAAGGAAAAAAACAAGCATTCGACAAATATTTTGAACAAGAACCAGAATTCATAGCAAATGTATCTGGATGGTCTGGCTACGTCCTCAACTATGCAAGACAATCTATTCAAAATGACGATCCAAGCACAATGGTTATGAAACAAGTAACAGTTTTCAAAGATTTGCTAAATTATATCAGAAAAGGAACATCATCAAGAGAAAGATATAATCTATTAATTACAGGATCTGGATTCCAAGATGGAATAAAACCTTACATGATCAGGTTCAAGGAAACGAAACCAAGCATGTACAGAAAACTACTTGAAAAAATATCAAATGTTGCTCTTGAAGCATATAACATGATAAGCAAACATATTGAAGACAACAACATAATGTCACAAATTACACCACAAGTGAGAAATTGGTTGAGACAACATGTATCATATTAATAAAAATAATATTTTCATCCTGTGTGATGAACAAAAAGATGTTCATTATTTCTTTGTTTAATACTAAATATAACCATGATCACTTTCTATCAATTCCTTGAAAGTCAAAAACTCAATGAGCAAATTGAAGACGTTAAAATAACTCATATAGGTTCCAATGAAAACTCTATAGAAGATGCTTTGCAAGTCTTTGCCAAAGCATTTCCACAATATGAACTTGGAAGCATTAGAGATTTTATCATGTCTTCTGTAAGTTGGGACAAATCTATTAAAGCTACTTATGACAACCAAACTGTTGGTATCTACCTAATAGGAGATCGTCAATTGTTCGATGTCATTGAAGATGAAAATGCTACACCAATTGAAAACTTAGATCACTATAAAGGTAAAATAGGCGTTGAAGGAGTAGCCCTTGCAGTCATGCCTACCTTCCAAAAGACTGGTATAGGCAAAAAACTTAAAGATGCTTTGCTAAGCATGACTAATGCTGATTATATTTATGGATTACAATACAAATCATTGAATAACTTGCAAAATTGGTTAAAATCAAGAAGACTAGTAGCTCAGTCTGACGGTGATGAAGCCGTTTATATTACACTTCAGGACTTATAAACCATGATCACTTTCAAACAATTCCTAGAAAGCAAACTCTATACAGAAGTTAGAGACATAACACCAATAGGAACCATCTCTTCAAAAGAAGCAGAAAATAAAATACCCAAAAAACTCAATTCAGAAAATATCGACAAATACCTTTCCCAAGGTTTCATAAATGTTTACAGAACAGAAGGCTTCAGCATGTTCTTAAACCAAAGAAATCGTGGAATATATTACTTCATAGGCGACGAAAATGACCATAAACTCGAACTCGGAAAATGCCTAATAGCTCAAACCAAAGTTCACGCAGCACACCTATTAGGATTTGATCGAAAATTTATACTGAAAAAACTTAACTACTATTTCGATATACCCAAAAATGAAAGATCACCAGAAAAAGAAGACCAATTACTACAACCATTCCTCACAGGTAATAGAAAAGTTTCATCATCCGATCAATTCGACTACTACATCACCTCAGCAGCTAAACAACAAGACTATGATACAATCATTATCCTAAATGAACCAACCCGTCACTTAAAAACAGGAACCGAACTAATAGACCTCAGAAAAGAAGTTATACCACAATCAATACAAGATTTACAACAAGAAGATTAAATACTATCTGTATCTAATCTCAACTTTTTGGTTTTCTCCTTCTCTTTTGTATAAGAAATAGGGTCTGGTAAATCTGAATCATTTGTTGAAATCGCTTTAATACCATACTTCTTAACTATTTCAAAAAAATCAGAAAATTCTTTTACTACTTCTGGATTGTAAAATATTTTATCCCATTTCACATCCCTACCAATTGCCAAAGCTTCATCATAATCCGATCTTTTCTGAGTCAACGGAGTCAATGGCACCCTTTCACCACTACCATCCTCAACATCATTTGTTGATACATCCTTTGCATAATAATACTCAATACGACCCAATCCACTCAAAATTAAATCCGTATTCCATACACCCTTAGCCTTATGTCCAACTGATACAGATGTTTGTCCACCACTCATAATAATATTCAACTTTTTTTCTAAACTATTAATACTAATTGTTTTATACATTCTAATCTTATTGTTGTTCTGCTTATTCAATAATTCCGCCCTACCCCTAGCCTTGTTCTCCATCTCCCTAGCCTGACGAGGATTTTGATATGCCAAATCAGGATTCACTTTCCAATCCTTGACCTTATTATAATTTTTTGGATCAGACATAGAAAAATATCTATCACCCAAACCCTCTAAATATTGTATAAAAGTTTTCATAAATATATTTATAAACACCAACTAAATAAATCATGATCACCTTCAAACTATTTCTAGAATCACAAGAAGATTTGGAAGTCCCACCAGAGATGGGAACTGCTCCAATACCAGAAGGATGCGTAAGACTCTATCACCAAACAGATAAGAAAAACATTCCATCAATTAAAGAAAATGGAATACTAACATCCATGTCCAGAGGAAAACAAAATGCAGAACCTTCTGTCATCTGGGCTGGTAGAGAACCATACTATGGAATTAAATCAAACCGACCAACTATCGAATTCTACATTCCAGAAGAAGAATTCTCCCCACCATACTACGTCATGTCAGATAAAGTACCACCTGAACAAATTATAGCTATACACGAAACATGGCACGGAATTGCAAGAGCACTTATTAGAGATTACAAAGAACTAAACCAAGAACTAATGGACCTCTTTATGACAATTGACGATGATCATAAAAAAGCTGTTCAATTTTATTTAAATTATATGAAATCAAATAGAATGTGAATAACATTTTCACTGCTAATCATAAATAGATATTATATAAAACAGTTTGTGGCTCAGTATAAAACAAAGGACAAAACATGAAGACATTTAGAGAGTATTTAGAAGGCAAGGAAGTTAACGAAAGCTTTCTTCGTAAAGCCGCACTAGCAGGTGCAACAGCATTAGGATTAGCAGGAGGACCAGCAAAAGCCGAAGATTGGAAGTCACCTGAATCTTTTAAACCTAACAATACAGCCGCCGAAGATTGGAAATCTTTCAGATCACCTGAATCTTTCAAACCTAACGATACACCTCAACACCGCAGGGAGCTTCTTGATAGTATATTTGCTAGAGACGAAGCCAGAGAAGCAGCTAAGACTCCACATGAAAAATTGATGGATAGAGTTAGAGAAGCTCGTGCAAAAAGAGGCGAAACACCAAAAATAGATATCGATAAACTTAATAAGTATGTCGGTGAGGATACACCCTACAAAAATACCTTTGAAAAGCTAAAAAGATTTTATCAAAAAGTACCCGATGATGGTCAAAGAGATCCTAGAGCACCCCGTCCAGACCCAGAAGTAGAAAAAATTATGAAGGAAGTAGAAGCGCAGAAAGCAAAAGAGAAAGAAGAGGAACGAGCAAAATTTCTACAATCAATTGAAAAAGCCAAAAGATTTGCTAGATAAAAACAAACAATTGAGTTGGAAGAATATTTTCACTTCTAATTATAAATATAACTATGACCAATCCGCCATACTTTTCTGTCAACATTTCCTTCAATGAATGGCTTAAAATCCGTGACCCATTGCTGCACGAACAATTCAACGAAAGCTGGAAAGCAAATGCCGCAGCAGCACTAATGGGACTCGGAAGCTCTATGGGTCTAGTTAACGCACAATCTCCAACACCCACTGTAAATCAAGTAAACCAACAAGAAAATAAACCTGAATATAACCTCGAAGCATTCAAAAAACTAATCAATACCGACCCAGATTCCTTAAAGGAAATATGTAGTGTATATAACACATTTAGAGAAGGTGGAGAATTTTATAAAAAACTTTTAGACACAAAATATCAAAAAGAAAACAACATTACTGAAAAAGAAGTATTAAAAGCATTGCAAGACTTATACAAAAAAATTCCAGCAGCAAACATATTTTTTGTAAAAAATGATTATGAAGGAGTTATGGAATATGTCATCGTTCCAGATTTCATGGAAGAACAAGAAAACAAATTGCAATATCATTATAGACTCAATCCACAACAAATACAAAATTATAAAGACCAACAAAAAAAATTAAAGTCAACCTATCACTCACCAGAAAATAAATACAAAAATGACATATTATCCATAAAAGAAGTAATGCCAATAAACTATATCAGAATGGCTCAAAAAAATAAAGAAAAATTTGATAAAGATTATGAAAATCTTCAAAAACCCGGTGATGACGATCTAGGATTCGCAACAGATAAAGAGAAATTTAATAAACCAATCAGAATGATTATCATTACCGATGAAGCTATGAACAAAACACTAGGAAATACACTCGCATTCGCCACAATAGATCATAAAGGTTCTGTAATAGTTATGAGAAAAAGCTCATTTATCGAACTCCCAAGTAAAACATCTATTGGCAAATTGACACCAGAAGGAATAGAATTCTTGGCACATGAACTCAGACATACAACCCAAGACAATAGCAAAACACCACAATCAAGAAAACAAAAAACTGCTTCAAGTTATAAACATTACATGCACGACCCTAGAGAAATGGGCGTTAGAATTGCTGCCATCAAAAATTTAATATCATCAAAAACTATATCAGATTATCTCGGAAATGACCCCGTCTCTCAAGCAATCAAAATGTCTTTACCTCAAGACGAAAAACAAATACTTAACCTCATCCTAAATAACGACCTATGGGAAAAACAAATCATTCAAAATAACCCAAAATTACAACAAAAAGAAATAGAACAAAAAATCAATTATATCATCGAAAGAATAAAATTACTTGATAGCGATGCAGATAGTTTAATCGATCTTTATCGAAGCCTTAACCCAGAAGAAAAACAAAATTATATGAAAGAAATTTTACAAAATTATGACAAAGTTGTTCAAAATAAACCAAACTACCCAAGAGAACTTAATCTGTCATATCCTCAAAGAACATAAATTAAATCAACCAGCTAAATATAATCATGATCACCTTCAAACAATTCCTAGAAAATGACGAAACAAATCTAAAAGAAACTCTACAAAAAGCAGCAACAGAATATAACATGCCATTACCTACCACTTACCTAGACTCAGGCGCACACGCAACTGTCTTTAATACCATAAACCCAAATATCATCGCCAGAATAGCAAAAAAAGGTGAATGTGAAAAAATTATGTATGAACCACATATGCAATTATCAAAAGGCGTTGCCAAAATATTACTGTTAACAACATACGATAATTATGTCATATCCTTCAAAGAAAAAGTTAATACACTCTATGAACAAATACTTAAACGACTATATCCCAAAAATGCAAACAAAATCATATACACACTAGACAATCTGTACTTCCCCTCAGAAAATCCTATACCCTTCCTCAAAAAATTCAAATCAACCAAATATCTAGCTGACGCAATAGAAATGGGACTGCCTACTAATGACCTAAGTTCACATAACCTCGGCATCACTCAAGATAATAGAATCGTCGCTATTGATTGTTAAAATTATCAATTTCTACACCCTTAATTATATTTTTATTGATAATAACACCTTGCTCAAATCCACGAATATCTTTACCCCATATAATGTCTAAACCTTTATCCATATGCGATCTCAAAGAACTAATATCCAACCTGTCTGTTTTACCTACACCACTAACCATCAATACCTTAGCACTCGGATCTATCTTCAACTTTAATAAAAAATTACCCGGATACATTTTTGCATGGTCCAAAGAACCTACATAAAAACCACCATAACTCCTACCTCTCTTATTCTGCTTAGATGCTATCCTAAATGGATCTATTTCTTCTATCGAACTTATACTACCCCTGTGATACATATCTCCAATTCCTAATTGGGCAAATGTAATCACCTCCTCACTCTGCTCTTTTAAATACTCTTTAAAACTTTTCATAAATATATTTATAAACACCAACTAAATAAATCATGATCACTTTCAAACAATTCCTCGAATCCTACAAAACAAAAAAACACCTTGTCGGAAGTTGTAAAGATTTCGATGAAGACGGAAACTGCACCATACCACAACTTCCATACACAGACACCACACACTTCGCCCAAGCTGAAGAAAATGCAACAAAAATAACTAAAGACCAATTCATCAATAATGTCAATGTCCCAGATAATCTAAAAGACATAGATGCCATCTATCTCCACGATGAAGACAATGATGTCTTTATGCTATACGACGATGAAAAAGATATTCACTATTTCTTTGTTTAAAGATAAATACTACATGACTACCTTCAAATAATCACCGTAACAACTCCAGTTAATTCTAATAAAATTAATATAATTATTCTGAATCTGAGGAATAAGTGCCTATACCATAGTACTCTTTAATCTTATCAATCGCATCATTGTAAAGAATTGTTGCATAAGAAGGACGAATATTCAATTCTGCCGCAATATCTTTATTCATTACATCCTCAGACCTGCGAGTCAAAATAATCTTCTGCCTTGGACTCAAATTGGGAACCCTTAACAAATCCTCTAATCCCATCTTTTCAGACGATGGATCATCAGCAAATGAACTAGGCTCATGAATAGTACCAACTGTGTTAAAACTCACATTTCCTTTCTCACTCTTCCAATTATTACGCCTTATAATGTCCACAACAGATGCTCTAATCATGTTTGTAATCAAACCACCAATTAAATTGTAATTCAATTTTCTATTTCTTATTTTTTCTTCAACCGTATTGTGAACCCTCAGCAAAGTCCTGTTGATAATGTCCTCTTCATCAACAATGTTTCTTATAACCATTCTACGCTGATAAGGCAAAAGACTATTCCTAAAACAATTTCTTATATTATTGTCCAATCTATCATAAAACTTTTCCTTCTTACCCAAATTATCAGAATACCATAAAAATAAATTCTCCAAACTCCTCTTACACTTAAAAATTATCTCGGCTGCTTCTGGATCTACAGATTCATGAAAATCTCTATTAATAACATATTCAAAAAATGTTTTCATAATAAACTATATATTCCACTAAACAAAAAAATCACACCACATCTCTATAAATTAAATCCACAAATAAGCATAAATACTACATGATCACCTTCAAACAATTCCTAGAATCCTACAAAATGGAAGACCAAACCTTCTCCGATAACAACGGCACCTACTCCGTACCACAAATAGTCAACTACGCAACAGAAAATAAAACAATAAAAGAAATGCCATTAGAACCCCTACTACATAACCTAGAACCATCCCCACACGAAGAAGGCGATGAACTACCCGGTCATCCTGAATTTATCAAAAGAACTGAACTAACTGACCTCAAATACCCAATCATCATCGTCAAATACCCAGACGGTCTATTCATCGCTGACGGTGTACATAGACTCGCAAAAGCTCACTCTCTAAACCACAAAACCATCAAAGCATATGTCCTAGACCAAGATGAACTAGAACAATTCAAAATGTAACATTGTTCAAGACTCAATCCAATCCTGTCCATTATGAACTAAAATTTTAGTCACAGGTAAAGAACTTTCTCCTGTGTACTTCAAAGCCATAGGATTCTTTCCATAATTATTCTGGAAAAACCAAGATTCCAGTTTTTTATGCAATTCTGGATTCCGATCCTGATGTCCATAATAAAAAGGAGCTATATTAGATGCTGCTCCTGCACTGTAATAAGGGTCATCATTCAACAAAGGATCACGAATACCAAATATTCTACCGGGAAATTTACCATACAAACTTCTGGCTACAGGATTCTTCTTAATAGTCGAAAATGGAACTGGCTCGGCATCAATACCAGTCAACTTTTCTCCAACTTCATCCTTTGACAAATATTCTTTTGTCTTGTCTGTTAAATTAACATCTCCCAACTTGTTCAGCTTTCCAACTCTTCTAGAAGCATAAGTAAGAATGTCTTTCGCATGATTCTCAATGTCCAAATCCCATTCACCAAAATCAATATTTGGAACATCTATTACAACAACTATAGGATTACCCTCTAAAGAACCCTTCAAACCATACAATTCTCTGTTCATACGAGCCAAAGCATGAGTTTTTGCGCTTTCATCCGATGTCCAAAGAAACAAACCACCTCCCTGACCATGACCATATCCCGAAGACCTAGCACCATCCCTCTTAAATGAATTCAATACCTCATCGTTCTTTCCAGAACTAGTTCCATGATAAAACCTGAAAGGACCATTAATAACAATATCATGTGAATAACCTTCATAATATTGAAGCCACTCTTTGAAATATATCATAAATCATCCTATAATGTTAAACTTCAACAATATGAAATAACCATCAACCAAAGCGAACTAGAACAATTCATAATCACTTTGCTCGCTTTGGCATGTTACTCTTTAGATAATCATAAATTTCCTGTCTACCAGCCAACTGCGCTTTCTTAATTAAACTGTAAGTTATTTTTAAACCTTTTTCTACAAGATATTGAAAAATACCTACACAACCTCCGCTATAATCTGGTCTTAATAGTAAATCAATATCTACATTTGAAATTATATCTGAAATTTTAAATTTGCTTTTATCAATAAGAAATTCAAGAACATTTCTTTTGCATCCGTATAGTGCGCTATCGATAGCTTCCAAACTTATTGTCGCACCTTTCTTCACAAGATACTCAACTGTCTGGAGACTACTATGACTTACTGCTATATCTAATAGACTACTACCAGTTATTCTTTCACCTGTTTTATCTATTAAATATTTCAAAATAGTTGGATCATGATTACGAGCTGCCGCTTGCACAGCACTAGACGTAATTTTCACCTTTTTTTCTTCCACAAAATATTCAACAAGATCTAAATCACCACTGCTTATCGCATCATTAAATAAATCCCAACTTATTCTTACACCTTTTTCATCTACAAAATATTTGACAATATCTAAACGACCATTACCTGCTGCAAATCGTAGCTGTCGAACAAGTAGATCATCACTAATCTTTAAGCCTTTTTCATCCAAAAAGTATTTGATAATATCTAAACGACCAGTTCTCATTAATCTGTTAAGTTTTTTTTCTTCCTTGCCTTCCCACCAATTTAATATTTGATTTTTATCGCCTTCAAGGTATCTAATCATATTTAAATCACGATATCTAATTGCATAATCTAACTGCATATCATCTTCTAATTTTTCATAATACTTTAGTTTCAGCTTAGGATTAAGTAAAGAATATTCCTCTGTTGTCAACTCAGCTGGGTCAATTATCCTAAGCAATCTATTGTGTATATACTTATCCCTCAAATCACGATTGGTTATTACCTTGTTAAATTGATGCTCATATAATTTTACACCAGTCCTCACATATTGAATCAATAAAGTATCAAACTTGTTATCCCACAAATAATCAAACTGCTCATCACTTAACCTGTGACCTCTTCCTATATACTTAGACTTATCCTCAAATGACAATGAAGCAAACCAATCCAAACTAGTGCTATTAGACCCTAACTTTCTATTCTCTTCTTCTTCTTCCTGTGACTTAGGAATATTAACAATCTTCGATGTATCAATACCTTTCTCCTTAAGATATCTCATGTAAGATTCAGAATTAAAGTAAGTCTCTTCTCCAGTATATGGATCTAATGTTTTCCCTGTAAAATTCACTTTGTCTGTAAGAACAGTGCCGGAATAACGCTGGTCAATAACCACAATGCTTAATCGATCATTCCTAGTACTATCATATACAAAATAAAATGTACTAATATAATCAGCACGATGACCCTGCCAATTGGT
>Ga0209190_1002616_pt1 | contig 12082 bp, 4 predicted proteins | sample M_140205_XF_Meta_FD_187315 | JGI IMG/M metagenome (GOLD analysis project Ga0209190, IMG submission 187315) | Freshwater microbial communities from Lake Montjoie, Canada to study carbon cycling - M_140205_XF_MetaG (SPAdes) (version 2) | ecosystem: Environmental > Aquatic > Freshwater > Lake... | reverse complement strand
GTTATACTACCCGAAGCAACGCTTGAAGTAGTTGGAAGCGTAAAAGTTGACCCCAAACATATAGGCGACACCTGAGTAAATGCAGGTGTCACATTAGGAGTTACAGTAACAGTTTTAGCCAAGCTTACTGCAGGGACTGGTATTGCACAACTTGCAGAGGAAACCATTTTTACAGTAATGACATCATTATTTACAAGAGATGAACTTGTAAAGGTGGTAGTACCGGAAGCAGCACCCTGAGAAACTCCATTCTTAAAAAACTGATAAGTAGGGAATAACCCCTGGTTAGAATAAGGCGAAGCTGTAAATGTTGCAGACTGTCCACTACATATAGTAGTAGGCCCAGAAAGAAGCACACTGTCCCTTACTGATGTGGTAATACTTAATCTTATTTTATTACTTGTATCTAATCTGGAGGCAGTGCAAATAATAGCCGTAGGACTTACATACATAATACAGTAAATAGAATCACCATTACTTAGTGTTGGGCGCCCTGGGAAAGTTCCGGGGAACTTTACAATATTATAGATTGTACTAGCAGTACCAGATAAAGGAGAGTTGTTTACAAACCATTTATAACCAGCCTGAGCTCCTAATGAACTAGGACTAGGAGTAGTTCTAAATTCAATTGTATCACTTGAACAAATAGTTGCCGGAGGCGTTGGCTTATAAAGATAGATAGTGATATCAGGCCTAATATCAGTTATTGTAATACTAGAGGTAGCTGTTCTTGTACAAACAGATCCTACAGTAGCAGTATAAGTGATAGATGTATTATTTGCTGACACAGGAGGCATACAATACACAGAACGAACATTGGCATTGGCAGTATATGCTATAGTAGCTGCTGCATCAATATATAAATAAGTTACCGGCGACCAAGTTACCTGAGCTTCAGTTCCATCAGGATACAACCCACCTGTTGCTGCAATTTCTGTAATATTAGGATTAGCACAAATACTGGCAGTTGAAGGAGAAACAGTAATACTCGAAGGAAAGGGTGACACTAAAGCTACTACAGCAACACGATCACTTTGACAATCGCCCAAAGAAGATGCAACATAATAAGTAGTAGTACTATTAATAGAAGGAGTAGTATAAGGAGAACCACTTGCTATTGAAACACCACCAGAAGCAACAGTATACCATTTAATTGTTCCTGTAGGAGCTGCTGCAATAAGTGAGGCGGTACCTGAAGTGCAGATATAACCTACCATCGACGAAGACTGAATTGCAGGTTTTGTAACAGCCGTAATTTTAACAGAAGTAGAAGCCACATTTGTTCCACCCTGACAATTAACATTACATCTATACCATTTAGTTGATGAAATAGTTGCAATGTATGAGGAATTGGTAGATGGATTGGCAACACTTGTTGCAATGTTTGTAAATGTGGTATTATTAGTTGATTCCTGCCATTGATAATTAATACCCAGCCCAAGAGTACTAGAAAGGGATAGACCTACAACACTATTTGTACATACAGTATCTGCACTAGCAATTGCTGCACCAGGCACTGGATTTCCTGTACAAACTGTATTAGGTATACAACTCACAGCAGCACTCCATCCAATATCATTGATAGAGCTGTTGGATATAAATACAAAGGTGAGTGCCCCATTAGTAGCATTTGTTGAAATAATACTACCAGGAGATGTGACGTAAGAGCCAATTAAGGTTGTTGTTCCAATGCCATTATATATTTTCAGTGTATCGTTTTGCTCTAGAGAGAAAGTACTGAATACTACTTTAATCAAACTACTAGCAGAACTTGGCCTGATAGTAAAAGTTTGCGATTCATTATCGTTGTAATTATTAGCACTTCCTCCTGCATCATAAAATGTAGCAGAGCAGGTACTAATAGAGCCTGTGTCAGGCATATTAATACAAGTCGGATCAACAATAACTCTTATCGCTGTAGATGTACCATTATTCCCTCCACATGTAACGCGACATTTGAAATATGTAGAAACGATGGGTTGTGCCAGAAAAGTTGCCAAAGTACTATTACCTGAAGCATTAACCCAAGTAGTATTATCAACAGAACTTTGCCACTGATAAGTAACTCCGGTACCTGCTGTTGCATTTTGCAATGTCAGAGATGAAGATGCCCCATAACAAATAGTGCTGCTACTTGCTATTGTATTACCTGGAGCTGGAGTTCCTGTGCAAATATTTGCATCATAGCATGAAATAATAGCCTCCCACCCTGACTGAGTAACTGTAAAGTCAGATTTAAAAACAAAAGTAAGAGACCCATCAAGGGCAGTAGATGTAATTGTTCCAGGCGAAGTGTTTCCGTAGTATGAACCTGCAGGGGCAGTAGTAGCATTTGCACCTGCCGCTAATCCAGAAGAAATTAATGGAGCTGCAGTACTATTACCATTATATATCATCAAGCCATCGTATCTATTTTCAGTACTAAAGGAAACAAAAGAGGCTCTAACTTTTTTTCCTGCTACAGCAGGAAAAATAGTTACAGTACCGCTGGCATTATCCGTATAATTAGATCTTACTCCTCCGTTATCTACAAATAATCCAGCACAGGTAGTACTAGTGATTACTGTAGTATCAGCAGGCATAACAATTTCATTACAAGCAGAGGAAGAAACCAACACTGGAATTGATGTTGCCGACCTTCCCCCATCTGTACAAGTTACCACACAATGAAACCAGGTATTTGCTGAGAGTACTGGAGAGTAGGTAGCCGTAGTAGCCCCTACACTAGTGTAAGTGATATTATCAGGAGAGGATTGCCAATCGTAAGTTAATCCGCTATAATTATTTTTTAATGACAGAATAGTAGAATAGCCACTGCAAACAAATGCTTGACTAGAGAGTGTACTATCAGGATTAGGAGTTCCAGAACATGGTGGAATACAAGAAATATTAGCTGTCCAACCTGAACCAGTGATAATAAAATCTGACATAAAAACAAAAGTCAGAGAGCCGTCAGCAGCTGATGAAGTAATGGTACCTGGAGAATTTGTTCCATAATACGAATCAGGTGGGCAGGTTGCTGCTCCAAAAGTTCCTCCTGGCAAGCCTGAAGGAATTAAAGGTGCTGCAGTGCTATTGCCATCATAAATTAAAAGACCATCATAACCACTTTCAGTATTAAAAGATGTAAACACAACCTTCACTGCAGAGCCGGGCGTGCTGGGGTAAATAGTAAATGTATTGCTTTCATTGTTTTTGTAATTAGCAAGGGGGCCTCCACTATCGTAAAAAGTTCCGCCACATTGCGATGCACTACTTGTTCCTGCTGGCATAAGTATACAACTTAAATCATAAACCACTTGTACAGAAGTTGAATTACCAAAAGCCAAAGGCCCACTATTATCGCAAGTAACCTTACAGCGGTAATAAGTAGTTGCTAAAGGTGTTGCAGTCCATGTTTCTGTTGTTGGTCCATTAGATGTCCAAACCAAATTATCAGTTGAGCTTTGCCATTGATAAGAAAGACCTGAAAAGCTTATCACAGGAATTGACAAAACAGTAGTACCGCCAGAGCCTGCACAAATTGAAGTTACAGAAGCTATGGTAGCTCCTGGTGAGGGAGAACCTGAACAAGGGGGTGGAGGCGTAAATCTAAACACTTGTCCTGCATCAGGGAGTGTATTAATATTGGTAGTATTAATTGAGGAGCTAGCTGATGCAGAAGCGCTACTAGAAGATAATGAAAGATAGTTTCCAGATGCTGTTGCAATACCAATAGAAGCGGAAGGTGCGTTGATAGAAGTTGATAATTGATCGTAAACAAAATCTATAACATTTGTACCCTCGTAAAGTATTATTTGAAACTTTAAGGCAGGGGTAGTAGAAAGCCAATTCCAATTTACATTTTCATATTGAATAGTCAGTTGTCTACTAGGCGAAGATCCTGAGAGGGAATAAGAAATATCGGGTGTTCCTCCTGTTAAATCATTACCTGTTGTGATAGCAATATCATCCCACAAAGGCGCAATCAATGGAGATCGAGGCAATGCATTGAAACTATTGGTCCAGCCTGAATTAGTAAGGTCATTGGGTGTACCTGCAGTACCAAAAGTTATCCATCCATTTGTACTAACATTAAACTGCGTATATACTGTAGCGCCAAAAGTAAAATTGAAGCCGATGGGAAATCCATTAGCAAAATCATCATCAACAGTAGTCATATTGATGGGTGACCCTGATATTGCAGAAAAAGCACCTCTTATTGATGTAAAAGAATATTGACTAGCACCCTGGCCTTTAGATAAATTAGGGAAAAGAGATAAAGTGAATAAAGTAATTGCTACACAAAAAAACCTAACACCAACGAGGTTACTATTTTTTTTGTAATGTTTTTCTCCGTTTGGAAAATTGATAGGAAAATAGGATGGTAAATTCATTTTTGAAATTGAATATTCTACAAATCGTTTGATAGATGCAAGTTTATTTATGAAACTATTTTTCATCATGAAGTGAACAATTTATTATCTATTAAATAATAATTTATTAATATAGCTTATATAAAGATTCATTTATAAGAGAATATGATGCCCTTATATATAACTTCTTATATGCATAATTTTCTTCAGGGTAGCGATCAGAGAAAATGAACGCTATAAAATTATGCTAAAATTAGGATTTTGTGAAATATTTATATTGACAAACAACGAGATAGGACATTTTGTTCAAACTCCAGATAACGGTAGTCTTAAGAAACCCGTTTTCTAAGATAAAAACAAGAGAAAAAAAGCCATTTTTTAGGAGAAAAAGCCCTAAATACCTCAAAAACTATTCTAAAATTTGCAAAACCCTAAAAATCCGAGCGTTAAAAAATAATTATAAATCCCTACCCTATGATATCTAACTCGATGGAAAAAGGCCGTTTTTACCACATCTATAATAGAGGAGTTAATAAGGCCCCTATTTTTTTTGAACCAAGAAATTACCGTCATTTTTTATCCTTATTTGACAAATACCTAGGCCAATACGTGGAACTCTATACCTATTGTTTAATGCCAAACCATTTTCATTTATTGGTAAAAATTAAAGATAGCAAAGAGAGAAATGATTGGAAAAGAGAGGCTGTTTTTAAAAAAGTCAGTTTAGAAAACAATGAGATTTCAATAGTGTTTTCAACTAAACTTTCGAGACTTGATAGGGCGTTCAGAGATTTTTTTATTTCTTATGCAAAATCAATAAACAAGGCTTACGGAAGAACGGGCTCTTTATTTCAGCAAGGGTACAAAAAGAAAATAGTAAATTCTGAAAGTTATTTTTCATACCTAATACAATACATTCACAATAACCCGGTTGAAGCAGGACTTTGCAATAAACCAGAAGATTGGATGTATAGTTCATATAATTCCATTATTAAAAAGGTGGGTGATAATGAGATGACTAAATATATTTTAGATATTTTTGGAGGAAAAGTAATTTAAAATTCTTACCCTTAAGACTACCGTTGTCTTAAGACTACCGTTGTCTTAAGACTACCGTTGTCTAAAAAATTACTTAATTTCAATCTTTTTAGAAATTATACCTCCATCCGCAGTTACTACATTTACAACATAAACACCCGCAGCAATATCCTTAGGAATATTTAATTTAAATTGATTGCCTTGAATTATTAGAGATTGAGATAATACTACTACCCCACTACCATAAACTATTCTTACCTTACTTTCACCTTCAAGTGCCTTTGATAATATAATATGCAATACCCTATCCTTACCCAAAGGATTAGGGAAAAGTATCATCGCATTATCGGATACATCTGATTGTGCAGCCATTTCAGTAATAGTTTGCTGCTCTGATTTATGCTGAGGCAATGCCTTCTTGAATACAATCACAAACCTATCAGATGCATAAGACCCAGACTTGAAATCTACAATAAAATCAAAAAGATTAGTGGTACCCAATGAAATTGGAGTTAGAGTAGCAGTATAATTATCTTTTAAAAATGCATCCAATCTATTAAGAGACCACTTACGGGCGTCTACCTCCATTTTATAAGTTCTTTGCCTTAACCCACTCATAAATAATTTTATACTATCGATGATAATAGGATTACGTCTCTGCTCTACGATAAAATGGGCACCCCCATTGTCAAGCGAAACACTACTTCCTGAACTTGAAAAAGAAGGCAAATCATTTCCATCAACCCTATTACTATTCGTATTAGAAAAATCAACTAAGCATCCATCTAATAAAGAAAGTGTGCCTACTACTTCTTCAGCCAATAAATTTATTCGCAACATATTTACAATGCTTGGCTGAGGACGAAAAACATTTCTACTACCAGTATCTTTTGAACTTTCACTAAATGTAATCGACTGACCAGAGGACCGATTAGGGTTATATACAAAAAAAGCCTGTCCAGATTGTATAAATTTATTTTTACCTGCTGAGGTATAACTTGTATTAAGATCTGATGTTCCACTAAATGGAGTGACATTGTAATCACCAAAATTATCCGTACTACATACCCTGAATTTGCCAAGACCATAAGCCCCTCCAAGCTGTGGATCCCATATATAAAAAGCATTGCTGATATTTGAAGACCGAGTTACACTATTAAAATTAATAACAGATGGATAAGGATTACCAAAGCAAGCAAAGGAATCTGTATTTAATGTAAGCGTAATATCCCTGATAAAAAGCTTACCCTTCGTTCTTAAAATAGTTGATGCAAGAGTACTGTTTGAGGTGCTACAAGACCTATCACCTCTAACATATAAAAAATAACCCCTACCATTACTTTTTGAAATAGAATCATTAGTACTTGTAACAGCATTATAATTATTAGTTGCTGAATTATAATACTTCATAGAAGGACCTCCGGGCGATAAGGTATCAAACCCATTAGCAACATCAGCAGAAACATTAGTTGTTATCCAAGTACCATAACCAGGTCTTGAATTCCCTCGAGGAGCATTTCCCTCCTGCCAAGCATTCTTTATTGTTTGTAATTCATTAATAGGTGCTGCGAGCAACTGCCATTTTCGAAAAGCAGGAATATAACGCTCTATAATAAAGCGGCCAGTACCATAATTAATACTCCCATTAGTAGCCAAAGGGCCAAAGCTTGCTGTGGTAGAAGCATTAGATAATAATGTTACATTTTTGTTGGCAAGGTCTAAAATTCCTGAGTTAACAGTAATCGCTTTTGAAATACTCAAACTATCAATAAGAGATAGCTTATTTGAAGAAGAAGATTTTTGAAGAACAAGAGAATAGAAATTTTGTCCCCCACTTGCAGTGATACTTGCATCATTGGAACCTGTAAAAAAAACAGTTCTACCATTATTAGTAAATGCACCCAATGAACTCCTAATAAAATTGCCGCCCAAATAAAGATCTTTTGTAGGTGTTGAAGATAAGGAAAGAGTTCCATCCAAATAAAGATTGCTATTTACTTTTAAGGTATCATTTGCCGTCTTAGTCCCGGACCCTGAAATCAATAGATTTTGATAAGTTAGTCCAGTTTCAACATTAACATTCCCATTTGCTGAATATTGAACAGTATCACCTTGTTGCAAATCATAAGTATTATACGAAAGCGAAAAAGGACTTATCCCATTAGTACCAGTAATATTGAGCTTGCCGCCACTCTTTATTGTAATTACATGACTTGCAGGAGTCAATGACCCAACACCACTTGCACCGGCCAATACCTGAAAAGCATTTACAACACCTGTTGAGCCAATAATAATATTACAATCAAAGGGTGCATCATTATTTGTAAATAATAAGAGACTATCTAAAATACATGTACCATCAATAGTAAATGTTCCATAAGAATTGCTTAAGCTAGGTAGAATAGTAGGAGAAGAAAATGCACCATCTATCCCAATATTACCAGAACCAATACAATTCATAGTTGTAGCAGACCTTAAAAGAACATTAAATTGACCGGCAACTGCGTTATACAAACAAGTTGTAGAAGAGTAAAGTCTAACATTTCTATTTATTACAAAAGAAGTGCTGCCATTTGTTGTTGCATTTTTTCTTATACGACTACATGAAAAATCTCCTGAACCAGAAAGCGTATCGTTTACTCCATCTATATTAAAACAAATATCATCATAAGACAACCCATTACCTATAGTTCCATCACAAACAATATTTCCATATACCGAAACGTACTTATTATTTTGACCTGATGAATTAAAGTTTCCTGTATACAACTTGCCACCGTTTTTAACGAAAAGATTTTTTACATATCTAGGTGATAAATCGAAGCTAACTGTATGTGGATTCTGAATAAAAACACTTGCAGTAGTACTATTAGGATAATCAGAACTAGCAACCCAAACACCCCCTTGCAATTTATCCCAAGTAGATGTGGTAGACCAATTGCCACTTTGCCTAGTCCTGTAATCTCCATCTACAGCATTAATAGGAGCTCCTGAAATGGGGTATCCAGTGCTCCATTCTGTTCCCTTACGTGTGAAGATTACAAAATTATATGTAACATCATTCGTTAAATTAGTAATAGATACCGGAGAAGTATTACCCTTGTAAATGCAGTACGAATTACCAATTAGCGTACCACTTCCATAAGATGTGTTTGCAGTATAACTTGTACCATCTCCTGAAGGAGTAGCCGATACAGAGGCTGCATTTGTAGCAACTATCATTATATCATCGTAACACCCTACTGGGCTTACCCAACTTAAACTTAATTGTGTATTACCGGCACTAATATTAGCACTTGTAATATTAGGGACTTGAACTTGTTCTATAATGGTACAAGTGCCCCCATTAGAATTACTAACTGTAGGAATCACAGAAGAGGCGAAAGTAAAATCACTTGCTATAGGAGCCTGAATATATATTGTACTATTTAAAGATGCAGCACAAGCAACATCAGCAGTTAGAAACAAATAATTATTCCCAATAGAGAAAACTTTAGAAAGGCTACTAAAATTAACCCCCGTATTTAGAGTAGGATTGCTAATAGTACTCAATTTTGTAGCTAATGTAGAATCAAAAGGATAAGATGATTGGTACCATAATTTAAGATTAGAAATATCACCAGTATTAAACAACCCTTTTGGGGTAATCAATAGATTATTTAGTGTTGCAGCACTAGTAGCAACTCTTACTGTATCAAAATAAAGCAAGTTGTTAATAGATCCACGCTCTATTGAAATTGAAGGTGCTGCAGGATTAGCTGAGTTTATATTTACTACAGGAGTGACTCCATCGAGACTAGGAGTAAAGTTAATTTCATCCCAACCCAAATTATCCGAATTCGAATTACCTGGATGAATCCACCTTAAATACAAATATTGACCATTAGGAACTGATAAAGTTATAGAACCTGAACTTAAAGTAGCACCAGTTGAGATATTAGTAGTTGCATCGCTAAAGGCACAAGAAGTTAATTCTGTCCAACCCGTAGTACCAATAGCAGGAAATGTAGCACTTGAAGAAACAAAATAATACACTCTTACTACTGGAATAGCACTACCAGTCTTCCATAACATCCCAGTAAATGATAAAGAAAAGCCAGTCATTGAAACACCTGAATTATTTAACAACTGCCAAGTAGCTGTTCCAGTCTTAGCATTGGTAGATCCAAGAAATGACATATTATTATTCCCATACCACCCTCCACTTGTACCTGAGGTTTGAGTTGTACCTCTAAACCCATATGAGGTTCCTGTACCTTGCATATCCCAATTTGTAGGATAGGTATTGGTACCAAGATATCCAGTAAAGGATTCGGTAATTGTGTTAGTATTAGTAATACTAACCTGCCCGGCCCCCTCCTTAGCCCCAAAAATTAAGAGAAAGAAAATAAATGAAAAAGGGGAAATGGAAGAAAATGAAAAAGGAAAAATGAAGGAATTAATACGAGAAAATGAAAAATGAAAAATGAAAAATTTAAGACGGGAAAATGAAAAAGGAAAAATGAAAGAATTAATACGAGAAAATGAAAAATGAAAAATGGAAGAATTAATGAGCTTGAAATTTCTAAAGAAAAATTTTGAGGAAGTAATATTTTTTGGATTAGATATCATTTTATTGACAGTGCAATAATAATTTTAGAAGTCTAAATAAAAAGGTTTTTCAAACTTTATAAACCACCTATTATCAATAAATTAATAAAGAAACAGTATCTCCTTATTTATTATAGTGTGAAGTTACAAATAATCGGAATTCTTATGTATTAACATTCTATTATTTATTTAGTTTAAGATAAATAAGTAAATAATGGTAAAAAAGGTATTTATTAGGTGTAGTTGAAGGAAAAGATGCAAGAATGAGTACATGAAGAATCTTCAGTTGTAATTAATAATAATTAGGAGTAATCCTTGGTAACTTGATGAAAATCAGCGTTAATAGAAAACGGTAGTCTTAAGACTACCGTTTTCTATATATGTATATGCCAGAGATATCTTAAGGAATAATTACCTGCAAATGCTCCTTGCCCCCCGAAGGCCCCTTAATCACCAACCTATAGCTACCTGCAGCAATCCAATCACCCAAATTAAAAACCTGAGCCTTATTGGCAGTCAATAATTGAATCTAGCCTTGGGTTTAAACCATTAATTCATCTTTCAATCTAGCCTTGGGTTTAAACCCAAGGCTAGATGAATATTCAGATCTCCAAAAACTGGAATCCTGAGACGACCTCTTTTAATTTCGATGCAATAAATATCGTTGATGAATTTCCTATACGCTTATGTTATAAAACAAATAGCCTTGGGTTTAAACCCAAGGCTAGAGAAGTTTTGTGGGAGTTGACGGGTTCGAACCGCCGACCCTCTGCTTGTAAGGCAGATGCTCTAAACCAGCTGAGCTAAACTCCCTAAAGGATCGCAAAGATAAGGAGTGACACGTTTATGAAAAAATTCATTTTATTCTGGAAAAATAGCACTGAATTATTGAACTGTAAGGCTTGGAGTGTCATAATTTTCTAATAGAACTGTATTACTCATTGGATCAGGAGAAACGAAGAAAACACAAGGACAAAGAAAAGGACTGCCCATTTTAAGCGGTCTTATAAATTTACCATTACTAAAATACCCAAGAAACTTTTTACCGCTTGTACTATTCGCTAACTTACCCATACCATCATATTTATCATTAGTATAGTTGCCAGCATATTTCAAATTCCCAACCTGCTCCTCTCCTTCGCCCTCCAATTTATCATCAACAAAATAACCTTTGCGGTAATCACCCTTGCCAGGGCCATAAAAAGTTACGTACCCTTGCTTGAAAAATTTCAACACCCCTTCAGAAGTATATCCATAATATCCCCAGCCCTCATGTGCATCATTTTTACTATAAATAACCTTGTACAAAGTTGTTCGCTGCCCATCAATAATCGCAATATCACCCGGTTGGGCAAAAACAGAATTAAATGACAACAAAAAGAAAAGTAAAATATAGGTTTTCATAACAAATAAATTTTTCATAAGGAGTAAAAGGATGCCCTGATAAATACTTAAAAGCGGCTCTCCATTTTAATAAACGAATGTTATTCACATTTATTGCCTCTTTTTAACATAGAAAAACTCCCTTATTTATTTGCTATTTATTGATTTTCAAATATTTACAATTTGAGTGATATTTTTTTCAACAACCTACTTTTCAGTGCTTTCCAAATATTCAATTCATATACCTTTGAAGCATGTTGATGCCATTTTCAGAAATCCCCATAAAAGAAGAAAAGCAAGTATTTGATTTACTTACTGCTACAGAGTTTTCGCACAGATTAGTGGTGTGGAATGATAATGTAAATACTTTTGACTGGGTAATTGAAACCTGATAATGTAAATACTTTTGACTGGGTAATTGAAACCCTTATTGATATTTGCGATCACAACCAAGAACAGGCCGAACAGTGTGCACTACTGATTCATAACGTTGGTAAATATGCTGTAAAGAATGGTGACATGGAATTACTAAAACCTCTACGAGATGCCATTACAGAAAGAGGTATCAATGCTACCATAGAAGTAGCTGTTTAATATTTATTCAAACAATATTTTTCTCCAATATCATAGAAAATAACAATGCCGTTGCATGGGCATCGCCAGAGGCGCGGTGACGATTAGTTACTTCAATACCCAACTCCCTGCAAAGATTCCCC
>Ga0209190_1002614_pt1 | contig 12083 bp, 18 predicted proteins | sample M_140205_XF_Meta_FD_187315 | JGI IMG/M metagenome (GOLD analysis project Ga0209190, IMG submission 187315) | Freshwater microbial communities from Lake Montjoie, Canada to study carbon cycling - M_140205_XF_MetaG (SPAdes) (version 2) | ecosystem: Environmental > Aquatic > Freshwater > Lake... | reverse complement strand
AGTAATGTATACGAACGAAATGCGTAGGGCTGTGCATTCAATTACACCTCCTAAAGGATTTGGCGTAGAGATTATTGACAACGAACACTTTCTTACTATAAAATTAGATGAATATAAATTTTTAAAAATGTTACATGATGAAAAAATAGCAGCACTTCAGTATGTAGTACAACTAAAGAATGCACTAGAAATAAACGGTGCTATCGTTTTAGTAACTAGGGAGGCAGTAAAATGATAAAGCAGATTGGCCTGTTTTTTATTTGTAAGATTAAATCACATAGTCTTGTTGACGCTGGCTCTTGTCCGTTTACTGGTAAGAATTATGCAGCGTGTCTAAGATGTGGAGCAACAATAACAAAATGAAAAAGAAAATAATTATATTAATATTATCAGCAATATCTGTTTCTATTGCAATGAATTTATTTTTTGCCTCAAGGCTTAGTAAGTTATCAGACTTAGATTTATTTGACATTGAGGAAGATGACTTTTAATGTTAGCCAGAATGGGGTACAATAGATAGTATGGAAATGATCCTTTTGATATTTTTTGCTACCCTGTCTTTTTCCTTTGGACTATCCTATTGGGCTACCTTTGATAAATTAAAAAAATCTAATCTACTATTGGCTGAACTTTTTATAAAAACCAGGGCACTTGAAGAATTAAACTCTCAAGTAAACAACGGCATTAGTATGTCTGACGACACAATACATAAAGAAAACTTTATAAAGTTTCTTTCTGACTCAAGAGATTGGGCTTTTGAGTACATTGAAAAGTCACAGCAAACCATTAAAGAGGTTTCAGATGAATTAAGGATAAAAGGTTTGGACAACTATTCTGATAGACTTTTAGCGCTTTTACCAGAAAACAATACTAAATGAAATTAAAAAACAACAAGGTACTCTTTATACCAAAAGATAAAGATACAGAAATCTGTATTCCAAGACCACAATCAAGCAAAAAATATATTCCGCAATGGTTTAAGGATATGCCAATAGACGTTCCAACTATAGATGGATTGGGAGCAGACTTTACTGCTAAAAAATGCATACCGTTTTTAGATTCATTAACTTCTGGCTATACGCAAGAACTTCCATGCGATGTATGGTTTGATTGTAATACAGAAGAAGATGACCCAGAAATTATTTACAAATGGAATGGTGGATTTAGACCAATCTCAACTAGAAGAGAAAACACCAGATCATCAAACTCTATGCCACATTTTCCTAATTACTACAAGACAGAATTTCATTGGAACACTTTCTGGGAACCAAAAACTCCAACTGGATATAGTACTTTATACTTTCATCCAGCGAATAGATTTGATTTACCATTTATGACGCATAATGCCATCATTGATACAGATAAGTGGTCAATTACTGGACCTGTTCCGTTTGTTTTAAAAAAGGGTTTTTCTGGAGTAATTCCTGCTGGAACTCCAATGTATCAAATGATTTTTATTAAAAGAGAAATTTGGAATTCAGATGCATCAGAGTACGATGAAAAATATGCAAAAAGTACAAATTATTCTGTACGCAGGCTCCTTACTGATGGATATAAAAAACAGTTTTGGTCAAAGAAAGAGTATAACTGATGAAAGAAATCTTATTATCAGTATTAACAGGTTTTGGATGTGGTGTAATATTTGCTGCGTTCAAATTACCAGTCCCAGCACCACCAGTTTTTGCGGGAGTCGCAGGAATTATTGGTCTATGGATTGGGTTTACAACAATAACACAAATTATATCCTAGGAGGAATAATGAATAACCTATTAAATGATAAAACAAAGGCAATGCTAGCATCATATGGACGATCTGTTCTTGGTTCAGTAATTGCACTTTACATGGCTGGCGTAACAGATCCAAAGGATCTATGGGCTGCACTAGTTGCTGCTTTAGCGCCCGTTGCATTGAGAGCGCTTAATCCTAATGATAAAGCGTTTGGCGTATTGCCAAATACTGGTGCTGTTTCAGATGCACTTAGCAAGATTGTACCTGTTAAGAGTGCACCAAAGAAAAAGGCTGCTAAGAAAAAGTAGTTTAATTATAGAAGATGGGTCTAAAATTATATTAGGCCCATTTTCTAATTAAAAGGAGTAAAATGAAAAATTTATTAGTTGTTATGCCAACATATAATGACGAACCATACATTGAAAGAGCAATAAATAGTGTTATCAATCAAACATTTAAAAATTTTAAATTGTGCATTGTAAATGACTGCTCTACTGATGGCTCTTTACAAAAAATAACTCCATATTTAAAAAACAACAATATTGAATTAATAAATAATATTAAAAATGGTGGCTGCTTTTATAGCAAAAATGTCGGAATAAGCCTATTAGAAAAAGAAAATTTTGATGTTTATACAACACACGATGCAGACGATTTTTCAGATTCAACAAGATTTGAAAAAATAATGAAAATTTTTGAAAACGATGATGTTCTTGCAGTTCAAGATTATGATTTAAAAATTGGTAATACACCTCCAGAATGGCTTTCAAAAGTTGGACAATTAATACCAAATCACGCTCATGCTTTTTTTTCTAAAAAATCATTTGAAATATTTGGATATTATGATAATTATATGTGTAGTTCTGATACAGAACTTTGGCACAGAATTTTAAGATATACTAAAATGAATAAAAAATACAAAATTAAAACTATAGAAGAGTTGTTGTATTATTCTCAAATAACAGAAAAAAATATGACAGTAAGGATGGGAATGGACATTAGACAGCCACACTTTAATAATTATGCAAAAAAAATTAATCAAATGAAAAATGATCAAGACTTTTATAAACCATTTTTTTCTATTGATGAGGCAATAAAATGAAAGCCCTTGTAACTGGCGGTGCTGGTTTTATTGGTTCTCACATTGTTGACAAATTAATAGAATTAAATTACGAAGTTGTAGTAATTGACAATGAATCTTCTAATTCAAATAGTAATTTTTATTGGAACGCAAAGGCAAAAAATTATAAATATGATATTTGTGATTATAAAAACACTAGATCGCTTTATGATGGCGTTGATTATGTTTTTCATGTTGCAGCAAAAGCAAGAATTCAAGCAACAATTTTAGATCCAATTGAAACAATTAAAACCAATAGTCTTGGCACTGCGACTGTCTTACAATGTTCAAAAGAGTCTAATGTTAAAAGAGTTGTGTATTCTTCAACATCTTCTGCTTATGGACTTAATCCAATTCCAAATGTAGAGACTCAGCCAGAAGATTGTTTAAATTTTTATTCTATATCTAAAACAAATGGTGAAAAACTTTGTAATAACTACAATAAAATATTTAATTTAAAAACTATATCTCTTAGATATTTTAATGTGTATGGAGATAGACAGCCAACCAAAGGGCAATATTCAACACTGATTGGTCTTTTTAATAAACAAAAAGAAAACAAAGAGCCATTAACTATTGTTGGTAATGGTAAACAAAGAAGAGATTTTACTCACGTATCCGATGTAGTAAATGCAAACATTTTAGCAGCAACCAAAGATATAGATAATAAATATTTTGGAGAAATTTTTAATATTGGAAGTGGGATAAACTATTCAGTAAATCAAATTGCAAATCTTTTTTCTAATAACACAGTAAATATTCCAGAAAGAGTTGGGGAAGCAAGAGAAACATTGGCTAATAATAAAAAAGCAAAAGACATTCTTGGATGGGGTCCAGAAGTTGATTTAATTGAATGGGTGAATGATTTTTATGCATTTCGTTTACATATGTAAAGACGGAGTAAACGAAGAACTAAAATATTCTATTAGATCTGTTGTTGAAAGTTTTCCAGAAGCAAACATATGGCTTGTCGGTGGTAAGCCTGACTGGTATACAGGAAACTATATAAAAGTAGAACAAAAAGAATCCAAGTATAAGAATGCTGTAAAAAATTTAGAAGCAATTTGTTTTTCACAAGAAATATCAGAATCGTTTATTTTAATGAATGATGACTTTTATATTATTAAAAAAATAGATAAAATAGAAAACTTTCATAGTGGCTTTTTATTAGATAAGATAAACCTATATCAAAAATTAAATGGCAATTCTCAATACACCAGAAAACTTTCAGGCACATATAAAAAACTTAAAGCCTTGGGATTTGAAAATCCACTAGATTATGAACTTCACGTCCCAATGATTATGGAAAAAGAAAAATTAAAAATAGTCTTAGAACTTTTGGATCAATTTTTATGGAGATCTATATATGGAAACAAGTTTAATGTCGGTGGCACACAAATGGAAGACGTCAAGGTTTATAACTCTGGACCATTAGTTCTTAAATCTTATAATTTAAACATAGATGATCATACCTATTTATCTAGTGCAGATAGTTCATTTAATAATATATTTAATAAAATACTTAAGGCTAAGTTTAATAAAAAAACTAAATTTGAGCAATAAGTTCTACGTATTTATCTTTCAATATTGTTGGTGCAAAGTTATTAAATCCTAAATCATAAGCCTGTTGTTTATAGTTAGTTTTATCATTGATAGACATATACTTGTCAATTGTCTGCGCTAAGAAGACATTGTTTGCTTCAAATAAGTTAATTCTAACTTTTGTTCTAATCGTTCCTATGGAGTCTGACTCAACTAACCAATCTTGTGGCAAGATCTGATTATTAGGTGAAACATTTGTCATAAAAACTGGGAGACCAGAAAGCAAAGCCTCATTCATTGGCAAACATAGTCCTGCATATCGTCTTGGTAATACCATAGCATCAAAGCCATTATATAAGTCTTCCCTGTTTTCTGGGTTACCAATTTCAATCTTTAGTCTTGAGTCTGTTACATTAGTTACTATTTCACTTTGACTTCTAATAACTAATTCATAATCTGCTTTAGAGTGCTTTAGCATATTGATTACAGTTTCAGTACCGTTTCTATCTTTGGCTGCCTTCTTTCCAGCAATGTGTAATAGTCTATTGTGTGATTTAGAGATGTTATTATTTTTTGCAGTTTCAAATAACTCAGGAGTAGTTGGAGGTGGAAGATGAATTACCTTTGTTCTATCTCCAAACATACTTTGAATTGTTTCAATTTGCCATAAACTGGGAGATAATAAGACGTTTGGCAAGGGCAGTTCTGGGTTTGCCAAGTGACCAAACAATTCATAGTTATACTGAAGAATGGTTTTTACTCCCCGTCTGTTTGCAAACCTTACAAAATTTTGATCATAAAAAGTTTCGCAACTTAATACAACGTCTACATCTCCTAAAAACATTTTAATTTGCTGAACAGACGGAAAACCTTGTGTCTTAATACAACTGTATTGGTCATACCACTCTGGGTGCTGCTTGTTGTTATTAAACGGGGTAGAATCAATTAAAAAAATCTTATCAGGACTAAGCATATTAACTAACTCTTTAGTCTGATTACCAAGGCCAGTGTTATCTGATCTTGCTATGATTCCTAGTCTCATTCTTTATACCCCCAAGCATCATCATCCTTAGTATATTTTCTTGTACCCTGACGACCATCTAAGTGGTAAGAACGTTTAATATTTCCTTCTGGATGATAGATCCAAAGTTTATGCATGTCCCACCCTTCTTGACTAAAGGTATTATAAGGAAAGATATCATCCTGAACCTTGCCATGAAAATTATCTTCAATAAAAGTTTTTTCATCAGAAAATGGTAGGACTACATTTTTATAGTATTTTACAGTACTTAAATGTGGCCTCTGACTCCACTGCGCTGTCTTCATAAAACCATTTTCTAACCCCATCATAAGATGTCTGTGTGGCTCTGGAATTTCTGATTCATAATGAAAACGAATGGTGTTGGCATTACCAAGTTCTATCATATTTAAACATTTTTGCCAGTCAATTTCTACGTCTGAAGTTAAAGGAGCGTCTCCTTCAACATAAAGCATTACAGAAGTATCTATAAGTTTAATGGTTTTTTTCATCATCGTGGTTTGATGACTATGATAATCAAAAATTATTGGTAATATATTTTTGTATTTGTGTAAGCATTTCCACAATATGCGGTTTTTATATTCATCGTAATCTTTTTTACGACCAAGTTGCTCATCCCTTAGTCCATCTATTTGCATAATTATTTCATTGTCTGGAAGGTGAACTCGTATATCATTAATAGTTTGTTCTATCATTGTAGTATTAGGATGATCTGGAATTATAGATGTTGCAAGAATTACGGTTATGTCTCTCTTATGCATTTACTTGCCTCATTAACTTAATACTAAGATCTCTTTTATATTTTATCCACCAGCAAACTACTTGGTGCATATTTTGTGGATAGTTTTCAAGTAAGCCAGGCATTATTTTTGTTAGATTATGCCAATTATCTGTAACCTGTATTGGAAAGTCTGTACCAAAAACAAGAGTAAAAAAGTTTGTCTCTTGCATTTTTGAGTTTAATCTATCTCCTACTGGCAAACATAACATTTCTATAGCCTCATAAAATCTAAAAGAATCTATAACCTCAGCACCACTTGGACACGGAATAATTTTACTAATAAACATCTTGTCATAATATACTTTAGGAACTAAACCCTGTGCAAAACCAGTTGTTGGTTCATAAAAAGAGTTTGGTATTAATGGCATTACTTCTGCTAATTCTTTTCTTCTTACATGAGTTATTTGTCCCGCAAAAGATACATCATAGGATTTATCTTGATACTCTGGTAAGTTTTTACTCAAGTGTTGTGGAACACCAAGTGCTAATCTATTATATTTTTTATGTTTATCATGAGGACATGCAATCCATATCTCAATGTTGTTGTGTTTAATTTTATCTACATCAAAAGATCCACTTTCGTCACCAGTAATAAATAAAACCACTCTATTTATTTTATTTAACTCATCAGATATTAATTCTTCATAACCTATGTTTTGTGGTCCAGGAACAACAACAAAAGCCCTGTCTTTATTAACTAAGTTTGTCACTCTTTCTGGAACAATTTTATTTTTATCAAAAAATTCTTTTAGTAAGCCGTAGTCCCACTTATCAGCAGCACAGTCTTCTTCTTTAACTGAATAAAGGTATGCGCTAATCATTTTGTAGCCTTAACAAACATCCATTCAGGATGCATATGATCTGTAAAAATTAAGTTTTTAAATCCTACATCGTTTAATATTCTGTCAATTTCAAACCTTGATGTTTGATAAGAGTATGCAGAATTTTCTTCCCCAACAACAAATTGAAAGAATAAAATACCACCAACTTTTAATTTTTCATAAGCAAGTTTTATATATTTAATTTTTTCTTGGTGATCAATATGTTGAAAGACTAGCATTGAGTACACAAGATCAAGGTTGTCTGCAAGTTCTTGATACTTTATATTATCTTTCTTAGGTGCAAGTTTAATCATTTCATCAGATATGTCTATTCCGTAAAAGTTGCATTCATTATATTTCTCTGCAAGAGGAACGAGCAGCCTTCCTATTCCACATCCAATCTCTAAAACATTATTCCAAGAGTCATTATTATTTTCTATAAGATTTAAAAATGTTTCAGTAGGTGCCCACTCATCTGCAATATATTTATATCTTACATCTAAATCTTTTGCAGCATTGTCCCAAAAAACTTTAGCATGATCTGATATTAAAACTTCCCATAGTTCTTCTTTTACAATAAGTTGTGCAAATAATTCTTCATCTACAATATATGGATTGTTTGCGTATTTTATTTGTGAATCATATTTTTTTATTGCATTAGTTTTATTTTTTGTAAAGTTAGTGTTGATTTTTTTTAAACCACAAAGTGATGTAAAGATTTTTAATCTTGTTTCATACAAATCTTGATATGACAATTTGTATGGCAACTCAGCATATACAAAATATTTTTTATCAAAATGCTTCATTAAATTAAACAAGGTATCTGATAAAAATACGTGGTCTGGATGATGAATTCCTAGTGGAATATATATATTATCAAAATCTACAATTATACTTTTTATCCAATTTATTAAATCATCTTCATTTTGTTTACCATAAACATCATCTAATAAATCTCCATTAATAACTTTAGCATTTATCATAGAACAGGCTTCTTCATGTTCTTGTCTTAATATAGTGTGTTTTTTATATCCAGCATCATCTGTTGGTATGCCAGCGAATGCAGCAGCAATTGTGAAAATATTATCATTATCAATAATATAATCACCTAATGAAAAGATTGCATCATCTGTGTGTGCACAAAAGATTAGATTATTCATAAAATAAATGTACCTCATGTTGATAATCTAAAAGAGTTTCTTTATACCCAAACCCTTTTATCCATTGTCTAAGATTATATAAAGATTCACCCCATTGCTGTAACATGAATTCAGGGTGTCCAGATAACCAAATCTTAGGCTTATGCTGCTTAAGCACCTTCTCAGCCCCTCCTAGGACCCTCCATTCACTGCCCTCTACGTCCAAGGAAATGGCGGTAGGTGGCTTAATACCGTGATCATAAACACAAGAATCTATAGTTATCTGACCATAAGAATCACCTTCAAGGTATAATTCTTTAAAGCCATGGGCAATATCAAGATATGGTTCTTCTGCTTCTGGAGGGAATGCGTTGTAATATATTCGTGAAAGATTGTTTATCTTGTCAGAAGCAAATCCAGGGATACAGACCATTGGAAGTTTTAGATTATTAGCAGACCAAGTTAGTGGAAGATGGGACCATACTTTAGGATTAGGCTCAAACAATACAACTTCTGCTCCCCACATTTGACAAAGCGCTGGAAACTCACCTTCTTCTGCACCAACATAATAAACAACATCGCCCTTACCAATGTTATTGTGCATTGATTTAAGCCTTAACTTTTCCCAACCTGCTTCACTATGCCATTCTGGTCTATCTGCACGGTGTTTTGGAAGCACAATTTCAAACTCTCCATTTAAAATTGTTTTAATCATCTCTATCACTTCATTGCCTCCACAAAATAAAATTCATGCTCTCTTGTGTCAAGTTCATATATTTTTTCATTTGAATAATTTGTTTGTTTAAATTGTGTTTCAGCAAGATTATTAAAACCAACAGCCTCCAGTTTATACTGCAATGCTTTACTTGTTAGCAATGATGACGACTGTGAATACCAAGTTAGCCATGCAGAAAATCTTTTATCTAAGTCATCTTCTGAATTAGGGAAAAAGTTGATGTTGTTATTTTTATATGCATCAAACCCAGACACGATATCTGGAAGACTAATTCTTACAACTCCAGTTGGCTTTAAGACTCTATAAAATTCTGACAACACCTTTTCAATATCATGATACTTAACACAACAAATTATTGCATGACAAACAAGAGTATCGCAAGAGTTGTCAGGGATTAAACTTAAATCTTTATATTCAGTTTTAAACTCTGGATCAAGATCTATGTTTGTCCAATCAGAAGGCTGAATGCTTCCACACCCAAAGTTTATATTCACTTACTATCCATATAGAAATCAACAATTTCTCTCATGCTATCTTTCATATTATGATCTGGCTTCCAGTTAGTTTTTTCTTGCAGCAAGGAAGAATTCATAAACTGTTTTTTAATCTCAAATCCATCACTCTTAATTATCTCATGTTTGATTTCTTTACCAATGACACCTTTAACAATGTTAAATACTTCAAGGGTGGAATATCTTTCTCCAGATGATATGTTAAAAGATGGAATATTGTTTGTTTCTTCTCCGTATGCAAGAATGCTAGCGTATGCTGAAACAACATCTTTAACGTTAATATATTCTCTAATATCTCTTCCATCATTTCTTATTGTGAATAATGTATTTTCTTTGTATGCTTTTACAATTCCAGGAATTAATCTTTGTGTATTGTTATCACCAGTTCCATAAATGTTGCAGGCGCGGGTAGTAACAATAGGCATACTATAAGTATTCCTATATGAGTTACACATAATGTCTGTAATAGACTTAGATGCATCGTAAGGATATATTCCATTTAGAATGTGATCTTCAAAGTATTCATCATTAGTTAGTTCACCGTAGGCTTTATCGCTAGAGGCAACAATAATTGATTTGCACTCTTTGTATTCTCTTAATGACTCAAGAACATTTAAAGTGCCAACAGCGTTTGTATAAAATGTATTGTATGGATACTTAATTGAATCATAAGCCTGTGTCTGTGCTGCAAGATGAATGAAATAATCTGGTCTTGATTTTTCTATAAAGAAATCAACATCTACTTTATTATTAATACTTCCATACACCCTATTTACATCTTTAGAAAGTTCTGTGCGACTATGCTCATCTTTTAGCAGTACAAATACGTTATAACCTAATGATAAATAGTGGTTTGATAGGTGAGATCCAAGCAGCCCTGTGGCACCAGTTATTGCTATATTTTTCATTTTATCCCCAATTCACTTATAATTGTACCCCATCTGTGAACGTAGGTGTGCTCTTTTTTTGTTCTTTCGTGTCCTTTAAGTCTAATTGCTTCTCTTGATACCCCGTCTAATAAATACTTATCTATCTTATTTTTTAGATCTTCAAGGTTACCGTGTTCATAAAATACAATTTCATCTTCATCTTTAAAGTATTCTTCAAGACCCTTAATGCGAGGGTAAATAGTAAACCCACCACGACCAGTACTCTCAAACAACCTATCGCTAGTGTAGTAAGGATAGTTAAAGTTAATGTTTAAACTATCACCTATCGCTACCTTGCTTTTAGCATAGATACGGTTTAATTCATGACCACGTACAGTTCCAGTATCCCCATCTCCACCAACGTGTAAGAATCTCTTACCGTAGGTCTTTCTTAAAAAGTCTATTAATTCTGGACGGTATTTATGTTCATGATGATAACCCTTACTACCAACAAAGATAATATCATTTTCAAAGTTATATGGATCGTAATTTTCATGGATATAACATTCTTTGTCATACACTCCAGCAGGTAGGAAGTGTCCTTTAACCTTTGTGTTTTCATTAAACCAATCACACATTAACTTATCTGTAGCAAAAAAGTGACCGATGTTTGTATAAAAGTCATCATTCTTTAAATCTTTTTCACGTTCAATTCCAAACCACAAATCTAAATGGTAAGTCATGGTCGGTATGCCAGCAGCCTTTAATTCTTTTAATACATCTGTCATTGTTTTAGATCCTGGGGTTTGCCATCTGTGTGTATGTACCCAGATGAATAGATCAGAGTTTGATGATGCGTTTAATATTTCTTCGCTTGTTGCTTTCTTTTCCTGCAATTTTTGCACGGTATGGCCAAGGTACTCTAAAGACTTAGCGTGATGATTCTCACTACTATAAGATACCTCAAAGTTACCAAGAAAGACTATGTTAGCCATCTATTTGTTCATTCTGTCCTCTAGCAATTGCAGCAGACGCTTCAAAGGCTTTTTGTGTTCTACGAGACTTTAAAAAGCCCCTTGACTTCCAAAGAGGAATAGTTGCTTCAATATCTTTGGCTATTTGTTCTCTTATTTCTTTAACAGTAAAAACAACAAAGTTCCAAACATCTTCTTTTTGTTTGTCGTTAAGTTCTTCAGTCCAGTTAGACATTTTAAAATCCTAAAATTTTTGTTTTTTCATGACCAAGTTTTATTGTTGGATCTCCATAAATTTTATATCCGTGCAACTTTGCGTTTTCGCAAAAATATACATCTTCTCCAATCCCATACATTTCTTTATTTTCTTGATTAAATATAGAAAGACTTTCAAACCATGGAAAGGGTAATTTTTTAAAAATTTCAAAATTAATTGCAATAAACCCAAAACCAACTCCGTCCAATTCAATTAATTCTTTTTTATCTTTAATATCGGTCTCTGTAAGCCATTTATTTTTTACTTGTGCACAAAGTTCATGTCCATTATATGAGTTAAGATCATCTTTTTTATAAAATCCAGAAACTATATCTTTTTTAGATTTTAATATTTTTTCTAAATCTTCATAACTCCAGACCATGTCATCATCTATAAAAATTATTTTTTTTGCTTCTATCTTATTTTCAAATGGTTCAAAGTTTGTAAAATCTCTTTCTTTAGATTTAAAATTAAACCTTATCATTTCGTTTCTTGTAAATGAAACGACTGGACTATAATGATTAAGAAAAGTCCAAGAAACTGGTTTTTTCATTAAACAAGTAATG
>Ga0209190_1002605_pt1 | contig 12116 bp, 21 predicted proteins | sample M_140205_XF_Meta_FD_187315 | JGI IMG/M metagenome (GOLD analysis project Ga0209190, IMG submission 187315) | Freshwater microbial communities from Lake Montjoie, Canada to study carbon cycling - M_140205_XF_MetaG (SPAdes) (version 2) | ecosystem: Environmental > Aquatic > Freshwater > Lake... | reverse complement strand
CTGCATGGCTCGGCGCACAGTCGCAAAGTGCGTGGCTGGATAACTGTGCCAGGTATCCGTACTAGGCACAAAAAACATGCAACGATTGTCGCGGCTTTGGACCTGATGCCCACCTTCCAGCATGGTACCCGGATACAGTTGAGCATGGTCAGTGTAGATCAAGGCTGTGAGTCTTTTTTCCAGCATGTCATGATGGCGCTCAAGATAAAAATCACCCTGGTCTGATATCACTTCTACTCTGGGATACAGGTCAGTATAATCTAGTCCGGTGTGTGATTCAAAATATTGTTTCATTCCCCCTGTGTGAAGATCCTGCCATAACTGATACATGTGTGGATACTTTTTGGCATGCTCCAGACCGATAAAAATACGATTCCCATGCACACGTCGCCCAGGCAACGGCTGTGACCCGGTATGGTCGACTGACTTGAGTTCGGCCAAGCACTCAGGTGACAAAAAGTCATCTGCTACCCAATGGGTCCAAGGTTGATCATACTTTAGAGTTTTCATAAAAAGTTTTTTGTGCTATCTGTTGCCAATCTCTGTGCCTATCACCGGTACTGTCAATAGAAACCCCCAACCATGGTAATGAATCATTGGCGTGTCCGGCAAAGCCCATCTTGGGCAATATCATATCCTCAGGCCAACGTTCCAAAAACTTTCTTCTTATCAAAGGTTTGGTAACTGTATTTACTTTAAATTCCCAAGGCAAGTTTAATGCCAATTGCATCACACTCTTGAGTTGGAATGGTTTGCGTGTTTCAATTCCGTGCGAACCACCTATACGATCAATACCCGGAGCGTCGGACCCAATGATCTGACACCAGTAATCGGCCAGCAGAGTGGCTTGCTGTGGATCATTATTATACACCGATAGACATTGATGCCATACCGCAGGATCAATATGCAGACTGTATGGACTGGTGCTATGTGCTGTGGTATAGTCTATGGTTTGGTATACTCCATACCCACCAAATAATTCGTCAGCGGCTTGTCCAGAAAATAATACTCTTTGAGTGCAGGCCTTGGCCACAATCCAGTTGCCCACATAACTCCAACTTTGCACTGGCATTCGAGTACGTTGTATCAGTGCTAGATATTCCCGAGCATACTGTTCGTAGTTGATTGATATTTCTGTTAATCGTTGTAGTTGAACCGGCGTCAAAAAATCTCTAACTCGATCTGCCACAGGATCTTTGCCAGTCATGTTTATGGCAATCAACTGTGCAGGATTCAAATCACGCAGGATAATACTGCTGTCCAGGCCGCCTGAATAACTCAATGCTGTGGCACAGTCAGGTTTGGTAATCCGCATGGCTCGTTCCCAAACAGCATCAAACTCTTGATAAGCATCATTAAATGTCAAATTTTCTCTAGGTTGTATCCAGGACCAAATGTTATCTAAACTTTTTGACGCCACATGATTGCTGTACAATCTGCCGGGTTCAAGACGTTCAATACCGGCCCACGGAGTCTCTTGTTGCAGTGTCCAACACTTGTTGAGGTAAGGCACAGGTACTTTCACTGCATCAATATAACACAATATAGGAGCCACTTCACTTGCCACAATCACCATGTTGTCATCTTGGTAACGATATAGATAGTGTTCGCCTTGCGGATCACTAGCATACATGGTAGTTTCAAAGTCAGTGTAAACCCATGCCCATGGTCCTTCAAAATATTTGAATAATCTGTGATCTTGGCGGGCCGCATGATAAGCCAATTCAATGTCATTGCTGTAACCGCCGTGCCAGCGGAAATCATAAATTTCACCGTTGTAAGCAAAGAAATCACTACCAGTTCTGTTGTAAAAATCTGCTTTGCCTGTGATATGCAAAACAGTTTGTGCTATGAATCTATTATCACGATATTCGTAACGTGTGAAATCAGGGCCTCTACTTTTTAATATCTCTAATGCCTCTAGATGTTTTTCTAAAGGAATCAGACCGCGACTTTCAACAAATAATATACCACACATTATCTAATGTCCCGGCCAAGTTGTTGTAACCACACTGATTGATTTTCATTCCATATACGTGCCAGTTCAGCAAGCAATGTTTGATTACGGAATGCCGCAACCTGACAACGTGATTTTACTTGTGACCACGGAAGACTTTTTACCTGTGCAATTGTTTGTTTAGCAGAGTCTACAAAATTTGATATTTTATGCTGGCTCTCTAACAATCGATCATAATTGTGATTTACAAGATCGTCTATAACATCGAATCCTAGTTCACGTAACTTTGCCACGGTATATCTTCCAGCATATGCGATCCAAGGCACAGGTGTGACTAAGCATCTGAATATTTTTTCACTTGTGCTAATTACGTTGTCACTGCTATAAGTTTCCACAATGATACTCAACCAACTTTGATTATATGCTATATCGTGTTCAAGATTATGATTTTTAATAGGCATTAAATGAGCCAGTTTGAGAAATGCCATGGTTTCGTGCTGGTTGCCTGCGTGAGTGTTTACTTGTTCAACAAACGCCTGTTGGTGTTGTTTGGGGGTTATCACATACTTGCCAGCACGACAATTAAAATTAACATAGCCCGAATCAAATCCTAAATTTTGGTACAACTGTAACAGCACTTGCATGCGTTTGAAGTCCAAGCGATTTATAGCAAAGGTATAATCGCGATCGGGGGTCCAGTCTTGATTGTCCGGAGTGTATGAATAAATTCCATAAAAACTTTGTGGGGTTTGATATAGTCTGTATACGCTGGGACAGTTTAAAAAATTATCAGTGATCACTGTGGTGTTTTGATCAAATAGGTACGGCGTGTCTTGGGATCGATCTGTAGCACAATCCCAAAGATCATCAACTAGGCTGACTACAACTTTTTGATTGCCACGTTGCCAACAAGATCTTGTGTGACTAACTGGATTGATATTTTGATAGTTGTGTTTTTCCAGGCATGCGTAGATATTACCGACCAACTGTTCTTCTTGTGCTATGCACTGGCTCTTAAGCCAAATCTCACCGCGATGTATCCTGTCCGAGGCGTCTATTGTCATTGTAATACTTATAGCAGAAAAGTACTACTTTTTAGAAATCCAAAAATGTAACCCAAAGTATTACTTTTGTAACCCGCAAAAAGTAGTACTTTTGTAGTAGTTGATTTCGGTTGACCAAAAAAGCAATTTCGGTTATAATACATGTATGGAACTTAAAAAGCAGTCACGCAAAAAACGAGTGGATCGTACCCATATTGTTTACTTCATCCAAATTGGTTTGGAGTACTACATTGGTGTTACAGCAAAAACTCAACGCACAATCACCATGAGCCTGCGCTCACGTATCAACAAGCACATGTATCGCTCACGTACAGAAGACAAAAGTTGGCGCCTGTACGAAGCAATTCGTGGCGCTGGTGAGTCGGCTGTTAATTTTGCAATCATAGACATTGTGCGTGGCAAAACCCAAGCACACACACTAGAGCGTGAACTAATACGAAAGTATACACCTGCTCTTAACACAGATGTGCGTGTGAAAACGGTTGACCAATAATTCCCATTTTGTTATAATACTTGTATAGAAACTAAAAGGAGCCCTCTATGACAGTAACAGTAAACGGTGTCAAAGTAGACACAATCGTAGCCGAAGCCAAGTCAGCCGCTCGTGAAGCCGCTGAACGTTTCTTTCAAGAAAAACTAAACGGACGAGATCAGTTTGCCTGTGGCTTTGCCTGGGTTGACATTTTTGGTGTCAAGGGCAATACCAAATTGGGCCGTGCTCTCAAAGAAGCAGGCGTGAGCAAGAGCCATACTGGTGCTTTCCAAATCTGGAATCCATCCAACATGTACGTGCAAAACGTAGACACCCTGGAAGCAGGTGCCCAAGCGGCGGCTGATGTGTTCAAGCGATACGGCTTCACTGCCTATGCTGGTAGCCGTTTAGATTAAGGAAACGTCATGATTGAAATGTTCTTATTCCTGGCCATTACCTTTGTGATCAAAGTTTGGTTCATCAACCGATACATGTAAGGAAATTGTATGAGACTATCACCACTTGACGAGCGTATGAACACAGACATTGATGCGCTAATTGCCAAATTAGAAGCGGCAAAAACAAGTAGAACTTATCTACAACGTGCCGCATTGGTGGGCAAAGTAGCCGAACAATGTCAAAGTTATGAATTTTATTGGGAAGATAGACTTTACAGTCTAATGGATTGAATGTATAATGTAGCAACACGCACACAATGTCATGAGTTTGAGTCCTTGGACTTGGCCATGGCCCATGCCCGCTTGCTAGGTGAGTTTGTTACTATCATAGGCAATGGCATGGAGATTGTGGGTGTGTTTGGCGCTGACAGTATCGAAAATGGCAAGTGTCCAGACGGAGTAGACTACACATGGATGAAGCGGAGATCGCAGTGAACGAGCGTATCAAACAACTAATGGCACAGACGCTGGACGAAAAGTTCAGCCATACCTGGAGCACCATGACCCCCGCGGACTTGGAAAAGTTTGTGAAACACTTTGCTGAGTTGTTGATCCGCGACTGTGCTGATACTGCATATAAATTTGATGGGCTTACACTGGGACAAGGCTACACCATTGCCAAGCACATCAAAAAGAACTATGAGATTGAACTATGAACGAACTTGAAACTGCTCTAAAAAATCACAACTGGAGTCTAGATGGATGGAAAACTCGTACTGAACTAGATCGATTGATGAAAGAAAATCCTGACACAGGCCAAGCACTATGGGAACAATATTGTCCGTGGAGTAAGACCAACGGTGGATATATCAAATGGAGTCAGAAATGAACCAAGTCAGCCGGTATCTGATCAGCATTGATCGGCCACCTTATGTGAATGGTAGGCGGGTGGGGCAAGCAATGCCTTGTCAAAGTTATGGCGAGTCCTCTTGGTTTATCTCGTTCCGTGATGGCTATACTCATACTAGTGATCCGGTGTTTACTGACGAAGATGAGTTGAATGCGGCACCCTCAATTATAGAATTTGCAACAAACTTAGGATTTGAATCATGTACCAACTAATCTTTACATTTTTGGTTGTGACCAAGGCTGGGATTCCAGGCTTTCACATAGAACGCATGAGTCAGTTTAGAGAACTAGAGGACTGTGAAAAGACCCGGACCGCCATGGTTGTATACATGGACCAACTGGTTAAGGAAAACAAGATGTTTCCTGGTGTATTCGAATGTCAACGGGTGCAACGATGAACAAAGAAATCACACTCACACCTGCGGGTGGCCGATTCTATCGTGCCATGGCATTCCACTGGCTTACGGTGGCGGTTGTCATGCCACCCTTGGCCGTTGCCATGATCGCGGCCATACTGAACCCTTTCTGGTTTCGCGATAGTATGTTCAACTGGGTTGAACGACGGGTCAACGAATTCACACGCTGGCGCAACAATGTGAAATACCGAATATACCTTGGATGTGATCCTGTGGTGTGGCACACCCTCAGGGGCGACATAAAGTGAACCGGTTGATTCGTGACGGCCGGGTAGCAGTACTGGTATCGCCGGGTTATGGCGCTGGCTGGAGTTCGTGGAATCCTGACACTGAAGAACTGTTGTTTGACCCTGCCATAGTGGAATTGGTCGAACATAATAAATGGGAAGAACTAGACGTGTACGTCAAACTCAAATATCCAGGTATCTACGATGGTGGCATGAGAGATTTAGAAATAGAGTGGCTTCCTGTGGGTACTGAATTCATCATAAAAGAACACGACGGTGCAGAAACTATTGAAATAAAATCAGATATTGTTTGGTACCGGGCTTGACACAAAACAGATTTTCTGTTAAAGTAAACACTTAGGGCTGGTAGCTTAGAGTCCCAAAGCAGTGTTCTCATAAAGCATTGATCGTGGGTTAGAATCCCACCCAGCCCACCATTCGCTGGCGTTCGTTCAACGGATAGGACATCTTTCTTCTAAAGAGATAATAGTGGTTCGATTCCACTACGCCGGACCAAAGGAATACTATGACCGAACTTAATGACGCCCTTCAAATTCACACACCTGCTAAAGAAAACACTATCAGTTTTTACATTGCAGGCAACGACGAAATGCTGAAAATATCCCCCGATGGTTTTTATGTACGCGGCAAACCGGTTCCAATAGACGAACAAGAAGCCCAAACAGTATACCATGCATTTCAAGGCTGGTTAACTTGGCAGAACATGCAACGCCGCTAAATATTTCTGGAGGCGAATATGGAACCCATCAAACCTGTAAAACTTGCAGATGCTGTAAAAGAGGCCTTGGCCAAAAAGCATCAAGCACAGCACCCAGATACCAAACTATCTCGAACTCAACAAAAGGCCGCCAAAAGAGGCACTCCAGCAATCACTGGAAAACCCATGCGAAAGGTCACTGGACGAGGAGGCTGACTTGTCAAAAGTAAACACCAGTCCTGAACGTCATACATTTCAAAACTCTTCAGATCTATTGGCTGACGTACTAGAACGTTTGCGGGATCAAGATCAAATCAAACTGTCGGACCCCAAGTGGCAAAAAGACAACTTGGAGTACGACCTTCGCAGTACCCGATGGATCTGCGATCGAACAAAAAGTACCAAGACCTATGCTCAAAACTTGTATGCGGCCCTGTGCAATCAACACTGGCAACGCAATGATGTTTGGCCCTTGCTGAAAGACAAACGCTGGTCATGCTCGTGGCGCTATGCCGGAGGCATTGTGGCTCACATGCGAGAAGAGGGCGACTACATTGACTGGTACTGCTCGGGCATACAAGGCGAGCCTGATGCGGACTGGATTGATCTAGGACATGTGCCAGAAGGTACTGTGACTGACGAAATACGTGAAGATCTTTTTAAATTGGGATGGATCTCAAAAGAATATACTAACAATGCAGAATAATTTGTGTACACTTAACCCTGACAAATTTGGGTTTTACCAAGTTGGTAACTTACGAACCTATAGTAAATTAGAAGCGTTTGAATTGCAAAGAAGGACTGGCCATTTTCCCGAATGGAATTTCAATCGAGAAGTCTTTGCACTGCAAAATTGGACGCAAGAACCAGGTCTAGATCTCTGGACTCTTTATAAATCGCGAGCACAACAAATACGTGACAGTTATGATTATGTTGTGTTGTTGTATTCCGGGGGATCAGATAGTCAAAATATACTCAGTGCCTGGTTAGAGCAAGGATGTCGGATTGATGAAATTGCCACACAATGGAATTATTCAGGTGTACAAAACCAAATGAGTTATTGGAATGGCGAAGTCACCAAGGTGGCACTGCCCTGGATTGAAAAATTACAAAATCGTGGAATAAAATTTAAGTTCAGACTGATTGATATCAGTCAAGACACTCTTGATATCATTGATTTCCTTAAAGACAACTATCAATATTATTCAAACTGTAATATGTCGCCCAATAATTATGCAAAAAATCTTTGGAGAACAAGAATTCCCGAGTATCAAAATCTTATTGCTCAAGGCAAGAAATTATGTTTTGTATGGGGGTCAGATAAACCTTTCTTTTATTGGGATAAAAAATATTACATTTTGTTTCAAGACATGCTAGACAACTGTGTAAATTCTTACACTCAAAGTCAGTATCATTCCGGGTGGTACGATGAATTATTTTACTGGACTCCAGACTTGCCAGAAATAGTTATCAAACAGGCTCATGTGCTCAGACGATTTGTAGAAACAATTCATGACCTTGCTTTTTACTCACATAAAAAAACTCGGTATGGCTACAATCAAATACTAAAAATGTGGCTCACTGAGGAAGCAGTAAAAATAATACTTTATCCCCATTGGGATCAAACTACCTATACAGATGGCAAGAGCAAAACCACAATAACCAGTATGAGAGATAAATGGTTGATTGATAGTAATTTAGATCAAGCAAAAATATATACAGATATTGTGCAAGATTTAAATACTCGCATAGATCCAAATTGGCTCAATTCGGATACCATCATTGATGGTATAAAAGGTTGTATCAGCCCTCGTTATTACATTGAATAATATGAAAAAACTGTTAATTTTACTGTTGTCTTTTGTTATCAGCATGGCTGATGCAAAAACTATCTTTGTTAGCCTACCTTTTCCAGCAGGGGGCGCAACTGATAGAGTATGGCGCACTTTGTTGCCTATGCTCAACGCCGAACTAAAAAATTATAATTTTGTAACTGATTATCGTTTGGGCGGTGGTGGCGTGGTGGCAGCCGAGCATGTGATTGCTCAATCTGACACGCATTTGCTGTTTACCAGTGCCAGCATAGCAATCTCCGCCGCCAACAGTTCTGCAGTGACATATCGCGCAGATGATTTTCGACTATTGGGATATTTTGGAACTTTGCCAATGATGTTTGTGGTATCCCCCGAATTGCCTAATACCATGTCTGAATTTGCTAAATTTTGCCAGTCACGAAATCTTAATATGGGGTCAGCGGGAGTAGGAAGTACTGTGCATTTGATAGGCGATACTGTGATGAAACATTTGAATTGTGCCAGTACCAATATCTCTTACAAAGGATCTACCACTGCATTGCCAGATCTTGTGTCCGGACGTGTAGACTTTATGGTTGATTATTCTGCCAGTGCAACAGGCAACATGGCTCAAGAAGGAAAAATCAAAAATATTATGACAATTGGCAGTCATAGGCTTTCACAATTTTCAAATGTACCTACTTCGCGTGAACTAGGTATAAATTTAGATGCAATGAAAAATTGGCAGGTATTATTGGTGAACAGTCGAGCAAATCAAATTGATGTTGAATCTTTACAACAAGCCATGCAACGAATTTTTTCTAATCCAAATAATTTGATACAATTTCGTTCGATGGGACTTGAAGGTGTGGGAGATACACCAAGTCCAACTTTTTTGCGTGATAATTTTGATTTTTACAAACGACTTAGCAATCGTTAATGCAAAAATTTCTCCCTAGTAGATGGCCCATCATGTGTGCAGTCATGAATGGTGCCAGTGATATAAATTTGGCACTGGCAGTTCACGCGGCAGGTGCCATGCCCAGTTTGCAAATTGATCGCTATAATGATGATCAAACAATCAATCACGAACATGTTGATCATATATTATCTGAATTTACAAAACAAGCAGGCAATGGCCATGTGGTGCTTGCAATAGCCGAGGAAGACTTTCTTGATTATAAGTTTATCAAACTTGTGCGTGAGTATCATGTGAGTCATGTGGAAATACTGAGCAACGAGATAGACAGTTCACGATATTGGCATCAACCACAATTTCATCTAGGACTGAAATATGTCAAACAAACTTCAAAAGTATTATCACGAATGCTTTCAACTGCACATGCTAACTCACATACAGATGCATTTTGTATCAAAGGCAAAGAAAGTGCAGGTTTTGCTGGCGCTGTTTCTGTGAGTGATTTGTTTGATCAACTACGAACAATTTCAAGCAAGGCGTTGATACCCTATGGTGGTATTGGAACTCCTGCACAGGTCAAACAATACCTGGATAGAGGAGCGTCGGGGGTTGCAGTTGGTACATTGTTTGCCGCAACACATGAAAGTTGCTTGAGTACTGAAACCAAGTTGGCCATGTGTGGTTCCAGTTCCGACCAACTTACACAATTCAAAGAAACAGGACAAAATGTATTGGTGTTAGGAACTTTGAGATCTAATGAACAGGATTGGAACCACGAACAAGATTTAAAAAACGGTATAGCCGGGCATGGTGGGCTTGTCTATGCTGGCTCAGCAATTGATCATGTCACTGAGATTCGAACAGTTCAACAAGTGGTGGATTACTTAACTAGCGAATTATAAATACAGCAGTTAGGAATCTGCCATGAACCGGACGTTAATCTGGGTATTAAGTTTTAGTGTGTTAGGGCCTGTACCCGAGTCGGGCGAACAGGCCAAGTTCAAAACACAGGAAGAGTGCCGTGCGGCTGTGGTGCAAAAACGAGAAGAATTTCGAGCCCAAAACAAACAGATTGTGGCCACGTGCAATCTGAGTACTAAAGGTTGACAATCAATCAAAATAAATATATAATAACGAGAACAGCGTAAACTGTTATCAAGAAAAGGATTCAAGACCCGGGGGCAGTGCCCGGCATCTCCACCTAAGTGTATGAGGTATATTTAGGTGGGGATGACACAGGATCGATTGGGTCAAGAGTAGGGGTAATGGCGCTCGGTAGGCGATGACCGTTAATCAAGCAAAAAAAGTAAAAGCAAACGACTCACAGTTTCGCATTGCGGCCTGATAAAGGCCACTAGGGTAGGAAATACCTCGTAACAGAAATCACCAGCCCCTTCGGGGGCTCCTTTTTATAATCAAATTTTATGTATATTTGGTCTACGATCCAACTTGATACTCCGCCAAATCTTGAAGATATTGCTTTGCAATCAACTGACACATTGTTTGACAGTAGTATCTATCAAACAAGAAGAGCAGATTTTTGGCAAAATCAAGTACCCGAGTATACTCAACGTACTGGCATACAATTAGCAAGATATGTGCGACATCAACTGCCTGATTGTCACAAATCTTGGATTCTTCAACACGTGCCAGAATTACAACATATTGAAGCAGATTGGGGTTATCAAATTATTGACAATGATCAGCAACACAACCAAGGTGTAATTATGACTCCTCATACTGATGGGGACGCTCGCGGCAATCATGTGTTGCAATATTTAATAGATTCTGGAGGATCGCAGGTTAAAACCAGTTGGTGGCAAGAAGATCATAAACCATTGGTTAGAGAAAAAATTGTCACTCTTAACGATGATAAAACATTAGTCGCCGAAACAGAATTTGTTGCAGGAAGTTGGAGTATTTTTAGAACTGATATTTTACATGGTGTAGGGATCATCACCACTGCACGTAGGGCCATTACTGTTGGGTTCAACAACGAAAGATTGTTTTACCAAATTATCAGACGCTTGGGCATCGACAGTTTTTCATCGAAAAACTATGATCTTGTGATCAACAAATAAATTTTTATCAAATTTGCCAGTATTGTCAACCATTTGATCAGCACAGGCGTTGTATATGTATGAGAAGGAAACATCATGCAACATGCCATCAAATGTGACACCTGGGACAAACCCGGTAAAAACGAAATCATAAGGTTCATGCCCACCAACTGGATCAGAATCCGAGACTGCCCAGACTGTGATCGTAAACGAATCACTGCCTGTAAAGATCCTGCTTGCAATCGAGCCAAAAAGCCTTGACTTTCAATCACTTGTCATATATAATACACTTATGAAAACAACAACTGCAATCATCACAACTATTCGCTCAGAACATGAGTGGGATTGCCATTGGGGGCTTTGCTTGTAATACGAAAGTACTACCTGCAAAGACCCTCCACTTCGGAGGGTTTTCTTTTTTGTGGTAGACCAAGAATTGGTATTTTGCTACAATAGAACTTAACAAAGCAACAAAGTCGATCGAGACTACTTGCTAGAGATCATTAAAATATACAAAGAGGTTACCAGACCCGTTAGAGGCATTGGTAGAAGTGAATTGGCACCGGCGGGTGTCCACTTGCTATCAGTCATGAAGTCGGCTCTCTACTGTAAAAAGTAGATCCAGAAAAGCGGCGGATCGTCTGGCAGTAATGACCGTGGTGACTTGGTCTCGCAAGCCAAGCAGAACGAGATCCACAACGGTTCCTCAATGTAAAACTACATGCTCCGTTCGTCTATCGGTTAGGACACTCGCCTTTCACGCGGGTAAGGAGGGGTTCGATTCCCCCACGGAGTACCATTGTTTTTATAGTCAAGCATCAATAAAGGAATCGTGAGAGGACGCTTTCACTATGCGGGCCCAACTGGCGAGGAACGGGTCCTGATATAACTGCTAGTCGCTATGGGACGGAAGCCCCGGACCCCTAAATAGGCATCTCTTGGTGCTTGACTATAAAAATTGGCCTCAAAGTGTTCATGGACGCACGTAGCACTGTCACTGCTAAAGAGTGGGGATCGTTACCCCCTGAGGCCGCCAAGTTTGAAGCCACACCGCCTGGACACTTCCTCGCAAGAGCACTAGGTCCTGCAACCGTGGCTTCTCCCCTACGTTCCAGCGTCACTGGATAGTCTGACCCAGACGATGAGAAGTGGTGTGACAACCACGGGTGGTTCTGAAACGGTA
>Ga0209190_1002604_pt1 | contig 12116 bp, 9 predicted proteins | sample M_140205_XF_Meta_FD_187315 | JGI IMG/M metagenome (GOLD analysis project Ga0209190, IMG submission 187315) | Freshwater microbial communities from Lake Montjoie, Canada to study carbon cycling - M_140205_XF_MetaG (SPAdes) (version 2) | ecosystem: Environmental > Aquatic > Freshwater > Lake... | reverse complement strand
GTCGGCTTGCATTTGAAATATCCGTCTCGCCAGAGCAAAATCTTTTAAAGCCGCCGCCCGTTCCGCTAATGCCAACGGTTGGCCGCGTCTTGGGAGCTTGCGCTTGAAAATCTTCCGCGACAGCCTCAGTGATTGGATAGACAGTGGATGATCCGTCCACTTTAATTTGCCCTGTCAACTTGCTTAGATCGGCGTCGCTGGTTTGCATGGAGGCGGCGAGCGCGATTGGAAGCGCGAACAAAGAAAGTGCGAGCGAGGCGGTGATGTTCATAATGTTCCTGTGGAATATTTGCCGGACAATAGATTGAACAGAATCGCCGCGACGTGTTCAGATTGTGTTAAGAAACTTGTTAGATTGCTGCAATATCAATTGGAAATTTGCTTGTACTCCTGCAAGCGCAATGCCTTGTGCAACTATTTTTTATGGCTTTGCCAAAGGAATAGCCAAACAAAATCGACTGCCGTTGCCCACGGCGCTTTCAACCGTCACTGTTCCTCCATGCACCATTGCGATGTGCTTCACAATGGCCAGTCCCAAGCCTGTGCCACCGTCTTCGCGACTGCGCGCGCTGTCCACGCGGTAGAAGCGCTCAAACAACCGCGGCAAATGTTTTTCAGGAATACCGGGCCCATGATCCGCCACAGTGATCAACGCCATGCGTGTTCCAGATGGGTTGGCAGTATTGTTGAAAGTGTTGGCAGAAGATTCGCTCGTTCGCGCTGAAATTTCAATTGCGCTTCCACGCGGCGCGTAGCGAATGGCGTTGCTCACCAAATTTCCAATCGCTTGTTCGATCAACAACGGATTGGCGTGCAATTGCAAGTCGCTCTCAATGTCTCGCGTTAATTTCACGCCGCGCGCCTCGGCGGCGGGACCAAGTTCGGCGTCCACCCAATCAATCAACGTATTCATGGGCGTACTTCCCATTGTCACGCGCTCTTTTGAGTTGGTTGATTCTAAAAACGATATGGAAAGTAAGTCTTCCACCAGCGCGCCAAGGCGCGACGCGTTGCGCTCCACAATTTCCAAGAAACGATTCACTTGTCCCGGGTCGGCCAAACCAATCTGTTGAATCGTTTCTATGTAGCCCTTGATATTGGTGATGGGCGTGCGCAATTCGTGGCTGACATTGGCCACAAAATCGCTGCGCATGCGCTCCAGCCTTTGCTCGCTGGTGACATCCGCAATCAGTAATAATGCGCCGATTGCTTGATTTGATTCATCGCGCAGGGTTTCAATGGCGGCGTCCACAATGGAGCCCGGCGCGGTTGGTGGCTCCAACAATCCGTGGCGGCGTTGGCCATCTTTATAACTGGCCTCCAACATTGAGTTCACTTCTGGAATGCGGCTGATTTCTTGAAACAACCGTCCGCGCGCGGCGGTTGGATCAAAGCCTAGAAGACGCGCGGCCGCGGCGTTAGCCGACAACACATGTTGATGCGCGTCAAGCACCACCAAGCCATCACGCATGGATTGCTCGAACAGTTGGCGCTGCAAATGTTCGCTGTGAATCTCGTTGCGTGTGCGCGCGTGCTGCTCCGTGATGGTCGCGCACTGGCGAGAAAGTTGCGCCAGCAATGGTCGGCGAAAAATTGGAAAGCTAGTGGGGCTGTCGCTTGTCAAAGATTTTTGCAGCGCCGCGTTTAGGCGTGCCACATCAATGGCAATGCGCGCTTGATGAATGGCCGCCAAGAGCACGGTTCCAATGGCGATCACGGCGGCAGTTTCGCTTGTGAACGCGATCCATGCGCCGATGGAAATCAGCGCAGCCACAATCCATACCAAAGCGGTTGAGAAAATAGGTTTCATTCAGCGAGAGCTTCTCGGCTCTCGCTAAAACGATACCCGACTCCGCGCACTGTTTCGATTAAGTCGCCAACGGCGCCTAGTTTGCGACGCAGTGCGGTGATATGCACATCAACGGTGCGGCTGGAAAGCACAATATCCCGGCCATGCACCGCGGCAATGATCTGGTCGCGCGTGCGCACAAATCCAGGGCGTTTGGCAAGAAATTGCAGAATTCCATACTCCGTCAACGTCAAGTCCACGGGCTTGTTGTCAAGCAGCACAACATGGCGGCCCGAATCAATCACAAGTTGTCCATCAAACATGCTCATGCGATCGCTTTCAACTGGCGGCGCTTGGCCGGTTCTGCGCAACGCGCTTTGCACGCGCGCCACCAACACGCGCGGACTGAATGGCTTGGTGATGTAATCGTCCGCGCCCAATTCAATACCCGCCACAATATCGCTCTCATCGCCTTTGGCGGTGACCATGATGATCGGCATGGTGCGCTGATCATGCGTCTGGCGAATGCGGCGGCACACTTCAAGGCCGTCCACATCTGGCAACATCAAGTCAAGCACCACGGCGTCGGGAACGGATTTCTTGATCAAATCCAACGCCGCGCGGCCGGAGCGTGCAATGGTTGTTTCAATGCCGGCGCGCTTGAGATGCAACTCAACCAACTCGGCGATTTCTTTTTCATCTTCAACGATCAACACGGAGTATTTTTCCATGCGAGAGAGTTTGATCTGCGATGTATTGTTACTCATTATGGTTGCGTTAAGATTGTGTTTCTTCGGTGGCCTCAGGGGCGGGCAAGCACCAAAGTCCGTCTCGATTATGCACCGCCGCACGCTTTGTGACCTTGGTCAGCGTGATCGCAAATCCATCCCAGGCCATGGCCGCCAACACCGCCATGGCCACGGATTCACGCGCCGAAATGTGAACTTTGCTTGCGACATCCGTGTTGAACACGGGTCGTTGAACCAGTTCCTCAATGCGCTTGCACAACGTTGCGTTCATCGCGCCGCCGCCGGCCAAAAGCACCTCGTGCGAAGGACTTTCGCTGTTGAGAATGGCTTGCGAAATGCTCTTTGCCACGGCGAATACCGCGGTCGCAAGCAGGTCGCATGAAGTCAGTTGAGGCGCCCATTGATTGACCCAATCCAAGCCCTCGTCGCCGCTACCGAGCGAGCGATTTTGCGCCGCCGCATTTTTTAACGCCTGCGTCAGCGCGGCCTCCGCAAGTGGATGCACCGAACCTTTGGCGGCGTTGCTGCCCTCGGGATCAAAGTCCAAATCCAGCGCCAACTTCGCCGCGTGATCCAGAATGTGGTTGCACGCGCACACATCGCGGCCATTTATTTTTGCGGCGTCGTCCACGCTTGAGGGCAACCAAGTGATGTTGCAGAAGCCACCCAAATTCACAATGGCGCGCGGCCTGTGGCCACGAAATAAAATCCAATCCGCAAGCGGAGTGATTGGCGCGCCTTGACCACCCGCGGCCAAATCCGCGCCGCGCAAATCGCTGCCCACCGGACATCGCAGCGCGCGCGCGATTGGAAATGGATTGATGATTTGCCACGACAGCGGGGGCGCGTGAAAAATAGTTTGTCCATGAATGCCGGCCACATCAACCGCGAGATTTGTTTGCCCGCCGTTGTTGTGCGCCTTCAACATTGCAAGCGCGCTTGCGGCGTGGAAATTTCCAAAGTCAAGCGCCAGACGCGCGAAGTCGCCCGCGGAAAAAGCTTTGCCTTGCGAAGCCGCGCGCAAGCGAGGTCGAAGCGCGCCCAGATCAAATGTTTGGTGGCGCAACAGCGTGGCGCATGAATGCAGGCCGCGCTCGGTGATTTCCACCAGCGCCATGTCGAGCGCGTCCAAACTTGTGCCCGTCATCGCGCCCAAAGCAACGCGGCGATTTGACCGCGTCGTGTTGAACTTTGAATTGACGTATGAAAGTTCCATGGACGCATCTTCCTCGCAAGCGCCCTTGCCGTCGAGCAGTTTTTCAACGCTTTCGCTACATTTACCCCATGCGAAAACGAATTTTGGTCACAGGCGGCGCTGGATTTCTTGGTTCCCACCTGTGCGACCGCTTGGTGGAGGCTGGTCACGAGGTGGTGTGCCTGGATAATTTCTTCACCAGCCATCGCGGAAACATCGAACATTTGCTGGGCAAGACCAACTTTGAATTGGTGCGCGCCGACGTGACAAATCCAGTGCAATTTGAGGTGGATCAAATTTATAATTTGGCGTGCCCGGCCGCGCCAGGCCACTATCAATACAACCCAATCAAAACCCTCAAGACCAGCGTCATGGGCGCCATGAATGTGTTGGGTCTTGCGCGTCGCGTGCGTGCGCGCGTGTTGCAGGCCAGCACCAGCGAAGTGTACGGAGATCCCGCGGTGCATCCGCAAGTTGAAAGTTACTGGGGCAATGTGAATCCAATTGGTCCGCGCGCCTGTTACGACGAGGGCAAGCGCGCCGCCGAAACTTTGTTCTTTGATTATCACCGCGTGAACAACGTTTCCATTCGCGTGGCGCGCATCTTCAATACATATGGTCCGCGCATCCATCCATTTGACGGCCGCGTTGTGAGTAATTTTATTCGTCAAGCCGTCGCGGGGCAGGACATCACTTTGTTTGGCGATGGCAGTCAGAGCCGAAGTTTTTGCTACGTGGATGATTTGGTCGACGGCTTGATGAAGTTGATGGCCGCGCCCGACGAGTGCACGGGTCCAATTAATTTGGGAAACACAAATGAATTCACCGTGAAGCAGTTGGCGGAAAAAATTGTCGCGCTCGCCGGCACAAAGTCCAAAGTGGTCACGGGTCGGCCGCTGCCTCAAGATGATCCAACTCGCCGTCAGCCGGACATTTCGCTGGCCAAGAAAGCGCTTGGTTGGGAGCCCAAAGTTTCTTTGGACGAAGGTTTGCGCCGAACTATTGACTGGTTCCGCACCATCGATTTGACGGATTACCGCCCGCCAACGCCAAACTTTGTATCGTAAAATACGGTTTCAGCGCAGTTTGTGAAAAATCTACATGGACGGCATAAAATGCTGTCACATTCCACTTTGTTCTGCGTTTGTTAGGTGGGACCGAAGAAAAAAGGCAGTGTTTCCTGGAATGCGGCAAATCAAGGGTAGAGTTCATACAAGAATTCAACCCTAAAAATTACCGAACAAAGGGTTGACTAGCCGATTGGAATCGGATACCTAATAGATACCGAACAAATGATTTGGCATTGGAGCCAAGTCAAATGCAAGGAAAAATCAAAGTTCGGACAGTTTCAAGCCTGTTTCTATAAGAAACAACAACCAAGGAAGGTTACTTACAAATGGTCGCAGCAACAGATTCAAAAGGTGGCGTAGTCAACGGAGCAGTCAATGCAAGCAAGGATGTTAAAGGTGATGTGCGGGCAACTGCGACAGCGCCAACTTCTGGAAATTCCAGAATTTCATTAGGAAGTTCAACTTCCGCAGTGGCAACGGGCGCTGTGTCAGCTACAAATCAATCAGTGGCGAAACCAGCGACGGCGTCTGGCGCAACAAACGCAACTGAAAGGTCAAACATGTCCAAGCCAGAAATTAAATTAGACAAGGCGCCAACCGCCAAGGAAACCGCCAAGGAATCCGTGGAGCAAAAAGCGAAGTTGAAAGCCATCGAGCAAGCCATGGGACAAATTGAGAAGGCCTACGGCAAGGGCAGCATCATGCGTCTTGATGGCGATTTGCCGGAACCAATTCAAGGCATTTCCACTGGCGCGCTGAGTTTGGATCTTGCGTTGGGTGGTCGTGGTTTGCCGCGCGGTCGCGTGGTTGAAATCTTTGGTCCAGAATCAAGCGGTAAAACAACGTTGGCGCTCACTGCAATCGCCAACACGCAGCGTGAAGGCGGCGTGGCCGCGTTCATCGACGCGGAGCATGCGCTCGATCCATCTTGGGCCAAGCGTTTGGGCGTGAATCTGGATGAAATTTTAGTTTCGCAACCTGACACTGGCGAGCAGGCGCTTGAAATTTGCGAGATGTTGGTTCGATCCAACGCCGTCAACATGGTCGTCATCGATTCGGTGGCCGCGTTAATTCCGCGCGCTGAAATCGAAGGTGAAATGGGCGACAGCCACATGGGTTTGCAGGCGCGCCTTATGAGCCAAGCGTTGCGCAAGTTGACAGGCGCCATCGCCAAGAGCGATTGCGTTGTGGTGTTCATCAATCAGTTGCGTGAGAAAATCGGCGTTATGTTTGGCAGCCCGGAAACAACCACGGGCGGTCGCGCGCTTAAGTTCTACGCCACGGTGCGCATTGATATTCGTCGCATTGGCCAGATCAAAGAGGGCGACCGAATTGTGGGCAATCGCATCAAAACCAAAGTGGTCAAGAACAAGATCGCGCCGCCGTTCCGCGAGGCGGAATTCGACATCATGTTCGATGAGGGAATTTCAACATCGGGCGATGTCCTGGACATGGCCACCGCGGATGAAGTGGTGGATAAGAGCGGTTCCTGGTTCAGCTACGGAGCCACTCGACTCGGTCAAGGCCGTGAAGGCGCCAAGTTGTTCCTGCGCCAGAATCCGGCGTTGCTCGATGAGATTCGCAAGGCCGTCATGGTCAAGCGTTTGGCCAATCCAAATGGAATTCCAGCCAAGCTCAAGGATGAGTCCGACGACGAGTGAGTTCTGAAAGAAAGATTCCCGTGTTGGGCGGTTCTCGACGGAGCCGCTCAGCTCGGAAAACTTCTATCAACAATAAGAAGTTCAATGAAGTCCGACACGGGTCGGACTTTTTATTTTTTGTGCGCTTCATGAACGCAAAACATATTGAATGCGTCTTCTCGCATTTCAGATTTTTTCTAAAGTACGATTTAAGAACGAATATATTTCAACGCTTGCGCGCGAAGTGGGCGTCCATTATTTTTCCAGCGATCGCAACGCTAGATATTGCGTGGTGACATATTCCATCAAGCCCCAAGCGCCGCCTTCGCGGCCATATCCGCTCCATTTCACGCCGCCAAAGGGCGCGCGTGCGTTGCTAGGCGCGGCTTCATTCACCCCAATCATGCCGCACTGCAATTGTTGGGCCACACTGCGTGTAACTGCATCCGATCCGCCAAAAACATAGCCCGCCAATCCAAACGGACTTGAATTTGCAACTTCTATTGCTTCCTTCGCGGAAGTCACGCTCATGATTGGAATCACCGGACCAAATGTCTCCTGCGTGAAGCACAACATGCTTGGATCGCAATTGGCAATCACAGTGGGCTCAAAGAAACGGTCGGGACGGGTTGGAATAATTTTAGTATGTCCGCCGCACACCAATTGTCCGCCGCGTGTGAGCGCATCGGCAACATGCGCGCGTACTTTTTCAACCGCCTCATCGTGGATCAGCGGACCAATTTGACAGCCCGACTCCATGCCCGGCGCAATATTCAACTGCGCCGCGGCAATAGCCACGCGCGCGGCAAATTCGCTGGCGATGGATTCATGCACAAGAAATCTATTAGGGCAAATACACGTTTGCCCCGCGTTGCGAAACTTGGATTGCACCGCGCCTTTGACCGCCAATTCAATATCGGCGTCTTGTAGAACAATAAACGCGGCGTGTCCCCCAAGCTCCATGGAGCAGCGCACGATTTCCTGCGCGCACTGGCGCAAAAGCAAGCGGCCGGTCTCCGTGCTTCCGGTGAAACTGAGTTTGCGCACGCGGCCATCCATAAGCCAAGTTGTTGCGATTGACTTCGCGTCGCCGCTCAACACATGCAAACACTTGGGCGGTAGACCGCATTCCAAAAGAATTTCCGCAAGCGCGAAAGCCGAAAGGGGAGTCTCTTCCGCAGGCTTGGCAAGTTGCGCGCAACCCGCGGCAAGCGCCGGGGCCACCTTGCGCGCCAACATAGCTAGCGGAAAATTCCACGGGGTGATCGCCGCGCACACGCCAACGGCTCGGTGCCTGACAACGCCGCGCACGCCTGGTCGTTCAAGGGCAACATCCATCTCATTCAGCGCTTGAATTTCTTGCGCAGCACCGGAAAAATAATCCGCGCTGTACTGCACCTCGCTGGCGGCTTCCGCAAGCGGCTTGCCACACTCTTGCGTGATGATGCGCGCGAGCGAATCTTTTCTTGCAACCAGCATCGCGGCGGTTGCCCGCAACACATCGGCGCGTTGCGTGATTGGCGTGGCTTCCCACTCGGGTTGAAATTCAAACGCGCAGTTCAGCGCGCTCAAAGCCTCGCTTGCGCCACACATGGGCACGCGCGCGATCACCTCGCCGCTCGCTGGATCGGCCACATCAATCGCGCCGCCAGAACCAATTTCAGTCCATCGACCAGCGATCAAATTGCGTGTTTGCATTGTCCCCAAAGCGTACACTTACGAAAGAGGTACACCATGGCCAAAGCAATTGTTGATCCCAATGAACTCCGCCGATTCGCCGCCGACTTGAAGAAATTTAACAACGACGTGCAAACCCAAATGACGCGCGTTGGCGCATCGCTTGGTGGCTTGCAGCAAACTTGGCGCGACCAAGAGCAGGTGAAATTCTCGGAGGAGTTTGAGCAAACCATGCGCGCGTTGCAGAAATTTGTCAAAGCCTGCGACACGCACATTCCATTTCTTGTCCGCAAGGCCGAGCGCATCGAGGAATATCTCAACCAGCGTTGATGCGTTTGCAGGCGCAACCACACTATGGATCCGCAGCAAGTTAATATTCAATCGGTCGAAGTGTTGGAGCGAACGCGCGCCGCGTTTATTCGCTGCCGCGAGGAGTTGGGACTTGCAATCGCCGAAGCCGACAGCGAAGTTGACCGACTTGTGATGTGGCTGCAAAACGATCGAGTGATGTATTGGCGCGGGCGCATCAACCGTCTTCGTGAAGACTTGAACAACGCCCGCAGCGCGCTCTTTCGTAAAGAGACGGTGACCAGCAGCAAAGATTCAAAGCCCAGCACTGTGGATGAGCGCAAGATATTGGCGCGGGTGAAGGCAATGCTGGAGGACGCGGAGCGGCGGGCCGCGCGTACAAAATCATGGGCGCAACATTTTCCGCGCGAGCAGGCGTTGTTCAAGGGTGCCACCGCGATGATCGCTTCCATGCATGAGCGTGAACTTCCCGCGGCAATCGTGGCGCTTGGAAGAATGGTTGTGGCCATAGAGCGGTATGTCCACGATGAGCCCGTGGATGTCACCAAGATGTTCGAAGTGGAACTTGCCGCGGCCACGCAAGGCGCAAACATGAAACGCGCCGTTGATAGCGCGCCTTCGGATGATTCCAGTCAAGATTTGTCCGCTCAAAGCAAGCAGGAGCCGCTGCCATGAGTGTTGAAGGTGGTCGTCAACGACTGTACGGAGCGCTGAAGGAATTCCGCATGAAATGGGCTGAATCCGAGAGCCAATGGAAAGATCCCGCCTCCCAAATGCTGGCTCAAAAGTATGTCCAGCCACTTGAAGATGGCGGCAAGGCCGCGATTCAAGCCATGGAAGCCATGCGTGATTTGATCACTAAAATTCGCGGCGAGTGCAATGATCCAAATTCCATTCAGTGACCGCATTCGCAATCTCAAACCATTCCACTTGTACGATAGATCTCAGTGACCAACTTGCCCACGGACTTTGAAAATCTCGATCCACTTGCGCAGTGCGCGCGGCGTTGGAAAGTGTTCAGCCAAGCATGTCAAGCGCATGAGCAGGAGCTTGACGCCGCCGTAAAAGAAATTTTAGCGGTGCGGCAGGCGGAAATGTCGCGCCATCAACTTCGGGTGAATCAGATTGATGCGCAATACCAAACGAGTGTAAGTGAATGCGATCACGCTTATCAACAGCAATCCAACGCCACCGAAAACAGGGCGGCGCTGGATCTGAAGAACATCAAAGATCACGCGCGTGTGGAAGCCGAGGAGATTCAAAATAAATTCAAGGACGATCTGCACGCCAACAAGCAACACTTGGAGGAGGCCATTTGGCTGGCGGAAAGTGTTTTGGAAACAGGTGAGGCCGCGCCCAAATTGGAATTTGAGGAAACACACAGCCGGCTCGTTCACTTTCAAGCCACTCTGAACCAGTCAATTGCGGCGGCGGTGTTTCAACTGAAGCGCTATCGCCAGTCGGAACCGCCCGCACCACCCATGAATGCCAATCTTGCGCCCAAATCCTGCGAGGGAATATTGGCCACGCAAGCCGCAATAGCCATGGACGCGCTGGAGCGATTTCGCAAGTTGAAACTGCCTGGTTTGTTTCGCGGCCCAATATTGTTGGTGCCATCGATTTTAATCACGGGCACATTCGCTCTCGCCACCGCGCTTGCGGGCGGACGCGAAATGGTATTGGCCGTATCCGCCTCCGCCGGAATATTTGTGAGCGCAGTTGGAATATGCGTGCTGTGGTTCATGGCGCGCAAGCAAGTGCGCCACTCGTGGATTTCAATTGCCAACGCGCGGCAAGTGGGGGCGGCCGCCTTTGAGATGGCCATGAAGTTGGCGCATGAGCATCGAATTTCAGCCGCAGCGTCAGCGGTGGCTACCCGCGACCGCGAAGTGAAATCCGCCAAGGAAAAATGGACGCCCATCATTGAAAATATGCAGGGGAGAAGTCGCGCGCTGGTAGAGGAGATCAAGCTGGAGCGCAAGAAAAAAATCGCCGCGGTTGAGGAAAGTAAAAATAAAATACTTGAGCAAGCAACCAAGTCCGTGGAAGCGACCCGCAAGAAGTTGCTCTTGGAAATGGAAACCCAGCTCGATCAGGAAAAAAAACAGGCCAGTGAAATTCGCGCACAGTGTGACGCATTGGAGAAGTCGCGCGCCCTTACTCGTTGCAATGCATGGCTCAGTGCGCGCGATGAATTTTCCACATGGGCCAATGACATGCAGCAAAGCGCCAATGTGTTGATGCCCGAGTGGCAAGCGGCCATGGATGCGCCGTCTCTGCAAAGCATGTCGCAAGCCATGGCGTTTGGCTGGTTCAAACTTGATGTGTCCACCATCGCCAATGGAATGCCAACCGAGCCGCAATGCCAATGGGCGGATTCCAGCAAGACTGCGCCTGCTTGGAATATTCCCGCGTTGCGTCCGCTACCAAATCTTCCATCGCTGTTGGTGGAGGCGCCCTTGCAAGGCCGCGAAAAAGCCATCGAACTTCTTCAAAGCGCCACGCTTCGCTTGCTCACGCAGATTCCGCCAGGCAAGGTGCGTTTCTATTTCTTCGATCCTGTTGGCCTTGGTCAAAGTTTCGCGGGCTTCATGCATCTCGCCGATGAAATGGAGTCGCTTGTCAGTGAGCGCATCTGGAGTGAGCCGCGCCACATTGAGCAAAAGTTGACGGATCTCACGGAATATGTCGAGACGGTCATTCAGAAATTTCTGCGCGATGAATTCGCCACGATCGCGCAATTTAATCAGCAAGCGGGCGAGTTGGCGGAGCCACTGCGTGTGATCGTGTTCGCTGATTTTCCAGCGGGGCTCACGGAGGCGGGCAGCAAACGTTTCGCGAGTTTGCTTCAATCGGGCGCCCGATGCGGCGTTCACTTTTTGTTGCTGCGCGATCCAGCGCAGCCGCTTCCGGAATTGATCAAGGAGGAAGAATTGCTCCAGCGATGCGCGCGCCTGCGTTGGCGTGAAGATCGATTTGTCGTGGACTCCCCCGGTCTAGACGATGTTCCATTCACGCCCGTGAAGATGCCAACGGCGACGATGTTGCAAACCATGTTGAAAAAAATTGGACGCGAGGCCAAGGCCGGCTCCAAAGTGGAGGTTCCATTCCAAGCCATCGAGCCCAAGCTTGAGCAACGCTGGAGCAGTTCCAGCGCCAAGATTTTGCGCGTGCCTGTGGGGCGTAGTGGCGCTAACAAATTGCAATCCATTGAAATTGGCGAGGGAACCCGCCAGCACGTGTTGCTTGCCGGCAAAACCGGCTCGGGTAAAAGCACTTTGCTGCACGCGCTCATCACCAATGTTTCGCTTTGGTATTCGCCCGATGAAGTGGAGTTGTGGCTGATCGATTTCAAGAAGGGCGTTGAGTTCAAGGCGTACGCGACCCACGGACTTCCCCATGCGCGCGCGGTTGCGGTGGAGAGCGACCGCGAATTTGGTCTGAGCGTGTTGCAGGGACTCGACGCCGAATTGAAGCGTCGCGGCGATTTATTTCGCTTGGCCGGCGTGCAAGATTTGGCCGCGTGGCGATTGCTGGGCAAGAAAGAATCCATGCCGCGAACGCTCTTGATCGTGGACGAGTTTCAAGAATTGTTCGTGGAAGAGGACAAGGTCGCGCAGGATTCATCGCTGTTGCTGGATCGATTGGTGCGCCAAGGCCGCGCGTTCGGCATGCATGTGATCCTGG
>Ga0209190_1002603_pt1 | contig 12118 bp, 17 predicted proteins | sample M_140205_XF_Meta_FD_187315 | JGI IMG/M metagenome (GOLD analysis project Ga0209190, IMG submission 187315) | Freshwater microbial communities from Lake Montjoie, Canada to study carbon cycling - M_140205_XF_MetaG (SPAdes) (version 2) | ecosystem: Environmental > Aquatic > Freshwater > Lake... | reverse complement strand
TTTACTTAAAATTAAACTTGGTTTTAAAAAACCAAAAGAAGTTGAAGGTATTAAAGTAGAAGTAAAATGATGCCTTACAACGAAGAAGAATGGATATTTATATCCAAGCCTTTAGTTCTTCTCCCATAACTTTAGAGGCAATATCAACTTTTTTGCGGAGGGCATTTACGATTTTTTCATCTACGGTGTCTTCCGCAATAATATCAATATAAGTCATAGGTTTTTCTTGACCAATACGATCAATTCTAGCTTCAGATTGTTGGCGTTTTTCCAAATCATATCCATTAGAATAATAAATCATAGTAGATGCGCCTGTTAATGTAATTCCATATCCGCCTGTTTGTGGTGTACCTACAATAAATCTTACCGGACTGTTTGGATTTTGAATTAATTTAATTGCTTTTTGTCTATCATCTGTAGATGTATCACCGTAATAAGTTACTACAGAATTATCTCCATATCTTTTTTTAATAGCTTCAACAATAATTTCTATATCGTATCTATAATGAGCCCATATAACAGCTTTGCCCTCTACTTCATCTAATACATCTAATAATTCATCTAATCTTTCATTCTTAAGAACTTGTATATCACCATCATCAGATTTAAAATGACCACATGTTATTTGATGCAATCTCATTAGTTGAGTGAGCACAGTTGCTGTTGTAACCATTTTTCCATTTAAAACAGCTAATGCCATTTTTTTCATTTGATCATATACTTTTCTTTGTTCCAAACTTAATTGGATAGTTCTTTTCATAAATGTTTTAGGCGGAAGATCTAAACAATCATCTTTTAAAACTCTGTATGAAAAAGGTTTTAACTTATCTGATAATTCACCAAGATTTCTATATCCAACAACCAAATGTATCATACGCCCACTTATGTTAACTTGTTTTAAAACAGCATATCTTGTTTTAAAACTATAATAAGATTGATGATCTAATAACCAAGGGTCTAAAAAATAACATTGAGTAAATAAATCCAAAGGAGATTTAGTTACTGGTGATCCTGTTAATATTCTTTTATATTTAACATTAAGACCTAAATTTAAAATAGTTTTAGTTCTTATTGCTTCTGGATTTTTAATAGTAGTAGACTCATCTATTGCCATTAAAGTTTTATGGCAACTTAAAAATTTTTCTGCAAATTGTTTTCCTTTTTTAGTAGAAAAAGATTCTACATTCATAATTAATATATGAAGATCATCACTAGATTTAAATAAATTATTTAATTCTTTTTCTTTAGTTTTACTAATGGTAGCTTCCCAAAGCACCATTGTTTTTTCAACATGATCCGCCATATGAGTTGGTATTTCAGAATCAAACCAATTCTTATAAACACCTTTTGGAGCTACAATTAATACTCCATTAATATGTCCTTTATCATAAAGCATAGAAATATTATCAATAAGTACTTTTGATTTACCGGTACCCATTTCCATGAAATAAGCAAAAACCTTCTTATCCCAAGACATTTCTAACGCTTTTAATTGATGCGCAAATGGTTTAGTCTTAAATTTATAGTGCATATAATTATTTATTCTTTCTATTTGACAAGTGTATACTAAAGAAGGTATATCTTGTCAAGAAATATGGAAGAAAAAATTGTTTACGTAATTCAGGACGTTCCTGGAAGCAGAGAAGGTAGGCCCAAGATTAATATTATAGGGGCTGCTAACTTTGGTAAATTGAAAGTTTTGTTACCTGAAAATGCGCAAATAATTTTAAGTTCTGGTCCTGTAGTTTTTAAATTAAAAAAATTATTAAAAGATTACAAACCAGATGATTATTTATTATTAACAGGTGATCCTGCAATAATAGGTGTTGCATGTTCCATAGTTTCAGATTATACTAATGGCCGATATAATCTTCTTAAATGGGACAAACAAGAAAGAAGATATTATCCAATAGAAATAAACTTAAACCAGAAAGAAGAAGCTAATGTCGAAGATAAACTTTGAAGACGATCAAATAAAATCTGTAACACAGATTGATACTGCTAAAACTTTATCAGATAAAGTTATAGAGTTAAAAAATTTAGAAGACGAAATTACAAATGCAGAAGAAAGTATTAGTAAGTTAAAAGAAAAAGCTAGAATACTTTCTCAGGTAGAAATACCTTTAATGATGCATGAAATGCATATTACAAAATTAAAGCTAAAAGATGGTGAGTCTGTAGAAATAAAACCTTTTTACAGTGCATCTATTGTTCCTGAAGTTCAGGAACAAGCTTTTGAATGGCTTCGTAACAACGGTCTAGGTGATATTATTAAAAATGATATTACCGTTACCTTTGGTCGTGGCGAAGATAACAAGGCGGCAAACTATGCTGTCCTTGCACGAGGTCAGGGTTTTGAACCAGTCCAGAAAATTAATGTTCATGCCCAGACACTCAAAGCGGTAGTCAGAGAGCGTCTCGAAGCTGGGCAAGAGATGCCCTCTGATTTATTTAAAACGTTTGCGGGTAACCAAACAAAAATAACAAGGAGAAACTAGAAAATGGAAACGAGTAACGAGAAACAAGTAGCTAATAAGTCGTCGCAGTTACCATCTTCAATATTATTTGAAGGTGATGCTCACGCAGGTTTTGAAAATGTAAAGACAGGAAGTCTTGCTTTACCTATTTTAAAACTTTTACAAAATGGTTCTGGAGAAGCACAGAAACGTAATGCAAATTATGTTCCAGGAGCTGAACCAGGAATGTTACTAAATACAGTAACAAAGAAAATTTATGATGGTGCTAAAGGAATAGATGTTGTTCCTTGTCATTATAAATTAGAATATCAAGAATGGTCTGATTTTGGAACAGGTTCAGGAAGACCTGAAAACATTTATCCAGATAATTCGGATATTCTAACAAAAACAACTCAAGATGCTTTAAAGAAAGATAGACTACCAAATGGTAATTACATTTTAACAGTAGGACAACATTTTGTCTTAATATTAGACAATGGCACTACTGAATCTGCTTTAATATCTATGAGTTCGTCTCAAGGTAAAATAAGTAGAAAGTGGAATTCTATGATGATGTCTATTACTTTAGATGGTAAAAACGGGCCTTATACTCCGGCATCTTTTAGCCACATTTATAGAGTATCAACTGTCTTAAATTCCGGAAAGGGAAACCAATGGTATGGATATAATGTCCAAAAGGTTGGTCCTGTTAATGATTCGGCAACTTATGAAAGAGCTAAACAGTTCTATCAAAGTTTAACGAGTAACGGAAAATAATTAATAAATTGGGTGGTAGCAATACCACCCAACAAAATAAGAGTGGATATGTTAGAAAGATTTAAAGAGATATTTGCTGGCCTGCAAACAGCCTACGGCCAAACAAAAATTACGGATGAACTTTCTGAAAATGGCAAACATGAAGCAAAATCATTTACTAAAAAAGAGCCTGTAACAGATTTACTTTGGCAAAAACATTTAAATGGAGATGAACCTGCATTAGGTATTGTTCCAATAAGAGAAGATAATAAATGTAAATGGGGCTGTATTGATATTGATACTTATCCATTTGATCATAAAGATTTTATAAGAAAGATTAGAGACAAAGGCATACCAATGATTTTATTTAGATCAAAATCAGGTGGAGCTCACGTATTTTTATTTACTAAAGAATTTGTAGCAGCAAGTTTAATGAGAGAAAGATTAAAAAAGATTGCAGGTATATTAGGGTATGCAAAGGCTGAAATATTTCCCAAACAAGATTACATTAGAGCTGAAAGAGGAGACACAGGAAGTTTTTTAAATGTTCCTTATCATGGAAATGATAAATCAGTTAGATTTGCATTTAATGATAATGGAGAACAATTAAAGGTAGAAGATTTTTTTAAATTATATGATCAATATTCTTTGACTGAAAAAGATTTGTTTAATTTAAAAATATCTGAAGTAGATAATTCAGATGATTTTTTAAAAGGTGCACCTCCTTGTTTACAAACAATACTAAAAGATGGAATGCCAGAAGGTGGAAGAAATGATATGATGTATAATATAGGTGTTTATTTAAAGAAAAGATTTCCTAATGAATGGCAAACAAAAATGTATGTTTATAATGAGCAATACATGAAACCACCTCTACAACATAATGAAATAACAAAATCAATAGAATCTGTTGGTAAAAAAGAATATCGTTATAAATGTAAACTAGAACCTATTGTTAGTTTTTGTAATGCTAAACTATGCTCTAAAAGAGAATTTGGAGTTGGAGATGATGTTCCTCCTCCGGAAATAACAGGTATAAGTAAATATATGTCAGATCCTCCTATATATTTTGTAAATATAGATGGGGATAGTGTTGAAGTAGATAACATAACGTTACATGATCCAGAAAAATTTTCAGTAGCATGTATGGATCAAATATCAAAACCTATGCTTCCTATAGGTAAGATTATATGGAGAAAACAATTAATTAAACTATTTGAAAAATTACAAGAATTAAAAGCGCCTGATTCAACTAAAATAGATGTTCAAATAAAAGATTTACTTGGTGATTTTATAAATAAAGCTCCAGGCAAAAGTATAGATGATTTAAAAAGAGGAATATCATTTACTGAGGAAGGTATTACTCATTTTAGATTTTTAGATTTTTGGAGATATTTACAAAGGTCTAAGTCCTGGATTTTACAAAAACCAAAAACAGTAAGATTACTAAAAGAATTATTTGATGCTGAAGAAGAAACAATTAAAATAGATAAAAAATCTTGTAGAACAATGAGGATGCCTACTATTAAAATAGATAAGCCAAATGTAAGACAAACAAAAATGAAAGAATCTAGTTTAGTATGAAAAGAATTATTATTCCAGGACCTCCGGGAACAGGGAAAACATATCATTTAATTAACCATTATTTAAAAAAAGAAATTGAAGAACATAAAACTCCTACAAATAAAATTGCTTACATAACATTTAGTAATGCAGCAGCTGATGAAGCTAAAAAAAGAATAGGTAATGTTTTTACAAAATATAATGTTAGAAGCGATTTTCCACATGTATCTACAATGCATACTTTAGGAACAAGACAATTAAACATAGATACTAATACGCAATTATTAAAAGACGAAAAATGGAATGCATTTAAAAATTTTTCACAGATATGTAAAGATATGTCTTTTGAATCAGATGTAAATGATTCTGGATTTACAGTTTATAAAAATGATCACATGAAAATTATTGAATATGCAAGAGCTAAAAAAATCTCAATCATCGATGCAGCAGTTGATTTAGATAAAAAAGATTTTGTGGACGTATGGTTAACAGAACAAATTGATGCAGATTTAAAATCATATAAACAACAAACAGGAATGGTTGAATTTTCTGATATGATTAAACAGTTTATTGAGAAAGATAAGTGTCCCCCACTCAACGCTGTCTTTCTTGATGAAGCACAAGATCTGAATCCTTTGCAATGGGATATGTTCTTTTACATTGAATCAAAATGTGAAAGATCTTACATTGCAGGGGATGACGATCAAACAATATATACTTTTCAAGGCGCTGATGAAAATATATTTATAAATTTAAAAGGAGACAAAGACCCAAGAATAGAATCAAGAAGAGTTCCTAGAGAAATACATAAAATAGCATTAAGTATATTAAAGAATATAGATAATAGATTAGAAAAAGAATGGAAACCCAGAGATGCTGAAGGTAAAGTATTTCATAATCAATTTTTAGATAACATAGATTTTAGTTTTGGAAACTGGATGATTATAGCTAGAACTAATAAAATGTTACCTACAATAAAAGATCGTTTAATTTCTTTAAACCTTAGATTTGACTGTAAATTCAATAGCTTAGACAAACCTATAGAAGCATATAAAATTTGGATTAGATTAAATGAAGGGGCAACTGTTGGCGCTGAAGAAGCTAAAAAAATTTATAAATATTTAAATGTTAAGAATAAACAAATAAAGAAAAATTATTCTTTAGGTAAATCTTTAGACAAAGCAGATTTTGTAGATTTAGATGATTTAAGAATGGATCATGGATTATTAGTTTACGGAAGTTGGGAACAATTAAATATAAATGAAGATATTAAATTATATATGAAAGCATTAATAGCAAACGGAGACGATTTATTTAGTAAAGCAAGAATTAAAGTATCTACAATACACGGAGTAAAGGGCGAAGAATGTGACAATGTTGTTTTGTTTACCGATTTAAGAAAGGTAATATATGAAGCAGCTAGGATAAAACCTAATCCTGAACACCGTTTGTTTTTTGTAGGTGTAACCAGAGCAAAGGAGAATTTATATATTATGCAGCCAACAGAAGAATATTATTATACAATAGGAGATCCAATATGACAAACAAAGCGTTTTTTAAACAAATAGGTGGCAGTCATTATCGTAAGATGAAAATACAGCCCTCTATATTTATTAATGAGAACAATTTACCTTTTGCAGAAGGCAACGCAATAAAGTACATATGTCGTCATAGATTAAAGGGAAAAAAAGAAGATGTATTAAAAGCAATTCATTATTTAGAAATGATATTGGAAAGAGATTATAAAGATGAGAGGTAAAAAAATGGCAGTGTTTGATTTAGGATTATTTACAGTGTTGTGTATATATTGTTTTTTAATAATGGTAATATAAATGTTTGAAGCTCAGAAAGAATGGGTTTGCCCTGAAAACTTTCCAAATTTAAAAGGCTATAGTCATGTAGCTATAGATTTAGAAACTAAAGATCCTGATTTAAAATCAAAAGGATCTGGTGCGATAAGAGGTAATGGAGAAATTGTTGGTGTAGCTGTGGCCGTAGATGGTTGGTCCGCTTATTATCCAATTGCTCATGAAGGAGGTGGTAATTTAGATAAAGATAAAGTAATGGCTTGGGTTAAAGAGGTTTGTTCTGCTCCTAACATTAAATTATTTCATAATGCAATGTATGACGTATGCTGGCTTCGAGCAGCGGGCATCGAGATTAAAGGGGAGATTGTAGATACTATGGTTATGGCATCTTTAATTGATGAGAATAGATTATGGTATTCTTTAAACAGTGTTTCATTTGATTATTTAGGTAAAACTAAAAATGAAACTGCTTTAAATGAAGCAGCTCAATCCTGGGGAATAGATCCAAAGTCTGAGATGTATAAACTTCCGGCGATGTATGTTGGATCCTATGCAGAAAAAGATGCAGAACTTACATTAGAGTTATATAAAGTATTAGATAAAGAAATTAAAAATCAAAAGTTAGAACAGATATTTAAATTAGAGTCTGATTTATTTCCTTGTTTAATAGATATGAAATTTAAAGGAGTCCGAGTTGATGTAGAGAAAGCAAAACTCCTGAAACAAAAGTTAACATCACAAGAACAAGAACTATTATTAAAAGTAAAACAAGAAACAGGGATAGACCCTCAAATTTGGGCTGCAAAATCAATTGCCAAAGTTTTTGATAAATTAGGTTTACACTACGAAAGAACTGAGAAATCATTAGCACCTTCCTTCACAAAAAATTTTTTACAAGAACATAAACACCCTATAGTTCAAATGATTGCTAAAGCAAGAGAAATAAACAAAGCACACACAACTTTTATTGATACTGTTTTAAGATTTGAATACAAAGGAAGAATACATGCTGACATCAATCCAATTAGATCTGATGTAGGTGGAACAGTTACAGGTAGATTTTCTTACTCTAATCCAAATTTACAACAAATTCCAGCAAGAGATAGAAATTTAGGACCTATGATTAGATCTCTATTTTTACCTGAAATAAACCATAAATGGGGATGTTTTGATTATTCACAACAAGAACCAAGACTTGTTGTTCATTATGCCGCTGAAATAGAACCTATTTGTTTTGATGAAGCTGTTGAAAGCATTGTAATAAAATTTAAAGAAGGGAATGTAGACTTTCATAAAACTGTAGCAGATATGGCAAACATATCTAGATCACAAGCTAAAACTATTAATCTAGGTTTATTTTATGGAATGGGTAAAGCTAAATTACAAGCTGAATTAGGTTTATCTACTAAAGGAGAAGCTGAAAATTTATTTAATCAATATCATAACAACGTTCCTTTTGTTAAAGAGTTAATGACTTACACTTCTAGATTAGCAAATCAAAATGGATATATAAAAACTTTATTAGGAAGAAAATGTAGATTTGATAAATGGGAAGTAGATGAATTTAAATTTGGAGTTATGTCTACACCTCTAACAAAAGAAGAAGCAGCTAGAAAATTTAAAGAAAATTATATTTTAAAATATCCAGAGGTGATTAATGATGAAAAAAAAATGAAACAATTAGATGATGAACCTAAAATTAAAAGATGTTTTACATACAAAGCATTAAATAAATTAATTCAAGGATCTGCAGCAGATATGACAAAGAAAGCTATGTTAGATTTATATAAAGAAGGTATTATACCTCATATACAAATTCATGATGAATTAGATATTTCAATTAAAGATGATAATGAAGCTAAAAAGATTGTACAAATAATGGAAAATGCTGTAGCTGATAAAATGTTAATACCTAACAAAGTAGATTATGAATCCGGTGAAAACTGGGGACAAATCTTTGATTGATTATGTCTTATTTAAATGCTAACATTCCTCCAATTTATTGTAACATAAGAAGGGAGTATTTATATGATCTTAAACAACATCAAGGAGAAATTGAAAATTGTGTGGTCTTTGGTATTGCGAGCATACCTGGCCGTGCAATATTATTTCATTGTTTACTTGAATCAGGTGCAATCTATTACAGATTACCTATCAGCGCTTTTATTCAAAAAGGGTTTGATCGCAGAAACGTTCCAGACCAAACTATCAACGATCTTGAGTTATGGAATTCATTTAGTTATTTTCCTAACATTATCCGCTTTGATTTTTTAAAAGGACAATCCTGTAAATATTTTAACAAAGGAAATACATACAATGCAGAGTATTTATTTACTATTGACTGGGCTCATCCAGATGTTAATATCTTGGACACAGAACATTCTGAAATACCTCACGAACATAAGTGCGGTCATGTTTTGGCTCTTTGTAACGGTAATTACGCAATTCAGCCTAACAATCGTATTTTGTGGAACGTGCCTAGTTTTACTACTTCACCATATAAGCCTGATTATAAAGTCCAGACTACGTATTGGAATGTAGAAAATAAAAATTGGGTAACAGAGGATTCTGACAATATGTTTTACCAAGTTAATGAAGTTAGACAAGATTAATTGTATTAACAATCTCGCGGCTGGATGCTGCTTATTAAATCACTGTAAATGCCATGACAATAAAGAGTATGTTAATAAAATATTTGATCGTAGCTCTACTAGCGTTTGTATTAGGTACATTTTTCCCCAATCCCGTCGCCAAGAAAAAAACTGAAAACTCCATTATTGCCTGGGCTAAAAGCTTAGGGTTTGGTCCCCCGAGGTTTGAATACCATAATAACGAAGAATTCATTACCTCCCTTAAAAAGTGTATCTCTTACATTAATTTTGATATCCCCACAAAAAACCACATAAATACTGAACTAATAGTGGCTCAAGCTATCGTAGAAAGCAACTATGGAACGTCAAGGTTTGCATTAGAAGGCCATAATCTGTTTGGTATAAGAGTATGGTCAAAAGAGGGTATGCTACCTTATAAACAGCCAGATTCTATAGAATGGCGTGTAAGAGTCTTTAAAAACAAGTGCGAATCTGTTAAGTATTACATAGAAATTCTAAATACAAAACAAGTGTATACAGAATTTAGAAAAGCTAGAGACATGTCATTGAATAGAGATCCTATTAAAATGGCAAAAGCATTAGATAGTTTTTCTACAAACAAAGAGTATGAGAAACATGTTATTGAGGTTATACATAAATTAAGAAATGAATCTAAGTAAAAATTTTACATTACAAGAATTAATTTATTCAGATACAGCAATTCGTATGGGAATAGATAATAAACCTAATGATGAAACTATAGAAAATTTAAAAATACTTTGTGAAAATATATTAGAACCCATTAGAACTTATTTTAATAATCCACTTGCAATATCTTCTGGGTATAGATCAGAAGCTCTTTGCAAAGCCGTAGGATCGAGCAGCAAGAGTCAACATATTAATGGACAAGCAGCGGACTTCGAGATTTTTGGTATACCTAATAAAGAAGTAGCAGATTGGATTGTCCAAAACATTAATTTTGATCAATGTATCCTTGAGTTCTGGAATGATAAAGAACCTAATTCTGGTTGGGTTCATTGTAGTTATAATAGTGAAGGTAATAATAGAAAACAATATTTAAGAGCTAGTAAAGAGAATGGTAAAACAGTATATTCTACAATGATATGAAAAATTTAATAATTGATTCCTTAATTGTACATGGAATTTGCCCAAGCTGTAAAGAATTAACAGCGTTAGTATCTATTGTAGATAATGTTTATAAATGCACAACATGTGGTGATGAATTAAAACAACATGTAAATGGTGTTATTAAATATCTACCAATGCAAAAAAAAGTGGTTCAAAAATTAATATATGGCAACAAAAAGTAATCTTTACGGCGTTAATTTATATCATTCAAGAACACGTAAAAGTAGAAAAGGCCGCCATGCGAAAAAACCCAATAAATCAAACGATAGAAAAGAATACAAGGGTCAAGGAAGACTTTAATATTAAATATTGACAAATGTAATATAAAACATTATATAGGATAATATAAACAAATAGAAAGGTGAAATGACTGATATAACTAAATATAAAACCGTAACTTTGCCCATTAAAGATTATTTAATGTTGCCAAGGATAGCTGAACAAATGCTTCCGGGTGGAAAATTAAGTAACTCTAAAGTAGTATCAATGTTAATTAGAAAGAACTTAAATGGAAAACACAGTAAATAAATATTCTGCAGAAAATCAATCTTCAGATTATATACCTGAAAAAAAATTATGGAGAGCTGTAATTTGTCAAGCTCTTTATGATGCATTATCAGATGTACAATTTAAACAAAGAACATTAACAGAGAAAGAAAAAGCTCAAAATTGGTTTATTTACAATAGCAGTAATTTTAAAAAAGCATGTGACTTTGCTGGGTTTGATCCTGATTACTTGTCTAAAAAAGTATGTAAATTAATTGAATTAAAAAAACTTAAAAAACTTGGAATAGTTTGGAACGTTAGAAAGGAAAAAATTTTATATGCACGGTAGTACAATTTGTCCAAAATGTAATGGGAATGGATATATTACAATTAGACTTCAAGGTGATAAAGAAGATATTCACAAAGACTGCACTTATTGTAATAACCAAGGTGAAATAAAAATAAACTCTGATAAAACTTTAAAAAAATATCTAGACTACACAAGGTTGGTACAATGACTATGTCTGGATATAAAAAAGCAATTATTAAATTATTAAAAGCTTATCATAAAAAATATGACGCTTTTGGTAAACAAAAACCTAGAAAGAAAAAAAGATCAAAATGAATCCACTTATTGAATTAGGTATTATAATTATTTTTGTACTTATAATGATACAAATTTTTAAATGGTATAGATGAATATATTTCATTTAGATAAAAGACCAGACATATGCGCTAAATATCATTGCGACAAACATGTAGTTAAAATGATATTAGAAACTGCACAAATGTTATCTACGGCTTATCAAAGACACTTTGGCATTAACGATAGTTTATATAAAGTTGCTTATCCTAAACATCCAATGACTTTATGGGTAGGTGATTCAGTAGAAAACTTTTTATGGTCAATGGATTTAATGAAATGTTTATTATCTCAATACACATTTCGTTATAACAAAGAACACGCGTCCTCTCGTATCTATAAAGTATTAGATAATTTAGACCTTATAAATTTTCCATCTATTGGTTTTACTAATCCACCTTTATGTATGCCAGATGAATATAAAACAAATGACTATATTCAGTCTTATAAAAATTATTATGTAAATGCTAAGAAATCATTTGCAAAATATACAAATGTTGATGTACCGGGATTTATGCAATGAAAGATCATACAATGAAAGATAAAGGCCCCAACGATCTAGAAAAGAAAATTTATCTTCTTGAAAGAGCTAACTTTAGATTAACTGAAGAAAATAATATGTTAAAAAAAGATATAGCTTTTCTTCGTGAAGAAATTCAAGCAACT
>Ga0209190_1002597_pt1 | contig 12138 bp, 11 predicted proteins | sample M_140205_XF_Meta_FD_187315 | JGI IMG/M metagenome (GOLD analysis project Ga0209190, IMG submission 187315) | Freshwater microbial communities from Lake Montjoie, Canada to study carbon cycling - M_140205_XF_MetaG (SPAdes) (version 2) | ecosystem: Environmental > Aquatic > Freshwater > Lake... | reverse complement strand
ACCGTTGTGGCAAGTTACACAACCAGTTGTTATGCCAGCATGGATTGAAGAAAAACTAGCACTCCAACTACGTCCAGTGTTCTTGTGGCAAGTACCGCAGTCCGCTGTTGTAGGAATGTGGTCAGATGGCTTACCCTGAGCACCATACGTTCTAAACGAATTATTGTGACAACTATCGCATCTTTGTGAAGCAACAGATGCGTGGTTCATGTTCACACCACTTGTAAAGGTTACAGTAGCATGGCAGCTGCCGCAGTCTGTTGTACCAATAGGAATGTGAGAAGAAGAGCGACCAACCGTTGCGCTTGTTGGTGAGCCATTGTGGCAGGTTGCGCAAACTTTAGGCGTACCAATAAATCTGCCGCCAGCGTGGCAAGAAGCACAAGTTGAGCACTTACCAGTTGAGAGGTGAGCACCAGTCAGAGGGAAGTTTGGGTGGAGTGTTTCGTATAAAGAGCACTCGGCGGCTTCAGCAAATGCTGGCAGCGGATTGAACTTGAAAGGTGCATCATAAGAGGCGAACAGGATAACTGTTGCGAAAAGCGTCAATAGGAAGCTCTTTAACTTGAACATTTGATATCACTCCGTAATATCTCTTTGGGGTGGTATACACTTACCTTTGTTATTTAGTAAAAACGCTTAGTAATCGTACCGATATCCAATATAAAAGGTTTGACTGTAGTTACCCTCTCCTAGTACTACTACCCGAGCATATTGCGCTTCTATTGTACCACGCTCGGAGATCGCGTAAATTACCCTCAAGATTCCTGACAATGTATGCCTGTTAACGTAATCATCGCGTAAAGTTAGAGCAATGTTGTTTTTTCCTATTCTATACACATCAGATACGGTTAAAAAATACGAATCTATGCCACCTGTGGTCTTGTTAACCACAAATTCAAAGTCATTTCCAGCTCGAAGGAAGTCTTCCCCCTTGGCGTGGAAGTTTAGTGAGTAGTTGTTCTTCATACCAATCTTAATTGGCACAGGGTCGAATTGTGGGGAGAGCGTGAACCCTGGAGCAGTAGAAAGGTTAGTAACCTGGAAGTCTGATGTCAGCGTCCACTTCTTGGGTAGATTGTAACTTACACCAATCACATAAGAGTTTGCAATTTGCGTTGTGTTGGTGATGTAATTGTAGATGTCAGAAGAAGATAATCCTGAGCGGTTGAGCAGTTCACCGACTGAATTGTAAACCTGCTTCGATGGGTTTAGACCGCCAACTCCAAGAGCAACGTCAGCAAATAGTATTGGCGAACGACGCTTGTCGATTACCAAGAATGCACTAGCATCGCCGAAGTACGTCATGCCTTGGAAACTGAATAGGTTGACTTTATTATAAACTAGATCGTATTCAAATCTAAAGATACCTGTGGTGTCGTGTGACGAATATTGTAACTCAGTACCAAGCGCGGATCTTTCTAGGAAAGAGTCAGCTGTTTGTCGGTTGTAATAGAAGCCAGCAGAGTATTCCTGATTGATTCTCCAGTCTGCACTTATGCCTTGGAATAATCTACTTGTATCTGACGAAGGATTGTAAAGGTATCCAGCGCCAGCACCAAACGTCCATTCAGTATCGTACTTATACTTTCCAGAAATCCCGTCAAAGTGGCTGAGGGATCCAGCAACGGTAGGCTGTCTACCAATACGAATACCATACTTTTCAAAGGTATCCTGAAAATCCCAGTATGCTTGCGAAAGTTTTCTCTTTCCTCTACCTGGATCTCTTACATCATCTAGGCTAGAAAAGCGAAAGCGATAGGTTTGGAAGTATTGATTGTGAGTGTCTTTGTAGGTTGTTTGCAATCCAAACAATGACTGAATGCTATTGCCGAAGTACCCATACTCTGATACTGTTCCCTCAAATTCTTTACTGTCACCAGTTCTCGGCTTATCCTGCACTCCACTACCAGCGAACTGTTCTGTTGGTTCCATTATTTCTAGTGACATCAATCTTTGTTGAACGCGAGTCCAGTCATCGTCTTTAGTTTGGTATAGCGTTATGTATTTCTTGTATTGTATCTTTGCCTTTTCGAAGTCTTTTGATTTTTCGTAAGCATAACCTAATAGTTCATACGCTTCTTTGGCTACATCAGGCTTTTCGGTTAGAATGACTGAGCGAAGGTTATTGATTGCAATATCATACGGACCTTCTCTGTTCGTAAGGTTTGCTCTGGCTTCTGCAATCAATACGGCAGGTGGGCGAGTATCAAAGGTTACAACAGGTTGGTCTTCTTTGGGTGTTAATGTGGGCGCAAACACTTGTGGTGGAAGCGTTGGTGGTAGGCGTTTAGGTTTAGCCGCAGTTGCTCTCACCACTACAGGAACAGGATCTATCTCTGTTCGATAGATTATAATCGGCGGCGTTTTCTTTACAGGACGATTAATTGTACCGCTGACTTGCGCATATGATGCTAATGGAACCCACAACAGTAATAATATAAGTTTGCGCAAAACATATCCTTACAAGTCTTCAAGGTTTTTCATATAACAAAGCCAGGTTTATAGACCGTCTTCCCCTTTTCAGTAACTGCTGTGAGAATAGACTTACGGTTGTTGTTTTTCTTATAACTGCAATGGACCCAACCAGAGTTAGGACCTTCTTTTGGGTTGTAAAATTCTAAGATAATCTGATCGAAGTTTAGATTGTTCGCAACCCATGCTGCAAGGACAGGATTAGGTACGCCATCGATTTCAAAGTCTACTGCTTCGCCGTTGCAATGCTGGCTCTTAGCCGAACCGCCAACTGCTGCGTTTAACTTAGGTCCACGATATGCTGAGTTGATGCGGATTGGCTTCTTGTAGTGTGCAAGTACTGGTTCAAGAATATTTTCACAAACTAGTTTTAAACTGTCAAGGTGCGTCAGCGTAGGAGTGTTATCAATACCCTTGCGAGTTGCAGTCTCAGACTTGATAAAGTCCTTGAGGTAAAAATTTGCAGATAACTTAACATCTTTACTTTCTACTGGTTTTGGGGCAGGAGGTGCCGCTACTGGAGCTGGTGTGGCAGGAGCAACGACAATGTCCTTAAGAACTGGCAGTTCAGACTTCAACCAGCCAAAATACTTCTTGGTCTTTTCTGAGCGATCGGCGAGACCATGAGTACCGCCATTAATTCTTTTGGTAAGCGCGAGGATTGCTACGTCTGTCGGACCGAAGTCACAGGTTGCCCATAACTTGTTCTTGTTAAAGAAAAACATAGCAGACTCAAAAGAATACTCAGTCGCAACTAAGTCTGGGTTCTGCATAATCTCGGGGCGACCAATCGTATCAGCAAATGCTTGGTAGTTTTCTTTACCAGTCAACTGAATCGCACCACGACCGCGAAACTTCCAACCATCGCCAGATGCTTCGTCTCCGTTACCCATACGATTGGCGTAAACTCTATTGGCAATTTTTTCTGGATTGAGAGAATATGTTACGGCAGAAACTACGTCGAAGTACTTGCCGAAGATCTTAATTAGACCATCAGCACTGTAGTTTAGATTCTCAGCAAACTTTAAGAAGTTTCCTGTCTCATGTGCTGTCTGCGCAAAGAAGTGGGCTGCTCTGGCTGGAGTCAACTTAAAATGCTTCATTCCAGCTTTGAGTGTGGCTGGACCGAACTGCCCGTCAGCCTCTATGCCCATTTTCTTTTGCAGTACAATCAAACTCATATGCTACCCTTTATTATCTGGGTGATATTCTGGATATTCTTTTTTTACCCAATCTGATACTTCTTTATGCTTCTTTTCTATCTCATCAGCTTTTTTGTGCAGTTTTGATGCATCTGCATGGTTGCCAGCCGATGCTTCTCTTTCTGCATTGCGTCTATGTTCTGCAGCCCTTACAGGTTGTTGCCGAAGCCATCTAGATGCATCGCTGTCTAATTTATTTGCATTTGGCTCTTTACTTTTAATAAAACTTTCTAAGTTGTTGCCGTGAAGTGAATGATTTTTTTCATCTGCGCCAGAAAGAGTGCTTAAACCTGATGCTGGCGTTTTTCTAACATCACTTATTCTAGCAAACCATCTATCATTTTCACCTGACGCTGCATGCTTCACTTCTTTATCATTAAACACAGTTATGTGATTGTCTTTGGTCGCGTCAGGTATTCTTTTATTATTTTTGTCAAAAATATGCGTTGAGCCTCTTGTGCTCCAAACACCAACATACCTTGAAGAATCTGAGATTCCTGTTCCATCATTATGTGGTCTTTCGTGTCTACCGCCACCAGGAATTGTTTTTCTTTTAAATTCACTTTTAAATTTTTGTTCTCTTGGAGAAAGAACTACTGGATGAGAAGCTGCTGCTGAATGGTATCCATGTTTAGCCAAGTGAGCATGAAGTTCATTTGTAATAGTTTCATGGTCAAGAGAAGATGGCTTAAATTTGCCAACAATTTTATGCAGATCGCCTTCTAATGTATCATGTTCATTTTCGCGATACGTTTCACTAAGTGCAGTAGATCCACGCAATAACCTAAAAACAGGCTTGTCTTTATGGTGCACATACATTTCAACATGAAATGTTTTTTCTTTTTTGTGCTTGCTTTCTGTAAAATGTTTAAATGTTAACACTTTAGCATTTCCTATGCGATTGTATCTTCTGGCTCAGTTGGTGCTGGTGGCGCAGGAGGAGCTTCTTTGTTATTATTACCCAACATGATACCTGAGAGGATACCAGTCAAGAAAGTCGCGATTGGGCTGACCAACTTGAAGAACTCAACATCATTAGGAGATTGAACACCAACTGGCTGAGTTACAAAAATTAGCGAGTAAAGCACAACGAACACAATACCTGCAAGAGTAAGTGCAAGGAAAATGCCGATGATAAACTTCAATCGAGCCATCAATTCATCATTTGTATAACGTGGACCGTTCATATTATTCTCCTGGAGTTACTTCTGGCGCAGATGCATTTTTAGCATCTAATGCCTTTTTACCAATCAATTCATCAGTACATTGCCCGTCAACTTCACACGCTGGGTGCTGGCATTCTTTCTTTGCCCAATTAACTGGATCTTGACAAGCATATCTATATTTTTCTTCGCATCCCACTAGCAACATAACAAATAATGGGATTAGTTTTTTCATTTACATACCTTTTCTTCTTTTGCTAAGGAGATCTAGGGCTTTACGGCGAAGCATCTTTCCGTCACCTAAAAGTTTATCATAACCCTTGATGCCACCTTCGTTGCCGATAACAGGAGACATTCCACCACCAACACTATTTGCTGGTGCCATTGTGTCTTCATTTACTGCATTGTTAGGAGAATATCCTGGAAGTTTGGTTGTTGCTGCAAGATTTTTCATAGGACCGCTGACGCCTTTAATTGCATGGGTCAGTACAGGAACGCTTTTACCATCAGATTTACGTTTTCCATAAATTGATACAGAAATGCCGCCTTTGTGTTTCTTTTCCATATGCAATTCTGAAAACTTGCTTAGATGTGCATCAATATCTTTTGATGGCTCATCGATGTGATGTGAAGCTGTCGATCCTGCTTCATTGTGAGAAGTTCTGGTGTGCAATCTATATGTTGGGTGTTGCGTTTTTGGCGAAACTACAGATTTAACATAATCTTTAAGTTCATCAGAACTTTTACTAGACAAAGATTTATGGATATCTTTTGCCATACCTCTAGTCGTTTTAAGTTTGCTCTCTTCTGCAGCCTTTCCGCGAACAGAATTTTTTTCTGCTTTCCACTTCTTATGGTTATTTTCGTTAGTGTCATTATACCCAAGAGCTTTAATTCTTTTTTTATGCTTTTCAAAATGTGATAGAAGAGTATTGGCGCCAGTCATACGCTCTAGACTCTTTAGTCCAGGATTACGGATATTTGGTTCTTTCTGCGAACCAAATTTTAATCCAGCGCCAGCGAATGTTGTTTGTTTTGTTTTTGAATTATGGAATTTATACATAACGTCAGAGTCATTATGCACATCGTCTGTACCAGTAAATTTCTTTACGTCACTGGCACCATTACTTGTCCAAGCCACTTGTGTAATGTGTTTAGGATTATGCCCGTTTTTTGACAAATGCGCTCTCATCGCATGCGACGATGCCTCTGCATGTCTATTAATGGTATCATAATCTTGTGGCGAAATTTCAGAACGTATTTTGTCGTGAACTTCTTGAGGAGATTTACCTGACTCATCTCTATAATGAGATGGCAATTCCTTCTTTGGATGCATATGTTTTGCGTGCAAAAGTTCAAACAACTTACCCTTACTATCATTGCCTACGGCTTCATTAAGGAGATATTGTTCAAAAATAAATTCTCTGAATTCTTTTAGGTATTTCATTTGGGTTCCAAGAGTTGACTTTTTCTTTAAATCGCGGTACAATAAGTATGTCGGCGTTTAAGTAGATCTCAAACTTTCCTTAGTATATCTACTAGAACTGGATCTAGCATAATATCGCTGGAAATAATGTCTTTTCCGTTTATTCCTTTGATGACGTTTGGCATCGCAGAAGTATAAACAAGAAAAGTTTTCATAGCACTATAGTCTTTGGCGTCAATGTTATAAAACAACATTCTTGTTGTCCCAGAAACACCAAACACATTTTGAGCCACTATTAGATGATTTAAAATTAATCTTTCTTTCATATCGCCACTTAGACGGTATCTATGCAGCAATCTTTTTATATAGCGAATGCGTTTGTAGTCTTCTTCAAATTCACTGTCTAGGCAATTTGGACTATTGTAGCATTTCGCAGCAAACAACATTATATTGGAATCATTTAGGTTTTCAAACATATTGTTTAGTATTCGTCCGTATTACCACTATCATCGTCTCTTTTTGCATACCAAGTCGAAGGACGTTGCTTAATTTCATCATGCCCCATATACTCTGATGGGTCCATGCCGAGCAGATCTTTGAGGTCTGTTGGGTTAACAACCTGGGCATAACCATCAACATATCCATCATCTGATGTATCATAGACGATGTAGAGGTGCAAACCTGAATTGCCCATCTTATAGATTAATTCTGCACTTAGGTTCAAGAAGTGTGGAGTTGCTTCAGCTGGTAGCATCATACCACTCTTATCAAGGCAACCGCGAAGCTGATTTAAGAAAATTGGAGCATTTTGATATGGCTTGGCAGTCAGAACATCTAACTCGGCATTTAATGTATCTACAATATTCATTAGACGACGAGTGTCGACCTCAATTGGTTTTGGTGCATAGTACGCAGCGTTTTCATTGATGTATTGATTAAATTTTAACATTATTTTTGTCTACCTGTTAAGTTGATATCTTGCCCTTTCAATTCAGGTTCCATATTTACCCTATTTACCTTACCGTTCATCAGCTCTAATTTTTTCTCAGAAGAATCGGCTGCAGCCATGTCGGCTTTGGTGCCTTGGTCAACTTTTTTCTTGCCCTTGACTGGCTTGAGAGTGTCGGCTTTTTCCCCCGACACCTTCTTTGCTTCGTCAAGATATTGCTTGAATGATAGCATCTTACTTACCTGAGTTCTTTGCTTTCCAAGCTGTAGCATATGCGATTGCCTTTTCTTTAGGAGTTAGCGTACCATCTTCAGAATACTTATCCTTGATATGCTTTACCATACGCTCATACTTAGCGCCTGGAGGAGCCTTCTCGTTTACGGCTTCTTCCTTCTTCAACTTCATACCTGGTGCTACTTCTCTCCATCCTTCAGATGCTCGGTAATTTTTTGCATGCGTACGATTTACGAGAACTCTTTGGTTAGTTTCTGGGTGTACCATGATAGCATGTGAACGCATCTTATCACCAGGAACTGGTGCAGTTGGCATTTTGCGGAGAGCGCGACCAAGAGCCTTGTTATGGGCTACTTTACTCTGATGCTCAAAAGGTTCTGGAGGAGGAACGTAATCTCCAGAAGCTCGAGCTGCTCTCTTAAACTTTTCGCCAATACGAGCGTCGCGAGCTTTGTTGTCTGCTCTTGTTTGCTGCTTTCGAGGACCTTCTTCTAGGTGCTCGACTTCTTCAGATTTAAGATTTCTAAGAGCAGCATTCATCGCGGTTGGCGATTTAACAACAGCACCAAGAATATGGCTATTAAAGTCGTTCAGCGTCTTTCTGTGTCTTGGATGCACTTTATTGATGTCACCACCAACTCTTTGCAACTGGGTCATAGCAGTTTGCAAATTTGTTGCTCCCGAGGAAGACTTGCCGCCAACACCACCGCCTCTCGCCAATCTTCTGATTTGCTGTGCGTTGGCCAATTGGGCTTCGTCCATTTGCTCAACTTCTTCCTTTCTTACTACTGTACCATCAGCCTTTGTAAATTGATGGCTAGCATTAATGCCTAATTTCTTTCTAGTTGCAGGCGAAAGTGTTGCAGCAACATGGTCAATCTTAGCATTTTCTTCTCTGTCGACAGCTCTCTTCTGCCCAGCATTATGCAGCTTATTAGCCATTTTATATATTTTTTGCGCGGCAGAGTCAGTGCTTCCTGTAGAATTATCAGGTAGTGTATCTGCTTGCAAGTTTCTTTTTTTTGCTGCATTCCAGTAAGTCGCTGGTCTCAACTCATCAAGCTGCTCGACTTCTTCATTCGCTTTAGTAAATCTAGGCTTATTGCTTCTTTTTAAAAGTCTTCTTGAGGCGGGAGAAAGTGCAGCATTCTTTTCTGCCTGTGCATCATTAAACTTTCTATCTACCAATCTTCTTCTTGCAGTATCATCTAATTTGTCAGCTTTTTTCAATAATGTTTCAGAAGCATCTTTATCGGCAGAAGAATTATCGACATCATATTTATTGTTTGAAATATAGATACTATCAGCTTGTTGGCGACGTTTGTCTGCAGCCGCCCGATATGTGTTTGGAGCAAGTTCATCAATCTGCTCGACTTCTTCCTTCACTTCTTTATAATTGTGACCAGGTTTAAACTTCTTAGCGTCAGCCATGCTGCGATAGTTACCAACTAGGTTGCCATTTTTATCATAAGCACGAACCTGCATCGCCTCATCTGTTTGCTTGACTTCTTCGTTTGTCTTTTTCTTTGTATATTCTTTGTGACGAGTTACGAGAGCCTCAAGAGCTTCTTCTTTTGAATTCATTTCAGGCTCACCATGTCTACGCCCGTACCCACGCGAATCTTCAAATCCCCACTTACCATGCTTTGCTACATTTTGCGCAGAATTCGTACCGATTGTACCGATTTCTTGACCATCATGGTGCACACCATGCCAAACTGTATCAGTAGATTTGTGGTAATTTTCAGGACCGACTTTAGCAGATTCATCAATTTGATCTACACCTTCATTGAGCGTCGACTCAACAATCACAGCATTGTGCACGTAGTGTCCAAGGCTCTTGAAGTGTTTAGAAGCACGAAGAATAGCCTCAGCTTCATTCTTAGCCTCAACCATATAGTTGGTTGTCGACTGACGGCTGCGCATCGAAACGAAATCGTGCGCTGGGTTTGAAATTGTTACGTTTACAATGTGCTTCATTTTACTTTCCTGCCTTTGTTGCTAGTCGAGTGCCGATTGCCTTTCCAATCGCTCTACGCTTTCTGTGTAGGAAAACGTCTGTATTATTTACCTCACCGTCATTATTAATGTCGGCGTCTTCTTTACCTACTGGGTCGTGGGCTTCGACTGCTAGTTTTTTCTTAGCAGCACGATTCTTGATTGCAGATGCCAGCTTCTCATAACCTTTTGCCTTTTCTTCAATTTTTTTCAATGCGCCCATAGGAGGTATTGGTTTTGGGCGGTTTCCTGGGCGACCAGGAAGTCCATTTGGGATTGGTGTTGGGCGCCCAGGAGGTTTTGGTTTTGGCTCCTCATAACGATCTCTCTCAGATGCTTCTATAGTATAATCTTCCTTGGCTAATCTTGATAATGCTCTTTCTACGCCCTTATCGCGAGATTTATCTCTGCGCACTTCTTTCCTACCACCTATTGCATTACCAATTTCTCCGTGGGTTGCCTTTCTACGCTCTGTTGCTGCAATGTAGCCATAAGCCTGTCCAGCTTTTGACATTCTCTTGCCTTGGTCCCAATATGCTTTTCCGACATAACTACTTAGAGTCTTTTTCGAAAGTTCATCAATTTGCTCGACATCTTCATTAGTCGCAGCGACTTTGGCTTTATTAGGTGAGTTTTTATGTTGACCTGGATATAGTTTTGCTGATGCTAGATTAATGCCTTTGGCTCTTTTAGCAGCTGTTGCATCATCTCCCTTAGACTTAGCATTTAAATGTGCGCGAATTGCTTTGCCCCCATAACGGCGAACTAGACCGCTACTGAGTTCATCAATCTGCTCAACTTCTTCGTTCATCTCGCCGTCCATGTAGTTGGCAGCAGTAACGATGTAGTCTTCCGCAAGAGTAATCTTGCTCTGTACCCACTCAGGAAGATTGGTGTTTGGCTCGAGCATGTCGTGCAACTTCTGAGCATTTTTGATAACGCTCTTCAACTGCGACATTGCCATATCGCCTTCATAGTCGTACTCGCCTTCGTCTTTGGCTTCATTGGTCATCTTTGGAAGGTTTGCTGTTACTCTAAACTTGTGCAACTTACCGTCGCCCAATTTTGGATGGGCTTGAATCTGCACAACCTTGCCGTTATTGCTCTTGACTTTACCCGACATCTTGTCACCAGTGCCAGATGCATAAAAATCTACATAACGATCTGATGGCTGATGAATTTGCTCACCTGCATGCTTTGGATGCATTAGACCATGAGAAGCATACTCGCGACCATTGATGAACGCCTCATCAAGCTCGACTTCTTCTCTTACTCTATGCGCGGCGAGAACTTCTTTTTCTGCTTCTCTTCTAGAATCAAAACCTACGGAATTGAATTTAGTTTTGTGGTGCTTTGCATACCACTTACCATTACCTGGTGACGCCTCATCATCAATTCCAGTTTCGCCAATTTCTTTTCCGTTATGGAAAACTGGCTTGGATTTTAGATTAGCCTCATCAAGCTCGACTTCTTCTTTTCTAGTCATAAGTTTGATTTTATCAATAGGGCGCATTCCCGATAAAGGACGTGGCTTTTGAGCATTGCTAGCAGCATCAATTCTTTGCTGCAGTCCAGGATTTAGTTCTTGCGCAGACTTAGGCTTGACATCTTCCTTCATAGCAGCCTTCTTCATTGCTCTTCTAGCAAGATTTTTAGCTCTGTTCTTAGTTTTTGCTGTTGCAGCTGGATCTGGTGTCTTGCCGCCTTCGAATGGGGCTTCGTATTTGTCTGTCATTTACTTATCCTCTACCTTAACCCATGGCGATGGGAGCTTTAAACGAGATTTGGTTCTAATGTCCAAAGTTGGATGGTGATATTCGTGTTCTGGACCATTTGTTGCCTGATCCATTCTTTCTTTGTGAGCGTTGATTGCTTTTTGAAGGCGAGCGGCGGTGTCAGCAAATAGAGCACCACCTTGGTAATACTTTTTTCTGGCTTCTTTAATTGGCTCTTTAACGCCCATTTGTTTTTGGCGCTTTTTAGCAAGTTTGATCTTATCTCGAACTTTTTTCGCTAACTCAGGATTTTGTCTTAGCATCCAACCTGGTGCGCTTTCGCGGATTACAGAATGAACGTCGTCGTGTTGGATATGCGTAACAGGACCTGGGTCATATGCATCATCTTTTGTCTTTTTTAGAGCAACATGCACTTTTGTAACTTTGCCAGCTGGCATAGGAACTCCGCGCCCTGTTGGTCCGCGTGTGTGACCGCTAGAACTAAAACCCTTTACTCGAGCATATTCATGACCATCAATCGGCTTCTTTAGTTTGACAATAGTGCCGACGCGCATCTTCATCTCTTCATCCATCCGACCATTATTTGCAAGTCTTTCTTTACGACGACGTGATGCGTAATCGCTTCCCATTGGAATCTTTTTTCTTTCAGGCTTTTTGCCACTAATAATATCTTCTTCTTTTTTACGACGACGAGAATAATCATTTTCATCAATCTGCTCTGCTTCTTCTTTGATTACATTGCTGATTGGGGTCTTGTATCTCTTTCCACTTTCTGAGTGTATGAAAGAAACGTGGCTGTCTGTAACCTTTACAACCTTTCCGCGAACATGACCATAACCACCACCAATACGAACAAGAACCTTGTCGTCTACTTTTGGCATATACGCAGCAGCAGACATTGCACCGATTGTTGAAGTATGCTTGGCTTCATCAAGTTTGACTTCTTCATTATACG
>Ga0209190_1002595_pt1 | contig 12139 bp, 7 predicted proteins | sample M_140205_XF_Meta_FD_187315 | JGI IMG/M metagenome (GOLD analysis project Ga0209190, IMG submission 187315) | Freshwater microbial communities from Lake Montjoie, Canada to study carbon cycling - M_140205_XF_MetaG (SPAdes) (version 2) | ecosystem: Environmental > Aquatic > Freshwater > Lake... | reverse complement strand
GTCCAGTGCGCGATCATGCGAATGCGTTCGAGCGCCGTCGTGGCGTCGTCATGTTGGTCCTCGCAACTGGGCATGGCCAGTTTGGCGGTACCGAGAGGAACGCGCTGGAATTGGCCCGCGCCCTGGTACGGCGAGGCACTCGCGTGGTCGTACTCGAGGTGGGTCAACGTTTGCTCGCCGAGCATGGGGAGGACACAGGCGCGACGTTCGCATATCTCCCGGCAAAATCCTTTGGAGAGGTCACGCGAGAGGCGTGGCAGCGGGAGTTCGAACGGTACGCGCCCGATGTCGTTGTCCGCACGAAGGGGTGGTTCGGAAACCAGAGTCGTAGGCTCGATTTCGTCGCGCTGCGCCACCGCGCCGTGTATCTCAGCTGGGAGCAGCACCCCGTTACGAGCAACGGGATCACGGCTCGCGCTGGGGTGCTCGGAATGCTCAAGGCGAAAGGTCGACGCCTTTTGCACCGGCTCGCCGTCCGGCGGACACTGGTGATCAGTCGAACGGTACGCGACCCGCTCCTGAGTCTTGAGAAATTCTCTCCTGCTCGGGTCGACGTCATTTATCCCGGTGTCGATTTCACGACGTTCGTGCATTCGGCCGCAGCCCGATGGGCGCTTCGCGAATCATGGGGGGTGCCTCGGGATGCCTACGTCGTCGGGTATCTGGGCCGGCTGGTCGCGCACAAGCGGGTCGAGATCGTTCTGGAGACGTTCGCCGCGCTTCGCTCGCGACGGTCGGCGATGCCGCTCTGGTGCATCATCGCTGGTGTCGGCCCTGCGCTCGATGAGCTGACGCGACTCGCCGAGCGCCTGGGCATCGGCGAGCGTGTTCGTTTCGTCGGTTGGCAGGAAAGCGCCCCCAACGCCATGAACACCATCGATCTCTTCCTGATGCCATCCACCGACGAAGGACTCGGTTTGACCTTGATCGAGGCCGCCGGCTGCTCGTGTCTCGTGGTCGCGTCGAACGGCGGTGGGATGATGGAGGTCATGGACGGCGTACTGCACGAGTACCAGGTAGCGCCCGGCAGCGGAGTCGACTCGTGGGTTCACGCCTGCGAGAGACTCCTCGCGAACAGTCCCCGGGATCTTGAGCGGCTCCAGCTGGCCTTTCGCGCCGAGCTGATACACAAATTCGACGCCACTCGGCAGTGGAACGCCACCGCCGAGTGGGTGGAGCAGTACCTGCCCGAGCGCTAGCTCACCCGCTTCGTCTTCTTCCGCAGAAAATCCATCAGCACGAACTGTCCTAAACTCATGGTGTTCGTGAAGTACGCCTTCCCGCGGCTGATCTCACTCATCCGCTTCACGAACTCCACCAGCGCCCGGTCGCGCGCCAGCATGAACGTGTTGATCATGATGCCGCTCTTCCGGCACGCCGCCACTTCGCGCAGCGTCTCGGCGATCACGTAGCCGTCGAGTCCCATCGAGTTCTTGTAGATCTGACCATCGGGCATCGTGAGCGCACTCGGCTTGCCGTCGGTGATCATGATGATCTGTCGCATGTCTTTCTTCTGCGACATCAGGATGCGCCGCGCCAGCTTGAGCCCTTCGGCCGTGTTGGTGTGATACGGCCCCACCTGACACTTAGCCAGTGTGGCGATCGGGATCTCCTCGGCCGAGTCGTGAAACAGAATCACGCGAATCGTGTCGCCGGGGAACTGGGTCTTGATGAGGTGCGTGAGCGCCAACGCCACCTTCTTGGCCGGCGTGAAGCGGTCTTCGCCGTACAAGATCATTGAATGCGAACAGTCGAGCATCAGCACCGTGGCACAGCTGGAGCGGTACTCCGACTGCCGCACCATGAGGTCGCCGTAGTCGAGATCGATGGGGACGTCGAGGTTACCGGTCCGGGCCAGCGCGTTGGCCAGCGTGGCCGGCACATCCAGGTTGAGCGCATCGCCGAACTCGTACGCCTTGCTCCACGAGTCCGACTCGATGCCGGTACTGAGCTGCGGCGTGTCATGGCTGCCGATGCTGGACTTGCCGAAGGAACCCATCAGGTGCCGCAGCGTCTTGAAGCCCAGAAAGTCGGTGCCTTTGTCGGTCAGATTGAACTGCACGTCCTTGGCGGCCGCCTGGGCGATGGACCCCTTACCGGTGACCGGCTGGTGGCCCGCCGGTACGGCACCCACCTGGTCGGTGGTCAGGAAGCCGTCCTGAATCAGGCGCTGCACCAGCCCGTCCAGCAGCTCGGCCAGCTTCTCCTCCGACACCTCGTCTCCCTCGCCACGGAGCGCTGAGAGCATCTCGGGCGTGATCTGCCCGCTCTCGATCAGCGCCCGGAGAATGGCGTCCTTGAGCGAGTCGATCGAGCGGTCACCCTCGCCCTGATCGGCTCCCCAATGCCCTTGGTCCCCACCGGCAAAGCCGGATTGGAGCAGGAAATCGGCAAGCTGGTCGAGCAATGCCTGCAGATCCACGGCGTCAGACAGCTGTGGATTGAACTTGGTGTACGTGTGAAACCGCATCGACCGCTCTCCGAGCTTGGGAAATCGCTACACTTCCTCTACGAATGACAACGGCTGCGCGTTCCTCAAATCCCTTCCGCGTCCTCACCCGTCACCGGAATTTCCGGATCTTCTGGGTGGGACAGACGATGTCGCAGGTCGGCTCGTGGATGCAGGTGATGGCCGTGGGCTGGCTGTCGCTGCAGCTCTCCAACAGCGCCTTCGTGGTAGGACTGGTGGCGTCGGTGGGCGCCATCCCGATCGTGCTCTTTTCCATGCACGCCGGCGCCTTTGTGGATCATGGCGACAAGTTGCGCCTCGTGCGAGTGACGCAGAGCATTCTGTTGGCCCAGGCGGCGGTGCTCTGGCTGGTCACCATCACGGGCCATGTGTCGATCCCGATTCTGCTGGGGCTCGCGTTCGTGCAGGGGCTGTGCAGCGCGGTGGAGATCCCCGCCCGCCAGAGCATGATCATTCAGCTGGTCGGGCGCGACGACCTGCAGCCGGCCATCGCCCTCAATTCCAGCGGATTCAACCTGGCCCGCGTGGTCGGCCCCGCCATCGGCGGGTTGGTGATCGCCCGCTTCGGGATCGCCTGGTGCTTCGGCCTCAACGCCCTGAGCTTCGTGGCGGTGCTCTGGGGGCTGCTGCGCATCAAGATGACTGTGCCCACCATCGGGACCACGGTTCGACTCACGGTGACCGGCGTACACGAGCTGCTGGAGCGGAGCACGGCGGGGGCGGCCGAGGGGCTGCGGCATCTGGCCAAGCCGGGGCCGGTGCGTGATCTGCTGGCGCTGGTCACTGTGGGGGCGCTGCTGGGCGGCCCGTTCCTCACCATCATGCCGGTGATCGCCCGCGACCAGCTAGGGCTCGGCGCCGGCGGCTATGGCACCTTGCTGGCCACGGTGGGGGTGGGTGGGTTGCTGGGCGCGCTGCTGGTGGCCGGGCCGATCTCCCACGCGCCAAACAAGGGGCGGGTGTTGATGACGGCGGGGTTGGCGTTCCCCACGCTGCTGCTGGGCTTCGCCTACACCACCACCCTCGCGATGGCGTACGTGGTGCTCTTCGCCACCGGGATGGCCATGATCACCTTCAATTCCCTCTCCAACGGCGTGCTGCAACTGCTGGTGGAAGAGAAGTACCGCGGACGGCTGATGGCTTTTTACAGTCTCGTGTTCGTGGGGCTGTCGCAGGCGGTGGGCTCGTTCGCGATTGGTGCCTTGGCCCGCGCGATTACGGCACCGCATGCGATCGCCTGTTCGGCGGTCGTGCTGTTCTTGGCGTCGCTGTATGCACTCCGGTACTCGGACTTCTGGCGACGGGTCTGACCTTGCCGGGTATCCGTTGCGTGCCGCGTTGCGTGTCGCCTCGCGCCGCGTGGTGCCGGGGTCTCGCCGGTGGGATCGGACCCCAGTAACATTATGCCTCGGTGGCGCGGACCCTGCGCTCCGCCCTTCGGTCTGCCCGCGATCCTTCACCCGCGTTCATGCAGCTCTCTCCCGGCCGCCGCGTTGCCTGCGGCCTTCTCGCGACTCTCGCCTTCGCGGCCGCTTGCGGCGACCCTGCGTCTCCTGATATCCCGCCGGTGGTGGCCATCCGGGCCGCCAGTGGCCTTGCCGCACTGAGCGCCGGTACGTCGGTGCTTCTGTCGGCGTCCCTCACCGACAAGCGAGGCAAGCCGGTTGGCGGTGCGGCCTTCACCTGGAGTTCCGCGAACAGCGCCATCGCCTCGGTAGCGGCGACGGGGCTGGTCACGGGGGCGCAGTCGGGCACCACGACGATCACGGCGACCTCCGCGGGTACCGCCGGTAGCTTCGCCATCGCGGTCACACCTGGGGTGCCCGTGAAATTGGTGATCACGACCCAGCCGGCGGGGGCGGTCTCCGGCGCGCGGCTCGTGACGCAGCCGGTGGTCGAGGTGCGGGACCTGTACGACAATGTGGTCACCGCGACCTCCACGGCGGTGAGCGCCACCTTGGTTGGCGCGGGTACCGTGGGAGGGGGCTTTTCTGCCGCTTCGCAGGAGGGGATCGCCCGCTTCACCGACCTGTCCGTGGCTGGACTCGTGGGCACACGGTCGCTGCAGTTCGCGGCGCCGGCGCTGGCTCCGGTCACTTCTGCCTCGTTCGACATCAGTGCCGGTGCCGCGGTCGCGCTGGCGTACGTCGGAGCCGCTCCCCGACTGCGCAGCGGGATCCCCGCGGGCTCGCCGATGCAGCTGCAGCTGCGGGACCGCGAGGGAAATGACGTGTCCGTTGCCGGCCGTCGTGTCGCGGTCGCGGTCACCGGCGGCGCCGGCGTCACGGTCGCCGCCAACACCTCAGTCACCACCAACGCGCAGGGACGGGCGAGCTTCAGCGCCCTGACGGTGACCGGCGTGGCCGGCACACGGACGCTCACATTTAGCGCCGATGCCGGCGTCTCCCCGACCACCGCCACGTTGCAGCTGTCGGGTGGGCGCGCCTCGCGCCTGATCATCGAGCGCGACATGCCCGCGAGCCTCAACGCGGGCGCTGCCGTGTCGCCGCCGCCCATCGTGCAGCTGTTGGACAGCATCGGGAATACCGCTGGCGACGTGGGTGTGCGTGTCCGCACGACGTTGCAGGGCGGCACCGGTACCCTTGGCAGCGCCACGGCCGATACCGACACGCTGGGACGCGCGATCTTCTCGGGACTGACGGTGCTGAGCGCGCTCGGCTCGCGTTCCCTGCAGTACGACGGCGATGGGCTCTCGGGCGCCTCCGGGCGCACCTTCACCGTGCTTCCGCCGGATACGCTCACGCAGCCGGCGCGCATCATCACGCTGGTCACGGCCGCCGATACGGTGCAGCGCGTGCTGCAGCTCGAGGCGCCGACCTCACAGTTCACCCCCTTTGTATCCGCACGCACCGCTGATGGCAGCGCGGTCAGCGCTGCCGCGGTGCGATGGTTTGCGCGTGATCCCTCGCGGGCCACGGTGAGCGCCAGCGGGACGATTACCGGCGCGCTGCCGGGGCGGACTTTCATCGTCGCGCAGGCGAACCGCACGTCTTCGGTGGCCGATTCGCTGCTGGTGTTCGTGCCGCGCAACGCGACCGGCCCCATCGTGCGCGCCACGCTGCCCAGCTATCGCATCACGACCGATACGTTCTCGATCATCATCGAAGTGCAGTCCCGCGATGGACGTCCGCTCAGTGCCATCGATCTCGAAGTGGCGTGGCCCGGCTCGGCGTCGTTTCCGTATTCGCCGTTCAACGCGACGGCTTTTCAGACCCTGCGTTCCGGTGTGCAGGTCCAGCAGGTCGATGGGCAACAGAATCTGCGGATCAACTGGGCCACGGTCACCCCGGTGCAGGGCACCGTACAGCTGATTCGTCTGCAATGTCGCGTGAATCAGCGCGGTGTCGGCAACCAAGTGGTGATCACGCTCAATCAGCTGCTGGACGGTACGCTGACTGACCTCTCCAGTCTTACCAGTGTGTTCAACCCGATCGTGATCATTCCATGAAAACGACCTCGTACGTGACGACGCTGGCCCTCACGCTGGTCCTCGCGTTGGCCGCCTGTCATCAGACCGCCGATCTGCTTAACACCAATCCGGTTGTCCCCCGCAGCGTGCTCTCGCTACAGCCGGCAACGATGCAGGGCGATACCATGCGCCTCGCCATCGCCCTCGGCGCCGGCCCCACGCGCTCCGTGGGCAGTCTCACCGGCGACGTACAGCTGGCCCCGCAGTGGGCGTTCATCGGCTGCACCGCGGCGCAGGGTGAGCCGCTGCTGGCCTGCCAGGCACATGGGCAGTCGGTGAAGGTGGCCGCCGCGTGGGCCATGGGCACGCACACCGGTCATCTCGTGACGCTTACGGTCGTGCGCCTGGCGCCATCGGCGGACGCCACGTGGAGACTCTCGGTCCAGGAGATGCACAGCGTGGGCGGTGTGTCGCTGCTGGATTCCATCGACGTGCGCCGCGACAACGTGGGCACACCATGAAGGCGACCTTCATGAAACCCCACGTGCTGAGCACGGGTGCGTTGCTCCTCGCGCTGTCGGCGTGCCACCATCGCGGTGCGCTCGCGCCGACCATCGAGACCGTGACCCCTGCCGCCGCCGATGTGTCCCGTGGGGAACAGATCACGGTCACCATCGTGGGGCGCGATTTCGATGCACTGAATACCGTGCGCTTCGGGCCCATCGCGCTCCGTCAGGTGTCACGCGTGTCGCACTCGCGCACGGCCAGCACGCTGCGGTTCACGGTGCCGGTCAACGATGAACAGCAGGCGGATCGAGGCGGCGCGCCGGTGCGACCGCTCGCCAGCGGTCGCTACAGCGTGCAGGTCCTCACCGCGCGCGGCACGTCGAATGCGGTGTTCTTCACTCTCACTAACGGAAGCGTGGACCGTGACTAGCGCCCCATGCTTTTGGGTGAGCGCGGCGACACGCGCCACACTGCTGACCCTCCTCCTGCCGGCCGCGGTATGGGCACAGGAGAAAAACGTCGTGCGCGAAAGCGATCCGGAAGAGCGGCGCAGTGCGCTCGTCGGCTTGTGGGACGCGCGGCCGGGCAGCGATGAGGCTCGGTCGGGGATGACGTATCAGGCGTGGCTCGCCGCCCAGCCAAGTGCGAGCAGCGCGATGTTCCGCGCCACCGTGCCGGTGCCGTCGCCGGGGCGCTGGGCCTCGGTGGGGCCGCGCGGTTTTTATGGTGACAACGGGTTCTTCGGATCGCTGCCGCAGTTGGATGCGGGACGGGTGCCGACGTTGGCGTTCCATCCCACCGATCGCAACGTGTTGTACGTCGGGACGTCGGCGGGCGGCGTCTGGAAGAGCACTAACGAAGGGGACAGCTGGGTACCGCTCACCGACGACCAGTGCTCACTGGTGATCGGTGCCATCGCCGTCGATCCCGTCAATCCGCAGATCGTGTACGCCGGAACGGGTGAACCATCGGAATCGTCGCAGGGATGCGGCATGCTGCGGAGCACCGATGGGGGGACCACGTGGCGTACCTTCGGGCAGGAAGTGTTCACGCCGTCGCTCTCGCAGTCGTGGGCGATGTACAACATCGTCATCGACCGGGCGAGCGCCGGATCGGCCACCAGCACCACGATTTTGGCGGCGACCCTGCGCGGCATCATGCGCTCGACGAACTCCGGGCAGACGTGGTCGGTGGTGACGCCGGCGCTCACGTTCAGTGATATCGTGCAGCATCCCACCGATCCGAATGTCATGTACGCCGCGCGCGTTGGTGTCTCGGGGAGCGCCACACCGCCGGGACTCTGGCGCTCGGGTGATCGCGGCGCCACATGGAGCACGGTCACGACCTTTACCGCCGACTCGGTGAGCCGTCTGGAGATCGCGGTGTCGCGCGCGCAGCCCGGGAGTGTGTGGATGGTGGGCGCCCGTCCCGACCGTCGTTTCGGTGGGCTGTATCGCTACGACGACGCCACCGGCATCCGCACCACGCTGGTCGCCACCGGCGTGAACAGTGCACCGGCCGTCGCCAACCGCAACAACTTTGGAGCACAGAGCGAATACAACCTCATGATCGCCGTCGACCCCCGCGACGCGAACGTGATCTTCGTCGGCGGTGTGCGCGCCTTCCGTTCGGGCGACGGGGGGCAGACGTTCTCCGAGATCGCCCCGCAGATTCATTGCGACTGGCACGTGATCGCCGTCGATCCCAATGATTCGCGCCGCATCTTCAGCGGCAACGACGGCGGTGCCTTCCTCTCGCGGGACGGCGCCGGCAGCTTCGCATCGCTCAACGCCGGTCTCGCAACGTCGCTGCACTACCCGGGGCTGTCCATGCACCCCACCGATCCGTCGGGGGTCCTTACGGGCATGCAGGACAACGGCACCATTATCGCCCGCAATGGCATGCTGCAGTGGAACGGCGTGAACGGTGGCGATGGCGCATTCACTGCCATCAACCCACAAAGCCCGGACATTTATTACGTATCGAGCCAGAGCGGGAGCATGGTGCGGGTGAGTGGCAATGGTACGTCCGTGCGCAGCATTATCAGCGGTATCGATGCCAACGAGCGCCGCGCCTTCATCGCCCCCTTTATCATCGATCCCCAGGGCCCCACGCGCCTGTATTTCGGTGGCGCGCGCATGTACCGCACGGTCAACGAAGGCACGTTGTGGACGCCGATCTCGACGGATCTCACCAAGGGATCGGGCACCATCTCGGCCATCGCCATCGCGCCCGGCGACACCAACGTGCTGTACGTGGGCACCAGCGACGGCAACGTGCGCTTCACCCGCGACTACGGTGTGACCTGGCTGAGTCCCACGACGACGCTTCCCAACCGTGGCGTCACCGACTTTGCCGTCGATCCGGCCGACGCGAATCGCGTGGTGGTCACCTTCGGCAGTTCAGGCACGTCCCACGCGTTCTTGTCGCGCGACGGCGGCCAGACGTGGACCGACATCACGGGCGCGCTCCCTGACGTGACCACGCAGGCGGCCGTCTGGGGCCCCGGGAATCGCCTGTACGTGGGTAACATGCTGGGCGTGTACGAGAGCACTAACCTCGGTGCGTCGTGGTCGCGCAACGAAGGGTTACCAACCATCCGCATCACGGACCTCGTGTACAACGCACGAACCAATCGCATGGTCGCGGCCACGTATGGTCGCGGCATCTGGGCATTCGACTTCACTACCGCCGCTCCGGTGTTGCGCGGCGACGTGAACAACGATGGGCTCGTGAACGCCGCCGATGCACTGGCCATTCAACTTGGGCTGATCGGCGCACAGATCCCGTCAAGCAGTGCGCTGTTCCCGAATGGCGATGCGGACTGTAACGGAAGCCTAGAGGTTCGCGACGCCGTGGTGGTGCTGCAGTTCGCCGTGGGCTCGGCGAACACGGCGCTGTGCGTAGGGAAGCGGCAGTAACGGCGCGGAACTGCCAGTACTGCCTAGTGCTCAGTGAACTGAATTCAGGCTTCAGACTGGGTATAGTGGTCAGAACTCAGCAGCTACAGTGCTCGGTACCGAGAATTTCCTGACTGCGCGTGCGGTGGCGGGGATCTGTTGATATCCCTGCTCGAGTGCCGAGCGGTGGCCTCGTGAATCGTCAGCTCCACGAAACCCGCTCGGCACTGTGGACTGTTGCTGCTGAATTCTGACCACTATGCCCAGTCTGACGCCTCAGTTCAGAGCACTGAGTACTGAGCAGTTCCGCGCTGTTCAGTTTCCAGTCTTCAGCGCCCCCGCGACACCGAGAAGGAAAGCATGATCGTTCTCGGCATGCCCGGCTCGAACGCCAGCGCTCTTCCATTCACGATGTCCGGGTTCAAAAACGCCGAGCCAATGAAACGGCGATCGGTGAGATTCTCGACCGTCAGGAAGCCCTTCACCGTGGCATCGCCCACCCGCACGAGACGATCGGCGCGCAGGCTCGCGCTCACGATATGTGCCTCCGCTACCCGTACGGCGTTCGCGTCGTCGGCCCAGTATCCACCGGTACCTTGCACGCCGAACTGCGCGGCGAGGCCAAGGGGCGCTTTGGATGGAGCCCAGGTGGCGTTGGATCCGTAGAACCAGTCGGGGATGCCGACGATGCGGTTGCCGCTGTAGTCGGCGGTCGCGCCCGGCTTGCCGTAGTGGACGGAGTCGACCATGTAGTCGGTGTATGTGTTCCGCGAGAGCGTGAGGGAATTCTCGAAACGCAGGTCGCCTTGCGCGAACGCGGTCACGGCGATTTCGGCACCGGTGCGGCGTGCGCGACCGGCCATGAAGTAGAACCGTCCACCGCGGTACGGTACGATCTCGTTGCGCACGTTCGTGAGATACGCGGCCGCGTCGTACGACACGCTGGTCACGAGGCCCGAGCCGTCACCGACCATGAAGATCTGCTTGGTGCCGACTTCGTAGGTGTACGAGCGGATCGGCTCGAGCAGCGGATTGAGCGCCGTGATCGTGTCCTGTCCGAAGGTGCTGGCGGGGTCGGTTTCGTTGCCGGCCGGCGCTTCGACACCGCCGCCTACGTTCGCGTAGAGCGTATGCGTTGTCGACAGGCGCCATGACGCGCCGATCTTCGGCGTGAGTTGCGAGAAGGTGCGGCTCGCGTCGGTCTTGGGATTGATGAAGTTCTTGTAGTAGTACGAAATCGCGTCGCCACGCAGGCCGAGCGTGATACCCAGCTTGTTGTTGAGCGTGAGTTCGTCTTCCAGGAAGATGCCGCTGTTGTAGGCGCCTTCCTTCTTGTTGTCGCGCAGCGTCGTGCCGCGGCCGTTGGTTGCGCTCAAGCTGTAGAAGAGCACGGCGCCGTCCTGATACGCCTGATCGATACCGGCGGTGAAGCGATTGGTGAACGTGGGGGACACCACATCCTGACGGTTGTACGCCGCGTTCAGGCCGCCGTGATAGCGCGTGAAGTCACGGAAGGTGCCGCGCTCCGAGCGCTGCAGGTACTTCGGATTCACGTACGCCACCACCGATACGCTCGACTTGGCGTCGAGCTCATGCTCCACGCTGGCGCCGAGCCGGGCGAGGCGGTTGAATCGACGCTCGTCGCGGCCGTTGTAGGTGGCGTTGGCTTGGCGCGGATTGGACGCGACTTGATCGGCCGACAGTGGCCCGGGCACGTGGAACAGATTGTTGGCGCCGAGCAGATGGATGCGCATCTGCGACTTGTCGCCCACGGGAGCAACGATACCGGTGTTCACCAACACGCGGCGCGCGTCGGAATTCACCCGCCATCCGTCAAAGTTCGTGTTCACGAACGTGGCGTAGGCCACGCCGCCCTTGGTGCCGATGGGGGTGCCGGTCTGCGCGATGTAGCGCTGCAGGCCGTAGCTCCCGCTCTGGTACTGCATGGTGGCGAACGGACGGTCGATCACGGGCACGGTAGACACGCTGATCACGCCACCCGCGGCATTTCCCCACAGCGCGCTGGCGTTCGAGCGGATCACATCGATCCCTTCCGCGGCGGCGAGATCGATGTTGTCGAATGACGTGCGACCATCCGGTTCGGTTTCCGGCATGCCGTCCAGCAGCACACGCACCCCGCGCGAGGTGCCGGCATTGCTGCGATCACCGGCGCCACGGGCCCCGAAGCCACGGATGGCGATGCGGATATCGCTGGTGCCGTAGCGCGACTGCACGAGCACCCCCGGGACATTGCCGAGCGCGTCATTGAGCCCGAATCCCGACTTCCTGGCGAATTGTCCCTTGTCGATGTGCGTAATCGCCAGCGGGGCCGTGAACGACGATTGCGTGCTGCGCGTGGCGCGCACGGCAAACGGGGCCAGCGTGCGGGCGAGACTGTCACGACGAGCGACGGAGTCGGCCTTGGTTTGGGCCTGGGCGACCTGAGGGCCTAGGAGACCGAGGGCGCCGGCAGCCACGATCAGCCTTACGGGACGAAGGGGCACAGAGGGCATCAAGGGGAGTGCGTAGGGAACGGGGGCTATCGAACTACGCGGGGGGAGGTGGGTGTGTTGGACTTAACACACAGCCCAGTACTCAGTGTGCAGAACTGGGGCGTCAGACTGGGTATAGCGGTCAGAATTCAGCAGCTACAGTGCTCAGTGCCGAGAATTTCCTGACTGCGTGTGGGGGCGGCGGGGGGCATCTCAAAGCTAGTGCCCATCGGCCTCATGAATCGTCAGATCCATGAAACCCGCTCGGCACTGTGGACTGTCGCTGCTGAATTCTGACCACTATACCCAGTCTGACGCCAGAATTCTGTTCACTGAGTAC
>Ga0209190_1002588_pt1 | contig 12152 bp, 10 predicted proteins | sample M_140205_XF_Meta_FD_187315 | JGI IMG/M metagenome (GOLD analysis project Ga0209190, IMG submission 187315) | Freshwater microbial communities from Lake Montjoie, Canada to study carbon cycling - M_140205_XF_MetaG (SPAdes) (version 2) | ecosystem: Environmental > Aquatic > Freshwater > Lake... | reverse complement strand
CAACAGTCAAAATTATTCGCGTTGGAAAAGAAGCAAAAGCATGGGATGCATCAAAAGCGTTTAAAGAAACGTATGACAAAATCAAAGCAGTTGATGATGTGAAAGCAAATGCATTCAAAAAAATTGCCTCAATGTCTGAAGCAGATTATAAAACGTACATGTACAATGAGGTAAAAGCAAAATCTCCAAATGCTCAAATATCACCTTCAGGATTAGTATATATTATTCAAAATACTGGAATAGAACCAAAAGCGACTCAAGGTGCAAAATTATCAGTTCATTATAAAGGAACCTTTAGAGCGGACGGAAAACAATTTGATTCTTCTTATGACAGAAATGCTCCAATGGATTTTGTGTTTATTGATCAAAAAATGATTCCTGGTTTTGAAGAAGGATTAGCAATGTTAGGAAAAGGAGGTAAAGGAAAATTTATCATTCCTTACTTTCAAGCATACGGAGCTGCTGGTAGACCAGGAGCGATTCCTCCCTATTCTGATTTAGTATTTGATGTCGAAATTGTAAATCTCGAACCAAAAGGTACTGAAACTATCGAGCCACATCAGCACACAGAAGGTGATGGACATAAGCACTAAGAAGAAATTATTTTGAATTTAAGACCTACGAAAGTGGGTCTTTTTTTTTGTTAATGATTATAACAAATACTTGGTTTCCCTAAACGGAATGTAAACATTGCACCAAAAAAAGCATACCAATCAGAATTGTTTGAAGTACCTCGTTTACCAAATCTAGCACCATCCAAACTCCTATTCGAAAGACTTGCCGCGATAGGTCCATTTTCAGCAGCTAATAAAACTGGGTCGACATAAGAATCGCTTCCAACATCATCAATATAATCCGTAAATGTTTTACGGTATCCGTATTCAAATGTTAATGCAGCTTTCTTTCCAAGTGACATCTTAAAACCAACACCTAAAGGTATCGATAATTGGGTAAGACTATAATTATTTTTCTTTGACAAACTACTCCCCTGTCCTTCAGTTCCCAATGGCTGTAATTCTGTAATGTCACCATTAAAATTCGTTGTTGGATTCATGTGAAACAATCCAATTTCTGCTAAAACGTATGCCGTTCCCCAATAACGATCATTACCAATTCTAAAAGGAAAATAATTAAACTCAACTCCTCCGGCTAATTCAAAAATTTTGGATTCAAAATTCAAATTTCTGTTCTGCATTATATTCAATTTTGAATCGGCATCAGATGCTTTAACTTTTCCATAATTGAAATTTCCTCGAACACTTAATCGTGAATGGACATTGTATCGATATACTAATCCACCAGCTAATTGCGTATTGTAAAAATGCTTGTATTGATTTAAATCACCTATATAATAGGAACCACCAATCATAAAACCCAATTCTGATTTAGAACGGAAATTTGATTGTTGTGCACAAACCAAAAATGGGATAATAAATAATATTGATAAAACTCTTTTCATTTCAATAATAACAGTAATAAGAACGCCAAGTTACGCAGAAAATTATATTCATAAAAAGAAAAAGCAAATGAGCTAACCCATTTGCTTTTTCTTTAAATTAATTCAATCTTAAAATGAAGGACAAGAGACAGTTTTAAAACGTTGGAGCGTAATGTTTGCATCTTTCGGGTACTTCACTGTATAACCAATTTCAACAGATTTCACCTCTCCAGGTTGAATAACAGATTGCCAATTAGCTTCGCCCGTTAATAGATCATGTTTAGCACCGCTTAATTCATCAATAGTTACTGTTATATCGCTGCTATTAGAAATAGGAATTTGATCATAAATATCAATTTTAATAGGAACATTGCGGTTATTTCTCACAACAATTTCATACAAATACGACTCTTTTTTACTTCCACCAATCACCTTTTTGAAACTCATTTCTTTCTTCAATTTTCGCATTACAGTAACTTTTGTATCTCTACCGAAAGACAAAGAAAGTGTATCAGAAACATTACGGGTATCAATTTCAGAAACACCAACATATTCACCTCCGAAATAAACATTTGTTGGACCAGGAATTAACTCTAATTCTTGCCATCCGACGATATGTGCTAATAAAAATGCGCCATTATCCAGTTTTGGAACAGTGATGTGTGAGAATGTAGCGTCTAAATCCATTTCTTTTACATCCACCATATAAGGTTTAGCATCAGATGGGCAAGAAAACTTGTTCGGAATAATAAATTCCGCTGTCAATTCAGATATTTCTATTTGACGCATCCCAACGGTCATATTTCCAAAATTTTGAGGGATGGTTATTCCACTTTGAAAGTTACCATTTTCTTTGTTATTTATACTTTCATCACTATCTAAAACATAATTATCCCATGCTCTTTGGTTGGCAGTGTTTATGTTACCTTGTGCAATCGATCGGTAATCTTGTTGGGTAGTTTGTGGCGCATAATAACCTCCTTTTTCAGAAGACTTTTTTAAGCCATCGTAATAACTCAAATACCAAGGAGACAGCTCAGGATGAGAAGCTGACAAACGAGGGTCCCCTGTTGAAAGGACCAAATCAACATTTTCCCAATCGCTGCCGGTATTGTTATATACCTGCGCTTTATATTTTAAGTTTATTTTTTGATTTAAATCTACAGCTGACAAATCGTAATTTGCTGCCCATCCACAATCAGAAACCAAATATTTCAAACTTGATTTCATTGAAACAGCCTCATCAGAATCCAATAAAACGACAACTTGATTACTTCTTTGATTTTCATTGTAGTTTAATTCTACCAATTGATACCGTATTTTTTCGATGTTGGTATTCAATGTTGCTTGTTCCTTCCGAAGTTTAGACATTTTGGTTACGACTTCTAACGTTCGTGCCCGATAAAAATCAGCAGCTTCTTTTATTTGCGTTACCGTTAAATTTTGATTTTGACCGCCCAATTTTTTATTTGAATTCAGCACATCCAATTCAGAAGTATAAGCCGTTAACAAATCGAGATTCCCTTGTTGTTTATCTTTCAATAACTCTAAAGAATCTTGTAAAATTGCTATTCGAGGGTTGAATAATTCTGCCGCCAAAAAATCCATTTCTGTTGAAACCGAAACCAAACGGTATTTTGCATCACCTACAAATTGAATAGATTGTGGGTCTGCAAATGCAGAAATTCCAGAAAAAATTAATTTATTTCTTCCTTTTTGAATTTTAATTTGCTCTTCATGGAATATCTCTCCTGAAGTCAAAAATAATTTCACTTGCTTTATTTCTGATTTTATCGTTTGAACGATAGGTTGTTGGGCACTTATTGTAAATGGCAGAACAAAAAAGAATACGTTAAGATATTTCATAGATAAATTTTTCATGGATACAATTTAGACAATTTAAAGTTCAATTCGCCTTAAACCTAATAAATTTCTTAAACGATAGGGATTTCCCTTGTAGCAATTTCAGCCGATAACAAACACAAAGGAATTCCGCCACCTGGATGCACGCTTCCGCCAACAAAATAAAGACCTTTTACTTTTGAAAAATTGGAGTGTCGAAAAAAAGCTGCCATTCGATCGTTTGAACTTGCTCCATATAAAGCTCCAGCAAAACTTGAAGTCCGTTGTTCTATTCTGATTGGATCTAAATAATCCTCTTCTTCTATTAACAAAGAAATATCTTCTCCTAACAATCGACTGATTTTAGATAGAACATTTTCTCTAGTTCTTTTACGAATAATTTCCCAATCTTGACCAGAATTTGATGGCACATTGACCATCACAAACCAATTTTCAGCACCTACAGGAGCATCCTCTTTTTTGTATTTAGAACTAACATGAATGTAAACCGTTGGATCAATAGAAACTGATTGACGATTAAAAATTGTGTCAAATTCTTGTTTATAATCTTCGGAAAAAAAGATGTTATGTAAATCGAGTCTTTCAAATTGCATTTTGATTCCCCAATAAAAAATCATTGCTGAACTCGACGGCTCTTGTTCTAAGGTTCGTTTTTTAGCTTTCGTATTTTTCAAAAGGAACTTGTATGCAGGTTTTACATCTGAATTACATACTACAATTGGAGCAGGAACAAATTCATTATTCACCTTAATTCCTTCAACAGTTTTTCCATTTTCAACAATTTCATCCACTTTAGAATTATAATAAAATTTTACTCCCACCTCTGTTGCCAATTGAACTAAACTTGTTGTAATTGAATGCATTCCTTTCTTTGGAAAGAACGTTCCTATACCAAATTCCAAATGAGGAATAATGTTTAGAATTCCCGGTGCTTGGTATGGGTTAGATCCATTGTATGTTGCATAACGGTCAAATATCTGAATTAACTTCGGATGGTTTAAAGCTTGAACATTGGCTTTGTGCATTGTTGTGAAAATATTCAGCTTAGGCATTGCAAGAATAGTTTTCAGCAGATTTCCTGAAAAATAATTTTTTGCTAAATGCAGCGAGTTCTCTAAAAATGATTCTTTTGTTTGCTTGTAAATAAATTCACTTTTCTCTAAATGTTTTTTCAAAGGTTCACTGTCGATTGATAATACTTTTTCAATTTCTGCATATAAACTTTCTTTGTTAGCAGGAAAAGAGATAAACGTTCTGTCCTCAAAAAAATAATTACACGTTACTTTAACCTCATCATATTCAAAATATTCAGCAGTTTTTCTATCTGATAGCTCGAATAATTTTTCGACATACTGAGGCATCGTAAATAAGGACGGTCCAGCATCAAATCGATAATTGCCTAATTGCAAATTAGTCAATTTTCCACCTGGATAGGAATTCGATTCATAAACGTGCACATCATAGCCTTTATTCGCGAGTCGAATAGCTGAAGCAATACCAGCAATACCAGATCCTACAACGCAAACTTTTAGTTTATTTTTCTTCATACTAAATTCCTTCTGTGAATTTAAAAAATGAAAGCCGAAAATGTTCTATTTTTAGAAAAAAAATATGATAGGAAAAGCAATTGGTTTGGGTGGAATCTTTTTAAAATTTAAGAATCCAGCAAAAATGAATCTTTGGTATTCTGAAGTTTTAGGTTTGACAACGAATAATTATGGCGTGTTATTCTCTTTCAATTCAGATCAATCAAAATCTGCATTGTTACAATTAGGAACTTTTCCAACCGATAGTGACTATTTTGGGAGTGAAACGCAACAAGCAATGATTAATTTTCGAGTAGACAATTTAGAACTGATGCTCATTCGACTAAAAGCTGCGAACGTTGAAATATTGGATGAAATGGAAACGTATGAATATGGTAAATTTATTCATATTAGTGATCCAGAAGGAAATAGAATTGAATTATGGGAACCTATTGATGCTGCATTTTCAAATGAACCCACAACAGAAATGAGATAAATTACTTTAAATTAGCTAAGTAACGTTCCAAATTTGGATTCTCTAACATGACATCAGAACCAAGGAAAAGAACTTTTTTGCAACCATTTCTTTCAATCCAAAGTTCTAAATTTGATACACCAACCATTAATGTTCCATTGATATCAATCTTGTGAACAGGCTTTTGATTTTTATCAAAAATTGAGCGAATATCTAAAATTTCTTTGTCAACCTCCTGATTTTCAGTAAATATAACAAGACCATCGATTCCTTCTTCTGAATCTACATTTTTAGATGAAAATTCCAAAATTTCAATGTTAAGTTCGTTTACCCATGAAGTCAGGTAGTTCGAAAACCGAGAATTGTCTTTTAAAAAAATCTTTTCTAATTTCATAGATAACCTAAATACTGATTTTTCTAAATCACGTTGGACTTCAAAATTAATACATTTATCGACTTCTTTGTGAAAATAATCACATTAATAACCCAATATTTTTAAATAGTCGTCTGCTGTTTGTTCTTCACTAAACAATTCTGTTTGCAATTTACCATTTTCATCACGTTGAATCAGAATATGTTTTGGTTCTGGGATCAGGCAGTGTTTCAATCCACCAAAACCTCCGATTGTTTCTTGGTATGCTCCTGTATTGAAAAAGCCGAGATACAAGACTTTATTTCTATCGTATTTTGGAAGATAAATGGCGTTTGAATGTTGCTCTGAATTATAATAATCGTCACTATCACATGTCAAACCACCTAGTAAAACACGCTCGTAATCGTCATTCCATCTATTGACTGGCAACATAATATACCGTTGATTGATTGCCCACGTATCTGGAAGATTTGTCATGAAAGAAGAATCAATCATGTTCCACTTTTCTCTATCATTTTGTTGTTTCTGGTGCAACACACTAAAAATAGCGCCACCACTTTCTCCAACTGTAAATGATCCAAACTCAGTAAATATATTTGGTTCTGGAATATCATTATCCGCACAAACACGTTGCACTTGAGTCAATATTTCACGCACCATATAAGCGTAATCAAAATCGAAAGCCAATGACTTTTTAATTGGGAAACCACCACCGATATTCAATGAATCTAATGAAGGACACACCTTTTTTAGATCACTATAAATACGCAAACATTTCGTTAATTCATTCCAATAATAGGCTGTGTCATTGATTCCTGTGTTAATGAAAAAATGCAACATTTTCACTTCAACACGTGGATTATCTTTCAACATTGCTTTGTAAAAAGGAACAATTTCGCGGTACCGAATTCCTAAACGGGAGGTATAAAATTCGAATTTGGGCTCTTCTTCAGATGCAATTCGAATCCCTATTTTCAGATCTTTATCTGTTCTGGCTAAAAGATCTTGCAGCTCCTGTGTATTATCAACGATAGGAATAACATTTAACTTTCCATCATTGATTAAACCTGCAATATTGTCGATATATTGTTTTGGCTTGTATCCGTTACAGATTACATATTTCCCATCCGTTAATTTTCCAGAGTTGTAAAGATTTCGAACGATATCGATGTCAAAAGCGGAAGAAGTTTCTATATGAACATCATTTTTCAAAACCTCATCTAAAACAAATGAAAAATGGTTACTTTTTGTGCAATATGAATAATAGTAATTTCCAGAATAACCTAAATTACTGATTGCTTCTCTAAACCAGCCTTTTGCTCGTTGAATATTGTTTGATATTTGCGGTAAATAATTGAATTTTAGAGGAGTTCCATAATCCTTAATTAAACGCATCAGGTCTATACCATGAAAAAATAAATGATCTTCTCTTAAATGAAATTCATTCTGTGGAAAATCAAAAGTTTGGTCAATTAAATCAATATACTTCGTTCTCATTTACTTCTTCTGCACTAAATTATTTTTAATCACTTAAAGGATTTCCAAAATTCTTTCTGTTGGTCGACCAATAATTGCAATGTCGCCTTTTATTACGATAGGTCGCTCAATAAGTTTCGGAAATTTAATCATTGCCTCAATCCATTCTGAATCAGAAAGAATTTTACCCTTATAATTGGTCTTAAATTCATCTTCACCTTTACGAATCAATGCTTCAGGTTTGATCCCTAATTTGGCAATAACTGTTTCTAGGTCTTTGTGAGTAGGATTGTTCTTCAAATATTCCACGACGGTGTAATCGATTCCTTTATCAGAAAGAAAATCTAAAGCACATCTGCTTTTAGAACAACGGGAATTGTGAAAAACGATAATAGATTCTGACATACCATTAGCATTGGGATGCAAAGATACATGTTTCTTGAATTATTGTATGCGATTAACTTTTTTTAAAGAACAAAAATTCAATTTCTCACCCAATCAATTGTGTAAAAAGTGCTTGGTTGTCGTTCAAGTAATCATATTTGAAATGTAATTTATCCAAATTGAAATAAATTCTATCCAAATCTTCTGGACTTTTTAATTCAATCCCAACCACAGCTGGTCCACTTTCTCTGTTATTTTTCTTTGAAAATTGAAAAAAGGTGATATCATCATCTGGTCCTAAAATTTCAGTAACAAAATCTTTTAAAGCACCTGGTCGCTGTGGAAATTGAATTAAGAAATAATGTTTTAATCTCTCATAAAACAAAGAACGCTCTTTGATTTCTTCTGTCCGTGTGATGTCATTGTTACTTCCACTTACAACACACACACAATTTTTTCCTTTAATTTCCTCTTGATAAAAATCAAGTGCGGCAATACTTAATGCTCCTGCTGGTTCAACAACGATTGCTTCTTCATTATACAATTTTAAAATCGTTGTACAGACCTTTCCTTCAGGTACCAAAATAATATCGTCAAGGTTCCTTTTACATATTTCAAAATTCAAATCCCCGACTCTTTTTACTGCAGCACCATCGACAAATTTATCAATTTCATCCAAAGTGATATTTTGATTCGCTGCAATTGACGTTTTCATTGATGGAGCACCAAGAGGTTCAATTCCAATTATTTTTGTGGATGGACTTAATGCTTTAAAAACCGTTGAAACACCAGCGGACAATCCTCCCCCACCAATAGGCACAAATAAATAATCGATTTTTTCTTTCAATTGCTCAACAATTTCAAGACCAACAGTTCCTTGTCCTGCAATGACTTTTACATCGTCAAAAGGATGGACGAAAACATTGTTGTTCGCTTCACAGAATTTAATGGCTTTTTTATAGGTATCATCAAAAGTATCTCCTTCTAAGATTATTTGAACATTATTTTTACCAAATAATTCTACTTGTTTAATTTTCTGTTTTGGCGTTGTTGCCGGCATAAAAATGGTGCCTTGAATGTTCAACAAATGACACGAATATGCCACTCCTTGCGCATGATTTCCTGCACTCGCGCAGACAATTCCTTGTTCCCTTTGATTCGACTGTAGTGAATTTATTTTATTATACGCTCCTCTAATTTTATAGGACCGAACTACTTGAAGGTCTTCTCTTTTAAGATAAATTGAAGCACCGTATTGACTTGACAAATTAATACTTAAGCTACACGGTGTTTCGAGAATAATCCCGTGTAAATTTTCCTTGGCAGCTTTTATTTCTTCAAGTAGTTCCATTTGATTCTAATAATTAATATAACTTTTTCATATCCGTCATCATTCCTCTTAACCATGCTCCAACTTCCTCAATTGGGTGTTGACGAATTGCTGCATTCACTTCTATCAATTCCAAATTATCCACTTCATTCGTAGATAAAAAATGCTGACCGATAACATTCAATTCAATTGTGGACATGAAATCCTTTAACAAAGGCTTGCACGCATGATTAAATAAGTAACACCCATATTCAGCAGTATCGGAGATAATTCTGTTCATTTCGAATAATTTCTTTCTCGCGATTGTATTTGCAATAAGGGGAGCCTCATGAAGGGATTCGTAATAAGCGGATTCAGCAACGATACCTGTTTCAGTCATAGTTTCATAAGCCAATTCAACTCCAGCTTTGACAAATGCAACTAATAAAGTTCCTTGATCAAAATAGGTTTGCTCTGAAATAGCAGTGCTCGTTGCAGTCGTTTTTTCGAATGCCGTTTCGCCTGTTTCTTTTCTCCAAGTGTGCAATTCTACATCACCATTCTTCCAATCTTCCATCATTCTTTTAGAAAAATCACCGCTCATGATATCATCCATGTGCTTTTGAAAAAGTGGACGCATAATCGCTTTTAATTCTTCAGACATTTCAAACGCCTCAATTTTTGCGGTATTTGATAATCGGTCCATCATATTGGTAATACCGCCATGTTTCAATGCTTCCGTAATTGTTTCCCAACCATTTTGAATCAATTTAGCTGCATAAGCTGGCTCGATTCCTTTTTCAACCATCTTATCAAAAGATAAAATAGAACCTGTTTGAAGCAAGCCACATAAAATTGTTTGTTCGCCCATTAAGTCCGACTTAACTTCTGCGACAAAAGAAGAAAGTAAAACACCTGCTTTGTGTCCACCAGTAGCAGCAGCATATGCTTTAGCCTGTTCCAAGCCTAATCCATTTGGATCATTTTCTGGATGAACGGCTATTAACGTTGGCACTCCGAATCCACGTTTATATTCTTCACGCACTTCAGTACCTGGACATTTTGGTGCAACCATGATAACGGTAATGTCTTCTCTGATTTGCATTCCTTCTTCAACAATATTGAATCCGTGAGAATAAGACAAAGTGGAATCTTTTTTCATCAATGGCATGATTGCATTGACAACTGAAGTATGTTGTTTATCAGGAGTTAGATTGCAAACTACATCTGCCCAAGGAATCATTTCTTCGTACGTTCCAACAATAAAATTATTATCAGTTGCATTCTTATATGAAATTCTTTTTTCTAGAATAGCATCTTCACGCAATGCATACGAAATATCTAAACCAGAATCGCGCATGTTTAATCCTTGGTTTAATCCTTGAGCGCCACAACCAACTATGACAATTTTTTTACCTTTCAAAGCATTGATTCCGTCTTCAAAATGTGATTGATCGAGGAATTCGCACGTTGCTAATTGTTCAACTTGTTTTCTAAAAGGCAATTGATTAAAGTAATTTTTCATCGATATATCTTTATTAATTTTCTAATTCTTCTAAATAGTGTTCTAATGTTTTCATTGGTTTTGAAATGGCAACTCTTCCAGAGCGCACAAATTCCAGCACTCCAATTGAACTCAGGTCATTGAATAATACTGTCAGTTCCTCTGGTTGACCAGTTTTTTCTACTATAGTAAACTCTTTTTCAATTGTCAAAATGCGTGCATGGTGTTCACGAACAATTTTTTCAGCACCACCATTTGCAAATGCTTCGGTCGACAATTTATACAAGGCTATTTCTTGGTGAACAACCTCATCATCTGTATGAAAAAATGCTTTTAAAACTTCAACTTGTTTTTCAATTTGAGCCACTACCTTTCTCACTTGATCCAAAGAAGTATTCACGACAATTGTATATCGGTAAACACCTTTTACTTCCGATTCGGAAGCTGTGATACTTTCAATATTTAAATGTCTCCTGGTAAATATGATGGTAATTCTATTCAGAATTCCGATACTATTTTCTGTGAAGACCGATATGTTATAAGCTCTTTCCATATTCATTAATTTAAACGTATTTCAGAAACAGAAGCTCCTGTTTCAATCATTGGGAAAACATTTTCCTCTTGTTCCACGACAACTTCCAATAAGAAAGCTCCTGTCGAATTTAATAATGTATCTAAGCCATTTTCAAGTTCATTCCTTTCTGTGATTTTCAACGCATCGATTGAATATCCTTTAGCAATAGCAGTAAAATTTGGATTCACTATTTCGGTAAACGAATACCTGCGATCAAAAAACAATTGCTGCCATTGACGCACCATTCCAAGGAAATTGTTGTTAAGAATTAAAATTTTAACATCCACTTTTGCTTGTAGGATCGTCCCCAACTCTTGAATGGTCATTTGAAACCCACCGTCTCCAATTATTGCCACAACTGTTTTTTCTGGATTCCCAAGTTTTGCGCCAATAGCAGCAGGCAAAGCAAATCCCATTGTTCCTAAACCTCCTGAAGTAACATTGGATCTAAAGCCTTTATATTGGTAGTATCTAGATGTTATCATTTGGTGCTGACCCACATCCGAAACAATTATTGCTTGACCATCTGTTTTTTCTGAAAGTAAGTTTACAACTTCAGCCATTTTCAATTCATCACTCGAAGGATGTTTTGCTTCGTTTACCACACTTTCATGTTCTATTTTTTCCAATGCTCTGAATTCTCCCAACCAATTTTTATGGTTTTTGGGAGTAATCAACTCAGTCAAAAGCGACAAGGCTTCTTTCGCATCTGCTAAAACAGCTACATCCGCTTTTATTATTTTGTTTAATTCGGCTGCATCAATATCAAAATGAATCACTTTCGCTTGTTTCGCATAACGAGAAACATCACCCGTAACTCTGTCATCGAAACGCATCCCAATAGCCAAAAGGACATCACATTCATTCGTTAATATATTGGGAGCATAATTACCATGCATTCCTAAATAACCCACGTATAAAGGATGATCAGTTGGAAAAGCACCAAGTCCTAATAAAGTTGAAGCCACTGGAATTCCAGATTTTTCTACAAAAGCCAGTAATTCTTTTTCTGCTCCAGATAAAATAATCCCTTGTCCAATTAATAAAAATGGCTTTTGAGCACTATTAAGTATATCCACCGCTGCATTCAAATCATCCATTTGAATCGTTGGTTTTGGTGAATAACTTCTAATTTTTTCGCACGGCTTGTATTCAAAATCAGTCATTCCGAATTGAGCATCTTTTGTAATATCAACCAAAACGGGTCCTGGTCGACCAGAAGCAGCAATA
>Ga0209190_1002587_pt1 | contig 12153 bp, 9 predicted proteins | sample M_140205_XF_Meta_FD_187315 | JGI IMG/M metagenome (GOLD analysis project Ga0209190, IMG submission 187315) | Freshwater microbial communities from Lake Montjoie, Canada to study carbon cycling - M_140205_XF_MetaG (SPAdes) (version 2) | ecosystem: Environmental > Aquatic > Freshwater > Lake... | reverse complement strand
ACGTGGGGCTGGTCTTGAAACTGGTGGTAAAGAGTGGGAAACCATTATGTATGAAGGTTATGCCGCTGGTGGAGTTGCGCTATTAATTGAATGTTTATCTGATAATCGAAACCGGGCGGCTTCTGAGGTCAGAGTTGCTGTTACTCGTAATGGCGGCAATATGGCAGATCCAGGATCTGTCTCATATTTGTTTAATCGAAAAGGTGTTGTCTTGGTCTCTAAACATAGTGGCAAGGTAACTGAAGATTCACTACTTGAGGTTGTCTTAGATGCTGGAGCAGATGAAGTAAATGATTTGGGTGATTCATTTGAGATCGTAACCGCACCATCTGACTTAGTCGCAGTGCGCACCTCACTTCAAACAGCAGGTATTGATTACGACTCTGCCGATACTTCATTTTTGCCAACTATGTCTATTCCAATTGATGCCGAGACTGCGAAAAAGGTATTCGATTTAATTGAGGTAATTGAAGAGCTAGATGATGTCCAGAATGTTTACGGAAACTTTGATGTTTCAGATGAAGTAATGGCGAGCCTTAGTTAATACCCATTTCTCGCTGATTAGGCTTTGGCTATGCGCGTTTTAGGAATTGATCCTGGTTTAACACGATGCGGCATCGGAGTTGTTGATTCAACTGGACCACAAAAGTTAGAGATGGTTGGGGTCGGCGTAATCCAAACTGATGTAGAGGCACCACTTGAATTTAGATTACTTGAGTTAGAAAAAGAAATATCAATCTGGATAAATAAGTACAAACCAGATGTGATTGCAGTCGAACGAGTCTTTTCGCAACTAAATGTAAGAACAGCAATGGCCACCGGTCAGGCCGCGGGTATTGCACTATTGCTCGCTGCAAAAGCTGGGATTCCAGTTGTAATGCACACCCCAAGTGAGGTTAAAGCTGCGGTTACCGGATCGGGTCGGGCTGATAAGAAGCAGGTAGCGCAGATGGTAAAAAGGTTACTTAAATTAAAAGAAATACCAAAACCAGTAGATAGTACTGATGCCTTGGCGCTAGCAATCTGCCATCATTGGCGAGGTGTGGGAAATGCCAGGTTGGCAACCGCAAAGAAAAAGGCGACTAAGAAGCGATGATCAGTTCGATATCTGGCACAGTTAAATCGTCATCAATAAGTTCAATTGTTGTTGAGGTTGGCGGGGTAGGAATCCTGGTGCAGCTGCCAGTTCGAGTTGCGGCGCAAATGCAAGTAGGTAAATTAGTAAATCTTCATACTTATCTGATTGTGAGGGAAGACGCACTCACTCTTTACGGTTTTGCAGATCTAGTAGATCGTGATTTCTTTGAATTACTTTTGTCAGTTACTGGAATTGGCCCAAAAGTTGCACAATCTATATTGGCAGCGAGTGAAGCCTCAGTAATCGCTAATGCAATCGTTTCATCAAATTTAAAAAGTTTAGAAGCAGTTCCTGGTCTTGGTAAAAAGGGTGCGCAGCGGCTAGTGCTTGAGTTAAAAGATAAAGCGGCAAATTTTGCCGGCGGTAATGTTAGTGCAAAGCTTTCTATTACTAACCAGGTAGAAAATGCGTTACAAGGGCTTGGCTACTCCGCAAAAGAATCCAGTGCAATGATTTCGCAGATTGCTGGATCTGAAAAGATTGAAAACCTTAATGCTGCTGAAATTTTGAAGTTAGCCTTGAAAACAGGTGGTAAAAAGTAATGACAGATCGAATAATTGATCAAGGCGCCGATGATGCTGAGCGGGTTGCTGAGCTTGCCCTTAGACCCAAAACATTAGATGAGTTTGTTGGTCAATTTAGAGTAAGAGATCAGTTGAATCTGCTCTTATCTGCTGCAAAGGAACGTAAATCAGTTTCAGATCATATTCTTTTCTCAGGCCCACCTGGTCTTGGTAAAACTACTTTGGCAATGATTGTTGCATCTGAAATGGACTCACCAATTCGAATTACCTCAGGGCCTGCCATACAACATGCCGGAGATCTGGCGTCAATTCTTTCTTCATTGGTTGAAGGTGAAATTCTTTTTCTAGATGAGATTCATCGAATGTCTCGACCGGCAGAGGAGATGCTTTACCTAGCGATGGAAGATTTCCGAGTTGATGTGATTGTTGGTAAAGGCGCTGGTGCAACCTCAATTCCGCTAGATCTTCCACACTTCACATTGGTTGGTGCAACAACTAGAGCAGGTTTGTTGCCAAGCCCACTTCGGGATCGATTTGGTTTTACTGCGCAGTTAGATTTTTATGAAGCTGATGAGTTAGCTCAAATAATTAAGCGCAGTTCAGATTTACTTGAAATACAAATAGATAAAGCTGCGGTAGCTGAGATCGCCTCAAGATCTCGCGGAACGCCACGGGTTGCAAATCGTTTGTTGCGTCGAGTCAGAGATTATGCGCAAGTAAATAAGGAGAAGATTGTTCAGCTTGAGCATGCGATGGCTGCACTTAAAATATATGAGGTTGATGAGATTGGGCTAGACCGACTTGATAAATCTGTTTTAACTGCATTAGTTAAAAACTTTAATGGTGGTCCAGTTGGAGTTTCCACACTTGCAATGGCAGTGGGTGAGGAGATTGAAACTATTGAATCACTTGCAGAGCCATTTTTAGTTCGAATGGGATTTTTAGCACGCACGCCACGGGGCAGAGTTGCAACTGCAGCTGGTTGGGCACATCTTGGAATTAAACCTCCGCTGTCTGCGCAGATTGGCACAGATGCCTCGCTTTTCGATCAAGATCCAGATATCGCACAATAAACACTGAATATCGCATAAATCAGAGGCAACTCTGGTTGGATTTCTCAATAAACTCACCTCAGCCTAGAATTAACCCTCATGTCTGCCAATAAAATTGCTAGTACCCAATCACGTGCTGTTCGCACGATCTCAATCTTGCTTCTTACGATTGCAGCTTTCACCGGTATTGCATTTGCAGTTGGCGCAACATCATTTAAATTAGGTTTAGATCTTCAAGGCGGAACTAGCGTTACCTTGCAGCCCCGGATTGAAGCAGGCCAAGTAGGAAAAGTTACTACCGAAGCTATTGATCAAGCAGTTGGAATTATTCGCCAACGTGTTAACTCATTAGGAGTTGCTGAGTCAGAAGTTTCTGCTCAGGGCAGTGGTGTTAATCGACAGATTGTTATTTCAGTTCCGGGTGAAACTGGAAGAAGAATTGTTGATTTAGTTGGTCAGACTGCTGAACTTAGATTCAGACCGGTATTAGCAGTTGGAGCGGCAAACGCCACAACTACAAGTGGCGATGCAACAAATGTAACTTTGCCGGCTGGAGTAACACCGGAATTAAATACTCAGTTTGCAGCTCTAGATTGCACACTTGCACAAAACCGGCAAGGTGGCGGCGGAGTAAGCGAAACAGCCACAATTGTAAGTTGCGATCGGGAAGGTACTTCTAAATATATTTTGGCACCAGCAGAAGTTCTAGGTCGTCAAGTTACGAAAGCGTCTTCTGTTATAAGTACTCAAAATGCATCTGGTTGGTATGTAGTTTTAGATTTTAATGGCGAAGGAACTACCAAGTTTGGTGCAATGACTACTCGACTTACCTCTTTACCTTCTCCACAAAATCAAGCCGCAATTGTTCTAGACGGCCTTGTTTACTCCGCCCCAAGAATTAATGAGGCAATTAATACTGGAACTGCTCAAATTACCGGTAACTTCACACAACTTGAGGCGCAGGATTTAGCAAACGTTTTGAAGTACGGTGCTCTTCCACTTGCCTTTGATCGTGGCGAGGTTCAACAAATTTCACCAAGTCTTGGTGCTGACCAACTCCGGGGTGGCTTAATTGCCGGCGGGCTTGGACTCTTATTAGTAATTCTCTACTCAATTCTTTATTACCGTGGTTTAGGCATTGTCTGTGTTGGGTCATTGTTAATTGCAACTGCATTCACCCTTCTTTCCTTTTTATTACTTGGCAAATCAATTGGATTTACCTTAACTCTCGCTGGTATTGCTGGAGCGATTGTGGCAATTGGTATTACTGCTGACTCATTTATTGTTTACTTTGAGCGTATTCGCGATGAAGTTCGAGAAGGACGTTCTCTTAAATCTGCAGTTGAAACTGGTTGGAAACGAGCTCGACGTACCGTAATCGTTGCTGATGCAGTTTCTATGATTGCTGCTGTAATGCTTTATTTCTTCGCCGTAGGCGGCGTTAGAGGATTTGCATTCACGCTTGGTCTTACCACGATTATTGATTTAATAGTTGTATTCTTCTTTACGAAGCCGCTAATTACAGTTTTAGCGAAATTATCCTTCTATAGCGAAGGACATCCATTATCTGGTTTTTCAGCAAAATCATTAGGAATAGTTACAACAAATAATTCACCAATCGAGGGGGATAAATAATGGCTAAGCTCTCTGGAATCGGCGGTCGCTTATACCGCGGTGAAACCTCAATTGATTTTATTGGTAAGCGAAAAATTTGGTATTCATTTTCGGGCTTATTGATTCTTGCCTCTGCTATAACACTATTCACGCAAGGATTGCATTTAGGAATTGAATTTAAGGGTGGATCATCATTTATTGTAACTTCACCAACTTCTTCAGTGGCTTCTGCCGAGTCGGCAGTTACTGAGGCTGGAATTACTACTCAGACAATCATTCAAAAGATTGGTAATGACAAGGTTAGAGTCCAAACAAATGCATTAACTCCAGTTCAACAAACCTCAGTAGAAGAAAAACTAGCTTCAAAGTTTGGTGTAAGTGTTGATTCAATTGACTCACAAATTATTGGCCCATCATGGGGTGCGGAAATTACGCGTAAAGCTTTATACGGATTGTTCGGATTCATATTTGTTGTAATGCTTTACCTTGCAATGGCATTTGAATCCAAGATGGCTATTGCTGCGATCGTTGCCGTTATTCACGACGTTTTTATTACTGTTGGAATTTATGCTCTGGTTGGTTTCGAGGTTACCCCAGCAACTGTTATTGGATTCTTAACTATTTTAGGTTATTCACTTTATGACACAGTGGTTGTATTCGATAAAGTTCGGGAAAATACACGTGGAATTGCTTCAAGTGGCAAGAGCACCTATTCACAGGCAGCAAATCTTGCAGTAAACCAAACTTTAGTTCGTTCATTTAACACCTCTTTAATCGCACTTCTTCCAGTTGGTTCAATTCTGTTTGTTGGCGCTGGTCTACTTGGCGCCGGAACACTGAAAGATTTATCCCTAGCTTTATTTATCGGACTTGCTACTGGAACCTACTCATCTATCTTTATTGCAACACCGATTCTGGCCGCCTTACGTGAGCGTGAACCAGCTATGCAAGCTCTTGCAAAGCGGGTAGGAAATCGAGGCGATAAGTCAGTAGTTGTACCAACAGTTTTAGACAGTCAGGTTGGACGTGGGCCACGAAACCAACCAAAGCGTTATCGCCGTCGCTAATATTTTAAATTAACTAGACAGCCACAGGCTATGACAACAACTGAATTGTTAAAGCCACTAGTTGATGGTTTAACTCAATCTCATCCTGGATTTTCAAATAAGGATCTTGAACGTGCATTTATTGCAGCGGAAAAAGCGCATGAAGGCCAACTTCGTAAATCTGGCGAAGCTTATATAACTCATCCGGTTGCGGTGGCTCAGATATTAATTGAGCTTGGCATGGATCTGCCTACTGTGATGGCAGCCTTATTACATGACACAGTGGAGGACACAACATATTCGATAGAGCAAATAAAGAGTGAGTTTGGTGATGAGGTAACTTCTTTAGTAGATGGCGTGACAAAGCTTGATAAATTAACTTACGGGCCAACTGCTGAGGCAGAAACACTTCGCAAAATGGTTGTAGCAATGTCACGAGATATTAGAGTTTTGGTAATTAAATTGGCAGATCGACTTCATAACGCTCGAACCTGGGATTTCATTGCGCCAGAAACTGCCCAACGTAAAGCAAAAGAAACAATTGATATTTACGCTCCACTTGCACATCGACTCGGCATGAATGCAATTAAGTGGGAGTTAGAGGATCTTTCATTCAGGATTTTGGAGCCAAAAAAGTTTGAAGAAATTGAACGGCTGGTAGGAGAACGATCACCAGCTCGAGATCAACTGACTTCAGAGGTAGTTACAGCAATAGATGCGGATTTGAAAATCGAAGGCATAAGTGCGGAGGTTATTGGTAGAAAAAAGCATTTTTATAGCGTTTATCAAAAAATGGTAGTTAGGGGCCGTGAATTTAACGATATTTATGACTTAGTTGGAATTAGAATTTTGGTTGATTCAGTTCGTGATTGTTACGGTGTATTAGGATCAATTCACGCAAGATGGAGCCCTGTTCCTGGTCGTTTTAAAGATTACATTGCAATGCCTAAATTTAATCTGTATCAATCACTTCATACCACGGTTATTGGGCCTAACGGCAAAGCGGTTGAAATTCAAATTCGTACCTTTGATATGCATGCTAGAGCTGAATATGGAATTGCTGCGCACTGGAAATATAAATCAAAAAATACTGAATCTGGTAAAAGCCCCGAAGTACTTTGGCTGCGCCAATTGCATGAATGGCAGCAGGAGAGTGAAGATGTCGGCGATTTCTTGGAAACACTTCGTTATGACTTAAGAACTCCAGAAGTATTTGTCTTTACACCAAAGGGAAGCGTAATCGCATTGCCTTCTGGTTCAACACCAGTTGATTTTGCTTATGCTGTTCACACCGAAGTTGGCAATAAATGTGTTGGTGCCAAGGTAAATGGAAAATTGGTTCCGCTTGAATCACATCTAACTAATGGAGATGTAGTTGATGTTGTAATTAATAAAGGAATTAATGCGGCGCCAAGTCATGATTGGTTGAATTTCGTAACCTCATCTAGAGCTAGATCAAAAATTAAAGCATGGTTTTCAAAAGAGCGTAAAGAAGAGGCAATCGAAGCCGGTAAAGAGTCCATTGCCCGACAAATGCGAAAGGCTGGATTGCCGCTACAAAAAATATTGGGTGGACATGCTTTATTAGAGCTAGCCCACGATCTTAGGTATGAAGATATTGAAACTATGTATGAAGCGGTTGGTAATGGACATGTTTCAGCACACTCGATAATTGAAAAACTAACAACACTGATTAGCACGGTAGATGCTCATCCAGAAAATGATTTATCACCGCTCCTAAGTCCAGTTAAGCGTGAACGTAAAAGTGCTACGGGCATAGATGTTGAAGGCGCTGGGGATGTGCTTGTAAAGCTTGCTAGATGTTGCGCTCCTGTTCCCGGAGATAAAATAACTGGCTTTATCACTAGGGGCAGCGGTGTCTCGGTTCACCGGGCAGATTGCATAAATATTGGGGACCTTAAAATTCATCAAGGCGACCGGATGGTCGGGGTTAAGTGGAATTTGTCAGCTAAGAGTACGTTTTTAGTAAATATTCAGGTTCAAGCCCTTGATCGTGCCCGTCTTTTGTCAGATGTAACAAAATCATTATCTGATCAACATGTAAATATTTTGAGTGCTTCAGTTGTCACCAATAAAGATCAGACTGCAATCTGTAAGTTCTCATTTGAGATGGCAGATGCTTCGCACCTAGATGCGGTGTTAGCAGCAGTTAGGACAATTGAAGGTGTTTATGATGTTGATCGAATATTTAATAATTAATTAGTGAATTCAGTTAAGCCCTTTTGAGCCTGTTCTAGCCAACCTCTGCGAGCTGCTGCTGCTTCTCTTGCCACCATAGCTTTTGCAGTTTGACCGGCAGCTTCTGCTTTTGCGGCTTGCTTCTCATAATTTTCAATTGCTTCAGCCAAACCTTGCACAACTTTATTAGCTTGGGCTTTAGCGCTCGGATCGCTCTTGCGCTGGAAATTACGCTCTAACTCATTTATTTCATCTTCTACCTTTTTAATTCGGGCATCAAATGTGGAACGCTTTTTACGATCTGTCATACCAATTTTCTGCCACTTACCCATTAAGTCATAGAACTTATTTTTAGCAGATTTAAAGTCAGAAATTGGTAGCAATGCTTCAAATTCAACGATCATTGCCTCTCGCTTAGCAAGGTTTTCAACCATAGAGCTTTTACGTTTATCCATATCAGCATTTTTCGCCTTGAAGAAAGTATCTTGAGCAGCTTTGAATCTGTTCCAAAGAGCAGTGTCGGCAGATTTCTTGCCACGACCAGAAGCTTTCCATTGGTCCATCAATTCCTTATATCTTTTTGCAGTGTTTAGCCACTCTCTCGAGTTAGCCAGACTTTCAGCTTCCTTAACAATTACTTCTTTAGTAGAAGCAACCTTTTTCTGCTCTGAATCAAGATTTGAGAAGTGAACTCGGCGGCGTTTATCAAACTTATTACGAGATGAGGAGAATCTCTTCCAAAGCGCTGCATCAACTTTTTTGTCTAGCCTTGGTGCTTTCTTCCAATCATCTAATAATTCTTTTAATCTGGCAGTTGTTACCTTCCAGGCAACGGAATCGATCAAGCTTTCGGCTTCGGCAACAATCTTTTCTTTGATCGCTTCTGCTTCAGCTTTGCGAGCTTCACGTTCTGCATTTTGTGCGGCCTTGCGTGCTTGGTAGGCACCTTCATGTTCAGAAATTAATGCTGGGATTTTTTCTAGCGAAGAAGCTAAATTTGCAAGATCACCAACACCATTTAGCTCAGATATCTGAGTTCTTAGTTTATTAACTGCTTCATGTGCATCACTTGGTACCATTGCACCAGATCTGATTCGTGCGGCAAGGAGTGCGACTTCAGAAGCTGCCATTTCAAATTTTTTAACAAAATAAGCAAGCGCTTCTTCTGGACTCTTTCCAGGATATGAACCAACTGCGCGATCTCCGGTTGGTGTAATTACGTAAACAGTTCCATCTTCGCCGACTCGGCCAAATTTTGCTGGATCACCAATAAGTGCTGCTGCAGCCCCGGTATTCGAAAGGTTGGGTGTATTTGTATTCTCCATGATTATTACCTTTCGTTGCGCGATCTCTGCAATACAGATCTCGTTATATGGGGGGCGTAGTAATCATTTTCGCTTTTGCGTCTTTGATTACTGGGTTTGGTGCTGGCTAAAAGATAGCCTAATCACCTGAATTTAGGGAAATCTGAACGACAAAAAGGATGAACTATGGGGGTGAAAATGCTTGTTGATCGGGTAATTGCTCCCTACTTTGAAACAAACTGTTGGATTTTGGCAACTGGAGTTGGTCAAGAGTGCGTAATTGTTGATCCCGGAATAGCAAAGCCAAATTTAGTAAAAGATATAATTGAAAAGGTTTCAGAACATAATTTAAAGCCGGTAGGAATTTTAATTACACATGGGCACCTTGATCATATTTTTTCAGTTTTACCTCTGACCAAGCAAACTCCGATGCGAACATTTATAACTGGCGACGATAGATTTTTACTTACTGACCCAACTGGTGCCATCGATAAGGGTGGTGTTAGTGAACAATTAATCTCTGCATTTGGTGGCGATAACTTTAAGGAACCAGATGATGTTGTTGAGGTGGAGGATTTTTCGCATTTTGAGATTGCTGGTTTGGAAATCGGCGCAATTTTTGCGCCAGGCCATACCAAAGGCTCAGTGATCTATACCGTTGATAATCAACAACTTATTTCGGGGGATGTGTTGTTCGCCGGCAGTATCGGGCGAACCGATCTTCCGACTGGATCGGCAAGTCAGATGCGCAAAACCTTGCGTGAGCGAATTTTGACACTTCCTGATGACCTAAATGTCCTGCCTGGGCATGGTGGGCAAACTACAATCGCCATAGAGCGCGTAAGAAACCCTTACCTGCAAGATGATTTTCTTAATCAGAATGGGCGGTGAATCTTGAGTAAGTTTCAAGCGCCTAAGGGAGTAAGTGAGTACTTCCCACCAAACTCCGAACAATTTGAATTTGTTAGAGATCAGCTAATTAATTCTGCAAAGTTGGCTGGGTACTCGTTAATTGAATTACCAGTTTTTGAAGATACTGAAGTTTTTACCCGCGGTGTTGGTGAGTCAACAGATGTTGTAAGTAAAGAGATGTACACCTTTGAGGACAGAGGCGGAAGATCGTTAACACTACGGCCAGAGGGAACCGCAGGTGTAATGCGAGCGGTGATTGAACACAACCTTGATCGCGGCCAATTACCAGTAAAACTTTTTTACTCCGGAGCTTTTTTTCGTGCTGAACGCCCACAAGCTGGTCGCTATCGCCAGTTTTATCAAGTTGGAATTGAAGCAATTGGCTATAACGACCCAGAGATTGATGTCGAAGTAATTGCTGTCGCAGATAGTGCTTTTAAAGCTTTAGGGCTTAAACAATACAAATTAAATATAACTTCACTAGGTGACTCCAAAAGCCGAGATTCACACCGGACCGAGTTAGTTAAATTCATATCTGGTTTAAAACTTGATGAAGAGACCGCTGCTCGGGCAAAAATTAATCCGCTTAGGTTATTTGATGATAAAAGAGATGAGATCAAGCAAGCTATGTCTAAAGCACCGCTATTGCTTGATTATTTAAATAATGAGAGTAAATCCCATTTAGAGGAAGTTAAAAAAATACTTACCGATCTAGGTATTGAGTACACAATCAACCCAAGGATGGTTCGTGGGCTTGATTATTACACCGGCACAACCTTTGAATTTGATCACGCTTTACTAGGAGCTCAATCTGGCATCGGCGGCGGTGGCCGATATGACGGGTTGATGAGTTCACTTGGCGGATCTGATGTTAGTGGAATTGGATTTGGCCTTGGGGTTGATCGGATACTTATGGCGGCCCTTGCTGAAGATTGCTTGCCGAAAGATATAAATCAACTTAAATTGTTTATTGCACCAATTACTGAAAAAGGTAAAGCGGCTGCCTTTAATCTTTTGTCTGAGTTGAGAAATAATGGAATTACTTGTGATATGGCCTATGGTGATCGTGGCCTTAAGGGTGGAATGAAAGCAGCTGATAAGAGTGGCGCACTGTATGGCCTGGTTATTGGTGATGATGAGATTTCATCTGGTAAATGTGAGTTGAAATTAATGAGCAGTGGAGAAGTCTTCTCTAGTACTCTTACCGCTTCAGATTTGATTAAACGAATAGGAAGTTCAAATTAATGCTCCGTTCTCATGACGCTGGCTCTTTAAATGCTAAAAGCGTTGGAAATAAAGTTGTGCTCGCGGGATGGGTAGCCCGCAGGCGAGATCATGGTGGCGTAGCTTTTATAGATTTGCGCGATTCAACCGGTGCAGTTCAAGTTGTAATCAATGATGAGAAAATTGCTGGTGAATTACGAGCAGAGTGGTGCGTCTTAATTACTGGCACGATAAAGCTACGACCAGCTGGTAATGAGAATAAAGATATCGCAACAGGTGAAATTGAGGTGGTGTGTGAATCTCTTGAGGTGTTAAGTGAAGCAGCAGCACTTCCTTTTCCAGTTGATAGTGGGGATATTGGAAATATTTCAGAAGAGGTACGACTTAAGTATCGCTACTTAGATTTGCGTAGAGAAGGGCCAGCAAAGAATCTGCGATTACGCTCTAAAGTAACAACTGCGATTCGAGATGTAATGGCAGATGCTGATTTTCTTGAAATCGAAACACCATATCTAACTCGTTCAACACCAGAAGGTGCCAGAGATTTTCTAGTTCCAGTTAGATTACAACCTGGATCTTGGTATGCGTTGCCACAATCTCCGCAATTGTTTAAGCAATTATTAATGGTTGCTGGAATGGAGCGTTATTACCAGATCGCTCGTTGCTTCAGAGATGAAGATTTCAGAGCAGATCGTCAGCCAGAATTTACTCAGTTAGATATTGAGATCTCATTTGCTGACCAAGCCGATGTGATTGCAATTGCTGAAAAGGTTTTATCCTCAGTTTTTGAAAAGGTTGTTGAATATAAAATTCCAACCCCAATTCCACATATGACTTATCGGGACGCAATGAAGAATTATGGTTCTGATAAGCCAGATTTAAGATTTGAGAATAAGTTAGTAGATGTAACTAAATTCTTTAAGGAAACATCATTTAGAGTATTTCAAGCTGAATATGTAGGGGCTGTAGTAATGCCATCCGGTGCAGATTCGCCACGTCGTGAATTAGATGCTTGGCAAGATTGGGCTAAGGCTAGAGGAGCAAAAGGTCTTGCATATATTTTAGTTGGTGCAGATGGAACGTTATCCGGACCGGTTGCTAAAAATCTTTCAGAAAAAGAAAGCTCTTCCATTGCAGCAA